>Ga0315275_10005410_pt1 | contig 12096 bp, 11 predicted proteins | sample YL17G03_0_MG_FD_205557 | JGI IMG/M metagenome (GOLD analysis project Ga0315275, IMG submission 205557) | Sediment microbial communities from Yellowstone Lake, YNP, Wyoming, USA - YL17G03_0 | ecosystem: Environmental > Aquatic > Freshwater > Lake > Sediment | place: USA: Wyoming | collected... | reverse complement strand
TCCAGGGCGGCCTGGACATCGGCCAGGTCGGCGATCATCGCCGTCCGGTCCATAGCCTGGATCCCGAAGCGGACGGTGCCGGCGACGGTGAAATTCTTCATAGCCATGCTTCCGGCCATCGTCATGCTGATCAGCGTCGCTTTATCGCCCGGAAGGACCTTCAGCTTGAGGGCCATCTCGTCGCTCAGCAGGACCTCGCCGGAAACGGCGGGCAGGCGACCGCGGACGAGGGCTTTGCCGAGGTCGAGCCGCTCCGGTTCGCGGCTTCCCGGCGTCAGGAGGTCGACGCCGAGCCCGGCCGCGGGGCCCTGGGACTTCGTCTCTCCCTTTTCGTCAGGAACGTCGAGAAGCCCTCCGAAGGTGATACGGGGCGCCCATTCCATATTCGGATAGGTGCGGCGCAACTCGGCGACCAGCCCGGCGAGATCCGTCAAGGCCAGATCATTGGGCATCTGATAGGCCTCCTTCTGGTAGGCCCGGGTCATCACTTTGACATGGCCGTAGCTGAGGTTGGCGCCGTAGCGGACGAAGTCGGTCTCCGCTCCTTTGATGTAGCAGAAAAAAGCGACCGTCAGGAAGACCCCGGCCACGACGATGAGGAAAGGAAAGAGGCTTCTCGTCCTGTCCCTCAGGATTCCCTTGAGAAGGAAGCGGATCATGAGACCTTTCCTTTCAAGGCGTCGGTGGGTTTCAGCTTGGCGATCTGACGCGTCGGGATGAAGCTGACGATCGTGGCGGCGAGGAAGACGAGGAGCGTCGTTCCGATGACCAGAGCGGCGCTATAGGTCGGATAGAGCCGATCGCCGATGGCGAAGCCGAATTTGTCCATTTGCCCTTTGCCGAAGCCGAAGCCCTTGGCCGCGGTGTAGACGAGCAGGGGAATGCCGTAGATCGCGCCGATGAGCGCGGCCAGGACCCCGCTCAAAGCGCCCTCGATGGTGAAGAGGCCGACCACCCGCCAGCGGGTGAGGCCCATGGCCATCATCGTCCCGATCTCTTTGCGCCGGCGCCAGATGGACAGGAGCTGGGTGTTGAAGATGGCCAGCATGGCCAGGAAGAGGAGGAGCGTATAGAGGATCGAGGCCCCGATCGATTTTCCCCGGACCAAGTCCTTGATGTCTTTTAAAAGATAGTCCAAGCCTCGAAACGTCCAGCCCGGGACGGCCGGGGGGATACGGGAGTCCTTGGCCGTCACGACGATCGTCGCCTCGGCAGGCATGGCGGCCATGGCCTGTAGCGCCTGGAGGGGCAGCCAGATCTGGCCGCTGTCGATGGCCTGGACCTTCGTCGTCATCACCTCGACGATCTGGAGGTCTTTGGCGTCGAAGGTCCCGCGCGCGTCCCGCCAGCGGACGGTCACGACATCGCCTTTCTTCAATCCGCTTGTTTCGGCCATGCGGCTTCCGATCAGCGCCGGGATTTCGTGATCCCCGGCTTTCAGGACGGAGGAGGGGATGGTCAGAAGCTTCTGTCCGGGATCGATCCCTTTGAGGAGGGTTGGAAGAAGCCGGCCGTTCGGGTAGATCGTGCCCTGGACGATCAGGAGCGGCGTCACCGCCCCTTGATCCATAAGGGCCTGCAAGGGGCCGGCGAGCGGTCTATGCGCGTCCTGGAGCGTGAACGGATCGAAAGGATTGTACCCTTCCACCCAATGCTGTCCGCCTCCGTAAAAGGCGTCGATCATAGTCCGGGAAACCTCGATGTTCATGCCCTGGTACAGCCCCTGGGACCAGATAATGACCACGAAGGCCATCGACAGCACGCCTGCGTTCAGCCAAGTTTTCGCTCCGGCGCCGATCATATTTCGGAAGGCCAGTTTGGGGATGATCATGGGCGCGCTTCCCGGCCGGCCGCCGTGATTTCGTCCTTGGCGACCCGGCCGTCCACGAGCGAGATCTTGCGGCGCAGGTGTTGGATGACCTTCTGGTCGTGCGTGGAAAAGATGAACGTCGTTTGCAGGTCGCGGTTGATCTCTTCCATCGTGTCCAGGATGTGATGGGAGTTCTCGGCGTCCAGATTGGCCGTGGGCTCATCGGCCAGGACAAGTTTCGGCTTCTTCACGACGGCCCGGGCGATAGCCACGCGCTGGCATTGGCCGCCGGAGAGCTGGTTCGGCCGCGATCGCGCCCGCTCGGTGAGGTGGACCCAGTCCAGGGCGTCCATGACCGCTTTCTTCCGGGCGGCCGGCGGCATCCCGAGCAGGAGGAGGGGAAATTCGACGTTTTCATAGACCGAATAGACGGGGAGGAGGTTGAAGGTCTGGAAGATGAATCCTATGTGATGGTTCCTCAGCGCGGCGGCTTTCGTGTGCGACAAGCTCTCCACGCGCTGTCCCAAAACCTCGGCGCTTCCCGTCGTCGGGACGTCGAGCGAGCCGATGATGTTAAGGAGGGTCGTCTTCCCCGAACCGCTGGGTCCGACTAACCCTGAGAATTCGCCTTTCTTAAAAGTCAGATTGACGCCGGCCAGGGCGGTGATGGACTCGCCGCCCATGGGATAGATCTTCACCAGTTCGACGGTCTTGATCAGGATCGAATCGTCCATGGTCACCTCGCCCTTCAATAATTGAACACGGCCATGATCTGAAGGCCCTTGCCGGCGAAGAGGGTTTGGCCCTGCTGGCTGGCGTAAATTTGGTAACGGTCCGGATTCCAGAACCCGATAGCGAAAAAGCTCCATTTGTCGTAGGTCCGCTGCCACGTGATCAAGCGGTACCAGTCGCCGCTCTTCCAGTTGTGGAAGACGACGGCCTTGATCCGGTCCAGCAGCCCGAGCGGATAATCGGCCGATACGGCCGTGAACCGGAGCGATTCGCCTCCGCCGAGAGCTTGGTCCGAGGAAGAGGAGATCAGATGCTCGGCGATGACGTGGAGGCCGCTTCCAAGGCCGAAGGTGTAGTCCGCTCCGAGATTGAGAAATCGCTGATACCTGAACGGATACAGTCGGAAATCCTGATGGACCAGGACGCCTTCAAACCAGACGCCGGCCCCGATGTCCCATTTGCCGTCGAGGGCGAAGCGGTTCTCGGGGACGCGTTCCGCTTCTTCCACGGGAAGAGGGAGCAGGGAGCGGGATGGGTCCATGAGCCGGTGATGGAAGGAGAAGGCCGCCTCGCCGGAGAGGAACGGGACTTGAAAGCGCCCCCCGAATTCCGGGGTCCGGCTCTTCGTTGGAACGAATTCCCAGCCTTTGGCATCCGTGTTGCCGAGAAGCCCCCAGATCCAGATATTCGCGTTCCCGACGAACGTGTACCTGGCCAACGCTCCGTAGACGCCGTCGGTGAGCTGGAGAGGGTCGTTGGGATCGATGCGGTCGAACCACATGAGAGGCCGGAAAAGGAGGGCCGAGCCGAAATTGATCTTCTGCAGGCCGAGGCGGGCTTCGAATCGCGGGGTCGAGAATCGCGCCCAGAGGCGATAAGGTTTGATCCGGCCGTCCGCGGAAAAGGTTTGAGATCCCCGCAGGGCGGCCAACCCGTAGACGTTGAACGACGCCTCGGTGTCCAAGGTGGTCCTTCCGAGATCTTGTTTCATGGAAAACGCCGGCAGGGCCCGGACCCCGATCTGGCTTTCGCTCTTCTGGCTTTTATGGAACGCCAGCCAGGCGGACAGCTGACCGCGCGTTTCGATCGTTTGACAGACTCCCGCGCCGGCACCGGCCGATAGAGCGGCCCAGACGACGAGCAGTCTCAAGCCGCAGGGCATCATCGGCCTTCCCTCCATTCAATAAATTAGGGTCAGTTCCTTCTGCGGAATGGCGTCTCCTTTTCTTTCCCTTTATTTATATTCCCGTTTTTATTAAATTGGAAGGGGAGGACTGCCGTGAAAAAAATCGGTCTGACCGTCCTTTTAGGATGGATCGTCGTCTCTTGCGCCGCGGCATTGGAGCAGAGTCCCGGTCGGACTTCAGAGGGAATCCAGGTCGTCCTGAGCGGCGATTTCCCCGACCCGACCATCGTCCGCGTCGGGGGGGATTACTACATGACCCATTCCTGCGGCACGTCCCTGCCCGGGTTGCTGATCTGGCATTCGACCGATCTCGGCAAATGGGAACCGATCGGCTATGCCCTTCACAAGGCGGTCGGCGACGTTTGGGCTCCCGATATCGTCCATTTCCTGAACAAGTTCTATATCTATTTTCCGGCGGCCCGGACGAACTGGGTCGTCACGGCCGATCGGCCGGAAGGACCGTGGAGCGAGCCGGTCGATCTCAAACTGCCGGGGATCGACCCGGGCCATATCGCGACTCCCGACGGCAAGAGATATTTGTACGTGGACAGCGGCCGGATCGTCCCGCTTTCTTCCGACGGTTTGTCCGTCGTCAAGGCGCTGAAGCCCGTCTATGCCGGCTGGAAATTTCCGGAGGACTGGGTCGTTGAGGGGTTCTATTCCGAATCGCCGAAGCTGGTCTTCAAGGACGGCTATTATTATCTGACCACGGCTCAAGGCGGGACAGCCGGTCCCTCGACCAGCCACATGGTTGTATCGGCGAGATCCAAGAGTCCCCTGGGCCCCTGGAAAAACAGCCCTTTCAATCCCGTCGTCCACACCTGGAACCGGGCCGAGAAATACTGGTCGAAAGGCCACGGCACGATCTTCTCGGACGCGGCCGGAGGCTGGCACATCGTTTATCATGCCTATGAGAACGGATACGCGCCGCTGGGACGGAACACCTTGATCGAGCAAATTGAATGGACCAAGGACGGTTGGTTCAAGACCGTCCGAGAGACGAAAACCGAGGGCGTCATCCGGAGGTTTAGGAACATCATCATCGAGAACGACGACTTCTCAGACGCAAAGCTGAAGCCGCAATGGCATTTTGTCGGCCCGGAGTCGTACACGAACCATACCCTATCGGGCGGCGCGTTGAAGCTGACGGCGGCGCAGGACAATTATCACGCTCTGCTCTGCACGATCGGAGACCACGCTTATGAGGCCTCGGTCCGGTTGGCGGCCGAGGGTGACGTCGAGACCGGGCTTGTCGCGTTTTACAGCGGCAAGATGTTCGCCGGGGCCGGCCTGAAAGGCGGAACGGTCGCAGGCTATGCCAAAGGCGTTTGGCCGTTCGGCCCGAGGATCAAAGCCCCCGCCGCCAAATACCTGAAGATTCGCATGGTCGATTTCGACCTCCAATATTTGTACAGCGAGAACGGAAAAACCTGGAAGCCCTGCCCGAATTCCCTGGACGTTTCCGGCTATCACCAGAATATGATAGGCGGATTTTCGAGCCTGAAGGTCGGGATCATCGTCAAAGGCAAAGGCTCGGTGATGATCGACGACTTCGTTTATAAAGTTCTGGACTGATAATCAGGACTCTTAATTCCGGAGACACTAACTTTAGTTCGAAGAATATTGGGAAATATGGTTAGTGTCCCCGGAACAATCCCATTGGGAAATATGGTTAGTGTCCCCGGAACAATCCCCCAACGGATGCGGCCCCGCGGGCTTTATTAAGCCGCTGTAGAAAAGGCTTGTCGAGGAAGCTTCTTTCGTCGAGTTTGCAGAGCCGGCCTAACATTGGCTTGGTGACCGTGAAGGCGAGGATGTCAGGCGGCACGTGTTGACGCATGGCGATATCGGTCGCGCCAATCGAGGCCTGAGACATATGGAAGTCCTCGAAAGGGATGAGCTCACGACAGCCTGAGCCGATGGGTGCGATTACGGGAGGTGGCGGGTGAATTGACGCTTGGTCTATTTTTTGATAATCTTGGCTCACCCGAGGGAAGGGGACAGAATTGGCCGTCACGTGCCCGAAATGTCATTTTAAAAATTCCTCGGATACTCGTTTTTGCGGCAACTGTGCAGCGCCTCTTCATCCCGTAGAAGACATGAAGGCATTTCCAACGTCTACCCTTCAAATGCCCGTAAAAGAGCTGATCATGGGTTCGACGTTTGCCGGCCGTTATCAGATCATTGAAGAGTTGGGTAAAGGCGGAATGGGCAAAGTCTTTAGAGCCCTGGATAAGAAACTCAATGAGGAAGTTGCCCTCAAGCTGATTAAGCCTGAAATCGCCTCTGATAAGGAAACAATTGCCAGATTCAGCAACGAGCTCAAGCTGGCCCGCAAGATCGGCCATCGGAATGTCGGCAGGATGTACGAGCTCATGGAGGATGGGGGAACGCATTTTATCACCATGGAGTACGTTTCCGGGCAGGATCTAAAGGGATTGATCCGGCAGACAGGTCAACTTACAGCCGGGAAAGCGATCTCAATTGCCAAGCAGGTTTGCGAGGGCTTAGCTGAGGCCCAAAGGCTGGGCATCATCCATCGCGACCTCAAGCCGGGCAATGTCATGATAGACCGGGAAGGCAATGCCAAAATCATGGATTTTGGGATTGCGAGGTCCATCTCCGCGAAGGGAATCACCGGCGCGGGGGTCATGATCGGGACTCCGGAGTATATGAGTCCCGAGCAAGTGGAAGGCAAGGACGTCGATCGCCGATCGGATATCTATTCCCTGGGAGTCATCCTCTATGAAATGCTGACCGGACGAGTCCCCTTTGAGGGCGACACGTCCTTGATCGTCGCTTTAAAGCAAAAAACAGAGCCTCCTCTAGACCCAAGAAAAATAGCTCCCCATATCCCGGAAGACCTCAGTCTTATTGTCCTGCGCTGCTTGGAGAAATCCAGAGAGAAAAGATATCAAAATGCGGAAGAACTGTTCGGGGAATTGGCCAGGATCGAGAAGGCTATTCCCCTTAGAGAGAAAGTGCCGCCGGAAAGGAAAACGATCATGTCAAGGGAGTTCGCTCAGAGAAAAACGAACACTCAGACCGTTGAGCTATGCTTGGATTTGAAGCGCCACTGGGATGCCGAGAAAAAGCAATGGGTGTTGCCACCGGCTCTCGCGTCCCGGAGAGCGCTAGGCTATGTTCTTTGGTATGATGATCAAGTCGTCCCGAGCAACGCATACTATCTGAGTTCGGGACATCTGGTTGTAACGTACGACCAATACTATCCTTCGCCGTCAACGAAGGTCCTTTGCGAAATCGCCTTGCCAACCCGTGCGGTCATTTACGATAAGTACAAACAAAAGATGATCTTGGCCTTTTCTATTGTCGTGCCGGCATTGCTCGTGTTCCTATTCACCTCCGTCTTGTCGTCAAAACGCGCTGCGCTCCCTTCCTCTCCGGCAGCGAAACCGACGATTACAGGCAGACCCTTAGCCTCTTATCCATTTTATCCAATCGCTTTTTCTAGAGAGGGCTTTCTCTTTATTGACAAGGACAAGTTCATGGAAGCCGTGACGACGCTCCGACAGAATCCTGACGCTAAAGCCGTTGCCGACCTTTTATACCTCGAACGCAAAGAAAACATCACCCTCAAACTTGGCGAATCGGAAAAGAGGCTTTTTCAGGCGTTAATCAAGGAAGTCCCAGTGCCCGATATCGCAGAGCAGGAAGCATATCGGGACCGCCTGTTTGAGGTTTACAAGCAAATCGTGAACGGTCTTGGACAAACTTTTGCAGGGACGCCAATTGAGATTGTTCTCCATGATTTTCGAAACCCGATGCGCTCCATTCAGGCGCTTCAAAACCCAATTTCGGGAAGACAGTTGTTCCAACCGACAACCAACTTTGGGCTTGAAATGATCAAGTGGGATGCGGTTCACCCCCAACAAGGTTCGAGCTTTATCAGCTACGACCTCAAGCTTGGGGATGGCACCCCCATCAAATCCACTTCGATTCCACTTTATGATTTGGAATATGGTCTCATAGGCAGCGTCTGCGTGAACATTCGCATTAGCGATATCTCCGAGACAAATCTCGATGACAAGACAAAGCAATTTCTGACGGCATTTCGCAGAACATCGCCGAATCCCGATATTGCAGAGATCATTGATAACGCCAATAGGAATCTTTCACGGAAGCCGCCAGAAAAATAGAAAATGGCCGAGCCCTTTAGCTTGATAGAGCACGATCTAAAAATAAGAATTTGCTTTTTCGCATAGCGAGAAGATCTTTCCCGTTAGGCTCGGAATCGAAGTCTCCCATCGCGAAATGAGGATAATCCCGGTCGGGGATCGAGGTCACCAACACAAAGATGGCCGGGAAGGAGGCCGTCCGGCCGGATCATCGTCGCGAACGACCGGCGAGGGGCAAAGAAAAATATTTTGGAAATACAGGCTCCAAGGATGGAGCAAGATGAAGATCGCGATTGTATCCAGCCGGCCCGCTCGACTGCTTCTATTCCAAGGGGTCGATCCTTAAGAGTTCCCGCTGATTTCTCGCCCGATCCCAGTCCGCGAGAAGGTCCTTTTGATGAAGGGTCGCCCATTCGATCACGAGCCCCAGAACCCGAGCCGGCAGCTGGCCGGAAAATACGGAAAGCCTCATGATATCCACCAAAGCCAGATGACCGCCGTATTCCGCGTGGAAATGCGGGGGGTTGTGATCGTCATAAAACATCTTGATGACGATCCCGAAGAAGCGACTGATCTCAGGCATGAACGGATTCTTGGCGGAGGGCCGGGAAGACATCCTCCGGCTTTTTCCCCGTGACCTTGAAGTATAACGCATCGGGGCAAAGATCGACTCGATCGCTCCAGACGAGCTCTCCGGAAGGGCTTATCCGAACCTGTTCGAATGCGTTTCCGTCTCGCCAGATCGCGAAGACGCCTCTTCCGGCCAAGTCGGAAAGATTGACCGTCCCCGTTATTCCATTATCGAATTCGAGCTCCAGAGTGAAATCCGGCAAGGCTTTTACTTTAACGATCTTTCTCATTTCCGACTCCCTGCCCTAAATCATATCATAGAACAGCCGCCGAAAAAATCTTGCTTTTTCGGCTTCCAGGATAACCATTCCGCCCGATCTTTTGGATTGATTTTCAGGTGGGGGACACAAAACCGTGTCCCTAAATCTTCAATCCGCGATCTTGACCCGGGCCAGGAATTGCGAGCCGTCGCCGTTTGTCTTTTCCAGCGAGGCGTAAAGGAAATTTTCATGGAAATACAGGATCGAAGGATCGAGCAACTTGTATTCCCCCGGATCGATCTTGGTCGTCGCTAATAATTTGCCGTCTAGGGAATATGCCTGAAAAGCTATATCCCGCGTCTTTTTGGCCAGGTTATTGAGAAATAATAAGATATGATCTTCCGGATCGACCGTCAGGCCGAGATAAAAGGGGTGAAATTCAGGGAGCCGAATCTTGTCCTTATTAGCCAGGATAACCTTCTCGTAGCCTTCCCGCTCTTTCGTGTCCATTTTTTCAGGCTGCTGGACGTATTCCAGATGATCGAAACCGATCTTCACTCGTTCCAGGCCGATGCTGAAGGACGATTTTTTCTCGCCGTCGAAGGAATAAAGGGCGATTTCGGGACTCTTGGAATAGGCGATGAGGAGCTTGTTCCCGCCGACCTTGGCCAAATAAACGGCGCCGTCGAACTGCCCCAGTTTTATGAAAATCGGGGATTGCGGTTTCTCGTCCGTGAACGAAGCGATCTCCTTCTCCGCTCCGGTTCCCAGGTCTTTGATGAGGACGCGAAAATTCTTGACCCAAAAGGTGGACTTCTGGTCCTGCGCGACAACAGCTATTTTGTTGTCTTTGAGGGCGACCATGAAAACGACGGGAGCGGTCATGGAAATGCCCTGGCTTTCGATTTTCGCCGTCTTGATGAATTTTCCGTCCAGCTCGAACTGGCTCAGGCGCCGGTTTCCGTCTTCATAGATGATGAGGTATTTCCCGTCCAGGACGTCCAGCTGGATCGGACCATTTAGGTCCCCGGGGCCCTGGCCTTTGCGTCCGAACTCCGCGACTTTATCGCCATTCGCGTCGAATTTATAAACTTTTCCATCCATATAGGCGGTTCTGAAAAAGCTTCCATCGGGAAGGAACGCCATCCGCTTATCGAATCCCGCTTTGAATAGCATGTCCCATGTGGTTTTCGCTCCGAAGTTCGGATCTGGTGCGATCTTGATGACGCCTTTTTTATAGGCCGTCAAGAGGTCCGCCGACAAGCTCAAACAGAGCAGAAGTAAAAAACCGGCCAGGATCAGAATTTTTTTCATAAACGGCCTCCCCTCCGTTTATACGACGCAAACATTGGCTTTGCTTATTTCATCTCGGGCGAACGAAGTTAACACTTTGCATTGTACCATACCTCCTCTGATAATAAAGCTAGCCTCAAAGCACCTTCGTCTTCTGTCCAGTTTAGGGAGGCGCACTTCTTTCGTTATCCTCCAGGGAGGCGGAATTTGGAACCGGAAATTTCACGGCAAAACTGCTCGGATCCGGGAGAAGCGGAGATTGTTAAATACGCATAGTTGACATATAAGTCAACAATAGGTATTATATATAAAAAGGAACCTGGAAATGGCATTCTTCAATTCCCTGCAATCCGTGGAAGTTTTTCATCTCATTTTATTGAGCTGCCTCGGACGAAAGCTGGACAAGCAAAAATGGGCCTTGAAAGGCGGGTGCAATCTGAGGTTTTTCTTCAGAAGCCCCCGGTATTCCGATGACATGGACCTGGACGTTCAGGCCATCCCCGTCGATCTTCTCCGCGTCAAGGTCAACTCTATCATCTCGGGAATGCCTTTTAAAACGATGCTCGAAGTCCGCGGCATCGCGATCGAGCATGTGACGGAGCACAAGCATACCGAAACGACGCAGAGGTGGAAATTCGGCTTGATGGTTCCTGGTCTCGAGCGGCCCGTCCCGACGAAAATCGAGTTCTCGAGAAGGGGCCTCGAAGCGGGGAGCGTCTTCGAGCCCGTCTCCCCGGAAATCATCCGTTATTACGAGCTTCCCCCTATAATGGCCAATCATTATGCGGCCCCGATTGTTTGGCAGCAGAAAATCGGCGCGATTCTCTCTAGGAAAATATCCCAAGCCAGGGACGTTTTTGACCTGTATCACCTTCTTGAGGCGGGCTGGAAATCCTCCGTCGCCCTCGCGAGAGATAAGAAGCCGGGCGTCGCTCAAGTCAAAGAAAACATTCTCGCCGTGGATTTCGGACAATTCAAAAGCCAAGTGGTTTCCTACCTGGAACCCGACCTCCAGCCTCAATACGATTCGGAGGAAACCTGGGACGCGATGAGATTGCGCATTATCGAGGCGCTTGGGGACGGACCGTCATGAGACTCATCGACGTCCACGCGCGGTTCTTGAAAATGGGCGTCCCGATGTTTCAAACGTCGGATGCCGCCGCCTATCTTGGCCTCGGAAGCGCACACGCCAGCAAGCTGCTGGCGCGGTTGGCCGCTTCCGGCCATGTGACAAAGCTCGGCCGGGGGCGATGGGGATTCAAAGAACTGATCGATCCCTTTGCCCTGCCTGAATACCTCACAGCGCCCTTCCCGAGCTATGTGTCTCTTCAATCGGCCCTCTATCATCACGGGATGATCTCCCAAATCCCTTCCGTCCTCTATGCCGTTTCCCTGGCCCGGACAAAAAAGCATAGGACCGCATTGGGGACAGTGTCCATTCACCATATCGACCCTTCGTTGTTCTTCGGACATCAACCGACAGGAAGGGGCGCCGGAAAAATCGCTACGCCTGAAAAAGCGCTGATCGATTTTCTTTATTTGAGCCCTACGCGGACGCGTCTCTTCCGGGCCCTTCCTGAACTCGAGATACCCGGGGGGTTCAAGGTCAACGAGGCACGAAAAATCATTCGGCGGATCCGCTCCGTCCGCCGGAGAAGCCATGTCAGCCGACTTTTCGAGGCGCTCTGGAAGGGCCGCGCTGAGGGCTGAGGAGGAGGCCAGCCGCTTCCCTTTGGATCAAATGCCGAGGTCTTTCAGTTTCTCCTCGGGAACGACGCCGTCTTTCGTCCAACCCTGGTGGGTGTAGTACGCGTCGAGGATCTCGCCGTAGTATTTAGTGTCGACGGCCCGGCCTTTGTGCGCCCCGCCGGTCATGGGCACGGTCAGTTTGGGCGGGACATAGGCGTCGTACGCCCGCGTCCGGCCCTGCTTGTTATTGATGTGGCGTTCGAGATTGTAGATCCGCTGGCCGCATTTTTTCATCGATTCCGGCGAGTATGCGAACCCGGTCAGGGCGTGATAGAGCGAGAGGAAGAGCTCCGACGTGTTGTCCTCGGTGAAGAAGTCGCAAAGGCCTTTGGAATCGACCAAGGCTTTGCCGGCCTGCCC
>Ga0315275_10005409_pt1 | contig 12097 bp, 6 predicted proteins | sample YL17G03_0_MG_FD_205557 | JGI IMG/M metagenome (GOLD analysis project Ga0315275, IMG submission 205557) | Sediment microbial communities from Yellowstone Lake, YNP, Wyoming, USA - YL17G03_0 | ecosystem: Environmental > Aquatic > Freshwater > Lake > Sediment | place: USA: Wyoming | collected... | reverse complement strand
AAAAGGACCGCGGGGTCGCCCGGCTCGTCGTAGCTCGCTCCCGTGCCCACGGCCTGGACGCCTGGATAGGCAAGGAGCTCCTGCGCGTGGCCGTCGAGGGCCGCAATCGCGGACTGCCGCCCCAGGGCCGCCACTCCGGCGACTCCCGCCTGCAAGTTCAGCGCGGGCTCGAATTGCTGGAGGAGCAGCGTACAGGCCGCGACCGGGTGCGCGCCGACCGCCGCATCCCCGACAAAGAGGGGCAACGCGGCTGTAACAGGGTCGGCCAGCTGCTGCAGGATGTCCGAAACGGGGTTCGCCACCGTGTCCGAATCCGAGCCGCCGTAGAGAAGCCCCACGGGGTCGGACGTGTCCCGGGTGACGATCAGGGAGCCGGAGTCGCCCGCGGCGCTGAACCCGACGCCGGTGATGTCCACCTGGTTCGTGAAAGTCGCGCTGAAAATCGTCCCGGAGCCGCAGCCTTTCTGGTAGTCGATCCTGACTGTGACGTGGACGGCGATGATCGCGCCGCAGGTGATACCCGTCGCGCTGCCGCTTTTCGCCACCGGCTGCCCGATCGAGGGAGCGACGCCCGCGCCGGGGTTGGGCGTGCCGTCGGACGGCAGGCCGCCATCGGCCGCGCCGCCGAGTTGCACGATGGTTCCCAGGGGATCGACGGCATTGCCGGCGACCTGGGCGATAGCGGCGTCCACGCGGGGCGCGGGCCCGGTTTCGAGGTTGTAAAATTGGGTGAGGGCCCCCACGAGGCTCGTCCCGCTCGTAGAACACCGGCTCTCCGTAAGGCCGGGTTGGACGATCGCCTCTCCGAGCGTTGCCTGGTCGCTTCTCGCCAACACGTGGTTGTTGCTCAGGATGTACAGGAAGCCCTCTCGGGAGAGGAGCGCGCCCAGCGTGCCGCCGCAGCAGAAGGTCTGCTGGCCCGAAACGGACTTGTCCTGGGCGTTGCTCCCCGAGGTTCCCAGGGGAACGGGGACGGTGTAGGCACGCCGTTGCGGTGGCACGGGAACCACGATCGCGGAGTCGGAGGCGCCCGGGTCCGCCTGGGAGATCGCCCTGACGATTACCTCCGTCGCCTGGCCGTCGTTATTCGGCAGCGTCGAAACCGGGACAGAGTGCGGAGCGGAGTAGACGCCGGCGGAAGTTATCGTGCCCGCCACGGAAGACCCGCCCGTGACGCCGTTCACCTGCCAGGTCACAGAACTGTCCGCGTTTCCCGTGACCGTGGCCGAGAAGGCGCGGGAACCGAACGTGGGGACGGTGATCCTGGCGCCGCTCCCGGCGATAACCACGGCGACGTTCGAGCCGGCCTGGATGGTGATCGAGGCCGTGCCCGAGACCGTGGGACTGGAAGAGGCGCCGGCCGTCACAGTGACGGTCGACGCACTTGGGATAACGGTGGGCGCGATGTACACGCCGTCCGCGGAAATCAGTCCGAAGACCGAGCTCCCTCCCCGGACGCTGTTGACTGACCAGACCACAGTTTGGTCCGTCACCCCCGAGACCGAGGCGGCAAACAGTTGGGTCGCGCCCCGCGACAGTGTGACGGTCGCGGGCGTAACGGTGACGCCGGTCGGAGTGGGCGGGGTCGAAGGCGTGGTTTCCCCGGTGTTTCCGGTGCTGCTCGAGCTGCTGCAGGACACCCCGAGAAGGACGAGGCCCAGCGCGGACATAAAAAATATCAACCGCCGCATTCATTCTCCTTATTCTATGATAACCCGCGGCGCGGGAAACGCAAAATCGCCGGTCTTTGTTAACGCGCAGGAGCGGTCCCCCTGCGGAGGCTGGAGCGCTGATGGGATGTCAGAGAGGGAAAGTAACCCCGAGGCTTGACAGGCCGCAAACGACATAAATATGCTAGTGACGCCCCACCCTTTCCCTCAACGCTTGAAGGGAAGGATGAAGGCGCTGATTTCGTTGGAGGGACGCGGATGGAAAGAATCACGGCTCTCTTATTGGTTTTGAGCCTTCCTCTGACTGCGGCGGGCTGGGACCCGGCGGCGGCGAGCGACCGGGCGAGCCTCGAGAGGTTCGTCGCCGCCCATGTCGCGCGGGGCGCGGCGCCCCCGTTTTCGTTCGTCTACGGCGGGAAGCCGTCCGGAGGAGATCTCATCACAAAATGGAAGGTCACGGACGAGACGAAGCCGGAGGCGGACAAAAGTACAAAAACCTTCGTGTACGCCGATCCCGCGACCGGGCTGCGCGTGAGCGCAGTCTATACGATGTACAGCCTCGGGGATTCGCCTGCCGTCGAGTGGGTGCTGCGGTTCAAGAACGAGGGGAAAGCCGATACGCCCATCATCGAGGAGGTGCAGGCGTGCTCGGTGGAGCTCGTCGGCTTGCCTGCGGGTCCGATGGTCCTCTACCGTGCCCTCGGCAGCAGCGCCGCGCGGACGGACTTCGCCCCCGTTCAGGATAACCTTGCGGAAAAGGCCGAGGTCCGGTTCGGCCCGTCGGCGGGACGCTCCTCGGACACGACGGCCCTCCCCTTCTTCAACATCGCGGCGCAGGGCCAGGGCGTCATGGCCGCCGTCGGCTGGAGCGGCAAGTGGCGGGCAGTCGTCAAACGGACGGGCGCCCGCGCCGTCGAGCTCCGGGCGGGGATGGATAAAACTCACTTCAAGCTTCACCCGGGCGAAGAGGTGCGCTCCCCGTCGATCGCCCTCCTCTTCTGGAAAGGCGGCGACCGGCTGGCGGGCCACAACCTCTTCCGGAGGTTCATCCTCGCCCACCACACCCCGCTCATCAACGGGAAGCCCGTCGATCTCCCGTTGAGCCACGGCGTCGGGTTCGGCGGGCCGTTCCCCTGCAACGAGTACGTCTGCGCCACCGAGAGCTACGCCATCGCCATGATCGACCGCCTGAAGCAATTCGACCTCAACCCGGACGCCTGCTGGATCGACGCCGGCTGGTACGAGAACCCGACCCGGAACTGGTGGTCGGGCGTTGGCACCTGGACCGTCAACAAGACGAACTTCCCCCGCGGCCTTAAGCCCGTGACCGATGCCGCGCGCCAGTGGGGCAAAGGATTCGTCGTCTGGTTCGAGCCGGAGCGCGTCTATGAAGGGACATGGCTCGACCGCGAGCATCCGGACTGGCTGACCAAGCTTCCCGGAAACCCGAACCGCCTGCTCAACCTGGGCGACCCGCGCGCCCTCGACTGGCTGACGAACCACGTCTCGAACTTCATCCAGACCGAGGGTGTGACGATTTACCGGCAGGATTTCAACTTCGACCCTTATCCCTTTTGGCAGGCCATGGACGCGCCCGACCGCGTGGGCATCTCCGAGATGAAGCACATCGCGGGCTTGTACGCGTATTGGGACGCGCTCCTGGCAAAAAACCCCGGGCTCATGATCGACAACTGCGCCTCGGGAGGACGGCGGATCGACCTCGAGACGACGAGCCGGAGCGTTCCCCTGTGGCGGACCGACTATTCCTACTTCGAGCCCAACGGCTACCAATGCCACACCTACGGGCTCCACCTCTATCTGCCTTCGAGCGGGACGGGGAACAACAACCCGGCCAAGTACAACTTCCGGAGCTCGATGAACGGCGCCGTCGTCCTCGGCTGGGAGGTCAACGGGACATACAACAACGCCTCCTTCAACACCAACCTGGCCCGCGAGGACATCGCCGAGTTCAGGGCGCTCCGGCCGTATTTCCGGGGCGATTTCTATCCGCTGACCGAATATTCGACCTCGGACGAGGCCTGGGCGGCGTTCCAGTGGGACCGTCCGGAGGAACGGGATGGCATCATCCTGGTTTTCCGGCGTCCCCTGGCGGCCGCGGCCACGATCACCATCAGCCCGCACGAGCTCGCGCCCGACGCCGACTACGAGGTGAATTTCGAGGATTACGGGATCACGCAGTTCAAGACGGGCAAGGAGCTCGCCGGCGGCGTTTCGATAAAGATACCGGAGGCGCCAGGGTCGCTTCTCATCAAGTACCGACGTGTCCGGTAGGTGATGCGGACCACGCTCCAGAAGACCGGCCGGACCGGTGGCCTGCGCCGGCCGGAAACGGACTGACCGAGGCTCAAGAATCAGACGGGATAGCCGATCTTTTCCAGCAGTCTTTGGGCGTTGGACATGACAACGCAGAAGGCCGTCGCGGGAAGCCCCGCTCCCTCAAGAACATGGCGCGCGAATTCCTCCGTCATCATATTATCAGGAGAATGGGTGTCGGAATTCAGCACCAGTCCTGCCCCTGACTTGATGGCCGCCCTGGCGACATGACCATTGGTTAAGCTGTGGCCTGACCTGGCGGATATCTCCAGCAGCGTCCCTCTTTCAGCGGCGAGTTCCGCGTCCTTATCGGTGATAAGCCCGGGATGCGCCAGGATATCGGCGCCGGACTCAATGCCTGCCCTGTTTGTCCCCGGAGGAACCGGTTCGACGATCGTCTCTCCATGGATGACAACCAATGATGCGCCGAGATCCCTGGCTTCGAGGACCAGAGGCCCGATCAAGCCCGGGGGCACATGGGTAAGTTCTATGCCCGGGATGACCTTGACGGCCTGGGCATTATTAAGGGCGGCCGCGAACTTGACAATCCTGGGGATCAGGAAGTCCAGATTGGAAGGATCGGCATGGTCCGTGATGGCCACGGCCGAATAGCCCAGGATTTCAAACCTCCTGATGAGTTCAGCGGGATTCAACTGCCCGTCACTGAAAAAAGAATGCGTGTGCAGGTCGATCATCATCCGCAGAGAATAAAACGCATCCCTCGAGATGTCAAATCAAGAAATTTCCCCGCCCCCTGATCAGCCGATCCCGGCCAGTCGGCGGCTGACGGGTGATAGGAGACAAAGGGCTTTCCATAAAAAAAGAACGGGAATGAGGCATCGGCCGGATTCGGTTTCATTTTAGCGACTGCTGAAGCCTATCGGAGGTCATGGAAGAGGGCGTCCATCGTCGGGCTGAGCGGCGCCGACCCGGTTTCCGTAATCTCATAGCCCGTTTCGATCCGGACCCCGTTGAACTCGGGATGACCAAAGAAGCTGACATCCACACAGACCGTCATCCCCGGACGGAGAACGTCGTCGCTGTGGGGGCCGAAGAAGGGGGATTCCGCCTCGTGCAGGCCGATGGTGTGGGCGAACGGGCAGACCAGGTATTTGGACAGACCGTGCCTTCCGAAATAGGCCCGCGCCGGCGCGTCGATCTCCTTCCCGGTCTGGCCGGGGACAAGCTGAGCTTGTGTCAGACAAAACGCCTCTTTGAGGTACTTCACACAGTCCATTTGCCGTGCTGTATAGGTCCCGGTCACCGGCAAAGCATCGCCGACCACGCCGGCATAGCCGTTGACTTTGGGCGCGATGCCCACCATGACCAGCTCCCCGGCCTCCAGCAATTTTGAGCTCGCGGTGGGGACGACGGCATTCGAGCGCTGGCCGCTGCCGACGATCGCGCTGAACCCGAACCCGCTGGCCCCGCGGCCGCGGGCGGCGTATTCGCCGGCGGCGGCCACCTCGATCTCCGAAACGCCCGGACCGATCCTGCTCTTCATCGCTTCATACGCCAGGTCCGCAAGCTTAAAGGCGGCCCGGATCTGTTCCCGTTCCCAAGGCGACTTATCGTAGCGCAGGCGGACGAAGTCGGAGGTGATATCCACCAGGGAAACCCCCTGAAACCCGTCCATGATTTGCTGATAACAGTCGGCCGGCATGCGGCCCGCGCCCACCATGCCCACGCGTCTGACGCGGCCCAGCTCCGCATTAAGCTCCGCGAACAGCATCGGGAAGTCCATGATGGCGGCGTTGGGATACTCTTCGTCGGGAACCATGAACACGGGAAAGTTGCGGGTCTCCGTGATCATGCTATCGAGCTTGGCGAACGGTTCGCTCTCGGGCCCACCGAGAATGCGGGGATTGCCGGAGCGAGGGATCAGCACCGCTCCGCTCTCGAACTGAGGGCACCAGCCCGTCAGGTACCAGCCGTTGCCGATATTGAACTCATCGTAATACACCAGCGCCAGGTCGAGGTCATGCGCTTCGAGCAGCTCCCTGACCAGCGCCATCCGGACTTCACTTTCAGGTTTGTTCAGGTAGGCCATGATGGATTAATTAATGGAATTCGCTGAAAAATGTCAACCCTGATGAGGCTCGTTGACATTTCGGCCCGGCCGGAGCTACCATTCCCCCGGAAGCGTGACGAATGCTCAGACAGCGTCAGAACCGACGATCCCGATTTGGCTCAGGCAGGCGACGATTACTTGTCAGGGGGCACTTGACGAACACGCCGGCATCCGGGTTGAGGCTGATGCTGTGCGCGGCTCTCTTCTTACCCTCTCTTCTCTCCGCTCAGACGCCCGCTAAGGACCCTCTCCTCCGCTGGATGGATAACGTCGCCCAACAACAGCTCCTCGAAAGGGAGCGCGCTATCGCCGGCATTCGGACCGTCGCCGAGGCGGATCTCCGCAAGAAAAAAGTGCGCCAGACGATTCTCGAAATCATCGGCGGTCTGCCGGATTACGGCGGGCCCCTGAATCCGAGAATAACCGGCCGCCTCGACGCCGGGGCCTACACGATCGAGAAAGTGATCTTCGAGAGCCTGCCCGGATTCCTGGTCACGGCCAACCTTTACCGGCCTAACCGGCCAGAGCGCTATCCCGCGGTCCTTGTGCAGTGTGGCCACACGCAGGAGGGGAAGCCGGAGCCGCAGCGGCTGGCCGCCAACCTGGCCCTGAAGGGGTTCGTGGTCCTGACTTTCGACCCCATCGGCCAGGGCGAGAGAGAACAGACCTACGTCCGGGAGCTCGATGCGCCCGCGGCCGGCTGGTCGGTCAACGAGCATCTCCAGGCCGGCGTCCAGTGCATCCTAACCGGCCGGAGCGTGGCCCGCTATTTCATCTGGGACGCCAAGCGGGCCCTCGATTACCTCCTCAGCCGGCCCGAAGTCGACTCCGCGCGCGTCGGCGCGACGGGCTGCTCGGGAGGCGGAGCGCTGACGACGTTCCTCGGCGCCCTCGACCCCCGCCTCAAGGCGGTCGCCCCCGCGAGCTTCATTAATTCGTACCGGGTCCTATATGCGGGACCCAACCCGGATTCCGAGATGAGCTTCCCCAGTCTCATTGCCAGCGGGCTCGATACGGCGGATTTCGTGGAGCTGGCCGCCCCAACACCTTGGCTCATCCAGGCGACTGAGGAAGATTATTTCACGCCCGAAGGGGCGAGACTCGTCTATGAGGAGGCCCGGCGGTGGTACGCGCTATACGGCGCTGAGGATAAGCTCCGCTTCTTCATCGGTCCGGGTCCCCACGGCACTCCTCTCGAATTGCGTGAGGGTCTCTACGAGTGGATGATCCGCTGGCTTAAGGGCGGACAAGGCGATTTTCGCGAACAGCCGGTGAAGCTCTTTACCAGTCACGAGCTCCTGGCCACCCGAACCGGGCAGGTCGAGGATGAACCCGGAAGCCGGAGACTCCATGAGTTGATCCTCGAGGACTTCCGCACCAGGAAAAGGCAGGGGACGATTCCCGAGCTCAAGGCCGAGCTGCGGCGGCTGGGCGTTCCCTCGGATAGCTCTCCCCCCGTAGTGAAGGTCCTGGATGAATCGGCCGGCCCGGACGGGCGCCGGCAGCGAATCAGTTTCGAGAGCGAGCCCGGTGTCGAGATTGAAGGAAAGCTCTATATCCCGGTTGCCGCCGGGCGCAAACCGGCCATCCTGGTCGTCGCGGACGAATCGACGGCTCAACTTGCGGAGAAAGCTCTCAAGGCAGGAAGGGTCGTCCTCGAACTCACCGTGCGCGACTCCCCTTCCGAATATGACCGGCGACCGTTCATCGGCAATTGGAAAACAAACGCCCGGGCCGACCTGATCGGCCGCAACCTGCCGGCCATGCGGGCCCACGATATTATCCGCGGCGTCGACTATCTGGCCTCTCGGGGCGATGTCCAGGCCGCTTCGATCCGCGCCGCGGCCCGGGGAGTCAAGGGGATCTGGGTTTTGCTCGCGGCGGCCGTCGACACCCGGATCGGCAAAGTCTGGCTGGATCGGACACCCCACGGTTTGCGGGCGGCCCTGGAGCGGTCGATGAACACCGACCTGTTCGAGGCGGTGATCCCCGGGTTCGCGCTTCATTGGGACCTCGAGGACCTCGTCAAGGCCATGGGCAGCCGGCCCGTCCTGTGGACCGACCCGGCCAACTGGATGCGCAAGGTCATGCCACTCGGCCCTCCATATCTGTATCGTTATATTCTCGGCGATACAACGGACCTGGCCGGCGAACAGGACGCGCGTTTCCTCGGAGAATTGCTGCGTTGAGTCAACTGGCGATAACCATGGACCCGGGCGCCCCCTCCCCTCTATCCCCTCCCGCAAGGGGCGGGGAATCGATGACCCGCATGATTCTTAATCGCCTGCCTCTTAGCAGCATACTTTTTAGTGGCCTGCTTCCTGATAGCAGGCTTTTTCATAGGTCAAATAAAGAAACCGGGCCCTTGAGTTTTCATCTTTTCGACGATAGACAAAATGGAGGTCGATAATGCGCAAAATTGGGTTCGTTCTCGCCCTGAGCCTTACGGCGTTGGTTTTGATCCTGGCGGCGCGGGCATCAAGGACGGCCGGGCAGCAGACCGTTCCGCCCGCCTCCGCGGTTGAGCCGTTGCCCGAGGGCAACACCGGCCTGGCCGCGAAATACCCCGGCGACGCGGGCCTCGAGCGCGACCCCGCGGTCATCCACTACGACGGCTTCGAGGACTGCGAGACTCCGGCGGACGTCAACAAAAAATACGAGTTCGTGATGCACACGGAGAACATGCGCCTGGCCGAAGAGCCGGCCAACGTCAATCACGGGAAGAAGGCCATGGAGTTCACGCTGCCGAAGCAGGAGGAGGGGAACGCGGCCGCGCTCTACAGAGTGATCAAGGAGGAGCGCGACGTCCTTTTCCTCCGCTACTATTCGAAGTTCGAGAAGGGCTACGACCAGCACGGCTCCTCGCACAACAGCGGTGTGATTTCCGCCCATTACTTCCCCAACCGGCAGGCCAGCCCGGGAAAGCCGGCCGACGGGCGGAACAAGTTCTGGGTCAGCTTCGAGACCGAGCGCGGCGATTCGCCTTCGCCCGGCCGCCTGAATATATACGTCTACCACCCCGAGCAGCGCACGGGCTACGGCGACCACATCTACCCTACCGGCAAGATCAGGTCCGGCCCTGAGAAGCCAGCTCCCTTCGGACCTGGATTTGTCTCCCGGCCGGACATCATTCCTGAACTCGACCGCTGGTACTGCTACGAGTTCATGGTCAAGGCGAACACGCCCGGCCGGCGCGACGGCCGGATCGCCTGCTGGGTGGACGGCAAGCTCATCGCCGACTTTCCCGGCTTCCGGCTGCGCGATGTCGAGACCCTCAAGATCGACCTTTTCGGAGTGGCCCTGTTCATGCGTCCCAACAACATCCGCGCCAACACCCAGTGGTTCGACGACGTGGTCGCCGCCACGTCGTACATCGGGCCGATCGCCAAGTGATTAAAGTCGACGACGGGGTCACGCGCTCGGAAAAGGTCCGGGCGTTCGCGCGGCCGGCGGTCACCTGTAATGCCAGGGCGCCGGGGCCGCGGCTTCCGGGTCGTTCCGGAGGACGTGCTCGGCCATCACCTTGAGCAGTTCGGGCGGGGCGAGCGGGCTCCAGCCGTGGCCTTTCATCGGGCGCCCCCACTCGAACGAACCGTCATAATAGGGGTCGGTGGTTTTTTTCAGGAAGCCTTCCAGCATGTCAAGGGAAACGTTGAGGTAGTAGTTGTCCATGTCGCCGCAGTAGAAGTGAAGCTTTCCGACTAGCCGCGGTCCGATCTCCTTCCACCGGCTTTCAAGGTAGTGACGGAGGTCGTAGCCGTGATCGCGCATGTAAGTCGCCGTTTCGGAGTCGACCTTGCCGGTGCGCTTGTCCCAAAGCGGCTTGGGGTAGCCATCGTCCCCGACGGGCCCATAGGCGGCCTCCCAGGCCTCGAACTGCTGTCCGGACCTGCCCTTGCTCCCCAGGACCTCCTCGAGCCGGCTCATCTGGCGCACTGTCTGCGTCACCTGCCCTTCGACCGAACGCATCATCGGGCGCTCGGGAATCATCCACTGCACACCGGGCGCCTGGAAGGCGTTCGCGTCGCTGTAGATGTCCACGAGCTGGTAGCGCCGGAAATCCACCGGGTCGGGAAAGAGCGTCCAGGTGCCTCCAAAAAACCCCGGGTGGTAGACTTGGAGAGCGAGCGATTCCCAGCCTCCCGTCGATCCGCCCGTCAGGAGCCGCGCGTTCGGCTGCCGGAGGATACGGAAATGCTCCTCGAGATAGGGGATCAACTCGGTCATGATCGCTTGACCGTAGGGGCCATTGTTGGCCGAATCGACGGCGTAGGAGTCGTCGTAGTAAGGGGTCGGGTGCTGGAAAGTCACCAGGATCAGGCGCGGAAAATCCTCGGAAATCCACGCCTGATATAAGCCGGTGTCGTCGCCCCGGTGCTCATTCGCCGCGGGCTGGTTGCGGAATCCGAACGGCGCTCCCAGCCCGAAGTGGCCCTGGTCATACACGACCGGATAGCGCACGTCCGGGTGCGAATCGTACCCTTTGGGCAAGACCACAGTGGCGCCGAGGTAGATCGGTTGCCCCCAAAAGGCGCTCAGCAGCCGGCTCTCGAACTTGACCCGCTTGACCCACTCCGTGTCGGCCGGGACCTCAATGGGCGGTATGACTTTGGTGAGCGCCAACCTGATCTTATAGCCGGCCGCCGGGTCCAGGCGGACTTTCTTCGTTTCGCTGTAGAGGTTGCCCGGTGAGCGGTTGAACTGTTGGCCTTCCCATTGGTCCATGTGGGCCCAGATCACGTGCCCGTCCGAGCGGGGAAACCTCGTGTAAGCGTTGAGCAGCGCCTGGACGAAATACTCGCCCGCCGGAATTTCCTTCAGGCTCGCCGCGGGATAGCCGAGCGTGCCGGCGTCGATCACCGCCGCCTGGCCGGGCTTCAACAGGTCCACGTCGGCCCCGAAGAAGGGCGTCTGACCGCGCCAGGAGCCGACTTGGAGCCTCGGCTCACTGGCATCGGATTTGCTGACGATGACAAACACCCGCCCGGTGATCGGCCCGGCGTGCGCCGCGGCCGAAAACGAGACCTCGAACTTGGGCCCCGTGTCTGCCCAAGCCGGGAAGGATGCCGCGAGATAGAAGACAAGACAAGCGATGGCCGTCTTCAGGGATCGCGTTTTCATGATGCCCTCCCCGGCGAACTCGGTATTATGACGATAATAGTGTTGAAGATGATAGCCGCGGGGCCCGGGCAAAATCAAGAGGGAACGCATGAGGGTTTTCTTCGATGCGGCTTGCCCTCATCCCTATCTTCTGACAAGATAGAATTGTCCAGTTGATCAGGGGGAGGTAGACGCGACTTCCTGAAGCATCACATCGGGAAGCCGGCCGTCAAGATAAGGGATTGAGACGGCTCGCTCAGCTCGCCATGGCCATCCCGGGCGGCAGCCCGATGCGGTGGAGCAAAGCGACATACCGGGGGTCGGACCGCAGCCCGTCAAACCGCCGGTCGCATTTGATGTAAACCAGAAAGCCTGACCGCTCCTCTACGGCTTTAGAGAGCCATTCGAAGGTCTGATCCTTTTCTCCAAGGCCGATATAGACGGCGGCGATATCGTAGGCTGAAACGTAGATGCGCTTGGACTTATCCAAGAGCTTCTCCTCCAAGAGTTTCTCCAAAATTTCCTGCGCTTTCTTCTTTTGGCCGGCGATCCCGTAGGCGTGACCAAGGTCGGCCAGGGGAAGAAAGTTATCTTTCCAATTGTCGACGGCGTTTTGGAACTCGACAATGGCTTCTTTGATCAAGAATTTCTGTTCATAGGCCATTCCCAAAGTGACATGGGCCCACGAAACGTCGGACCCGGCCAGTATGTCTTTGCGGGCAAGCTCAATCGCCTCATCATAACCGGCTGTGCTGAAGCAGTGCCAGCCGGAGCATAAATGGTTGGGATTGGCAAAAGGATCGAGCTCCGAGGCGAGCTTGACCTCAGCCAGCGATTCTTCCATTCTGTCCTGGGCCATCAGGAGATGCGCATAGAGATGGTGGATCATGGCCAGGCTGGGGTTGAGCTCGAGGGCCCGTTT
>Ga0315275_10005408_pt1 | contig 12099 bp, 12 predicted proteins | sample YL17G03_0_MG_FD_205557 | JGI IMG/M metagenome (GOLD analysis project Ga0315275, IMG submission 205557) | Sediment microbial communities from Yellowstone Lake, YNP, Wyoming, USA - YL17G03_0 | ecosystem: Environmental > Aquatic > Freshwater > Lake > Sediment | place: USA: Wyoming | collected... | reverse complement strand
ACGCCCATGTTGTAGACCTGGAACATCTCCTCGTCCGAGACGTCGCCCAGTCGCTGCAGGAGGCGGAAGACCGGCGGGGGTTCGGGCAGCGTGTCGAGGACGTAGCCCACCGCCGACTGCACGCGCAAAAGGTTCGTGAGCCCGTCGCTGGTGATGTGGGCCAGGGCCTTCACCTGCACGCCCGATCGGAGGACGTCCAGGACTTCGCGGACGTAGATCCGGGTCGGCTCCAGCAACTCCTCGCCGATGCTCCGGCCCAATTCGGGCACGTGCTGCTCCGGGCCCATCTTCGCCCGGCTGAAGAAGACGTCCCGGGCCAGGGTCAGCCCGTTGCTGTGGATGCCGCTCGAGGGCAGGCCGATGACCAGATCGCCCGGTCGGATGTCCTGCCCGACGATGATCTTGTCCAGGGGCACGATGCCGACGCACGCCCCGGCGAGGTCAAAGCCCCGCCCCTCCCGGACCCCCGTGATCAGCTCCCGGACCTGGGCGATCTCCCCGCCGGGGATCGAGATGTTGGCCTGCCGCGCCCCTTCGTAGAGGCCCTTCCCGATGGCCGTGAGCATCGCCGGATCGGCCTCCTGGACGGCGATGTAGTCCAGCATGGCGAGAGGCTCTGCCCCCACGCAGAGGAGGTCGTTCACGTTCATGGCGATACAGTCGATGCCGACGGTGTCGTACTTGTCCAGCATCTCGGCCACAAGGAGCTTGGTGCCGACCCCGTCCGTGGAGAGGGCCAGGCCGAGGTTGTTCCCCAGGTCCAGGACCGTGGCGAAGTAGCCGAAGTCCAGGACCGGTTTACAGCGGCCGAAGGCCACGGTCTGCCCCACCCAGCGGAGCAGACCGGCCAGGGCCGCCTCCTCTTTGATCGTGTTCACGCCCGTGCTGCTGTAGGTTGACTCGCTCATCGGTGTCAGCTCCCCTCTCCCGCGAATCATTTCACCTTCGAGCCGACCTCGGCGAGCCGTTCCGGCGTCACCAGGGCGAGCTTCCCGTCGGCGCCGGTGGCAGCCAGAAGCATCCCCCGCGATTCGACTCCCATCAGCTTCGAGGCCTTCAGGTTGGCGACGATCACGATCTGCTTGCCCGTGAGGTCCGCCGGCGGGTAGTCGAGCAGGATCCCCGCCACGATCGTGCGCTCCTCGGCGCCGAGGCTCACGCGAAGCTGCACCAGCTTCTTGGAGCCGGGGACGGCCTTGGCTTCAAGAATCCGGGCGACGCGAAGCTCCAGACGCCGAAACTCCTCGATGGTGACCTCGCCGCCCGCTGCAGGCGCCGCTTCGGCCTTCGCCACCGGTGTCTGAGGGGACGCCTCCGCCGGGGCATACTCGACCCGGGGGAACAGCGCCTCGCCCGGCATGGCGGCGGTGAGGGGCGTGGCGCCCCACTTTCCGGCCACCGCAAAGCGCGCCTCGGCCAGCGGCTCGGCGACCCCGAGCCGGGCCCAGATCTTCTCCGCGGTGGGCGGCATGAAGGGGAAGAGGTGCAAGCCGACGAGCCGCAGGGCCTCACAGGTATGGCCAAGGACGCGGGCGAGGGCCTCCCGATCGCGCTTCGCCAGCTCCCAGGGCTTCTGGCCGTCGATGTACCGGTTGGCCGCGTCCAGGAACTCCCAGATCGCCTCGAGGGCCCGGTGGAAGGCGAACACCCCCATGGCCGCCGCCACGCGATCCTCCAACGCCTCGGCATGGGCTCGCAGGCTCCGATCCCCGTCCGTCACCGGATCCCCGGCCGGCGGGATGCGGCCCTCCAGATACCGGCCCACCATGCCGATGGTTCGCTGGATCAAGTTTCCCAGGTTGTTGGCCAGGTCGGCGTTGAGCCGCCCGACCAGCGACTCCTCGCTGAAGTCGGCGTCCAGGCCGAACACCATCTCCCGCAAGAGGAAGTACCGCAGGGCGTCCAGGCCGTACTTGTCCGCCAGCTCCAGCGGCGAGAGGACCCGGCCGCGGCTCTTGGACATCTTGGTCTCATCCATCAGCCAGTAGCCGTGGACGTTCAGATGCTGGTAGATCGGGATGCCGGCCGCATGCAACATGGTCGGCCAGTAGATGCCGTGCGGCTTGAGGATGTCCTTGGCGATCAGGTGCTGGGCCACCGGCCAGAAAGTCTGGAAGAGCGCCCCGTCCGGGTAATCGAGGGCGCTCACGTAGTTGATCAGGGCGTCGAACCAGACGTAGGTGACATAGCGGTCGTCGAAAGGAAGGGGGATGCCCCATTCGAGGCGGGAGCGGGGCCGCGAGATACAGAGGTCCTCCAGCGGCTCGCGCAGGAAGCCGAGGGCCTCGTTCCGGTACCGCTCGGGCCGGATGAAGTCCGGGTGCTCCCGGATGTGCCGGATCAGCCAGTCCTGGTACTTGCTCATCCGGAAGAAATAGTTCTGCTCCTTCACGAAATCCAGTGTCGTCTGGTGGTCGGGACATCTGCCGTCCAGCGCCTCTTTCTCGGTATAGAACCGCTCGCAGCCGACGCAGTACAGACCGCCGTACTCGCTGAAGTAGATGTCGCCGGCGTCGTAGATCTTCTGCAGGATGGCCTGGACGACCCGCGTGTGGCGCGGCTCGGTGGTGCGGATGAACTGGTCGAAGCGGAGGCCCATGCGCGTCCAGGTCTCGCGGAAGATGCCGCTGATCCGGTCGGCGTAGGCCTGGGGGGTCTCGCCCGCGGCTGCCGCGGCCTGGGCGATCTTGTCCCCGTGCTCGTCGGTGCCCGTCAGGAAATAGGTCCGGTGGCCGGCGAGCCGATGGTAGCGCGCCACCGCGTCCGCCACGATGGCGGTATAGGCGTGCCCCGAGTGGGGCGGGGCGTTCACGTAGAAGATGGGTGTGGTGAGGTAGAACAACTCTTCCGACATACGCACTCCGCTTCGTGTGAAGGACCTGGACGTCCGGCCGCGGGGATCAGGGCTCTTCCAGGGCGGCGAGGTCCCGCGGGATCTCCTCGCCGTTTGTCGGTGGTGCGCTCGGAGGGGGAGCCTGGCGGTGCGGCCGCCGACCCCTGCCGCGCTCCGCCTCTTCGGGCGCGGGCTTGCCGGCCGTCGGTGGCTCACCCGCCCGGGCCGCGTTTGCGCGGTTCGCATCCTGGGGCCGCCAGCCGGCGTCGGGGCGCGGGCGGGCGCTGACCTCCGACACGTTCAGGGTCACCTGGCCGCCCGTCTCCAGATTGACCATCACCGACTGCTCCAAGATGTTCTGCCCCCGGACCACCCCCCCGCCCCGGCTCGTCGCGACGTTGCTGCCGACCTTGGGCAGGACCCGCCGCAGATCCGCATACAGGCAGTGCTCGTAGGCCAGGCAGCACTTGAGTCGTCCGCAGATCCCCGAGAGCTTGCCGGGATTCAAGGCCAGGTTCTGGTCCTTGGCCATGCGGATACTGACCGGCGTGAAGGCTGCCAGGAAGGCATGGCAGCAGATCGGCCGCCCGCAGGCCCCGGCGCATCCGAGGACCTTGGCTTCGTCCCGCACACCGATCTGCCGGAGCTCCACCCGGGTCCGGAGGTGCTGGACGAGGTCTTTGACCAGATCGCGGAAGTCCACCCGGCCCTCTGCGGTGAAGTAGAACATGGCTTTGCTGGAGTCCAGGCCGATGCGCACCTCGGTGAGCTTCATCGGGAGGCTGCGGGCCAGGATCCGCTCCCGGCAGAAGGCGCGAGCGTCGCGCTCGCGCTGCGTCAGGGTCGCCCGGCGCGATAGGTCGGTGGGGGTCGCCTTGCGCAGGATCGGGTGCAGGGGAGGCTTCATCCGCTCGATCGTCGCCGCCGGCAGGGCGGTCGCGACTCGCCCCATGCCGACCCCCCACTCGGTCTCCACGACGACCACGTCCCCCAGGCGGACCGGGGTCGCGCCGGTGGTGCAGTACTGCGCCCGTGCCGGACCGGCAAATTCAACACGCACCACGTGGGTCATGCCGCCCCCCCGACTTTCTCTCCCATCGCCTCTCGCATCTTGAGGAGCATGCGCTCCGCCGTGAAGCGCGGCTGGGCGTTCACGGCCAGCCGCCGCCCTGCCTCCGCCTGCGCCTCGTGGATCTTCAGGGTCGCCGAGAGCGGGATGCCCGCCGCCGCCCGCCCGCCCGCCGCCAGCCGGTCACCGGGAAACAGTTGTCGAGAAGCCTTCCCGACTCTGAAGACTGCCAGATCCCGGGTGAAGCCGAGCAGGATCTCCAGCGCCGCCTCCAGGGTGGCCCGGTCCTTCCCGATCCGCTCGGCCTGCTCGAGCAGGGCGGGGACGGAGCCCAAAGCCCCCCAGGTCTCCGCCACGACGCGCTCCTGTCTGGCACGCTCCTCGACCACGTCCAGGCCGAGGGCCCGCTCGGCGTTCCCGCCCGCCAGGGGCAGCACGGCGGCCACGTCCTCGGCGCTCCGGCCGTGTCGCATCAGGATCGTCCGCAGCGCCTCATCGCCCAAAGGATCGAAGCGCACCTCCTGGCAGCGCGACCGGATGGTGGCCAGGAGCGCGGTGAAGGCGGTGGTCACCAGAATGAAGAGTGATCGGCCGGCCGGTTCTTCCAGGGTCTTGAGAAAGGCGTTGGCCGCCGGCTCTTGCATCTGGTCGGCCGGATCCAGGATCCAGACCTTGACGTTCCCCTCGTATGCCCGGAGGCTGGCTCGCGCGGCGAGATCGCGCACCTGCTCGATCGTGATGACCGTCTTTTCCTGCGGCGTCACCAGGTTCACGTCCGGATGCTGACCGGCCGCGATCCGGCGGCAAGAGCGGCAGGTCCCGCAGGCGTCCGGAGCGGGTCCCGCGGTCGCGGGGGCGAGGCAGTTGACCGCCTGCGCCAGCGCCAGGGCCGTGGTGCGCTTCCCCGCGCCCGGCGGGCCGGTGAGACAGTATGCCTGCGCCAGCCGCCCGCCCGCCCAGGCGCGCCGGAGCAGCAGCACCGGCCGGTCTTGCCCGCAGATCTCGCCGAAAGGCATCGTCATCTCAGTCGGACCGCCGCCGGATTCCGGGGGCGGCCTCCGTCGGGCCAAGCCGCGCGTCAACACGGCGGCGGATCTCCGCGGCGAGCTCCAGGAGACTCCGGACGGCGTCGAGCGCGATCATGCGCTCCGGCTCTGTCGCGGCCAGGGCCAGGAAGCCCTGCCGCACCCGCTCGTGAAAGGCCAGCGCCTCGCCCTCCAGCCGATCCCGCGACGCGCGCGACGGGGCCAGCCGTCTCTTCACCCGTTCCAGCCCCACGACAGGATCCAGGTCGAGGAGGAACGTCAAGTCCGGCCGGATACCGCGTGCGGCCGACGCGTTCAACCGCCCGATGAGGTCCAGATCGAGCCCGCGCCCGTAGCCCTGGTACGCCACGGTGGAGTCCGTGAACCGGTCGCAGAGGAGGATCCGGCCCGCGGCCAGGACGGGCTGGACGACCTCCTGCACCAGCTGCGCCCGGCTCGCCTCGTAGAGAAGCAGCTCCGTCAGGGAGTCCATCCGGGCGTTCTCGCCGTCCAGGAGGAGGCCCCGGATCTGATTCCCGATGGCCGTCCCCCCGGGATCGCGAGTCTCCACAACCTCCCGCCCCACGGATCTGAGGTGGCCGAGGAGCGCCTTGAGCTGGGTGGTCTTGCCCGATCCCTCCCCGCCCTCGAAGGTGACGAAGAAGCCCCGCATGGGCCTAGTGCCCCCCTCCGCCCCCGGGGCTGGATGCCTTCTTCCGGCGGTCCAGAACCGATTTCGCGGCGCGGCTGATCACACCCGGGACGTTCTTGCTCTTGGCCAGGTCCGACAGCTCACGATCCGTGAGGGTGTTGATGCCGAGACCCAAGGACACGCCCACCGGCGTGTGGGGGTTGCTCAGCAGGGCCAGGATGATCTGCTTGTTTTGCCGATACTTCCGGTTGTTGGCGATGTAGCGGAGGACCTTCTCCGAGACGTCCCGCATCGTCGAGATGGACAGGATCTCCCCATCCGTGATGCGCGAGGAGCTCACCGTTTCCATGGCCACCATGTCGTTGCTGTCCTTGATCAGGATCATCCGGACATCCTTGTTCCCCTTCTTGGCGAGGGCCAGCTTCTGGCCCGCCGGCAGCTCCTTGACCCGGAGGAGCAGGCTCTTGACCTTTCCCCCTTCCGCCTCCCGCTTCTTGGCTGCCGCGATCGCCTGCTGCACCGTGGGGTGCTTCACCTCCGGGACGTTCGGATTCCTGAGGAGGGCCTCCAGGGCCTCCACCCAGCGGCCCAGCCGCTCCAGCGATCCCAGCAGGACGTCGAGCAGCGGGCCGGTGGCGACCTCGGCCAGCTGGGCCATGGCCCTGCCCGAGCTGTTGGGATGGCGGAGGAGGGCGATCACGACCTCGGGGGCAAGGGCTGGATGTTCCAGGACCTGCTCCAGGACCTCGGTCGGGGTCTTCTGGTTCTGGACGATGGTCAAGAGATCGGTGCCGGCCGGGACCAGTTCGGTTTCCGTGTTCATGCGGCCCTCCTCGCCGACCCCGCGCGCAGGGCGGTTGCGAGCGCCTCGCGCAGGGGCGCGTCCTCTGACGGTGAGACCGTTCGGAGGTCCACGAGGACCCGATCCTCCTTGACGCGGACCAGGACCGGCGGCTCCCCCAGGCGGAGGCGTTCCTCCAGCAGACCCGGGCTCTCCCCGCCGCGGAGCGCCAGCACCCGGGTGGGGATGGCCGTGAGCGGCAGGGCGCCTCCGCCGACCTCGGACGTCCCGTCCTCGACGGCGCAGGAGACGTCCGGCGCGGCGGCCCGGAGGGCCTCGGCCAGGGCCTCGGCCCGGGCGCCGACGACGGCGGCCGGCCGGCCGAGCATCGCCAGGACGGGGATCTCCTGCCGCGCCCGCTCCGGCTCGCGGAGCAGGCGGAGCGTGGCCTCCAGCCCCGCGAGGCAGAGCTTGTCGATGCGGACGGCCCGCGCCAGCGGATTCCGCCGGAGGCGCGTCACCAGATCGCGGCGACCCACCACGATGCCGGCCTGCGGACCGCCCAGGAGCTTGTCGCCGCTGAAGGTCACCAGGTCCACCCCGGCCCGGATCGCATCCGCGGCCAGGGGCTCGCGGCGAAGCCCGAAGAGAGAGAGGTCCAGCAGGGCGCCGCTCCCCAGATCCTCCATGGTGGGGAGCCCCCGCCGTTTCCCCAGGGCCGCCAGGTCGGCGGTCTCTACTTCGGCGGTGAAGCCCTGGAGCTGGAAGTTGCTGCGGTGGACCTTCAGGATCAGGGCGGTCTCGGGGCCGACGGCGTCCTCGTAGTCTTTGAGGTACGTGCGATTGGTCGTGCCCACTTCCCGGAGGCGCCCCCCCGCCCCCGTCATCACGTCGGGAATGCGGAAGGAGTCCCCGATCTCTACCAGTTCTCCCCGGGAGATCAGGACCTCGCGACCGTTCGCGAGCGTGTTGACGCCGAGAAAGACGGCCGCGGCGTTGTTGTTGACCGCGAAGGCCGCCTCGGCTCCGGTGAGGGCGCAGAGCAGATCCTCCACGTGGACCTGGCGACTGCCGCGAGCGCCCGTGGTCAGGTCGAATTCCAGCGTGCTGTACCCGCGCGCCGCCGCCTCGATGGCGGCCAGGGCCGCCTCGGCGAGCGGAGCCCGGCCGAGGTTCGTGTGCAGAACGACCCCGCTGGCGTTGATGACCGCCCGGAGCGACGGGCGGGCCTTGCGCACCGCCGCCGCCTCGACGGCGACCTCGAGGGCCGCTGGGGCCACCAGCGCCCGGGCCGCCTCCGGCGTCAGATCTCCCGCCAGGGCGCGTCGCCGGCACTCGGCCAGGACCTCGCGGATCGCCTCCAGGACGGCCCAGCGGGGCTGCACCGTCAGGAGACCCCGGATTCGCGCGGTCGCCAGCAGTTCGTCCACGGAGGGAATCTGGCGCAAGATCGCGCCCATCTCGGGCGGGATCGGGTTGGGCATACTCTCTCCAGTCAGCAGCCGTCAGCCATCGGCCGTCAGCCGAGGGACACGATTGTCAGGGCTGAGGGCGGAAAGCTGACGGCTACTTGTAACACACGTCCGCCGGCCTATTCAATGCCTTTCGGCCGAGAGGGGAGCGGTGAGACGGGGAGCAAAACAAACCAGGCCGGACGCCCGTCCGGAATCCGAACGGCGCCCGGCCTGGCAAGGAGGAACGAGGAGAGGGTCCTACCGATCCCCACTCGCCCGCCGCGACTGGAAGCAGGTGCGGCAATAGACGGGGCGGTCGGATGTGGGCTTGAACGGGACCGTGGTCTTCTGCCCACAGGACGAGCACACCACCTCGAACAGTTCGCGGCTCCCGCCGCCGTCCATTCCCCCGCCGGGGCCGCTGGACCGTTTCGTAATCTTGCAGGACTTACAGCGCTTGGGGGCGTTCTGGAATCCCTTCTGCGCGTAAAACTCCTGCTCCCCCGCGGTAAAGACGAACGTCTGCCCGCAATCCACACACGTCAAAGTCTTGTCCTGGAACGCCATGCGACTTCCTCCATCGGTCTACGTTTGCTTCCGTCACTGCGCCCTCGATCCGCGTCCCGTCTGTGTGGCTGGCACCCCTCCTGTGAAATGAGATTAGGAACGGGCGGGTCCCTCGCCCGGCCGGCGGTACGTCCCGCTCCGCCCGCCCGCCTTGTACGCCAGGCGGATATCGGTGATGACCATTTCCTTGTCGACGGCCTTGCACATATCGTAAATAGTCAGGGCAGCCACCGAGACCGCCGTCAGGGCCTCCATTTCGGCTCCGGTGCGGCCCGTGGTCCTGACCCGAGATTCGATGTGAACTCCGGAGGGATTCCGGCCGGCGCGAAAACCGACATCCGCGGCCGTGAGGAGGAGGGAGTGGCATAGAGGGATCAGTTCGTAGACCCGTTTGGCAGCCATGATTCCAGCCACGCGCGCGACGGCGTAGACGTCCCCTTTGGGGATGGCGCGGTCCTTGATCAGGCGAACCGTCTCGGGCCGAAGGGCAACAAAGCCGCGCGCTATGGCCTCGCGAACCGTCTCGTCCTTGGCGCCGATATCCACCATGCGCGCCTGGCCGAGACGGTCAAGATGGGACAGCCTCTTCTTGATGGGCATGTTGAACTTGTCGCATGATGGCGTACATCTCGTCCTTGATCTTCAGCTTCAGCTTCTGCAGTTCCTTGCGCTTGCGCTCCTGTTCGCTCGTCAGGTAGTAGATCCGATCGAACTCGCCGATCTTGATGTCGTACTCGCGGTGCTTCTCGGCCAGGCGGCGAAACTCGGGGTTCTCCTCCTTGAGCCGAACAAAGAGTTGTGCTTCCGTATCGCTCATCCGCGACCTCCTTCCATCCACCGTGGTCCGCTGCGCACGACGGGGGTACGACGCGGTTTACCTGTGGGTAGAGCTGAATTGCGTGCGTCGAAATGATCGAGGCAGATTCGGCAGCTTGCGGGGGCTCGGCACGCCCCCTTCTGTGGGAAGGCAATAGCCATATTTTCTCGGACCGTCGGTTCTAGGGGATTGAAGCATATTCGACCAGTCTCCTCCCCGTCAAGGCTAAAATCCCTTCGGACGTCGAAACGGACAAAAGGCTGCGGGGCGCCGCCCCGCCTTTTGACTGCATCCGGGGGCTGTGGTACAGTCGCCGGGCCAGGCGTGGGCGCTTGTCAGCGCGGATGTGCCGGACGCGGTCGGAGCAGGGGGCGATGCGGCGACTCGTAGCAGGGGTGCTTTGCATGGGTGTCCTGGTCGGGTGTGGAGGGATGCCACCCGGAAGCCGCCCGCCACAGGAGGCTCGGCGCCTGGGCGCGGATTGCGATCAGACCTGGGACACGGTGGTCCGGATCCTCGCGGAGCGAGGATACGAGATCCGGCAGGACGACCGTGAAGCGGGAACGATCGAAACGGAGTGGCGTACGATCAACCCCGACTACACGGCCAGCATCCTCGTGACGCAGAACGAGGATCGGTACAGCGCCTGCGGAAAGCCCGGATTCGGGCAGACGTTCCGGGGCAAACAGGTCCGTCTGACGGTGGTGCTCTCTCCGGTGCGTCGCGGCGTGACCGACCTTACGGTCCAAGCCGACTTTCGGACCGATGGGCGTTCCAGCCTCTCCCTTTCGTCTGACGCGTCGGGAGACGAGGTGGCATGCCGGTCGCGAGGACGCCTCGAAGACGAGATCGCGATCGAGACCCAGGTGCGCGCGCTGAGCGATCATCTCATCAATCGGACGCGGCGGGGGGTGCGCTAGTGGTCAAACGCTACGAGCCGCTGGATCTTACGAAGATCAAGACCTATCCGCTGGCCTCGCGCCCCAGCAAGGTGCGGGTGGAGGACGCGGCGTCCCCCTGGCGGGCGGGCGGAACGCTGCGGGCCTACCTCGACTCCCTGCCGAAGCACCTGGCGGTTCTAAGCCTCCGTGAGGTGGTGCAGGCCATCCTGGCGGCGCGAGCGAAGGGGAAACCGGTCCTGCTGGGGATGGGGGCCCATGTCATCAAGGTGGGCCTCACGCCCATCCTGGTGGACCTGCTGGAACGCGGCGTGGTGACGGCGGTCGCGCTGAACGGGGCCTGCGCCGTCCACGACTTCGAGCTGGCCACGGCGGGCTTCACGTCGGAGGACGTCGAGACGCAGCTTGCCGAGGGCGAGTTCGGGATGGCCGAGGAGACCGGCCGAGTTCTGAACGACGCGGTCGGCGAGGGGGTGCGGCGAGGGGTCGGATTCGGCCGCGCCGTCGGGGACTGGCTCCTCCGGGCAGGGCCGCCGCACCTTCGGTTCAGCCTCCTCGCGGCGTGCGCGCGACTCGACGTGCCCTGTACGGTCCACGTGGCCCTGGGGACCGACATCGTCCATATGCATCCCCGCTGTGACGGGGCGGCCGTGGGAGAGGCGAGCCACCGGGACTTCCGTCTCCTGGCGGCCGTCGTCGCCGACCTCGGGGATGGCGGGGTGTATCTCAACGTCGGCTCGGCCGTGTTGTTGCCGGAGGTCTTCCTGAAGGCCCTCACGCTGGCCCGGAACCTGGGACATCGGGTCCAGGATTTCGTCACGGTGAATCTGGATTTCATCCAGCATTACCGCCCCACACAGAATGTGGTGCGGCGTCCCGTGGCGCGCGGCGGGCGGGGGTACGCCCTGACCGGCCACCACGAACTGCTCGTGCCGCTCCTGGCGGCGGCGGTGATCGAGGGGATGGAGCGGTGAGAGCCGGGAGACGGGAGCCGAGAGCCGGGAGCCGGGAGACGCGAGCCGGGAGCCGGGAGACGCGAGCCACGAGCCACGAGACGCGAGCCGCGAGGGGCGAAGCGCGAGGGGGGGGGCCGCGACGGGCGCGCGACAAGGTGAAGTCTCTTGCCGCCGCGGTCCGTGCCGTGCGGAAGGCCCAGACCGCGAGCCGGCGGGTCGTCTTCACCAACGGGTGCTTCGATCTCCTCCATCGCGGTCACACGCGCTACCTGGAGCAGGCGCGCGCGCTGGGCGACCTCCTGGTCGTGGCGATCAACAGCGACGCCTCGGTTCGAACGCTCAAAGGACGCGGCCGTCCCGTGGTGCCGGCCGAGGAGCGTGCGGAGGTGCTGGCGGCGCTGGCCGTCGTGGATCTCGTCCTGATCTTCGATGATCTCACCCCGGCCCGAGTGATCCATGCCGTGCGGCCGGACGTGCTGGTCAAGGGGGGGGACTGGCCGATCAGCCAGATCGTCGGCGCCGACTTCGTCCAGTCCAGGGGCGGGATCGCGCGGAGCCTCCCGTACGTGGACGGGGCGTCGACGACCGTGCTGATCCGCCGCGTCCTGGCGCGGCGCACGCCGCGCGACTGACCCGTCGGCGATTGTCCTGCTTGGGTCACCGCGCGGGACGCGTCTCCCTTGCGCGCCCCGGGCGATCAGGTAGCGGCTAAGCCGTTGTCAAAGAATAATTTGACCGGAGAAATTCCGGAACGGCATAAGGAGCCGTAACGAAATCACAACAAATGGCCACGTTATTTCGTAACGGCTCCTAACGGCGGTACTGCAATCCATGCTTCCACAATTCGTCTGGAACGAATGTCAACTCGGAGACCTCTGCGAGAGCCTCACGCCCCCGGCGGAGGTCGTCCTCGCGAGCCTGCACGGGTCGGCCCGCGCTCTGGCGCTGGCCGCCTGTCAGGTCGGGACGGGCCGGACGTTTCTGGTCCTCTGCCGGAGTGACGAGGTCGCGGCGGCGCTCCACCAGGACCTCGTCTTCTTCCTTGG
>Ga0315275_10005407_pt1 | contig 12100 bp, 10 predicted proteins | sample YL17G03_0_MG_FD_205557 | JGI IMG/M metagenome (GOLD analysis project Ga0315275, IMG submission 205557) | Sediment microbial communities from Yellowstone Lake, YNP, Wyoming, USA - YL17G03_0 | ecosystem: Environmental > Aquatic > Freshwater > Lake > Sediment | place: USA: Wyoming | collected... | reverse complement strand
GCCTCTACCACTGGGCCGCCGACCGCAGGGTGCCTGCGGAAAACAACCTCGCCGAGCCCGAGCTGCGGCCGCTGGTCATCGCACGCAAGGTCAGCTTCGGCTCGCAGTCCGAAGCCGGAGCCCGCACGCGTGAGACGCTCATGACGGTGTTGGGTACTCTGCGCCGCCGCTTTCCGGATTTCGAAGCCCGATTCAAGGCCGCCCTGGATCAACTCGCACGACAACGCACAGCCAACCCCTACAAGCTGCTCTTCTACAATCACTCGCCGCCCTGAGCCGCTCGCCACTGAGACTGAGGGGTTGCTTCGAGGCGCAGCAGTCCCCCCTCCAAACACCGCCCCCTCACGCCCGCGCAGGTGGCAGGGGTGGCGTTCACGCGAGAGACGTACTTTGGCCCAGCGTTTGGACCGAGCCCAGCCTATATCGCAAATACGCGCACTGGCGACCCGAGACCGTCTCGGTTTTCGCAGGACCTTTCGGGACGAACGGGTTACGTCCCGCAACCCGAAACACCGCTTCTCACGAATGAGGAGTGGTGTAGGACGCCAGTTCACCGTTCAACCCGGTCTCCGCCTCCGTCTCGCCTTGCGCCACCCCAAAACCGAAATTGGCCCCCGGGGGCCAATTTACGCAACAAGCCGCAACACGGTGCAACACTCGCCGTGAAATTCCTCAATCATTTCAAGCGGCGCTTCGGGATATGCTCCGCACACGGATGGAACAGGACTTGGTGGTTCGCTGACGTTCCGCGAGGACCCGCGGCGGCTACCTGGCCGTCGTGGCGTTGCCCACGCCTCGGAGCGCCCGGAAAAGGCGATAGGCCCCCGGGGCCTATTCTCCGAGCAACAGCGAGCAGAGCCAAGCGCAAGCTTTTGTCTATATTGTTGAAAAGGCGCTCTTTTGCGCTCGGTCGTTACCGCACAAAGGGGTTCGATTCCCCCCGCCTCCACTCCTCCTTTCCTTAAATTTCGGGCACTTACGAGTTTCTGAAACTCGCCGGTGCCCATTCGGTGCCCATCGGTGCCCAAAACTGCTCCCGGATTTCGGTACAAGCCGGCGATCCGGCGGCCGTCTTGGCGCTGCAAGTTGCTCATGAATTTTAGATAGTGCTCGAAGATCATCCGCTCCGAGGTGCCGCACACCTGCGCCACCCAGCCGGGATCCTCACCGGCCGACAACGCCAGGCTGATGAACGTGTCGCGGATGTTGTACTGACCGCGGGCGCGCAACTCCAACTTGCGCAAGGTCGGCAGCCACAACTTCTTGTGCAGCCGTTCCTGCGACAGCGGGTTGCCGGCTTCGTCGGTGAACACGAAGTCGCGCTTGCCCGTCTGCAACGAGCGGCGCTTCAACCGGCGGAACGTTTCGAAGATCGCCGGGTCGTAGCTGCAGTCGACCTCGCGCTCGCCGGTCTTCGGCGGCGCTTCGACGCCACCCCAACGCGCGATCCGACCCGCGCTTGATGTGCACCGTCTGCCGCTGGAAGTCGAGCCAGTCGAAGCGAATGGCAAGGATCTCCGACGGGCGCCAGCCGAGGCGGAACCAGACGTCGTAGAGATCCTGATACCACTCGGGCACGGCATCGAGGAACTGCTTGACCTCGTGCACCGTCAACGGATCGGAGTTGGACCGCATCGGTGCCCGCCGGCGGTGTCTGGTCAGTTGCGGAACCGGATTGGTCGCGAGCAATCCGTCTTCGACGGCGTCGGCCATGGCCTTGTGTAGCACGCCGAGGATGTTGCCGGCCGTCTTACCGGAGAGCTGCTTGTCCTGCAGCGCCTTCCGGAAATCTTTGCACCTGCTGGGCGTGAGCTCGTCGAGGCGCAAGGTGCCGAACACCGGCTTTAGGTGACAGCGGATCACGGACTCTTCGTGCACCCACGTCGACGGGTGCAAGTCCGCGGCCTCGGCAACCGTTCCGTCGGGGAGGAACGGCGAACGACGCTTCTGCCACGCGTCGAGATAATCGCCGATCAGGACGTGTTTCGCGCGCTGTGCTTCAATCTCCTTGGGGTAGAAATTGCTGAGCCGTGCGCCGTGGGGGAAATGCGTGCGGTAGTCGAAAGTACCGAGTGCGATCTGGCCTTGGATCACTTTGAGGAACGCCCCGGCACGCCGCCGGTTTTCCTTGGTGTCGGCCAAGCCGGTGAACAATATTACACTACATGCAGTTACCCTGGAAGGTGATCCTGAAGTTCAACAAAACCGGCGAATAGGGGACATCTCGCTCTTTACCTGCTTTTCTTAAAGAGGGGTTCCCGTGCAGCGCTCAAAGGCCTCGACATACGCCTTGAGGCCAGCGAACGGCGTCGCGGGGATCCGGTCCGGATGCATGCTGAAGCGCCCGGCCAGCAGCGGCGGCGATACGCCTTCATGGGCGGCTAAGCCCAGGATGGCGGCGCCCAGGGCCGTGGCTTCGTTCAGGTCGGTGCGCATGACCGGTGATTCCGGGAATAAGGCCGCGATCAGGTGCGTATAGAGGGCGTTATGGGAAAAACCGCCTTCGATGAAGGCGGTTTTTCCCGGCACCATGCCCACGCGCTGCATGGCCGTGCGGGTATGCAGGGCCAGGCTGAGCACCAGAATGGTGTAGGCCCGCTCATAATCCTCCATGAACCTGGGGGCCTGACCCATGAACACCTGCGTGAGCGGGAAGACCTGACCGCCCTCGATGAGGCGCGCGGGCGAAGATAGATACATGCCGAAGGGCACCACGGCCGGCAGGATGAACTCATCGCCGCGCTGCAGGATATCCGCGACCAGGGTGGGGTTGAGACCGGGATGATCGCGCCGGCCATGGCGCCCCTCCAGGAGGCCCATGTACAGATCGAACTCCAGTCCGGCCACAAAGAGCGCGGTCTTGAAGACGCCGCCCAAGGCGTCCAGGTTGTAGTAGACCATTTCGCCGAGCTCGCCCTCGGCAAACTGCGCCGCGGGCTCGGGATGCATGACCACGCACATCGACCCGGTGGACACCAGCACGAAGTCTTCCGGTTGTTTGATAAGGAAGGGCATCATCGAGGCATCGGAGTCATGGATGCCCATGGTCACGATCACATCGGTGGACAGGCCTGTCTGCCGGGCGATCTCAGGGGTGAGCGTGCCCAGCACGTCCCACGGGCGCGAGACCGTGGCGGGGATCAGCCCCTGGACCCCGAGACGCTCCCGCACCGCTGACCAGCGCATCTGTTCAAAATCCCACAAGCCCGTGTGCGTCCCGACATAGGTTCTCTCGATCCCGGTTTTTCCGGTGAGCAGAAAGCCATAGTACTGCGGCAGGGCCAGAATGGTTTTGGTGCGAGCGAACTCATTCGGATAGTGCGTTTGGGCATAGTATATCCCACGTGCCATCACGCTCAGAAACGGCATGCGGGGGGTGGCCATTTGGCGATGGATCTGGCGGGGGTCGCCGATGAACGCGTCAAAGTCCGCATGGAAGGCCTCGCCCGGATCGGTCGATCCGGACAGCGCCGGCAGGGCCACGCGCCCCTGCTCATCTAGACAGACAAACGCGCCGCCGTAAGTGGATATGGAGATGACCGCGATGCGGTAGCGCTGCGCCATATCCGCCAAGGCGCTGAGAAACCATGCCGACGTGGCATCGAGGGGTTCATGGCTTTCCGTCCCGTGCGCTACATCGTCGATGGCGGCAAAGACGCCATCCACCTGGTTGAGGTGCATATCGTAGATGAGCAGCCTCTTGTTGGTCCGGCCGACGTCCAATACCGCAATATAGCGCGCCTGCTTGCTCATAACACCCCCTTTTCCCTATACCCCGCATAGGCGGTATAGTAGGTCAGGTATCATCATTCAAACCTTACGCGGAACAGCAGCCGCTTCTGCAGGCGTTTTCCGCTTATGCAACGAAGGTGTGCGCCATGATCGAGCTGATAGACATGCGATTCGACCCCTCATGTCTCTACTCATTGACTGTCTTCACGGAAATTGTGAAGAAGATAGTCACATCCACAAGTTCCAAGGAATACAATTGCGCGCTGAGTTCCCGTCAGGAGCGCGCGTTTGGTCCCCATTGGGTCGGCACAATGTACCAGCTTACCGTCAACGCCACACAGAAGAGGGCTTTGCCATTTTTTGGGCTGCCTTATGAACAGCCGCGTGAAGGACGAGGCGTGGATCTGTTGCTTCCGCCTGCCCAATTCAGCGCGTTCAACCAAAGCTCGCTGGCAGAGCAGGAAGGTATTCTTCGCTCGTTTTTTTCGTCAACTAACGAGCTATTGGTTCAATTGATTTCGAGCTGAGCCATTCGGGACCTGGCTCGCGCGGCATCACGCAGGCAGAGTTCACGTCGTGTGGCTGAGTGCTCGGACGTGCCAGGCTGGGTTGCGGGATTATCTCCGAAGCAGAATCCCCCGGACCGTATTCGGAGCCCAGGGTTTGCCCGTCCGCGTAGGCACCTGCTCTTGATTGAGCCTTTCCGCGATGGCGGCAAAAGACAGGCGGTCCCCGGCCGCGTTGTCCTGACAAAGAGAAGCCGGCGGCCCCGCACTTACTGGACCGGAACAAGGTTCGCGACGGGCTCAACAGATCGACTTTCCGCGGGCTTGTGGATTTCTACAAACACTCCTTCTGGCTCGACTAAGGTCGTTCCACGGTCGAAGAGGCCCTGCAAGCCAATCCCGAGGAACTCGTATTCCGCCCATGGAATCTCACGCAGCGCGGAGCCCTGCGACTCACACAGGGGCAGACCGAGCTGGCCGAGGCGGACTTCGGCTAGGCGATCGCACTGGCGCAGAAGATGGGGGCGAAAGCATTGGAGTTGCGCGCCACTATGAGCCTCGCGCGCCTGCTCGACCAGCAGGGCCAGCGCGAGGACGCGCGCACCATGCTCCCAGGGGCGTCCCTGTCTACGTCGATTCCAACGGACAACTCGGGACGATCGTCTCTTCAGCCCGCTTCAAGGAGGACATCCGCGACATGGGCGACAGCAGCCGTGGGTTGATGAAGCTGCGCACGGTACGGTTCCGCTACAAGAAAGACATCGACCCGTCAGGCTTGGAGCAGTATGGTCTCGTGGCGGAGGAAGTAGCCAAAGTATACCCGGACTTGGTGGTGTACGACGAGAAGGGCCAGCCGCAGACCGTTCGCTACCACTTCGTCAACGCCATGTTGCTCAATGAGGTGCAGAAGCAGGCACGACAGATCGCGCAGCTCACAGAGCAAACACGGCAGGTTGCCGAGCAGGCGCGCGAGATGGCCCAGCTCAGCAAGGAGACGATCGACGCGCTCACGGCTCGCGTGGCGCAGCTTGAGACCGTGGTTGCTTCGCAGGGACACGTCAGTGGTCACGTGCAGCTCGCCGTAGCGCCGGCGCCCGAGTAGGAGCCGCTCGGCGATCAGCATCAGCACGGCCACCTCATCCGGTCCGAGATGCCTTGCCAGCGCCAGCAGGTGCGACAAGGAGCTTCTGTGAGGGCCACCGCGGCGACAGCGGTTACCCCAGGAGAACCAGCCCGTCCCGCACCGCCGGGGCGTCGGTGGCGGTGCGCACTTCGAAGCGGACGGCGTCGCCGGCCGGCGTTGCGCTGCGCTGCATGATGCGGATGACGGCTTCCGATGGCATCGGCACCATCGCGCCCAAGCGTCCGGCGACACGGCGGACACGTTCGGGATCTCCGTTGCCTTCCGTTGCGACCACGCGCGAAACGGCCAGCGCCAGTGTCGCCGTGCCTTGCAGGATGGTGCTCGGCAGGCCGACGGCGGCGGCGAAGGCCGGGTCGGTGTGGATCGGATTCCAGATGCGCGCACACTCGGTGTACACATGCGCCGCGGTCGCTGCGATCGGCAGGCGGAACTCGGCGCGTGCCGGCGTACCGGCTGCGATCGGTGCCGGCGTAGGAGGCGCGTCCGCCGCCGGGTGGTCCGGGCCTTCCACATCAACCCCGCGATACAGCGAGCCCATCCACGTGGTGCAGACCACCGCCCCGGTAGCGTCTGTGGTGTCGAGTCGCATCACCTGATACGCGCCAGGCCGGCGCCGTTCTACGCCGACGATGGTCAAGCGTGTCGTCAGCCGGTCGCCCGGCCGCACTAGGCGGCCGATGAGCAGGTCGTGAGTGGCGTGGACGCTGCGGGCACGTTCAGCCTCGCTAAACCTCTCATGGCCGGGCAGACCGCTGGCGGCGACCACGGGAGGCCACTCGATACAGACCGGGAACAGCGGGTGAGCCACAACCCCGTCTCGTCGCCGTGTGTCGAGGTAGCATTCCAGAGCATCGCCCAACCCCGCTGCATACGCCATGGTCCAGCGTGCATCGATGTCGTGGACCACAGGTGCCAGCGACGCGCCAACGGTGCGTGATGAAAGCGGCATGACGTTGCGTATATCTCGGGGAAGGAGAGCCTTCAAAGGCGACTCGTTTCACGAGCCCGCCACGGCCTTCTCGGCGTGTTGCCGCATGCGCTCGCCGAGCAGTAGCTCCAGCGGATCGGATATCGATCGCCATTGATCACGACCGCGGGTGGGCGCTTCATCCCACCAGGCCAACTGCCGGTGACGGTTCGCGCCGACGAGTGCGCCCAAATTGCGCATGGTGACCGTTATCAGCGTCCAAGCAGCCTCTTCGGTATGGTCCGGTTGGGCCTCTACGGGGAGCCCCTCCAGCACGACAAGGTAAACATGGTTGACACAAACTTCCGAAGTGGTCTATCGGTATCCGAGCGCTCGAGACAGTAAAAGTGACGTGGGCGGAAACGGGCAACGCTTACTGGGATTTGTTCTCATTTATGGTTCGCTGCCACCGACGACGAGGAAGTCCCGGCCACCCGCTTAAAAGCCGCATTGGCCGCCTCGGGTCACCGCCCGAGGCGCTTGGATCGCGTTATCGCGCCGCACCTCTGCTGAAGGAGGAGACATCATGAGCGATGTTTACAAGCGTCTCGCAAAAAGGCTGGATGAACTGCCCAATGGCTTTCCCGAGACCGAGGAGGGAGTTGAGCTGAAGATTCTCCAAAAGATCTTCACAGCGGAGGAAGCTGAAATGGCCCTCAAGCTCAGGACCGTTCCAGAAACGGTTGAGCAGATCGCCGAACGTATTGGGAGATTCGTGGATGAGATGCAGGCGATTCTTGATGACATGGTGAACAAGGGGCAGATCGATCCCCTGAAAAAGGACGGAAAGTACATGTATAAGCTGTATCCGTTCGTTTTGGGGATTTATGAGGGTCAGTTTCGCCACCGAAAGGATAAGACACAAGAAGACCAAAGGCAGTTAATGAACCTGGTTGAGGAATACTTTCCATATCTTGCTGCGACCCTTGTAGGGTTTGAGCCAGCGATTCTTCGAGTGATACCCGTGAGTACGGAGGTCAAAGCGGACCTGCATGTGCATCGCTATGAGGACGTCCGTAGGATGGTTGAAGAAGCGAAATCTTTCCTGCTCCAGGATTGTATGTGCCGAGAGGAACAGGGGCTTCTGGGCAATCGGTGTAAATACCCGCTGGATGTCTGCCTCGGTTTTTCCAACGAGGAAGACGCCTACGAACGATATCCGCAAATGGGAAAGATCATATCCAAAGAGGAAGCTTTCAAGGTCATTGACAGGGCCGAGGAGGCAGGCCTTGTACATCTCAGCTACAACGTAGGGGAAGGACAGGATTTCGTGTGCGCATGTTGTTCCTGCTGCTGTGGGATGCTCCGCGCCGTGAAGGCGTTCAATATCCCCAACGCGATCGCAAAGAGTAATTTTGTGGCCGAGATAGACCAGGGAAGTTGCACGCCATGCGGAGTATGCAAGGATGAACGATGTCAGATGGATGCGATCGTTGAAGAGAAAGATGAGTACCGAGTGCTTGCAGAGCGCTGCATCGGCTGCGGAGCCTGCGCGCCTGCCTGTCCGGCAGAGGCCATCACACTGGTCCGGAAGCCCGAAGCCGAGCGTGATGAGCCACCTGCAGATTTGATCGAATGGGGCCAGCAACGCGCTGCCAAGCGTGGAATTGAGTTTAAGCTTGATTAGTGCTGGACCCTCGAACCGCCCGTAAGATTTCTGCTGGAGCGGCTTCAGGCTTCGGCTTGGACTTCCGCTTCCGTTGGACCGCTCTGGGAAGGAACCGCAGTCCCAGGAGCCGAGCTTGCCGACACACCGCCGTTTCTCTCCCGCGGGCGCGCTGTTCATCCCGCCGGGCCATCCGACGCCCGTGTAGCCCAACTGCCGGTGATGGTTGGCTTGCACCGGTCGGTCCTTAGTGTGCAAAGCACCGCTCAACAAAAGCGCGGTGACCACGGCGCCCCTCACAGCCGAATCGCCCGCGCCGCTTTGCGCTCCTGATCGGGCGTCACTTCGATGTACCGCTGCGTGGTCGCGAGCGACGAGTGCCCGGCACGCTGCTGGATGATCCGTGGGTGCACACCAGCACAGGCCAGCTCGGTCATGAACCAACGCCGCCCCGAATGCGAACTCGCCCCCACGATCCCTGCCCGGTGGTAGATCTGGCGAAACAGATCGGCGAGCGAGTTGGCTGAGAGACGGAACGTCCCCTCCCGTCGGTTGCGTCGCTTGCCGACAAACAGTGGCTCGCTGCCGCTGTAGTTCAACTCGGGCTTGCGTTTCCGGAGGTAAGACAGCAGGGCCGCGACCGCCGCGTTTGTTTGGCCCTCGGTCGATGGCCTCGCGGGGCATGGGGGTAATCTACACCCGCACCTCCAGCGGCGATCCCCTGCGGACGCCTCCATCGTTGGCCGAGCGAGAGGCCCTAATCGCGCGAAGGTTTTCGAGAAACGCTGATTTCCAGTCACGCGCCCGTTTCCGCCCTTTTTTAGGTGTCACCTTCGTTGTCACCTCGTGATCCGCTGACCGCACGCCTTTTCTCCCATAACTCAGCTCCACCACTGGTTCGTTTTCAATGACAGCCCACTGCGCTCGCAGCAGCCTCGCATCCTTCGGGGCTTCCCTCGAGGGGGGGCCGAACGAAAGCTAAAAAGGATGTTCATCAACTTCTCGCTCCGCGTGGCGGCAGAGTGACCGTGAGCGTGCCGCTGCCTTCATCAGCCGCTCATCCAGAACCTGTCCGACGAGTTCGGCCGCCAGATCGATAGCGGTCGGCATGGTATCGCTAGTCGCAATGGTGTAGGGCGGTTCAGCGTAGTTCAGGACTTGGGCCACCCAAGACAGGATCTCGTGCCACTCGCGACCCTCGCCCAGCAATCTTCAGAATTATTGTCACAGCCGTTCGTTTTCGCGAGTGAGGCCATTCGCAGCCGTTCGTGAGGGCATTCGGCTGGATGCGCGCCGCCGGGTTCCGGGAAACCCGGGTTGAACACCTTCTCGGTCCCTACTCGATGGTGGTCGCGATCAAGTGGGACTCCAAAATCAATTCCTGACCCAAACCTTGTGACCCCAAGGTTTGGCGGCGTGCGGTTGGTTTGGAGTGCCGCTTACTCGACTACGCCGCTTCCGTGACTACGCCGCTTCCGTCGGCCATTGCTGGCCTCAGCGCATTGATCGCGATCGCCAGCACGATCATCAGTCCGCACATGACAAGATAGAAAGCCATGCCGGCGACCAGCCCGAAGCCGTCGGCGATCGCGGACATCACCCACGGAATAATGATACCCCCGAGACCCCCGCCGGTCATCACTACACTGGTGATACCGGGAACGTTCTGCGGGTGATATTTGCCGGCCAGCGCGATCACTCCTGGAAAGATCCCCGAGATTGCAAGACCCGTCACTGCAAATGCCGCCGCCGCCAGCGCCGAGTGCTGCGTGGCAAGCCCAAAGGCGAACGCGGCCGCCGCCGAGATCGTCAAACCAACGAGGAGGCGCTCCTGGTTCAAGTATTGTGACGTGGCGCTCAGAATGAGCCGGCCCGCTGCGGTCCCCATCCAGTAAAGCGACACTACCGTACCCGCGTATCTCAGGTCTACACCTCGGACCCCGACCATGTACTTGGACAACCAGCCACCGGTGCCCATCTCCACACCGACGCCCGCGGCCAGCATCAACGCCATTACGACGGTCAGTTTCGAACGCAGTGGCGTTGTCTTCGCTTGCGCCGGGCTTGCGTCGACAGGCGCCGCGCGGCGGATCGGTTGCAGGGCCCAAGCCAGTGCGGTCAATGCAGTAAGCCCTCCTGCCACTTCAAACACCGCGCGCCACGATACCCCTCCAGCAACCACCCAGGGCGCCGCCCCCGGTCCGATGAAGGCTCCCACGCCAAAGAATAACTGGCCGAGGTTGAGCAGATTGGCGCGCCTCGCCCCGCCGATGAAGATGAGCAACGTGTTGAGCGCCACCTCGACGACCCCGTAACCGAGGCCGGCGATGAACATCATCGTGGCGGCACCCCACCACGTGGACACAGCTCCGAAGCCGCCAAAGCCGGCAGCATATCCGAGCATCCCGATGCTGAGGACGGCGCGCAGCCCGCAGAGCTGGATGACAGGTCCCGCCGAGGCCACCGAGAGCAGATATCCCACCCCCAGCAAGGCGAACATTGACCCTGCTTCGACTAGCCGGATTCTGAGCGCGTCCACCAGCACCGGCAGCAGGGCACCCGGTACGTTCATGCTGGCGCCGGCGGCGGCGAAGGTTGCGCACGCGAGTATGACTCCTACGGTTGGCGATAGTTCGCGTTTCCGATGCATGGCGGCGACCTATACGCCAAATGCTGGAGCAAGTCTCGCGCCTCTGCGCAGCCAGCGTGAGGTTTTGTCCGATATTTCCCAGATGGACAGCACACCAGCCTGACTTGGGATGCGACTAGCAAACTTTGGGAGGCTGGAGCAGCTATTTTCGCCTTGTCACACTGCACGTCGTTTCCCGGCGACCCTCACGCGGGCCTGCCGAGACGGCGCTTGGAGTCGCGCGTCGGCGCACCCCGAACACCACCCCTCACGAACGGAAATTGGTGTAGGACGCCAGTTCACCGTTCAACCCGGCCCTCCCCCGCCTCCGCTTCGCCCTGCGCCACCGCAAAACCGAAATTGGCCCCCGGGGGGCCAACCTACGCCACAAGGCGCCACACGGCGCAACAGTCGCCGTGAAATTCCTCAATCATTTCAAGCGGCGCTTCGACTTCCTCCTCATGCGATCGGAGCCGGCAACGACGACTTACACTTCCCTAATCAACACCGCTGCCCCCGGGCATATGGATTCAGTTCCACTGAATTGTCGTGAATCTTTCGGAAAGACCCACGCGGAGCACGAATAATCGACCCTCTTCAGGGTCGTGACCCACTCGTCGATGCGTTGGTCTACTCTCTTCTTTTCTGATCTGGCGATGTAAGGCGTGGCGAATACCACACCCAACTTCCGCTGGCCGTCGCGGGGGCACTTGCGAACATCCGCGCATGCCTGGTCCAAGTTCTGTTGAATGTGGTCGGCAGTCCTGTCGCTCACCCGCACCGCACCGGACCAGGACCATTTGGCCTCGGCTATGAACTCGTGTCGTCCAATCTTCAGATACAGATCGTTGCGACCAGGATACATCGGTCGCCGTTTCTGGCCGGTTCTCTTGTCGGCAACGAATTCCTCGAAAGCCACGCCACGGGCCAGCCACACCGCGCCTGCCAGAACGCTGAGTGACGCCCGCTCATTGTACCACCACGGCACATCGTTGCCCTGCCATTCCTGAGCAATTCGGATGTTCATCTTGACCCATTCGGCCAGAACCCTTTCGAGGACTCTGAGCGACCGACAGTGCACGCCCTTGATAGTTGTCGGCATTTCCGCCTCCTCTGCCAAACGAGACTGTACAAGAACCCACCGGCCGTTTCCACACGCCTCTAAGGACCCCGGAGAACGGCGTGCGCAACTCTTGTAGGATTAGGTTTGCCCTCCAAACACCACCCCCTCACGCCCGCGCAGGTGGCAGGGGTGGCGCTCACGCGAGAGACGTACGTTGCCCAGCGTTTGGACCGAGCCCAGCCTATATCGCAAATACGCGGGCCGGCGACCCGAGACCGTCTCGGTTTTCGCGGGCCGTAGCGGGTCTTCGCGGGACGTTTCGGGACGGAGCCCTTACGTGGCGCAAACCACATTTGTCAGTGATTCTTCTGGGTTTTCGCCGGCTTCGGTCACTGAGGGGTGACTCAGTCGAAGGGGGTTCAAATCCCGTCGGGGACGCCTCGCTTGCTTTTT
>Ga0315275_10005405_pt1 | contig 12103 bp, 5 predicted proteins | sample YL17G03_0_MG_FD_205557 | JGI IMG/M metagenome (GOLD analysis project Ga0315275, IMG submission 205557) | Sediment microbial communities from Yellowstone Lake, YNP, Wyoming, USA - YL17G03_0 | ecosystem: Environmental > Aquatic > Freshwater > Lake > Sediment | place: USA: Wyoming | collected... | reverse complement strand
AGGACATTGTCAGGCCCTCGAAGAGAAGGACGCGCGGACGCGCGGACACGCGTACCGGCGTACCGGCGTACCGGCGTACCGGCGTACCGGCGTACCGGCGTACCGGCGTACCGGCGTACCCCGCAATAGTGTCTGACGGACCGTCCGCTGGCAACGCACCGTGCGCCGCGCGCCTCCGCCCGGTAGCGCCCGTTGCTCCCGCCGGTACATTTCACAGCCCAGACTCCTATCGAGGAATTCCGACTATGGGCCGCTCGTTCGTCCGCCTGTCCGTCGCACTCGTGGTCGCACTCACCGCGGCAGCCGCCACCACCCCCGCCACCGCGCAGGTCAGCGCGCGAATGTTCCGCCAGCCGGACGTCTCGGCGACCGAGATCGCCTTCGTCTACGCCGGCGACATCTGGGTCGTCGCCAAGGCCGGCGGCGCCGCGCAGCGCCTGACGTCCCCGCGGGGAGAGGAGCAGTTCCCCCGCTTCTCGCCCGACGGCAGCCGCATCGCCTACAGCGCCAACTACGACGGCAACACCGACGTCTACGTCGTGGACGCGCACGGCGGCGAGCCGGTGCGGGTCACGCACCACCCGATGGGCGACCGCCTCGTGGACTGGTATCCGGACGGCCGGAACCTGCTGATCGCCACGGCGATGGAGGCCGGCCGCCAGCGCTACAGCCAGTTCTTCAAAGTGCCGGCGACGGGCGGCCTGCCGGAGCGCCTGCCGGTGCCGTACGCGGAGTTCGGCGCGATCTCGCCCGACGGGCGGACGCTGGCGTATATGCCGATGGCGCAGGACTTCCGCACCTGGAAGCGCTACCGTGGCGGCTGGGCGCCGGACATCTGGACGTTCGACCTCCAGACGTACGCGTCGCAGAACGTCACCACCTTCGAGGGGAACGACGCGCACCCGATGTGGCACGGGCGGACGATGTACTTCCTGTCCGACCGCGACTCCGCGCAGCGCAACAACATCTGGGCGTACAACCTCGACACGCGACAGGTCCGCGCGGTCACGCACTTCACGGACTTCGACATCACCTTCCCCGCGGCTGGCCCGTCCGACATCGTCTTCGAGGCCGGCGGCCGGCTCTACCTGCTCGATCTCGCCACCGAGCAGACACGCGAGGTGAACGTCTCGGTCCTGACCGACCTCGCTACCCTCCGGCCGCGCGCGGAGCGCGTCGCCACGCTGGTGCAGACGGTGACGCTCTCGCCGACCGGCCAGCGCGCGATCGTCGAGGCCCGCGGCGACCTCTTCTCCCTGCCGGCGCAGTACGGCGCCGTCGTGGACCTCACGCAGTCCTCCGCGTACGCCGAGCGGTACCCGGCGTACTCCCCCGACGGCCTGCAGGTCGCCTACTGGTCCGACCGCTCCGGCGAGTACGAGCTCTACGTCCGGCCCGCCGCGGGCGGCGCGGAGCGCAAGCTCACCGCCTACGGCCCCGGCTTCCGGTACCGACCCTACTGGTCCCCGGACGGGAAGAAGCTCGCGTTCGTGGACCAGACGATGACGATCCGCGTCTTCGACACGGAGACCGGCCAGACAGCGCGCGTGGACCAGGGATTGGGCTGGTTCCACGGCAATCTGCAGGGGTTCCGTCCCAGCTGGTCGGCCGATAGCCGCTGGCTGGCGTACGGCCGAGACCTTCCGAACCAACTCGGCGCCATCTACCTCTACGATACCCGCGCGGGCCGCACCCAGCAGGTGACGGCCGGCTTCTACGACGACCGGTCGCCGGTCTTCGACCCCGACGGCAAGTACCTGTACTTCCTCTCGAGCCGGACCCTCCGGCCGGTGTACAGCGATTACGGGAACACCTGGATCTATCCCAACACCACGAACCTCGTCGCCGTGGCGCTGCGGCCCGACGTGCCTTCACCCCTCGCGCCGCGCAACGACGTCGAGGGAGCGCGCCCCGACAGCGCGACGGCGCAACCCGGCACGCCTCCGGCCAGCGGCGCGGCACGCCCCGCGCCGACGTCAGCGCGCGGTGGGCGCCAGCCCGCGACGTCTCCCGCCGCGCCGACGACGGCGCCGGCGGCCACGCCGACCGCGGCCAAGCCTCCGGCTCCCGTCGAGATCGACACGGCGGGTTTCGAGCGACGCGCCGTGATCCTCCCGGCCGCGGCCGGCAGCTACGCGGAGCTCTTCGCGGTGACGGGCAAGATCGTGTTCCGGCGGCGGCCCGCGGCCGGGTCGGGCGAGACCCGCACGCCCGTGGTCTACTACGACCTCAAGGAGCGCGAGGAGAAGACGGTCGTCCCCGACGCCGACGGCTTCGAGGTGTCGTTCGACGGAAAGAAGCTCGGCGTGATGAACGAGCGCCGCTACTACATCATCGACCTCAAGCCGGACCAGAAGCTCGACAAGCCGCTCCGCACGGCCGAGATGGAGATGACGGTGGACCCGCGGGCCGAGTGGCGGCAGATGTTCAACGACACGTGGCGGATCTTCCGCGACTACTTCTACGACAGCGCGATGCACGGCGTGGACTGGGCCGGCGCGCGCGAGCGCTACGGGCGGCTGCTGGGCGACGCGGTGACGCGCTGGGACGTGCAATTCGTCCTCGGCGAGATGATCGCGGAGCTGAACTCCTCGCACACCTACCGCAGCGGCGGCGACTTCGAGGCGGCGCCGGAGCGGGCCGTCGGCCTCCTCGGCGTGGACTGGCGCCTGGAGAACGGAGCCTACCGCATCGCCCACATCGTGGACGGCGCGGGCTGGGACAGCGAAGCGCGCTCCCCGCTGGCGCGCCCTGGCGTCGCCGTGCACGAAGGCGATTACGTCCTCGCGGTGAACGGCGTGCCGATGGACGTGACGAAGGACCCGTGGGCCGCCTTCGAGGGCCTGGCGGGCGTCGCCGTGGAGCTGACGGTGAACGACCGGCCCACGCCTGAGGGCGCGCGCCGCGTCGTGGTCGAGACGTTGCGCGAGGAGGGACGGCTGCGGCACCTGCAGTGGATCGAGGCGAACCGCCGCCGCGTGGAGCAGGCGTCCAACGGGCGCGTGGGCTACATCTACGTGCCGAGCACCGGGCAGGACGGCCAAACCGAGCTGGTCCGCCAGTTCGAGGCGCAGATGACGAAGGACGCGCTCATCATCGACGAGCGCTGGAACAGCGGCGGGCAGATCCCCGACCGGTTCATCGAGTTGCTGAACCGCAAGCCGCTGGTCTTCTGGAGCGTGCGCGACGGCCGCGACTGGCAGTGGCCGCCGGAGGGGAACTTCGGCCCGAAGGTGATGCTCATCAACGGCTGGAGCGGCTCGGGCGGCGACGCTTTCCCGTACTACTTCCGCGAGACCGGCCTCGGCCCGCTCGTCGGGCAACGGACGTGGGGCGGGCTCATCGGCATCACCGGGGCGCCCACGCTCGTGGACGGCGGCACGATCTCGGTGCCGACCTTCCGGCAGTATTCGATGCGCGGTGAGTGGTTCCCGGAGGGCGTCGGCGTGGCGCCGGACATCGCCGTGGTGGACGACCCCACGCAACTCGCCCGCGGCACCGACCCGCAGCTCGAGCGAGGCATCCAGGAGGCGATGCGGCTGCTACAGGAGCGGCCGTTCGTCCCGCCACAGCGGCCGGCGCGGGAGAACAGGACGCCGAGGTAGGGGGGTCAGCAGTCGGCCGTCAGCCGTCAGCCGTCAGCCGTCAGCCGTCAGCCGTCAGCGTAGACCGATGCCCGGTGCGAAGTTCCGCGCTGGGCCTCGGTCATTGCCGGACGGTCGGACACTAGCGGCGCCGCGCCGGGGGCGGCTCGGGCGCTGGCGGCGGCAGCGTGGACGTGTGCGCGTTGGTGAACTTCCAGCCTCGCTCACGATGCACGGCAACGGCCGTGAAGAAGCCCTTCTCCGTCTGCGGCTTTCCGGCGCTGTCGGGCCGCGTCTCGCGGTAGCCCGCGGCGAAGGTCGCGATGCCGGGCGCCAGCGCGTCGATCCTCACGGTGTCCCACGCGAAGACCTGCGGCACCTTCGGCTCGGGGTCGGCGCGTGCCCAGCGCTCCAGCGAGTCCCAGGAGACGAACGGCAGGAACCCGTTGTAGGCCCAAGAGAATCCTGGCGCGCTGTCCATCGCCGGAGGGAAGGCGCGGTAGCCGTGCGCGCTGACCCCCGCGGCGAGAGCCGCCGCCATCTGGCGCACGCTGTCGGTGATGGCCGTGCGCTCCTGATCGGTGAGCCGTGTCGGACCACCCGCCCGGCACGCGGCGGCGAGGAGCAGAGCGGCAACCAGCACGGAAGATCGCGGCATCGTCAGCCTCGGTCGGAGATTGATGCGACGCGGCCCCCGCTATTCGCAGGGGCCGGGACCACCATCAAGTGAGCTTGGGCGGTGCACCGTCGTCGCCCCTCACGCCTCACCTCTCACTCCTCACCTTTCTCACCCGCACTCAGAATACCCGCACACATGGCACTTCATGCACCCTTCCGCGAACTCCAGCTGCGACCCGCAGTCAGGACACGCACCGACGAAGAAGTCCTCGGAGCGTTGACCGCGCGACTCGGGCTGCAGCGGACCCGCGGAGGATGCGGGCGGCTTCACGGCCAGGGCGCGCGGAGCGACCGACGCCTGTGACGACGGCGCGAGCAGGTCCTGCTGGACGCCCTCGTTCTTATCCTGCATCCATTTCTCGATCGCGATGCCGATCGCGTCCGGGACGCTCATCACCTTGTTGGGGCCGAGCCCGATCACCCGGTCGCTCGAGATGCCGCGCAGCTGGCGGTGGATCTCGGCCATCGGAATGCCGGAACGCAGCGCGAGGCTGATGAGGCGGCCGATGGCCTCCACGTCGGCCATCAGCGGCGCGCCCGCCTTGCCGATGGAGATGAACACCTCCAGCGGCTGCGCCTTGTCGTCCTCGGTGATGGTGACGTACGCCGTGCCGAGCGGCGTCTCGATGCGCCGCGTCATCCCCCGCAGGAGATCGGGCCGGGACCGCTTCATCCGCCGCTGCGCGTTCTCGGCCTCCGCCTCGTGCAGCTGCCGCCGGACCCGCGCCAGCTCCGCCTCCAGCTCGGCGACCTGGCCCCGTGCGTCCGCCAGCTCCCGCTCCGAGGGGAACGGCTCGCCGCCGTCGGCCGCGGGCATCCGGAAGAACGCCGCGTCGGATGCGGCCCGGTCCGCCACGTCCCTCGCCGTCTTCCCGGTGGAGAGGACCTGCTGGTCGCGGCTCCCGTCGCGGTAGACGGTGACGCCCTTACAGCGCAACTGGTACGCCAGCTCGTAGATCTGGCGGACGTCCTCTTCGGTGGCCGACTGCGAGAAGTTGCAGGTCTTGCTGATGGCGGAGTCGCAGAACTCCTGAAAGGCCCCCTGCATCCGGATGTGCCACTCGGGCGACACGTCGTGCGCCGTGACGAACACCCGCTGCAGCAGCTCGGGCACCTGCGGGAAGTGGATGTGGCCTTCCTCAGCGATGCGCTGCACCAGCTCGTCGGAGTGCCAGTTGCCCTGCCGGGCGTAACGGAGGAAGTCCTCGTTCACGTCCGGCATCAGCGCGTCGGCCTGGTTGCGGAGGAACGCCACCGCGAAGAGCGGCTCGATCCCGCTGGAGCAGCCCGCGATGATCGAGATCGTGCCCGTCGGCGCGACCGTCGTGAGGTTGCAGTTGCGGAGCTTGCGCTCGGCGCGGATCCGCGCGCCGGTCGCGTCCCGCGCGCAGGTGGCGTCGGGGCCCCAGATGCTCTTCTCCCACTCGGGGAAGACGCCGCGCACCTCCGCCAGCTTCTCGGAGGCGACTTTCGCCTCCTCGTCGATGAAGCGCATCACCTGCCGGCCGAACTCGGTCGCCTCCGCGGAGTTGTACGGGACACCGAGCCGGACGAGCATGTCGGCGAAGCCCATCACGCCGAGCCCCACGCGGCGGATGCGGCGCGCCAGGTCGGTGATCTCGGGCAGCGGGTACTTGTTGGCGTCGATGACGTTGTCGAGGAAGTGCGCGCACAGGTGCACGGTGTGCCGCAGATCCTCCCAGTCCACCTCGCCGTCCTTCACGAACAGGCCGACGTTGATCGAGCCGAGGTTGCAGACATCGTACGGCAGCAGCGGCTGCTCGCCGCAGGGGTTCGTCGCCTCGTACCTGCCGAGATGCGGGACCGGGTTGAACTCGTTGGCGCGGTCGATGTAGTACACGCCGGGCTCGCCCGTCTTCCACGCACCCTGCACGATCTTCTGGAACACCGCCCGCGCGTCGAGCTGCTGCACGGCCTTGCCCGTCCGTGGGTGGATGAGGTCGTAGGGCTTGCCCTCCGCGACCGCCTGCATGAAGGCGTCGGTGACCGCCACCGAGATGTTGAAGTTCGTGATCTGGGTGGTGTCGTCCTTGCAGCTGATGAACTCGAGGATGTCCGGGTGGTCCACCCGCAGGATGCCCATGTTGGCGCCGCGGCGCGTCCCGCCCTGCTTCACCACGTCTGTCGAGGCGTCGTACAACCGCATGAACGAGACCGGCCCCGACGCCACACCCATCGAGGAGCGCACGACATCGTTGCGCGGACGCAGCCGGCTGAAGGCGAAGCCCGTCCCGCCGCCCGACTGGTGCACCAACGCCATCGCCCGTAGCGTGTCGTAGATGCCGCTCATCCCATTGGACAGGGCGTCGGCCACGGGAAGAACGAAGCACGCCGACAACTGGCCCAGCGGACGCCCGGCGTTCATTAGCGTCGGGCTGTTCGGCATCCACTTCCGCTCCGCCATCACGCGGTAGAACTCCTCCGCCAGCGCCTCGACGCCGCCCTCCGACGCCCCGTAGGCCAGGTCGGGCGCGGCGATAGTGCGGGACACCCGCCAGAACAGGTCCGACGGCTCCTCCACCGGCCGGCCGTCGTCGTCCTTGAGGAGATAGCGCTTCTCTAGGACGGTCACGGCGTTGGCACCAAGTTGGAGTGCCTTCCTGCGGGCGGCTTCGCTCAAGGCCATTGCCCTTCCTCTCGACCATTCCCGGACGCCGCGATGCCGGGACAGTGTCCCGACGTGTGCGGTGGATTCCGCTTTGCGTTGAAGTTGTTGCGGCAGAGCAGATAAGCGGGGGAAAAGCTAATCGGTCCTACGGTCCGGACAACACCCCGAAAAAGTTCAGACGCCGCCTCGTTTTTCCGCAATACACATCACAAATATACCGACGGAAGGACGGCGGACCGGACCCTCACCGCGCGTGCCGTGGGAAACGGCCCTGGGCGTGCAGCCTTGCGAGGGCGACATAGTGCCCGACGGTCAGCCGGATCCGGCCCCGGAGGACGTCGTCCACCGGCCTGATGACCGTGGCGGGAACCCCCAGGACCAGCGACCCGGGAGGGATTCGCATTCCTTCGGGGACGACGGCCCCGGCGCCGATGACCGATCCCGCCCCCACGTGGGCGTCGTTCAGAAGGACGCTCCCCATCCCGATCAGGCAGCCGTCCTCGATCATGCAGCCATGAAGGACGCAGCGATGCCCGACGCCGACGTCGGCGCCGATGGTACACGGGACGCCTTCGTCCACGTGGACCATCGTGAGGTCCTGGATGTTCGTGCGCGCGCCGACGACGATGGGGCCGATATCGCCCCGGAGAACAGCGTGGTACCAGACGCTCGCGTCCTCGCCGAGGGACACGTCGCCCATCACGTCCGCGCTGGACGCGACGAACGCGGTCGAATGGAGGTTCAACGCGGCGTCGGGCGGATCAGGAGCGCTATCCAGGCAGGCACCGGCTGGCCGCCCTTGGTCGCCGGCTGGAACGCCAGGTCGCGGGCGAACGCGACCGCCTGATCATTGAAGGCGGCGCAGTTCGAGCGGCCCTGCTGCGAGGCGGTCACGACGTCGCCGGTGGCGCTCACCTGGAGCAGCACCGTAGCCGGCCTGACGACGCCTGTGCACGAGGCCGGCGCGGGGATGGCCGGCGCCGAGCGCGGCGTCGGGCGGACATCGTAGCACGCCTTATTGACGTTCGGCACGCCGACCTGCGGGCTGCCGCAGTTCGCGGCAGGGCCGGTGGAGGCGGGCGTGGTCGTCGGCGTGGTCGTCGGCGTGGTGGTCGGGATCGTGGTCACCGCCGTCGTAGCGGCCTGCAGCTGGACAGTGTAAGGCAAGGTGACGCCCGACCTGATGTCCACCTGGGCTTCGAACCGCTGGAAACCGTTGGCCTCGACGCGCAGGCGGTACCGCCCCGGAGCGAGTTTCTCGCGGAGTGAGGCGGGCCGGTTGCCCACCCAGATGCGCGCGTTCGGCGGAATGTTCCCCGCCAGGCTCAGCGTCCCGTCCGGCCCGGTGGGGCGCGCCGGCTCCCGGGTCGGAACGCGGGCCGGCTCACGGGCGGGCTCTCGGGCGGGCTCACGCGCCGCCGTGGTCGTCGTGGAGGTTCGCCCCGCCGTGGCCGTCGAGTTGGCCGCTGCCACAGCCGCGGCCGCGGCCGCCGCGCTGTCGGCGCGCAGCCTGGCGGTGTCGGGCACCTGCGGCGTCGGGGTGATCAGCGTGGAGTCCGCCCGCACCGCGACCTGGGGCGCGCCGCGGAAGAACATCACGTACGCCCCGAGCCCCACGCCGACGACCACCACCGCGGCCAGAGCGTAGAACGGCGCCTTGCTCTTGCCCTTGCCCTTGGGGACGGGCTTCTCCCCCGGCTTCGCGGCGGGCTTGGCCGGGGGGCCCTTGGGCGAAGCGGCCGCCGGGCCCGCGGGGCCGACGACGCCAGCCCCCTCGGGCTTCTTCATCATCGACGCCGAGGCGCGCGGCAGCGGCGTGGTCGGGGCGCTGGCGATGGCCGGCTCCGGACGCTTCGGCGGCTCGATGGCTCGCGTCGGCATCGTCGCGAGGTCCTGCATCGATGGGCCGGTCGCCCCTCCGAGCGCCTCGAATGCGTGGACGACATCCTCGGCCGTCTGATACCGGTCCTCGGGCTTCTTGGCCATCATCTTCTGGATGACGGCGTACACCTCGCGCTGTTCGGCGCTCTCCAGCGGCGGGGTCGGCAGCTCCTCCATGATGTGCTTGTAGCCGATGGAGAAGCTGTCCTCGCCGTCGAACGGGACGTGGCCGGTGAGGGACTGGTACCCCACGACGCCGAGCGAGTAGAGGTCACTGCGGCCGTCGAGGTTCTGCGCGCGCGCTTGCTCCGGCGACATGTAATGCGGGGTACCGATAGACATCCCCGTGCCGGTGAGCCGGGCACCCGACTGGGCCTTGGCGATGCCGAAATCGGTCACGATCGCCTGGCCCAGTTCGTCGAACATGATGTTGTCGGGCTTGATGTCCCGATGGACAATGCCGTGCTTGTGCGCGAAGCCGAGGCCCCGGGCGCACTCGATGAGGACGCGCTTCAGCTCCTGCGCGGGCAGGGCGCCCCGTGCCTCGACCACGGCCGAGAGGGACTTGCCGCGGATGTACTTCATCACGAAGTAGATGACGCGGCCCGACTTCCCGACGCGGTAGATCGGGATGATGTTGGGGTGCTCGAGCTTGCCGGCGGTGCGCGCCTCGCGCTGGAAGCGCTCGACGAACTCCGCGTCGAACGACAGCGAGAACGGCAGGACCTTGATTGCGACCTCGCGCTCCAGCGACTTGTCGCGCGCCTTGAAGACGATCGCCATGCCGCCGCGGCCAAGTTCCTTCTCGATCTCGTACTCGTCCTTCAGCGCGTCCCGCACGATGTCCGCTTCGTTCGGCTGCGCGGGCTGGCCGGCTTGCGCCGCCGGCTGTGCGGCGGTCATGCCCTGCGTGATGGACGTGAGGTCCAGTCCGCACGTCGGACAGAACTTGCTCGAAACCTGAACTTCGGTGCCGCAGCGGGAGCAGAACATGGAGCTAGGATCCCTCGGCTAAGACGTACGAGCCAGTCAACTTAGGGCTTTCTCCAGGGGGGGTCAAGGCGCACGCTGGCTGAGGATCTCGAAGCTCTGGCGCCGCACCACACGCGCGCCGGAGGCCGGGTCCCGCAGGTCCACTTCGAGGGCGTAGCGTCCTGGCGCGAGACCGCCGAGGTCTATCCGCTGCCGGACCCGGGAGAACCCGGGCCCGTCCATCTGCGTGGTGTACTCGAGACGCGCGCCGCTCCGCCGTCCGAAGATTCTGCCGAGCAGCGAGCGGCTGCCCCGCGGGATCACGGCGACGCGAGTGGGCACGCCAGCGCTCGCGGGCATCCCGTACAGCTCGTAGTACAGCTCCAGCGTGCCCTCGCGCGGGAACCGCATCAGCGGATTGAGTGGGACGTCGCCGTCGGGCCGGCGCCAGATCAGCCCGCTCCCAACCCGGCCGATCACCAGGTCGCTCGCGGCAAGGCCCCGGTTCGCGGGCGGCGCGTCCACGGCCTCGTCAGAGACCATCGCGCCGGCGTCGGCGTTGACTTCCTCGGCCACGAAGTGGAACCGGAGCGGGCCCGTCGGCACGCCGACGACGAGCTGCTCGGTGAGATAGCTGCCCGACGGCAGCGGCGCGGCCGACCGGAACACCCGGAGCGTGTCCGCACCGCCCAGCCCACGGCCCAGCGAGTCGAACACCACGACGCGGAGGCGCAGGGGGTAGGCCGTGCCCCCGGTCGTCACGGTGAATGCCTGGAGCGCGGACACGGGGATCGCGAAGACGACATGCAGCTCGCCGCGGCCGCCGCGGCCCGCCATCGCGAACGACGTCACTAGCGGCCGGAGGTCCCGAACGAAGCGCAGCGGGTAGGAATCCGTGGTTGTGCCGCGGGCGACCGCGCGCTCGATCTCGCGCCGCTCCTCCGCGATCAACCGCGAACGGCCGATGGCCCCACTGTGGGCCAGGCGCTCGTAGATCGGAGAGATCGTCGAGCGCGAGTCGAGGAGGCCCTGCATCGCCGTCGACGGCAGCTGAGCGCCGTCGCGCGGCGCCATGAGGCCCAACCCCGCGCCGAACCCGTACACGTCCAGCAGGCTGCCGATGAGCTTCCAGTCCAGCCCCGCGCTCCGCGCGACGAAGTGGAAGACCAGATCGCCCTCCGGCGGCCGGCGCCGGTACGCCCAGGTCTCGTTGGGGGCGGCGCCGGTCGCGGCGTACTGCGCGCGCTCGTCCGGCTCGCCGTGCCGCAGGTAGATCACGCCGCGGTCATCGAACTCGCTCTGGGAGCTGTCGCGGTAAATCTCCGCGATGTCGTACTTGCGGTGCCGCGAGAGCAGCCGGAAGTGCTGGCGGGCGTAGGCGTAGCGCCGGAACTGCTCGAGGAGCCGCTCGCCGGGACGGCGGGCCTCGGCGAGGTCGCGCCGGTCCCAGAAGCGGCCGAGCCAGGGCGCCAGCGAATCGCTTGCCAGCGCGTCGAAGGCGCGCAGCTCGCCGGGCGTCGCGACCCACCGCACCTCCCGGCGGAACTCGACTCGCGCGCTGTCACTGGCAGGCCATTGCGCGGCGGCGAAGTAGCGACGCACCGCGGAGTCCAGCTGGCCGACGGCGAAGAGGCAGCGCGCGATCTCCAGCTGGCCGAGCACCGAGTCGCCGCCGCGGGCGAGGTAGGCGCGGAACGCCGCCAGCGCGGAGTCGTGTTCGCCCAGCTCCCGCGCGATGGGGCCCCGCGTCAGCAGCACCGGCGGCGCGTTGGCCGCCTCGGTCCCCGCAGCCAGCCGCAGCGCGTGCTGCGCCACCGTGAGGCGCGGGGAGATGCGCTGGCGCAGGGCGGTGGTGCCGAGGTCCACGAGCGCGCTGGTGAACGACGGATCGGCCCGCGCCGCGCGGGCGAACGCGCGGGCCGCCTTGGAGAGCGCGTCGGTGCCGAGGACCTGCCGGAGGTTCTCGAGGGGGATGAAGTTCGCCTCGCCCTGGGCCAGCTCCGCGAGGCCGAGCCAGTACCACGGATAGGGCCACTGCGGCCGCAGCTCCGAGGCCCACTCGAACTCGCCCGCGGCGTCGTCATAGTGCTTGTCCGCGGCGGTGATCTCGCCGAGCCTTTGCGCGATCAGCCCCAGCTCCAGGTGGATGAGCGGGTCGTCGCGGTTCTGCCGCGCGATCGCCATGCGGGCCTGCTCGCGGGCGAGCAGTTCCGTGGAGTCCGCGGCCTCGCCCAGGGCGCGGCGCAGCGAATCCAGGCTCACCCGCTCCGCCGGCGCCTGGGCTCGGGCGCGGGCAGTGAGCGACGCCGCGACGAAAGCGGCAGCGAGGAGGACGCGCGACGCGTTCACCGTTCCGATG
>Ga0315275_10005402_pt1 | contig 12104 bp, 29 predicted proteins | sample YL17G03_0_MG_FD_205557 | JGI IMG/M metagenome (GOLD analysis project Ga0315275, IMG submission 205557) | Sediment microbial communities from Yellowstone Lake, YNP, Wyoming, USA - YL17G03_0 | ecosystem: Environmental > Aquatic > Freshwater > Lake > Sediment | place: USA: Wyoming | collected... | reverse complement strand
GCTTGGCCCCTTCTTCTGATAGAGGGCACCACGCGGGAATATCCGGCCAGTCCTTTTTTAACCCCCGGTCCCTCACCAGTTCTTTGAACGTGGTCGGTAAATCCCTGTCGATTTCCCTGCACCAATCGCCTCGGCCCATTCCGACGTCGGGGTTGGGGTCGTGCTTGTCGCTCCGAAAGTTCGGGCACTCCTCGCACTTCGAGACGGTCTTGGTGAATACCTTCACGACTTCTCCTCCCCGATGATCTGCGCGACTCGCAAAGGCTTCCAATTCTCCATGCACGGTTTGCATGGGCTGAGGGAAAAATCCACCTCATTCTGAAGCTTGCTCCACCCGGAAAACCTCATACCCCTGCCGCATAGAGCCCAGTACGTCTTCGGATCTCCCCGGATGTCGCCGGGATCCATGTCAAAGGCATGAACCTTCCTCGCCATCAATGTCTTCGCGTAGGTCAATCCCCCGCCTCCGCGTCCATCCCCATGACCCTGGCGACCATCAGGGGCCGCCACTTCCTCATGCACTTCTTGCACGACTTCCGGCGGAATTCCTTCTCTGCCGCATAATAGACAATCCCGGCAAACGTGATCTTCATGCCGCACAGGGCCGGGTAGAGCGTTGGCTCGTCCCCTATGCTCCTACGAAGGTCTTCGGACAAGGGGATCACCGTGTCGAAGGCATGTATCTTCCACCAATCCTTCTTCTTCGCGTAGATCACCCCTGGGCCTCTTCTCAAAACCACTTCTTCAGCCCGGCACCGTTGAACCACTTGGAAACCGTGGCCTCGCAGACTCCGAAGTGCCTGGCGACATCCGCGATTCTGAGGCTCGGATTGATCTCGATGAGGCTGACAGCCTTCTTCCTGATCTCCTCCATCTCTTCCTTCTTCCGTCTCATTTTACTTCCCCACGCCCTAAGTTATCTGCCGACATACGCCGAACTGAGTCGGGGAAAACCAGTTACGAGATACGGTGATCGTCTTGGTCCCTCCGTCTGACTGGAACTCTGTCAGCGTAATACGCTCGTCCTTGATCTCTTCGATCCTGTATGCCGACGGTCTGGATGCGGGGAAAATCACGTCCCCTTTACGGAACTCGGATGGCTCGATGAAAAGGGGTTGGAGCATTACTTCTTCCCTCCTCCATCCTCGGGCGGAGTAGGCTTCGGCGCTTCCTTCCCTTCCCCGCATCTGCGCCTCACCTCGTCAATCGTCTTCTGGAGGTTGACCTCGAACTTCAGGGTCTCCCGCATCTCCGAGCCGTCCCGCTCCCTGGCAGACTGCAACGCCTCCACCTTGGCCGCCAGCGCCTCGACCTCCCTCGCAGACGAGAGGACGACTTGGTTCGCCCCCTCCAGGCACACCTTCAGCTCGGCGTTCTCCTTGCTCAACCGCTTCGCCTCGGCCTTCAGTCCCTTGATCGTGATCTCCTGGTCGATGATGGTGTTCGCCCCGATCAAGGGGCCAAGGTCGTGCCCCGTCCGAACGGCCTTCAGGTACTCCTCCAGCCTCCGGTTCTCCTCCGTGAGTCGCTTCACCTCGAACTTCAGCGACTCGATTGTGATATCCTGGTCAATGAGACGCTTCACCTCGTTCTCGATAGCGGTCAGTTCCTTGATGGTCTCCCTGGCCGGGATGAACTTGGGGTTTGTGGCGACCCGCTTGGCCCACTCGGCGTGGTCCTTGACTTCCGTCTCCATCTTGGCGCAACGTGCCGCGAGGGTGCTGAATCCGTCCGACAGTCGTTCGTTTTCGACCCTCAGCCGCCTGGCCTCGGATCTCACCTGTACCAGATCCCACTCCATCCGGTACTTCTCGGAAGCAGCCTCCGCCTCGTCCAGCGTGATGAAGCCCTGCACCAGGGCGTCTCCGCAGGCTTTCTTGAACTCCTCGGGCGTCCCGCCTTTCTTCCGCATGTCGTCGAGAGTGCTCATCGGCAGTTCCTAATGTTCAAATAGAGATTCGCCTTCGTCTCCTTGGACAGGGACGACTCCTTGACTTCCCTCTTCAACTTGGCCCCATGCTCCCCGTCGAGAATGCGCCGGGCGAACCGGCCCTCCATCTTCCGTAGCCCCTCGGGGGTATCGAAGACCGCGACACACCGGCACTCGAACCAGGAATGAACCAGTTTCATCGCTTCCCATCCTTCAGTTGCTCCAGCGCGTCCTTTACGGCAAGGTCGAAGGTCTCCGCTGTACCTTCCCCGCGCTCCGGCTCGTTCAACGTACATCCGCCCGCCCCGATCCGCTCCTCCGCGAAGAACGTCACGGAGACGTAGGGCTTATCCGTAACATCCTTGCCAACCGTGATCCTCACCCAAGACACCGTTGGGTCGATCCGCTTTGCGGCCTGAAGCAGGGCGTCTAACTTCATCCCTGTTGTCCTCCGAAGCGAGTAACTCCCTCGCCATACACATCGGACACGGATGGTTGTCAGGGGTACAGGAGCAACCATCAGGGAAGAACCGGAGAATGCGAACCGCGTTAAATAGCCTCTCCCTAAGCCCGGAGTTCTCGATCCGCTCCCGGCCCAGAGATTCCTGCATCGCCTTGACCCCAAGGGGGGTCAGCTGGGTCTCGGCGTAGCCCTTCAGATCCTTCACCCCACCCACCGGCACGAGATCGTACTCGCCGGGGCCTGGGCATGAATCTCCCGGCCCGTCCTTGGCTCTGTCGCGGGCGTGGAGAAGGCACTCGTAATCGTGGTCGTCCCCGTCCTCCGCGACGAAGAGAAGACAGAACGCACAGTCCTTTCCCTGAATCCTGATGGTCATCGCTTCTCCTTCACCCGCCTGTTCCACGCCCTTACTGCCTTGTTGAGCGTGTACCTCGAAACGTCGTCCAGCGTCTTGCAGCCCCTCGGGGTCCGATCCGGCCAGTCCCTCACCATCTTGAGCCCGCAGGAGTAGCACTCCACACCCATCTGCGTCGCCATCGTGGGGCCGATAAACAGGCCGAGGAGGAAGTCGTCTCCCTTCGTGAAGCCCCTGTCCTCCCCGCAGCACGGGCAGGGCCGCACGTTGAAGACCCCCAGGTCGATCTTCAAGGACGTGAAAGTGACCATCACTTCTTCTCCCGCTTGTCCCAATCCTCCTTCTGCTTCCTCCGGAGGTACTCGCAGGCGTAGCACTTGCAGTCTTGAACGGGGAGGGGCGGGGCCGGGGGGAAGTCCGCCCGCAGCTTCGCGTTCTCCTCTTGGAGTCTCTCGTTCTCCGTGGAGAGCATCACCGCGACGGTCTTGTGATCTTTCGCCTCCGCCTTCATCTTCTCGTTCTCGGCCCGAGCCTCGTCCCGTTCCCGAGCGAACTGGCAGGCATCGGCCTGCGAGCAGTCGCAGCCGTGGATGCTGATCTCGGTGAGGCGAGCAACCTCGGCCCGGAGGCGGTCCACCTCCTTGATCGCGTCGGTCAGCAACGCCCTGGACGCATCCTCGCGCACGCGGGCGCGAACGCCAGAATCCTCCAAGGGCGGGCAGGTTCCGCAGTTGCCCTTCCATCCCGGCTTCTTCGCCGTCTCGCAGTTCAGGCAGTTGTGTTCTCTCGGCTTCCTATCTTTCATCCCTCGATCTCCACTCTCTTGGCCTTCTTCAACCCGGCCCGAATCGCCCGACCGTTGGGACAGATGCAGGGGTGCCTCCCGCCGCCCCTCACAATCCCAGTTCTGTCCGGTGCATCGCTGCAAGCGCAGGAGTCTCCTGGTCCATTACGCTGAGGATGTACTTCGCAACCTTCAGGACGTCGGCGTCGCTCAACTTGCTGGCGTCGATGCAGAGGTAGGTGCTTACCCACTGCTGAACCCGCTTGTCCTTCTTCATCGTCCCCTCTTAGTAGAGGACCATGCTCCGGCCCATGTTGTCCTGGCGCTTGGGCCGGTCCTTGGAGGGGATCCGCGCCTTGCCCGCCGCGAACCCCACCGCCATCGGGTCGTCGCAGATGATCGCGACGCAGGTCGCCCCGTACATGCACCGCCCGGAGTATTCCTCTCGGACGCTGGCCTCGACTCCATCCTCCGCCAGCACTTCCACGATCTTTTCCGCCTGCGCTTTGGTCATGGCTTCCTCTTCTCCTTCACCTTCGGAAGGGGGCACCAATCGGGGACATCACCGATGGGAGACGTCGGCCTCCCGTCCATCTCCGAACACCTCGGCATCCCCAGGGCATGGTGCATCTCCGTGGGGAGATCCGTGAAGTTCGGGCACCGCCCGCATCTCGCTACGTCCCTGGTGAATCGCCTCATCATTTCGTCCTCGTTCAACCCTAAATCTATTATATACCGTTTTCGCCTTTCGTCAATAGGAAATCCGTTTATTTCGCTACCCCAAGTCCGAAAAGCAGTCCGAAAGGGCCGCGTTCAGCTCTTCTCCGTTGGGGAGGGTCTTGAAGAACGCCTTCATCTTCTCCTCCTCCCCGTCCGTCATGGTCTGGATCTCTTCGTCGGTTGGCTTCCAGCCTGGCTTCCGGTAGAGGACCATCCTCACCGCCCGGTTCAGGGCCTCCGCGTGGTCCTTCTTGATGTCGGAGACCTTGCATTCGTTCGCCCCGGCCAGCTCCGTCAGGAGTTTCCGCGTGACTCCGTGCATTGCTCCTCCGTCCTCCGTCCGGGTGTTCCACGCCTTCCTCGCCGTCGGGGTGTAGCCCTCGACATGGGGCTTGACCGGGCACTTCCGGTTGCGGCATTGGATGTGAATCCAGTTCCTCCCCGCAGAGGGCCATTCCTGGGGGTCCGACCCGCAGTAGGGGCAAGTCTTATTTCCGGTCGCCATTATCTGTCTACCGTCACTCCGCCTTGGTCTTCAGGCTCTTGAACCAGTGACACCGGCTGTCCCTGGGGTTCGTCTCGTCCGGTCCCCACAGCCAGCACTTCCTCGCCACGGTGGTCGTCCGCTTCCCCTTCCAATTGCTTCGGTAGTCGGGGGTCACGTCGATCACGTCTACGATGACCACCGGCCCGTTCAAGCCTCGGAAGGCGCAGAGAAGATCCACGGGGTATCCCCCCTCCGTCTTCGTGACGTAGAGGGTATCCCCGTCCTTGAACTCGCACAGGGGCTTGTCAGTCAGGTTGATCGTTCTCTCGGCGTCCATCTTTCATCCCTTTCGGGCAAGCCGCGCCCTCTTCGCCAGATCTGTGAACTCTGCTATGACATCGTCCAGTTCCTTCTCCAGCGCAGTCATGTCAAAGTCCATTGTCGCCTGAAGCGAGCACCGCCCGGATATGCGCTTCTCCACGTAGCCCGCGAAGAGGCCGTCCGCGTGGCCCCACAGCCGATCCTGTACATCCATGGGAAGCGCCGATAGGTCGGCCAACTCCGGGTCGCCTATCCCGCAAACTTCAAGCGCCAACTGGTGCGCCTCGTAAACTTTCTCTTTGATCGTCATGCCTAATCCCCCTGCGCTCCCTTGAGCCGGTCCCGCACCCAGTTTGGCCGGTCGTCCTTCAGGATGGCCCCACCCTCCTCGGCAGCGTCCAGAAGGATCTACCGGCACTTGTAGTACGCTTCGTCGTCCCCTGGTTCCCAGTGCCTACAGAGCATCCGGAAAAGCCTGCCGAGGGCCATCCTGACTTCGAGAGGAGGATCCGGCATCGAGCTCATTCGACCCTCTACACTTTCGGCGTGGCGTCTTCCACCGCCTGCTTCGCCGCCTTGTCGTGGATTTCCCGGTACTCATCCGGGTACTTCTCGAACAGATCCAGGATGAACTTCTGGTCTGCGAGGGAAGAGAGGCCCTTACCCGCCTTGCTGTCGTAGCAGATGCGGTAGAGCTTCTCCCGCTCCTGGGCCGTCATCTTCTTGTTCTTAGGAGACTTCTTCATTACAACTCCTTCCCGCACCGGGCGCACCGGACGAACGTCCGACGATGCTTCCGGTGGACCCCCTTGCCCTTCCTCTTGCTCATCCCCCAGGTCTTCCACGTCTCCACCACCGTCTCGGGACGGTGACCGAGGACAAGGCACCCTAAGAAGAAATCCGCCAGCCGCCCCATCGGTCATCCCTCCGTCTTTCCCTTCTTCTTCGGCTCCTGCTTCACCTCGGCTATCCGGCAGGCCCGATCCGCCGGAAAGATTAATTCCTTCCTCAGTCGGCAGTACGACTCCTTCACCCCCGGTGCCCCTGGGGTGTTGTGAGAGCAATCCTTACAGAGCAGCACCCGCTTGATGTTGATCTCCGGCAGTTCCATCGCTTCCTCACTCCTTGTTCTCGAACTTCAGCCTCCCGATCGGGTCCGCCGCCACCTGATCAGCTACCACCGAACCGTCGTCTGTCGGGTCCAGGTTCGCCTGGTACAGCTTCCCGGCCTCTGTCGCGTACAGATACTTCACCCGGATCACCATCCCGGCCACAACCTGGCTGACGTACTTTTCGTGGACCGTGACGTTCCCCACGGAGACGAGCCGCCCGGAGTCCAGGGCCGCGACCTCCACCGAGGACGTATCCTTATTCCAGCGCAAGACCTCGACCGCGATCTCGGCGTAGAACTTCACCTTCACAGCGATGGCCTTGGTGAGGCTCGGACGCCTCCCCGCCTCGTAGGGGGCGTCCAGACGCTTGAAGACGACGCCTTCCTTCCGGAAGGACCTGAGCCTCTCGACCAGCGCCCTCTTCTCCTCCGCGCCTACCACGAGCGGGACAAGCCGCACGTGGGCCGTCGGAATCGCCATCCGCGAGGCGAGCCGCCCATGCCGGAAGTCACAACGCTCCGGTTTGAAGTCAGCCGATATCGAATTCATCATCATGTCGAAGACGTTGTAGATTTCCCCGACCATCTCCCCGTCGAACTCCCCGAGCAGCCCCCTCATCTCCCGTGTTACGGACTCCGGGATCGGGCATTGGAGCCCGCGTTTGTTCGACCCGGCCACCCCGTCGGGAGTCACCTTGAGCATAATCCGCTTGCCGTTGATCTTCTCCTGGGCTCCCCAGAGGTCGTCCTCGATGAACCGCTCCAGATCCCCCTCCTCGGCCCAGGTCAGGAGCATCGGGCGCATCCCGGAGTCCTCCTCCGCGCCCGCCTGCGAGAACGCCGGGGCGTCCGCGCCCTCGGCGTACCCCTTCGCCCGCTTCTGCTTCAGCAGGCTCTCGTAGACCTTCTCCGCCTCGGGCCGGGTCACCGGCTTGGTCGTCTTGGTCCCGCCCTTGACCCATCCTCCCACAGGCCCGTACTGGAAGTTCACCAGCCACCCACCACCGGCCTGTTCCATCCATACCGTGTACTGTTTATTGCTTCCGCCCTCGACGCAGAACAAAGTCACCTTTTCCGAAGTCATCGTCGCCATCCCTCCTGCCTCCTACTCCTGGCCCGCGTAGGGGCCAAGGCACTCGTCCAGGGCCTTGTCCTCGTCCCACCCCGCGTCGCCTCTCTTGGCCTTGAACGCCTTGAGGGCCTCGTCGAGGGCTACCGCCGCCAGCTTCATGGCCGAAATCTGATCATCCTTGTCCAGTCCGGAAGTGTTGCCGAATGCCGTCGCCACCATCGCCTCCGCCGCTTCGATCAAGTCCTTCACGGCCTGCCTCCTTATCCCCTGACGTACTTCAGCAGCTCCGGCTTCGGTCCCGTGGCGTCATCGGCCTTGGCTTCCCGGATCATCCTGGCCAGCCACAGCGCCCCCGCCCCGTTCCTGGACCGGTATTCCGGCGCGATCTTGACCGCCGCTTCCTGCGCTTCCTGGAATGCTTCCTCGCTGGTCATCCCCCCGTTCCGGATCTCAGGGCCGAAGTACTCGATCACCAGCTTGTGCCGGATGTTGCTTTCCGTCTTGTCCCGCTTCATGTCGTTCTCCTTACCTCTTGACTACTATATTATATATTGTCCTTTCGTAAAGGCAAGGGATATTCCGGGGGATTTTCTGAATTTTTTTTTTCGGAACCCCTCTTACGCCCCGCCCCCGGCTTCCCATTTCGCGTGGTCTTCCTTCGACAGGGGCTCCCCTTTCCGCCACACATCGAAGGTCGTCTTCGTGTACGTCCCCGCGAACAGCCAGAACTTCCTGAACGCCTTGACGAGGGGTAAGGTCCAGTGTTCCCCGACGTAGGGCTTGACCCTGTCCGTCGCGTTCAAGGGGGTGTATTGCTGGGGGTAGGCCCGGATCCCGAGGTTGGTGCACTCCCTCAATCGGTAGTCCGCGTCCCTTGGCTTGTCCTTGAAGTTGAACAGGCCGAAGGCCATCATGTCGCCCTTCGACACCCCGGCCCCCTGGATCACCTTGATCGCCGTCTGGAAAACGCCGTCCTCCTCGATCCGGTCGAACGAAAGCCTCACCCCGTTCCGCACGTACTTCCCCCGCGCAAGAACCTGGGCGAACTCCTCGGTCACATGCTTGCAGTCGAACCCGTTGTCGAAGCACAGCCGCAGTTCCCGGCCCCGCGCCTCCTCTACGATTTCCCGCACCCTGGCGACCGGCCACGCCGAGAGATTATTATCGCTGACCATCAGGTTGTGCCGGGTCTTGCAGATCCCCTTCAGCCAGTTCTCGTTCCTCCACCGTTCCGACTCCAGCCGCCAGACCGCGCAATAGGCGCACCGGTTGGGGCATCCCCTGGTCGTGAAGACGTAGCTGAAGTCCCACCAGGGCTCCTCCTCCCCCCAGTCCGTCCAGTAGTCCGGGGCCGTGCCGTCCAGCTCGGGGGAGTACCCCTTGAACAGGAGCACGTCGGGGAACTTCTCCAGGATGTGATTCGACATCAGGCTCGCGTAGATCCCCCCGATCACCACGGGCGCATGAGGGTGCAACCGCTTCGCTTCCTTCAAGGTCCAAAGGGTCTTCCACGAGTCGTATGTGAAGAGGGTCGAGATGAAGATGGTGTCCCCCTCCCCGCCGCCGTTCCGCCTGAACTCCACCGTCTTCCCGTGGGCGTGGAGCCATCCGCTGATCTTCGCCAACCCCAGAGGCAGGTACTTCCTGCGGTACGGGGGCTCGATGAGGATGGCCCGCGTCGCCGTCCTCATCACCCCGATCAGTTCCTTCTCACCGATCACCGGCATGTATCCTCCCTCGGGGGTTGCGGCCTTGCGTCGATCTCCCCCCGTTCCATCTTGGACATAGTTACTATGTCGATCCCTCTCTTCGTTGCCTCCTCGCTCAGGGTGCGGTTCTCCTTGAGGCGATCCGCCCGCATCTTCCGCCCGTACTCCCACGCCTGGAGCCGTTCGTTGTCGATCCCCCCGGTTCCCCGGCACAACTGGCATGGTATCGACATCACGCGGCACCGTAGCTCCCCGAGTTCCCCGCAGGCGATCCCTTCCGATTTCCCCCTACCATCGCATGATGGGCATTTCATCGGTCGCTCCTCCTTTTCCATCTTCCTCTTCCTGACTCGGGGGGGAGGACTCGAACCTCCATTCGCGGATCCAAAGTCCGCTGTCCTGCCGTTGGACGACTCCCGAAAAGCGCATTTCTACTGCCTACGCGAACGCTTGAACACCCTGCGGTCTCTCTCCTGTCGGCACTTGCGGCACAGCCCGCCCTGCGACCCCGTCCCCGGCCCCATCTCGGCACCGCAACCCGAACACGCCTTATAGCGAATCGTCGCCGGTTCGATGAACTGCATCATCATCAGATCGTCCGCCACCGTACTGTCCGTTGCTGGAGGCATCGGCTTCTCCACCGTAGTCCTGTCCGTTATATGCTTGTACGGCTTCATGTTCTGGCTCCGATTCGCAAACCGTTTGCGCTACGCCATCCCCTTGAACGCCTTCATGGCCCTCTTCAACCTGTCCTCGCAGCCGCCGATGTCGATGGCCGAGCACTCCGCGCACTCATGCAGGCATATCGGCCCCTCTGCTTCCGAGTCGGGGTGCAGTTCCCGGATGGCCCGGACGAGGAACATGACTTCCGGGGGGTACGACTTCTTCCCACACGAATGCGCGGGCGTACCGTCCATCCTCATCTCGAAGGTCTGCTCCCCGCACTTGGGACACTTCATCATCGACCTTCCTCCCTCTTGAACCGCTTATCCTCCTGGGCCACCCTGTCCCCGAACCGGATCAGGGCGTGATAGACCTCGGGCTCGAAGTAGATCGTATTCATCTCCTCCCCGTGGCCGTCCTCCGTCGTGACCTTGAGCATCCCCTCATCCATCTCCACGTACACCCCGTCCCCGATGTAATCCTTCTTCGGAAGCCCCATCTCTCCCTCCTACGGTTTCGCCTTGCCTGCCATGTTCCGCGCCCGTGCTACTTGCAACGGCGTGGGTGAAAGGTCTCTGAACAGATCCGCCTCTTCCCGCCCTGGGCTATCCTTCAACCGCCTCACCATCTCCTCCACCTTGTCCCCGTACCCCAGTTCCTCGGCGTAGTTGTCCACCAGCGCGAACGACTGTGTCCCCTGTCTCGCGTAGTAGTCGTCCGTGTCAATTGGAAGTCCCGACTCCCTCGCCGCCTTCCAGGTCGGGAACACCTTTGCGAACTTGAGATGATGCTCCTCGATCAGGTGGTCGAACCTCCCCCCGTAAGACGCCTGTAGAATGAGATTGGAGGGCACCCTTTCCCGGTGCGCCACCCAAAGGTTCGGCACCTTTGTAAAGGCCCAGAAATGGATCTTCGGGTAGTGCCTGCAAACGTCCAGCCACGCCAGGAAATACTCCTCCTTGAAGAAGTCCCCGCTCCCGTGGATCCGAACGTGCAACGCCTTCGAGGGCATGGCCACGCACAACGCCGCCGCGATTTCCCTTCTCCCCAGATCCTTCACGGCCCGGTAGTTCTTCCACCGCGCCTCCCGCACCCCCGGATACCGTTCCGCCACCGCCGCGTAGCACCTGAACTTGAACTTGGGGTCGAACTTCCCGGTCGAGGGGTCCACCGTGCTGACGCAGTCCTTCGCCCCTGGGCAAGTGTATCCCGCCGGGAGGTTCCACTCCCACACCGCCTGCCCGTAGAACTCCCCGTGTTCCGTGAACTTCATGGCCCCTTCCCCTTCTTCGCCCGTTCCGCCAGGATCTTGATGCGTTCAATCGGCGTGAGCAGCCTCCCGCTGTCATCGAACATGGGCACCATCTCCGCCGTAAGCACGTGCCGGATCTTCAGCATTTCTCCGTCGTAGTGTTTTACGATCTTCTCGGCGGCATCCTTCGCCCCCCTGAGAATCTTGATGCGTTCGATCTGGTTGAGTGCCCACCGGCGGTTCCCCTTCTCCCCGATCTCCTGCACCCCAGCCTTCGTAAGGGCCGTCCGGATCTCCGTCAGCTCGCTGTCGTACTTGTCGATGATGTCCTGAAACCCTGCTAACTTCAGATTCAACTGACCCACTGGGTGCTTCGAGCACTTGAAATAGATGTGCGCCTTGATCTGCCCCAAGTTATTGTCCTTCCTGAACTCCATCCCGCAAAAGGCGCACGTCGTGAACCCGTTCAACGCCTCCGCTACCTTCGCCGCCTCCTCTATCCTCTCATCCTCCGTTTTCTCCCCCCGTTCTCTCGCCTCCTCCTCCTCTTCCTCCCCCTCCTCCCATCTCTCTTCCGGCTCGTTCATGACTCCCTCCGCCGTCTTCCTGCCGTCCCGCCTCACCTCTCGAACCGCTTCCTCAACTCCTCTTCCCAGTCCTTCATCTTCTCCTGGGTCTCCGGTGGTGTCATGTCCGAATACCCCTCGCAGTTCGAGCAGCACTCCATCCTCGTCTCGCTGAAGTCCCTCGTATCCTTCAACTCCACCCCGCACCGGCTGCACCTCGTCTTGAACCTCGGCTTCCAGTTCTTCTCCTTCTCCAGCATCTTCCCCGTGTAGTAGGGGATCATCCCCTCCTCCCGACGCTTCGCCTCGTCATCGTCCAGCCCCGCCGACACCTGTAGGTCCATCAACTTGCTTCTGATCTCCTCCCCCAAACTGGTCGATGCCCTCCTCATCTTCCCCGCGCAGCCCCAGCACAACGCCAACTCCCCCACCCACTCCGGATGCCCGTCCTTCCACTCCCCGCACTTCTGGCACCGGTATCTCATCGACATCGGCCACCCCCTTTCTTTATCCTGTGTTCGTCATTTGTTCGCTACTTCCCTTCTTCCCTCTGCGTCCCGAACACCATCCTCCCCTTCCGCCTCTCCTCCTCCTCCATCCTCTTCTTGCACTCGGGGCAGTAGGCCTGATTCACTCTCCCGGTGTTCCCCCTGCACCTTGGCCTCTCGCAC
>Ga0315275_10005401_pt1 | contig 12106 bp, 10 predicted proteins | sample YL17G03_0_MG_FD_205557 | JGI IMG/M metagenome (GOLD analysis project Ga0315275, IMG submission 205557) | Sediment microbial communities from Yellowstone Lake, YNP, Wyoming, USA - YL17G03_0 | ecosystem: Environmental > Aquatic > Freshwater > Lake > Sediment | place: USA: Wyoming | collected... | reverse complement strand
AGGTGTTCCTCCCTCTTGGGGCCAGGTCTGGAGTGAGGTGTTTCTTCCCTATTAGGGCCAGGTCTGGAGTGAGGTGCTTCTTCCCTATTAGGGTCAGGTCTGGAGTGAGGTGTTTCTTCCCTATTAGGGCCAGGTCTGGAGTGAGGTGTTTCTTCCCTATTAGGGCCAGGTCTGGAGTGAGGTGTTCCTCCCTCTTGGGGTCAGGTCTGGGATGACGTGTTTGTTCGACTCTGGGGTCAAGTTCGCCGGCGCTGAGACCGAGGTGAACGTGGCCCCGGAAGGGGGAGAATGTCGCGGTTCAGACCTGACCCCAAGGGGGCGGGCTATCGGGTGAGGAGGACGCGGGCGACGCGGAGGCCGTCGAGGGCTTCGACGCGGATCCGGCGACCGTCGATCTCGACGCAGTCGCCGAGGCGCGGCCGGCGGCCGAGGCGCCCGAGCACGAAGCCCCCGAGCGAGTCGTAGAGGTCCTCGTCGATCGACAGCCCGAACTGCGCGTTGACGTCGGTGACCAGCGCGAGGCCGTCGATGAGCGCCGACCCGTCGGTCAGCACCGTGATCGACGACACGGCGCCGGCGTCGTCCGCGCCGATCTCGCCGACGATGCGCTCCATCAGGCGCTCGAAGGTCACCATGCCGGCGGTGCCGCCGTGCTCGTCGATGACGATGGCCAGCGACGTCCGGCGCGCCCGCATATCGGTCAGCAGGTCGTCGGCCTTCAGCGTGTCCGGCACCGTCAGCGGATCGCGCAGCAGGGGGGTGAGATCGATCGCGTCTTGCGTCCCGGCCAGGGCCCGGAACAGATCGCGCACGCGCACCACGCCGACAATATCGTCCAGGTTCGCGCGATACGCCGGCAGCACGGGCTGGCTTACTTGCGAGAGGCGATCCACCAGGTCCGCACGCGTCGCCTGGACGGGCAGCGCCGTCATCTCCGTTCGCGGCAGCATGACCTGGCCGGCCGTCAGGTCACCGAACGCGAAGACGCGGTGCAGCATCTGCTCCTCGTCCTCTTCGATGACGCCGGCCTCCTGGCTGGCGGTCACCAGCATCTTCAGCTCTTCTTCGGAGTGCACGAGCGACGACCCACTGGGCGGTTTCAGGCCGAGCATCCGCACAATAGCCCGGCCTGTGCCGTTCAGCAGGACGATGAACGGCCAGCACACCCGCATGAAGATCTCGGTCGGGCGCCCGACCACCAGCGCGGTTCGCTCCGCATGCTGCAACGCGATGGTTTTCGGGGCCAGCTCGCCCAGGACAATGTGCAGCGCCGTAATGAAGGCGAACGCCAGGGCGACCGAGATGGAGTGGGCCGTGACCGTTCGGAGCGCGCCCGGCAGCAGACCCAGCGCCGGCTGGATGATCGAGGCGACGGCCGGCTCGCCGATCCACCCCAGGCCCAGGCTGGCCATCGTGATGGCGAGCTGCGTCGCGGCGATGTAGCGCTCGGGATCGGAGAGCGCGCGCCGCACCGGCCGCGCCAGGCGGCTGCCTTCCGCAATGAGCTGGTCGATGCGCGTCTTGCGCACCGTCACCAGCGCGAACTCCGCCGCCACGAAAAAGCCGTTGGCGAAGACGAGCGCCAGGACCGCCGCCAGGCGGATGGCAATCTCGTCCGGAGCGAAGACGGTCTCCTCCATCACGAGCCTCCGGCAAGACTGTACCACGCTCGGGATTCGGGGTTCGGGGTTCCCGCCTCCGCCCGGACGTGTCATGTCGGGCTTCGGCGAGGCGAGCGGGATTCAGGGGACCGGCGTCAGCCGGTCCCGCAGCCTAATTGTCCTGGTGCTGGTAGAACTGGCCGTCGACGTACTCTTCGACCGCGGTCTGGTCGGCCTCGTCGATGCGTTCGAACTGGAGGCCCATGCCGACGCGGCGGTCGCTCCACGCCACGCGGGCGTCGGCGTCGACGTCGCGCTTGGAGTTGGGCAGGCGGAACCGCACGCGGGCCCGCGCCGACGATTCGAGCGGGCTCATCGTCCGGATAGCCACGCCGCCCTTGCCGAGATTCAGCGTGACGGCGGCGGCGATGGTGTTGGCGAAACGGTAGGCGATCGGGATGCCCAGCACCACGCGGGGGCTGGTCCGCCGGTTGAAGTTATCCGGGAACAGGTGCGGCGCCAGCGACGGCAGGATGTGCTGCGCGGCGCTGTACTCGTTTACGTAGCCCGCGACGCCCAGGGCAGCCAGGTCCCGGACTTCGGCCGCGCCGTTGATCGTGCCGGAGAAGACGACAATCGGCAGGCGCCCGCCATCGAGCTTGCGGATGGATCGCACCAGCTCGACGCCGCCCGCGTGGGGCAGCTTCAGATCCACAACGATCAGATCGATGTCGGTGAGGTCGGCGCGGACCCGGGCCAGCAGTTCCGCCGCACTTTTCGCCGTGAACGTCCGATGCCCCGCGTGCTCGAGGGCGGCCTTGAACCGGTCGCGCACGAACGGGGTATCATCGGCGATCACGACGGTCTTGTGCGTGGCGCCCGGGTTCGTCATCACTTGCACGTATCGGCACACGGCAAGGGGAACCTTAGGCCCGACGTTTATTGCGGCCCGGAACGGCTTGTCGCTATAATCCAAGCTCTTGTTCCGACAACCGCCTGTGTGTCAGCAGTTAGGCGCTGTGAGTGAACAAACGTCGCATCTTGAGGGTGCGGGCCCGCCATAAGGGCCTGTAAGCGAACAACTGATGCTTCCTTTGTTCGCTAACATGCCCTAACGCGGCGGTGAAACGAACCGGCGCCCGCGGGTGCCACCAGCCAGGGTGGGCGTGCGGGTGCTCAGGGCCCGTCAGGGAGGCGGTATGGCGACTTGTCCGGAATGTGAGTTCGAGATTGATGTCGACCAGTACGACGTCGACAAGGGTGACACCCTGGAATGCGACAATTGCGGCATGACGCTCGAGGTCGTCGGCCTGAGTCCCGTCGAGTTCGAGGCCGTCGTGGACGACGATGAGGACGACAAAGCCGACAAAGACGACGAAGACGACGAAGACGAGGACGACGACGACGAAGACGAGGACGACGACGAGTGAGTGCACGGCCCGCTCCCGTCCTGCCGGCGCTCGATGAGCCGCGCCTGATCGACAAAGAGGCCCGGCTGCGGCGCGCGCTGGCCGGGTTCGGGTCGGTGATCGTCGCCTTCAGCGGCGGCACCGACAGCGCCTACCTCGCGTGGATCGCCACCGACGTCCTGGGCGACGGCGCCCACTGCGTCACGGCCGACAGCGCCAGCTACCCCGCCCGGCATCGCGAGATCGCCCTGCGCCTGGCCCGCGACTTCCGTCTCCGCCACGAGTTCATCGTGACCAGCGAGATGGACGACCCGAACTACCGGGCGAACCAGCCTGACCGCTGCTACTACTGCAAGCAGGAACTGTTCACGAAACTGACGGCGCTCGCGCGCGAACGCGGAATCGCGGCCGTGCTCGACGGCGCCAACGCCGACGACCGCGGCGACTACCGGCCCGGGCGCAAGGCCGCGCGCCAGATGGGCGTGCGCAGCCCGCTGGACGAGGCGGATCTCAGCAAGGACGAGATCCGCGAGCTGTCGAGGCAGGCCGGCCTGCCGACGTGGGACCAGCCGGCGTCGGCGTGCCTCTCGTCGCGCATCCCGTATCACTCTGAAGTGACGGCCGAGAAGCTGGCAATGATCGAGCGGGCCGAGGGCGCGCTCTCTGATCTGGGATTTTGCGTGTACCGCGTGCGTCACCATGACGACCTGGCGCGCGTGGAGGTGGGCCCGGACGAAATGGGCCGCGCGCTGGATCCCGCCCTGCGAGAGGCGCTGGTCCGCGATTTGAAAGCGATCGGTTATCGCTTCGTGACGCTCGATCTCCAGGGCTATCGGATGGGCAGCCTGAACGAAGGCCTGTCTCTCAAGCCCGTGTGACGGCACCCGTGAACGATCTCCTCGTCTCGGTACGCCGCGGCAGCCGCTCCTGGTGGTTGGCCGCGATCCTCGCCGTCCTGTTTCTCGCCGGCCACCTGCCGTTCCTCGCGTCAACGCTCGAGGATATCGACTCGGTGAACTTCGCGCTCGGGCTGCGCGATTTCGACCCCGGCCGCCATCGCCCCCATCCGCCCGGGTACCCGATCTACATGGCGCTCGGGAAGCTGGCCGACACGGTGCTCAGCGAGCCTCGCGCGCTGGCGATCTGGGGCGTGCTGTTCGGCGCGCTGGCGGCGTTCGCGCTGGTGCGGGTGTTCGCGTGCTTGGACGCGCTGGACGGTGGGCCGGACATCTCTCCGGTCGTGGTGTGCGGGGCGAACGACACCACTCGGGGAGGGGTGTCCGCAGGCGGCGGCGGACCCCCGGCGAAGCAGGCCCGGGACTGGATCAGCCCCCCCGCGCTGGCCGTCCTGCTCACGCTGACCGCGCCGCTCTATTGGCTGACCGCGTCACGCCCCATGAGCGACATGGCGGGCCTGGCGGCCATCGTCGCGGCGCAGGCGCTGCTGCTCACCGCGATGGTGCGATCGCGAGAGGCTGCGGCCGCCGGCGTCAGCGCGTACGACGCGGCAGCGCTGGCCCGGTCGGGCCGCCTCGTCCTGATGGGCGCGTTCGCCACCGCCATCGCGATCGGCTTCCGCTCGCAGGCGATGTGGCTCACGCTGCCGCTGCTCGCGCTGGTCATCGTCGATCGCGCGGGGCGGGGCGCGGCGGGCGCGATCATTGGCAGCATGGTGTGGCTGGCGGTCGGCACGCTGCTCTGGTTCGTGCCGCTGGTCATCGCCAGCGGCGGCCCGCGGGCGTACCTGGACGCGCTTGGATCCCAGGCAGGCGAGGACTGGAGCGGCGTCGACTTGCTGGCGACCAACTTCGGCCTCCGCCGCCTCGCGTTCGCGCTCTACGACACGTTCGTGAGCCACTGGGGCCTCGCGGCGGGGTTCATCCTCGTGTGGGCCGTCGTCGGCGCCATCGTCCTGCTCTGGAGCCGCCGCCGCGCGCTGGTGGCGATCGTCGCGGTGTTCGGGCCGTACCTGATCTTCCACCTGCTCTTCCAGGAGACCGTGACGACGCGGTACGCGCTGCCGCTGGTGGTGCCCATCGCGTACCTGGCGTCGCGCGGGCTGTTCAGCCTGACGGCGCTGAAGAATTTCCCCGGGCCGGCGGTTGGCGTGGCCCTCGCCGTCCTCTCGCTCGGCGTCGTGATGCCGGTCTCGATTGACTACGCGCGTGGGGGCAGCCCCGTGATCCGCGCGTTCGAAAAGATCCGCGCCGAGGCGGCGACCACCCCAGGGATAGCGGTCGGGATGCACCACCCGTTTGCGCGGCCGGTCGAGGCGGATCCGATCGCGCCGGCCGTCGCGCTGGCGTCCAAGCCGAGGCACGAGTGGCTCTCGCTGGTCGAGCGGTGGCGCAGCGGCGCGCGCGGGCCGGTCTGGTTCCTGGCCGAGCCCGATCGCACGGATCTCGCGCTGGTCGATCCGCAGGCGCGCCTCGTGCGCGCGCACTACGAGTGGCCGTTCTCGAGCCAGGTGTACCTCGGCGGGATTCGCCCGGATCGCCTCGACTGGGTCGTCATCAACGAGCCGAGTTGGTTCGCTGGTGAGGGCTGGCAGCTCACCCCTGAAACGGCGGGCGTTGCGAAGGCCGATGGCGCCGGGCTTGCGCGCGGGCCGATCTCGGCGTGGCTGAAGCGGCGCGACGGCGAGGTGTTGCTGCTGGTCGGCGGCCGCCACCTGGGCAAGGGCGCCGGTCTGGCGGCCCGCGTGTCGGTGCGCATCGACGGCCGCGAGATCGACGCCTGGAGCGTGGACGCCGCGCGGCCCTCGTACCTCAAGTTCCTGCGCGTGCCTGCGGGCGGCCTGAAGGGCGACGGCCTCTGGGCCACGCTCGAGATCGCCGCCGTTGCGGCCGACACCGGCAAACCGACCGGGATCGTTGACGTCGAGCAGTTCGACGCGCAGGATCCAGCGACGCCGATGCTCGCGTTTGGTGACGGCTGGCAGGAACCCGAGCACAACCCCGCGACGGGGATGTCGTGGCGGTGGGCGAGCGGCAGGTCCACGCTGCATGTCTCGACGACGGATCGCGACATCGAACTCCAGATTGTCGGCGAGTCGCCGGCCCGCTACTTCGTGCGCCCGTCGCGCGTCGTCGTCACCGCGGGCGCCCGTCAGATCATGAGCGTGGGCGTGGCCAGCGACTTTGCGTGGACCACCCGCGTGCCTGCCGCGGCGCTGCGTGGTTCCGGCGGCACGATCACCATCGAGACGGACCAGGTCTTCAAGCCGGCGGACCGCGGGCAGAGCGCGGACCGTCGCGACCTCGGGCTGCGGATCTACTCCGTGAAGGTCAGGCCGGTTTCCTAGCCAGGCACAGCAGGGAGCTGCCGAACGGCATCGGCATCAGCCGGACGGCGCGCGCTTCCAGCGAGAGCAGCGCGCAAAGCGCCGCATTGACCGGCGCGGCGGGCACGGTGATTTCGCCCAGAGCTTCTTCCTCCGGCGCGAGGCCCGCCAGTCGCTGCACCCCGCGGACGGCCAGCATCATCGGAAACAGCGAGGCGTTGGTGTACGTCAGGCGCTCGATGCGGAAGCCCGCGCCCTCGAGCAGGGCGCGCAGCGACCCGCGCGTGTATCGCCGGAGCTCGGCCGAGAGCACGGAGTGATTGCCGCGCAGGATCGGCATCGCCGCCACGTTGACGATCAGCCAGCCGCCTGGTTTCAGGACGCGCCACATCTGGGCGACCGCGTCGCGCTCGACCGGCTCGGGCAGGCAGTAGAGCACGTCGAAGGACGTCACGATGTCGAAGGCGGAGGACGGGAAGGGGACCGACCCAGCGCTCGCCCGCGCGACGCGCTCGAGGCCCGCGCCGCGGGCGATCTGCAGGCCCGAGTGCGTCAGGTCGAAGCCCCACGCGGTGCCGTAGCGGCCGAGCAGGCGGAGATTGGACCCCGTGCCGCAACCGCAGTCGAGCAGGCGCAGGCCCGCGCGGGCGCCTGCCGCCCGATCGAGCAGCGGGCCCACGAACTGCCGGAATCCCCGGAACCAGAAATGATTCCGTTCCGCGCGCGACGTGGCTTCGAGCAACCGGTCCACCGGCCCATTCTACGCCCTGCTGCGATTGGGGTCAGACTCGTCCGGCCGATGGGGTCACGGCCGATGGGGTCAGACTCGATGAGGCCCGCGGCCGATGGGGTCAGACTCGATGAGGCCCGAAGGGTAACTGGCGTTTCCCTCTTGGGGAGATCGAGTCTGACCCCAACTGCGCGGAAAGGGAAGTGCCAGGAAAGGGAACTGCCGTTGACACCGGGAGATGGACCCCGTAGAGTCAGCGTACGGCCGGATCAACACAGGCTGGCTGGTCTTTTGAGGCTGACAAAGGAGATTCCCTTATGACGCGAATCGGACGTCTGTCCATCCTGGCGGTGTTGTGCACGGTCATCGCCGTATCGACGGCGTGCACCAAGAAGCCGCCCGTCGCCGCGCCGCCGGCTCCTCCGCCACCGGTGACCACACCGGTGCCGCCGCCGCCCCCGCCGCCACCTCCGCCCCCGCCGCCTCCTCCTCAGGCGCCGAAGCCGCTGACCGAGGATGAGGTGTTCTCGCGCAAGACGCTGGCCGAGTTGAACGCGGAGAAGCCGCTGCAGGACGTCTACTTCGACTACGACAAGGCCGATCTTCGAGACCAGGCGCGGGTGGCGCTCCAGAAGAACGCCGAGTGGCTGAAGCGGTGGACCGGCACGCGCATCTTCATCGAAGGCCATTGCGACGCGCGCGGCACGGCGGAGTACAACCTCGCGCTGGGTGACAAACGCGCCTCCGCGGCCCGCACATACCTGCTCAGCCTGGACATCCCCGCCGACCGGATTCAGACGGTGAGCAAGGGCAAGGAATCGCCGTTCTGCACGGAGGAAGCCGAGAGCTGCTGGTCGCAGAACCGCCGCGGCCACTTCATCCTCTCGGCGAAATAGGCGGCGGCGCGCGGTCGCGCGGAACATCGAACCGGAGATCGGGGTTGCGGCCCCGGTCTCCGGTTTTGTCGTGTCAGCAGGGCATCACGATGAGAGGGTGCGCGCGAGCGCCTCGGCCGCCGCGCGCGGATCGGGCGCCTCGATGATCGGGCGCCCGACAACGATGTAGCTGGCGCCCGCACCGATGGCGTCGAGCGCACTCATGGTCCGCGCCTGGTCGTCGCGCGGCCGACCGGCGCCGCCCGGTTCGATGGCGCGGATCCCCGGCGTCACCAGCACGAAGTCCTCGCCACGCACCTTGCGCAGGTGCCGCACCTCGTGCGGCGAGGCCACCACGCCGTCGAGCCCGGCCGTCTGCGCGAGCCACGACAGCGCATCCACCTGCTCGAGCACGGCGCGCGTCACGCCGATCGACGTGAGCGCGTCGGGCGTGAAGCTGGTCAGCACCGTGATCGCGATGACCAGCGGCGCCGTCACGCCGGCCTTCTCGGCCGACCCCATGGCCGCGTCCTTCGCCGCCTTCATCATGTCGTAGCCGCCGGACGCGTGGACGTCGAATATCCACGCCCCGAGCCTGGCCGCCTCGGTCGCCGCCCCGGCCACGGTGTTGGGAATGTCGTGATACTTCAAATCGAGGAACACGCGGTGCCCGCGCTCGGCCAACTGCCGCACGATGTCCGGGCCGGCCGCGGTAAACAGCTGGCTGCCCACCTTGACGGCCCCGACCGCGCCGCGCAGTTCCGCAGCCAGGGCGAGGGCCTTCGCCGGGCTGTCGACGTCCAATGCCACGATGATGGGGTTCATAATTGTACCGTGCCAACCAGGTCGGCCACGCGTTCAATCGTGTGCCGCCGCAGATAATCCTCGACGCCGGCGAGCAACTTTGGCCAGATGAACGGATCCACGAAGTTCGCCGTGCCGACCTGCACCGCCGTTGCCCCGGCAATCATAAACTCCAGGACGTCCTGCGCGCTCGCGATGCCGCCCATGCCGATGACCGGGATGCGCACCGCGCGGGCGCATTCGTAGACCATCCGCACCGCAATCGGCCGGATGGCCGGCCCGCTTAAGCCGCCCATGCCGTTCGAGATCTTCGGGCGGCGCGTCTCGACGTCGACCACCATCGCGAGGAAGGTGTTGACCAGCGACACGGCGTCGGCGCCCGCGTCCTCCGAGGCCTTCGCGAACGACGACACGCTGGTCACGTTCGGCGTGAGCTTCGGGATGAGCGGCAGCGACGTGACCTTGCGCACCGCGCTCACCACGGCGAACGTGCTGTCGAGATGGCAGCCAAACTGGATGCCGCCTTCCTTGATGTTCGGGCACGAGATGTTCAGCTCGATCGCCGCCACGCCCTCGCAGTCCGACAGGATACGCGTGACCTCGGCGTACTCGTCGATGGAGACGCCGCACACGTTGACCACCACGACCGCGCCCAGCTCCCGCAGCTCCGGCATCTTCTCGCGGACGAAGCGGTGGACGCCGATGCCCTGCAGGCCGATCGCGTTGAGCATGCCCGACGGCGTCTCGACGATGCGCGGTGGCGGATGCCCCTCGCGCTCCTTCAGGAACAGGCCCTTGACCACCACGGCGCCCAGCGACGAGAGATCGACGATGTCCTTGTACTCGAGGCCGTAGCCGAAGCAGCCGCTGGCGCTCATCAGCGGGTTCTTCAGGGCGAGCGAGCCGATCCGTACGCTGAGATCCACGCTCACTCCCAGACCAGGGCGTTCCCGTCGAACACGGGGCCGTTGAGGCACGAGCGCACGAAGTGCGCCGCGCCGGACTGGTCGCGCACCTTGACGACGCAGCTGTAGCAGCCGCCGAGGCCGCAGCCCATGATGCGCTCGGTCGACAGCTGCGAGGGCCGGCCGTAGCGTGCCGCGAGCTTTGCGACCGCCTTGAGCATCGGCTCGGGGCCGCACGCGTAGAGCGTCACCGGCTGATCGGCGGGGCGCGACGTGAGCGCGGCCTCCAGCGGCACGGTCACGCGGCCGTGTGTCCCGCGCGTGCCGTCCTCGGTGGCCAGCTCGAGCCGCACGCCGCGGCGCTCGAACCAGTCGAGGTAGAACAAATCCGAGGCGCTGCGCCCGCCGTAGAACAGGCGCGCCGGCGTGCGGGCCGCGGCCAGCGACTCCGCCAGCGTCGCGAACGGCGCCAGGCCGACGCCGCCGGCCACCATCCAGCCTTCGGCGGGCGGCGCGACGGTCGTGAACGGCCGGCCCAGCGGCCCGAGCACGCCGAGCCGGTCGCCGGCGGCCGCGTCGTAGAGGCGGGAGGTGCCCGGGCCGATGCGCTTGCACAGCACCGTGATACCCGACGGCCGTCCGGCCTGGTCGCAAAGAACTTCGAAGACCGAGAACGGCCGGCGCAGCAGCGGATCGGTGCCGGCGGCGGTCCGGATCATCACGAACTGGCCCGGGAGCGCCGCGGCCGCCAGGGCCGGGGCCGCGAAGGCGAGCACGTTGTAATCCGCCGACAGGCGCGTGTTCCGGAGCACCTCGGCGTCGACATCGACCGGAGCCATGGGAGGATTCTACCCCGACAGCCGCCTCCGCCCCGACTCCGCTCGTCGAGCGTCGTCGGGGCTACGGCGCCCAGGGGCCCGAGGATTCGGACTACGATGGTACCGGGGGCGGGAAGCCTTGCGATACCTGCGGATGCTGTCGAACTCGGTGATCGGGGGCGTAACCTTCGCCCTCTACCTCACCATTCTGGTGCTCCAGCTCAATCCCCGCTACTCGCTTGCCGGTGTGCCATCGCTGGCGGCTACGCTCATCCTGTCGTACGGCGTGCACGCCTCCGCGGCCTTCTACGCACTCATCGTGTTCCGGCAACTGGTGGCGGCGGAAGTCATCTCGCCCGGCTGGATCAGCTTCCGATTCCTCGTCTGGGTGTCGTCGGGAGCGGCGCTGGTCGGGTCGCTGCTCATGTGGGTGAACCTGCGCGGATTCGGCCCGGTCCTGGACATCGATGCGCAGCGCCGGATGACCGCCGGGGCGCTCGGCCTGACCGTCTGCGCCGGGCTGATGATGGCGCTGGCCATCGGCCACCGGTGGACCGTCCGCCACAGCTCGCGGCCCGGCGCCGCGGCGCTGGGCCTCACGCTGATGGCCTCGCTCGCGGTGCCGCTGATGCTGCGCGGCCCGGGCACAGGGCCGGCCGGGCCCGGGCGCTGGTCACGCCCGCCCGCCGTGGCGGCCACGCCGGCGGGCGATCGCAAGGTCACGCTGATTGTCCTGGAAGGCGCGTCGCTCGATCTGCTGGCGCCGATGGCGGCCCAGGGACGGCTCCCGCATTTCGCCCGGCTGCTCGAGGCCGGTGCCTCGATGCACGTGGCCACGATCCGGCCGACGCAGCCCGGCCCGGTGTGGACGGCCATGGCCACCGGCAAGCTGCCGTTCAAGAACGGGATCCGCTACGCGGCGTCGTACTATCCGATCGCGGGGCACGAGCCGCTGGAGGTGCTGCCCGACTACTGCTTCTCGCACGGGCTGGTGCGGTTCGGTGCGCTGCGCCAGGTGATCCACACCAGCCGGGATCTGACCGCCCGCCCGCTGTGGGCGCTGCTGGACGCACAGGGCATCCCGGTCGGTGTCGTGAACTGGGCGGTGACCCAGCCGGCCCAGGAGGTCCGCCACTTCGTCGTCTCCGACCAGTTCGACGCGCTGCAGCAGACGACCGTGGACATGGACAACGCCGGGGCGCTCTGGCCGCGCGAGGCGCTGGCCGGCGTGGCGGCGGCCTCGTCGCAGGCCTATCGCGAGCAGCCGCCTCCGGGCGGGCCGCCCGGCGATCGCGTCCGCGAGCTGGTCGGCCGCACGTGCCAGGCCGATCGTGCGCACGAGCAGGTGGCCGCGTACCTCGACGGCCGGTATCCGACCCGGTTCCTCGCCGTGCGCTACGAGTGCCTCGACAAGGTCGGCGAGTACTTCCTGCGCTACGCCGTGCCCGGCGCGTTTGGCGACGTCTCCGACGACGAGATCCAGCAGTACGGCGCGGTGGTGGCCTCGAACTACGCGGCCGCAGACGCGGCCGTCGGCCGTGCCGTGGACGCGCAGCGGCCCGGCGACCTGCTGATTGTCGCGTCGGGGTTCGGCATGGAACCGCTGGGCGTGGGCAAGCGTCTGCTCGATCGGAGCCTGGGCAACGCCGACCAGAGCGGCACCCACGAGCGCGCGCCGGAC
>Ga0315275_10005398_pt1 | contig 12109 bp, 11 predicted proteins | sample YL17G03_0_MG_FD_205557 | JGI IMG/M metagenome (GOLD analysis project Ga0315275, IMG submission 205557) | Sediment microbial communities from Yellowstone Lake, YNP, Wyoming, USA - YL17G03_0 | ecosystem: Environmental > Aquatic > Freshwater > Lake > Sediment | place: USA: Wyoming | collected... | reverse complement strand
AGGCTTCACACTTCGATGGGCACTAACTAATCATGAGATCTGCTTGGGTGTCCGAAGTAATATACCCTCTTATCGTGAGAGCGGGACAAGCGGAGCCTCATGCAGCTACCAAATCAATGAGGACATACACAGCCCGGGGGAGACGGCAAACACGAGACTGCTTCACGATTTTGACTGGCTCAGATCTGCAAGGAGCCAGATTGTGACTGGCGCTGAACAGAGCATCATGTCAGTACCAGGCGTGTCGTTCAAAGTGCCTGCCTGAACGATAGACAAGATTGTGCAGCGTAGTGGTCAGCAAGAGACAATAACTATTGTCTCTTCGATGCATCCAAGTAGCTATACTGCGAATTTGAGTTTTATGGAGCTAAATGACCAGAGAGGCTGTTCCATATCGAAAGTTGCAAGGGTACCTCGCTCCCAGTAATGATATAGGTATTAGATGTGGGATTCGACCCTGTTTGGGTCGCTCCCGACGCCCTTCAATCGACATGGCTACTGTGATAGCCAAGGCGAACGGTCATGATTGTTTGTTAGCACAGATTATGGGGTAGTTAGACTGGCTGTAATGTTGTGAAATGCTCAAGGAAGGCTGTTAACCGAGAGTTCGAAAAACGCTTCTAAGTCGCAGTGTGGGGAAATCACCCTTGGTGGAGCTAAGGGGATTCGTTGCCGGTTCTTCAGGATGACTAAAGCACTCGCATACGTCACTGCCATCCGTGAAGTCATGCCAATGAGAGCGTCTGGCCAGCCAATTTGTGTTGGTGGATTTCTGTGCTAATGAGTACATGTAGCTTCCCATGGTGTTCAGTCCCCCTCTTAGGCATAAGAGGGGAGGGAAAAAGGTCTCAGGGGGACACCCCCTGAAATCCCCGGAAGGGAACCTGGGTTCCCTTCATCTTCCTGTGACAATTAGACAATTGCATAGGCCGTAGCCACAGAGTGAAACGTACTGGGGGTGCCAAGGGGGCGAAGCCCCCTTAGCGGGGGTGTGGGGGTGTCCCCCAACAACTTCTTCCGCCCCCTTCTCCTGCAGGAGAAGGGGGTTAGGGGGATGAGGTATCCGACCAACCAAACGGTCATGGCTGATGTCTAATGGGTGAAGCTAGCTAAAGCGAAATCGCTGATATTGGGTCGGCATACAGCCACTTGACACTCGCCATTCGGAAAGATAAAATGAAGCAGTTTTACGGCCGAGTTTTTCGCTAAAAAGGGGGGATGTCATCTGGCTAACGTAACTGCCAACCCAGACGAGAGCTTCGAGAGTTTACTGAGGCGCTTTAATAAGAAGGTGCAACAGGATAGAATACTCTCCGAGGCTCGGCGGCGCGAGTACTTCGAGAAGCCCAGCATCAAACGCAAGAAGAAGGAAGCCGCCAAACGGCGCAAGAGTGCTCGTACTCGTAGCGCAATGCGCTGAAGCAATTAGCTTACCTTTATATTCAGGATAAGATGAGCCTACAAGAGAAGTTGCGAGCCGACCTCCACGAGGCGGTCAAGGGTGGCGACAAAGTGCGCCGCTCCACCATCCGCTTGGTTCTGGCCGAGATGAAGAATGCAGAGATCGCCCAGGGTGCACCCCTGGACGATAGTGGCGTGCTGGGGGCGCTGTCCAAGGAAGCCCGCCGTCACAAGGAGAGCATAGAAGCTTTTCAAAAAGGTGGCCGCCAGGACTTGGTGGCCATTGAGGAGGCCGAGTTGGCGGTAATCCAGACGTATCTGCCCAAGTCTATGTCGCCGGAGGAACTGGAGGCCCATGTGCGCAAAGTGGTACAGGAAATGGGAGCCTCCGGCCCCAGGGATAAGGGCAAGGTGATGCCTCGCCTCATCGCCGAACTCAAAGGCCGGGCCGATGGGCGGGCTATCAACGAAGTGGTCACCAGGCTTCTGGGTGGTTGAGCTAGGAGGGAAGGCCAGCCGCGGCTAAACCTGGAGTAAGGGAGGCAGGATGGCCTTGCGCATTTGGGATGCACAGGCAGCAACCTCAGTGGTGGAAAAGTATTTGGAGCTTAATGAGAAGAGGTTTGCGGGGTGACCTTTCGGAAGTGCTGGTATTCGGATACCGGTCAGCGACCGCTTTGGGATGTGCAAGGTATCGTTATGACCAAGAGATGCATCCCGTTATGTAAGAAGCGGAGACATTTTAGATATCAAGTTGACGCAGCAGAAGGGAATGTAATCGGCTTTGATTACGGGTTTCAGACACGGTGACTTCACCTGTAGGGAGACCTGGATTATATTCCCCGATTCAACCGAGAAGCACTGCTCAAAGTTTCGTTTCACATTGAGCCAACCAACGACTTAGTCTTATGAAATACGGCGTGCTTGTCTTCCCCGGCACCTGGAGCGACGGCGATTGCCATTATGCGCTAAGCTCTGTTCTGGGCCGTGATGTTGCTTACATCTGGCACAAGGATGTTGACCTCAGCGGATACGATTGCCTGATTCTCCCCGGCGGCTTCTCCTACGGCGATTACCTGCGCCCCGGCGCTATCGCCCGTTTCTCCCCGGTAATGGCGGAGGTGGAGCGCTTTGCCGCCAACGGGGGCCTGGTCTTCGGCATCTGCAACGGCTTCCAGATATTGTGCGAGGCTGGCCTGCTCCCCGGCGCTCTGTTGCGAAATAGCCACCTCCAGTATCGCTGCCAGTGGGTCAATCTGCGGGTGGAAAACGCCAACACCCCGTTCACTTCAAGGTCTCGTAAAGGACAGGTGTTGCGCATTCCCATCTCACACTACGAGGGCTGCTATTTTGCTGATGCCGACACTCTGGCTGAACTGGAGGCCAATAACCAGGTGGTCTTCCGCTACTGCACGCCGGAGGGGGAGGTAACCGAGCAAACCAATCCCAACGGGGCGTTGCGTAACATAGCAGGCATTATCAATAAGCGGGGCAATGTGCTGGGCATGATGCCCCACCCAGAGCGAGCCTGTGAGCCTTTGCTGGGCGGCAGCGATGGCAACCTGCTCTGGCCGGTATAGGCAGGCTTAAAATTCCAGGCGAGTGTTAATTATGCCAGTCTCTCAAGAAATTCTGGACGAAGTAGCCCTCAGCCGGGCGGAATATGACCTGATAGTGGAACGGCTGGGCAGAGAGCCCACTCCCGTAGAGTTGGGCATGTTCGGCTCGTTGTGGAGCGAACACTGCGGCTACAAGCATTCCAAGCTCCTGCTCAAGATGTTCCCCAGCACCTCTCCCCGCTCGCTCATCGGCGTGGGGCAGGAGAACGCCGGCGCTGTGGATATCGGGGATGGCCTGGCCGTAGTGATGAAAATGGAGTCGCACAACCATCCCTCAGCCATCGAGCCTTACGAGGGGGCAGCCACCGGGGTGGGGGGCATTGTGCGAGACATCTTCACTATGGGTGCCCGCCCCATCGCCCTGATGAACTCGCTGCGTTTCGGCCCCCTGTCCGATGCCCACAACCGCTATCTGTTCAATGGCGTAGTGGCCGGCATTGCCGGTTACGGAAACTGCCTGGGCATCCCTGATGTCGGCGGCGAAATATATTTCGACCAAGTCTATTCCCAGAACCCGCTGGTCAATGCCCTATGCCTGGGCCTTATAGAGTCGAAGTGGCTCACCAGCGCCCGCGCCAGCGGACAGGGCAACCTGCTGATGCTGGTGGGCGCTGACACCGGCCGCGACGGCCTGCACGGCGCTTCGGGCCTGGCCTCCCGCACTTTTGAGGAGCAGAAGGAGCTGCGCTCTGCTGTCCAGGTAGGCAATCCTTTCCTGGAGAAGCTCCTCATTGAGGCCTGCCTGGAGCTGGTGCAGCACGACTGGATTGTGGGCCTGCAAGACCTGGGCGCTGCCGGCCTTACCAGCGCATCTGTGGAAAGCGCCGCCCGCGGTGGGAGCGGGATGGACATTGATGTGCTCAAAGTGCCCCGCCGGGAGCAGGGGATGACACCCTATGAGGTGATGCTTTCCGAGTCCCAGGAACGTATGCTGGTCATCGTTAAAAAGGGCTGTGAGAATAAAGTGAAAACCCTCTTTGAGCGGTGGGACCTGCGCTGTGACATCATCGGCCAGGTCACCGCCGATGGCTTGGCCCGGGTCAGGGAGGGCGATGTGGTAGTAGCTGAGATTCCCGTCAAGCTGCTTAGTGACCCTCCCCTCTACCGCCTGCCTGCCTCCAAGCCCGCCTGGCTGAGAGGTGCTCAGTCCTTAGACCTTGCGACCCTGCCCGACCTGGCTCCTACGCAGGCTGGGCCAGCTTTGCTCCGTCTGCTTGGCTCCCCCAATATCGCCAGCAAACAACATGTCTATCGCCAGTATGACCATCAGGTGCAGAACAACACCGTGGTGGCCCCAGGCAGTGATGCCGCTGTGTTGCGCATAAAAGGGACGGCGAAGGCCATCTCGCTGACCACTGATGGTAACGGCCGCTATTGTTATCTCGACCCCTATGCCGGAGGAGCCATCGCCGTGGCCGAGGCCGCCCGCAATCTGGCATGTAGTGGCGCTCAGCCATTGGCCATCACCGACTGCTTGAACTTCGGCAACCCAGAGAAACCCGACGTCTATTACCAGCTCAAGGAATGTATCCGGGGCATGGCACACGCCTGCCGTGTGCTGGGGGTTCCTGTCATCAGCGGCAATGTCAGCCTTTACAATGAGACCCGGGGCCAGGCTGTCTATCCTACCCCGGTGGTGGGGATGCTCGGCCTGATGGAGGATGTTACCAAACATTGCACCGCTGCTTTCCAGCGAGCAGGCGATTTAGTCTATCTGCTTGGAACTTGCGATGGAGTGGGACTGGCGGGCAGCGAATACCTGGCCCTGGAACAAGGCCTGGTAAAGGGGCGGCCCACTATAGACCTGGCGCTGGAGAAGAGAGTGCAGCGCACCTGTCTGGCAGCTATCCGCCAGGGATTGCTCCACTCTGCCCACGATTGCTCCGATGGTGGGCTGGCGGTGGCTGTGGCTGAGAGCGCCGTAATAGGCGGCCTGGGCTTTAAGGGCCGGTTGCCGATGGAAGGCAGGCTGGACAGCGCCCTGTTCGGCGAGCTTCAGTCCCGCATCGTGGTGTCACTGGCTCCTGAAAACTTGCCCCAGCTTGAAAAGATAGCCTCCAAGCATAAAGTGCCTCTGACTAAGCTGGGCACAGTCGAGGGGAAGCACTTCGCCATTGCAGGTTGCCTTGACCTACCACTGGACGAGGTTGGGGAGGCGTGGCGGGGTGGGCTGGAAAGGGCGCTGGGGGGCTGAAGCAACCTCCTTAGGGACTTTCCGCTATTGTGGCATCTCGCCACTTGCGCCTGATTGTCTCTCTAACCGCAGCCTCAATATCCTCTGCAGTCAGGCCGCATTTCTGGAGGAGTTGCTCCGGCTTGCCCGACTTGGTGTAGCTATTCTTGATGGCCACCAGGGACATGGGCACCGGCTTCCCTTTAACCACCACCTGGGCCACCCGGCTGCCCAGACCCCCGTGTTCCAGATGCTCCTCGGCAGTCACAATAGCCCCCGTCTCCTGGGCCGCCTGAAGGATAGCAGCTTCGTCCAGGGGCTTCACCGTGGGCATGCTCAGCACCCGGCAACTGATGTTGCCCTGCTGGAGCCGCTCGGCAGCCTTTAGCGCCGCCGCCACCATAAGGCCATTGGCAATTATGGTAGCATCACTCCCAGGCCTCATGATAGCTGCCTTGCCCAACACAAAGTGGTAGTCGCTGGGATAGACCAGGGGAGTCTTGGGGCGGCTGAGTCGGATGTAAAAGGGGCCATTAGTTGAGGCAGCCACCCGCACCACCTGGGCCGTCTCGATAGCATCGGCGGGCACGATCACAGTAAAACTGGGCAGGGAGCACGCCAGGGCTATATCCTCAATAGAGTGGTGGGAGAAGCCATCCTCTCCCACAGTTATGCCACCATGGGTGCTTACTACCTTGACATTGAGGCCAGGTTGAGCCACTGACATACGCAACTGGTCAAAGCAACGCCCGGTGGCGAACACAGCAAAAGTGCTGGCAAAGACCGTCTTGCCCGATGCAGCCAACCCGGCGGCGATGCTCATCATGTTCTGCTCAGCTATGCCGCAATCGAAGAAACGCTCCGGGAAACGCTCGGCAAAAAACTTGGTCATAGTAGAGCGGGACAGGTCAGCGTCCAGCACCACGATATCGGGGTTCTCTGCGCCTAACTGGGCCAGAGTCTGGCCGTAGACATCGCGGGTACTTACCTCTTGAACCATAGCCGGACTCAACTCAGTTCCTTCAAGGCCTTGGCCATCTCCTCAGCAGTAGGAGCGCGGCCATGGAACTCCACTTTATTCTCCATGAAGCTGACGCCTTTGCCTTTGACGGTGAGGGCGATTATAACAGTAGGTTGCCCTTTAATCTGCCTGGCCTTCTGGAAAGCGCCCAGGATGGCCGGAAAATCGTGTCCGTTAATCTCGATAGCGTGCCAGCCAAAAGAACGCCACTTGTCCGCCAGTGGCTCCAGATTCATTATCTCACGATTCGAGCCATCAAGCTGCAGCCCATTATGATCCACGATGGCCAGCAGGTTGTCCAGCTTAAAATGGGCTGCCGCCATAGCTGCCTCCCACACCTGGCCCTCATCACATTCTCCGTCACCCAGCAAAGCATAGACCCGATAGCTGCGCTTGTCCAGTCGCCCCGCCAGGGCCGTGCCTATGGCAAAGGAAAGTCCCTGCCCCAGCGAACCTGACGACATCTCCACCCCTGGGGTCATAGTACGGTCAGTATGTCCCTGAAGACAACTGCCCAACTGTCTAAGAGTGCTCAACTCAGTCACCGGGAAATAGCCGCTCTCGGCCAGAGCAGCGTAAAGAATGGGTGCGGCATGGCCCTTGCTCAATATAAAACGGTCACGCTCCGGCCACTGCGGGTTTGTGGGGTCATAGCGCAGCTCTTTGAAGTAAAGAGCTGTGATAATATCGGCTGCCGAAAGGCTACCTCCGGGATGCCCGCTGCCGGCTTGCGCTATCATGGTCACCACGTGGCGGCGCAGCCGACGTGCCATCTGCACCAGTTCCTCCATTGACAGCTCCTGACCCGGCAGCACCTTAGAACTCAAAGCCTCGGCATTGGAAACACTAGCCGAGGCTGGAATGTCTTTTTGCGCCAGGCTCACCTTCTCATTCCCGACGAAGACACAGGCAAACGCCTCCAGGCAATTTATTATACAAAAGCCTAGCTGGACTGTCCAGCTTACTCTTCTTGAGCCTAAAGCTTCCGTTTGATATAATTGCAGTAGTGATAATTGACTTTCATACTCATATCACGCCTCCGCAAATAAGAGAGAGGCGACTCGAATATCAAGGGCGTGATCCCGTGTTCACTTCCCTCTATGCCCAACCCAAGACCAAGCTGGCCTCAGCGGAGGATGTGGTGGCCAGCATGGATCAGTGCGGGGTGGACATCTCAGTGATAGCCAACTTTGGCTGGGTCAGCCTGGAGATGTGCCAGGAAACCAACGACTACATACTGGAGTCCGTCGCCCGCTATCCCAAGCGCCTGGTGGGCTTTTGCACCATCCAGCCCAAGGCCGGCAAGGCCGCCCTGGCTGAGCTGGAGCGCTGTCTTAGAGGTGGGGCCAAAGGCATCGGAGAGATGATGCCAGACAGACAAGGCTTTGAGCTGGACAACGAGGCTGTGATGGGTCCCATAGTGGAATTTGCCGTCTCCCACAAGCTGCCTTTGCTCACCCATAGCTCTGAGCCGGTGGGGCATCAATACCAGGGCAAGGGAGATGTTACACCGGACAAGCTCTATCGTTTCGTGACCAAATTCCCCCAGCTATCGGCAGTGCTGGCCCACTGGGGCGGCGGTTTGCCATTTTATGCTCTGATGCCAGAGGTGAAGCAGGCTCTGGCTAATGCCTTCGTAGATACCGCAGCCTCGGTCTTCTTATATCGCCCCCAGGTCTTCAGCTATGTAGCTGAGCTAATAGGGGCCGACAAAATTCTGTTCGCCACTGATTACCCGCTTATCTCCCAGAGCCGGCTCATACAGCAGGTCAAGTCCCTGAAGCTGCCTCCTCAGACGGAGGCACTCATAATGGGAGAAAACGCCCGCAGGCTGCTCGGTCTTCCGGAGAGCACCCCGGCTGGAGGTTGAGATGGAGCAGATACGTTGTTTCGTGGCCATAGAATTGCCCGAGAATCTCAAGCTGGAACTGGCCAAATTGCAAAGTCAGCTCAAGGCGGCCAGCCGGGCCTCGGTGAAATGGGTTGACACCAAGGGTATACACCTCACCCTCAAATTTCTGGGCAATGTAGAGGCAAAACGGATTCCCACTATCGTGGAGGCTGTGGCTCAGGCCAGCCAGGGTATAGCCCCGTTCCACCTTGGGGTAGCAGGTACTGGAGTGTTTCCTGGCCCAAAGCAGCCAAGAGTGGTCTGGGTTGGCCTCCGGAGAGATGTCCAGACAATAGTTCGACTGCAGGAGCGCCTTGAGGCAGCGCTGGTGCCTCTGGGATTTGCTTCTGAGCCCCGCTCGTTCACCCCGCATATCACTCTGGGACGAGTGCGCCCGGAGGGGCAGGCGATAGAAAAGCAGAACCTTGCCCAGGCGGTAATCTCAACCCAATTTGAGGCAACCACACCGCTGGAGGTGAAAGGAGTGAGCCTGATCAAGAGCCAGCTTACGCCCTCAGGTGCTATCTACACCCGCCTGGATGAAGTCAAGCTCTGATGACACTTGCCAACGGTGGCGCTTGATGATATACTAGTAGATTGTAAATAGCGTATAGCTGTAAACAATAACCAATAATAAAGGTTGGGAGGTTGGTCTAACTTGGAACACTTTGCTTTCCCGAGATGCCTGAAATGCAAAAACGGCGACCTGGTACCCCTGTCTGACTTTGGCAGTCAGGGTGCACCCATCCACTACAAGGCGTGGGCCTGCACTAACCCTGATTGCGGCTTCAATCTCAAGATTAGAAACGGCGATATCTATATCAACGAGCCTATTGTCAGCGGAGAGCTACACACGCCACGCACTCGCATATAGCCTCAGGACTGGCCGGGGGTGAGCCCGCCTGAGGCGGGCTAGGGGAACGGATTATTCCCTAATCTGAGGTGGGGGCAAGAGTTTTGCTTGTTCCTTCGAGACGGCTCAGCGGCGTATTGCTTGATCTCTTGTTTCCACAGCGCTGCGTCGGCTGTCAGCGTGAGGGCCAGCTTTTGTGTTGCGCCTGCAGCAGTGCTGCTCCCCGTCTCCAGCCTCCGCTGTGTCGGCATTGCGGGATGACATGGTCTGGCTCGAGTCTGTGCCATGCTTGTCGCACACATCCCCTGAAGTTGGACGGCCTGAGGTCAGTCTTCTACTTTGAGGGGGTAATACGCCAGAGCGTTCACCACCTCAAGTATAGCAATCTGCGGGCGCTGGCTATGCCGCTGGCACTATTGATGAGGGAATATCTGGAGACCGTGCCTTGCCCCGGTGAGATTCTAGTACCGGTGCCTCTCCACCAGCGCCGCTTAAAAGAGCGAGGCTATAACCAGTCGGCATTGCTGGCCCGTGAATTGGGGCGACTGGCCAATCTGCCTATGCTAGAGGGCTCCCTGGTCAGGCGGCGAGACACACCGCCCCAGGCCAAGACGACCAGCGCCGAGGAGCGACGCCGCAATGTGGCTGAGGCTTTTGCCTGCGCCGACCTCCGGCTTAAAGGAAGGGAGGTCATCCTGATTGACGATGTGGCCACCACCGGTGCCACCCTAGAGGCAGCCGCCGAGGCGTTACGGAACGCAGGCACCAGTTCAGTTTGGGCTCTGACGCTGGCCCGGGAAATCTGAGAGACCCCAAAACAGGAACTTTGCCATCTTAGGAGGTATGTCTGTGGAAATGCAGGTCACCGGCAAACACCTGGAGGTATCCCAGGAAATACTCAGCTACGTGGAACGCAAGTTCGATAAGCTCAATCGTCACCTGCCTAATATCCTAGAGTCAAAGGTGGAAATAATCAGAGAGATGACCAAATCACCCCAGCACCGCTATGCAGTTCAAGTCACTCTGAACAGCCGCGGTACTTTGCTCCGAGGCGAGGTGAAGGCGGCTGACCTGTTTGAGGCCATAGACAACGCAGCCAAAGTCATGGACCGCCAGATCGAGCGCTACAAGGGGCGGCTTTCTGACAAGAGCAGAGGACTTTCCCCCCACCACCCACAACAAGAGGCTGCTGCGCCTCCTCCGACAGGCAAAGTTGTCAAATCCAAGAGATTCGCCGTCAAACCCATGACGCTGGATGAGGCGCTGGAGCAGATGGAGCTTCTGGGGCACGACTTTTTCCTCTTCTTCGATCCGACCAGGGGACAGATCCATCTCCTCTACCGGCGCAAGGATGGCGATTACGGCCTGATTGAGCCAGAGCTGGCTTGAGAAGGCTGTGCTGGCGGTAAAAGCTGGGCGCTGGCCTCGGCAGTTATGATGCGGTAGACCTCCTGGAGGGGCAAACTGTGCTTCAGCGCCAGCTCCCGACACTCCTCATACTCTGGTGCCAGGCTGATAGCCACCCCGCCCAAGCGCTTCACCTTTACTGAAACTCGCCCCAAGCTGGTGGCTACCTCAAAAACCTCCCGCTCCGCCTCTCGCCGCTCCACCTGCTGCACTCTAAGTCCCAGCGTAGAGGTCTCCCGAAAGATGAGGTCAACGGCGCGGTGGTGCAATGCAGCAGGCACCAGCACACTGAGCATAACCGCGGGGCGGTTCTTCTTCATCTGGATGGGGGTGAACCAGACATCCCTGGCCCCCTCCGCCAACAGCCTTTCCAGAACATGCCCGTAGAGCTGAGGGTTCATATCGTCTATATTGCACTCCAGAAGCAGCATCGCCCCGCCTGATGGCTCTTCTAGCTGGCCAATCCAGAGTCGCAGCACATTGGGCAGTTCAGCCAGCTCCCTGGCCCCTATTCCACAGCCGATGCGCTCCAGGGTCAGGCAGGGGCACTCGAAAAAGGCCAGCGTAGTAATTATGGCCGCACCGGTGGGGGTAACCAGTTCAGCCTGGACTTGATGACCCACCTGGATAGGGGCATGGGCCATAGCCAGCAGTTCCAGGGTAGCCGGGGCAGGCACAGGTAACGTGCCATGCTCGACATCTACGCGGCCAGCGCCGCTGGGCAGCGGGGAGGAGTACAGGGCTTCTATCCCCAATAGCCCTAAGCCGACGACCGAGCCGACCACATCAACGATTGAATCGACAGCCCCTATCTCGTGGAAATGCACCTTTTCCGGCCTGATGCCGTGCACCCGGCCCTCGGCATCGGCCAGGCGTTTGAAGATAGCCGCCGCCTGCGATTTGACTTTAGGCGATAGAGCACTGGTTGCCAGGAGCTCCAAGATGGCGTGCAGGCTGGTGAGAGCAGTAGAAGGCTTTTCTATGTTGACGGTGACCCGGGTGCCCCGCAGAGCGCCCCGCTGCGCAGGCTGAGCCAGGATGCGGTAGCCGCTCAGAGGTAGCTTGGCCAGCTCCGCCTCAAGCTCTGGCAACTTCAGCCCGGCATCTAGCAGCGCCCCCAGAATCATATCGCCGCTAGCGCCGGCTACACAATCAAAATAGACTGCCTTCAACTCCTGCTCCTGAGCACCTCGTTGAGACTGCCGCTGCGGTAGCCCTGCAAATCGAGAGAGATATAAGTGTAACCCAGTTTTTGAAGTTGGGCCACCACCTCCTGCCGCCTTGCCAGGAGGATAGCCATGCTGTCGGAGTCAACCTCAATGCGGGCGGTCTCGCCGTGATGGCGCACCCGCACCTGGCGCGCCCCCAGATGGCGCAAATAGTCCTCAGCCTGGCCAATGCGGCACACAACCTCGGTGGTGACTTGAGTGCCATAAGGCAGCCGGGAGGCCAGGCAGGCCAGAGAAGGTTTGTCCCAGGTAGGCAGGCTCATATCACAGGAAAAGCGTCTGATCTCGTCCTTGGTCAGACCCACCTCACACAGGGGGCTGCGCACCCCCAGCTCAGCGGCAGCCCTCCGGCCAGGCCGGTGGTCAGCCAGGTCGTCATGGTTTGAGCCATCCGCTACCCAGCGCAGTCCCTCCCTGGCAGCTATCTCCTGAAGCTGGCGGAAAAGCTCCTGTTTGCAATAATAGCAGCGGTCAGGACTGTTGGCCACAAACAATAGGTTGTCCAGCTCCTGGGT
>Ga0315275_10005396_pt1 | contig 12111 bp, 2 predicted proteins | sample YL17G03_0_MG_FD_205557 | JGI IMG/M metagenome (GOLD analysis project Ga0315275, IMG submission 205557) | Sediment microbial communities from Yellowstone Lake, YNP, Wyoming, USA - YL17G03_0 | ecosystem: Environmental > Aquatic > Freshwater > Lake > Sediment | place: USA: Wyoming | collected... | reverse complement strand
GCTCATCGACCACATGCGGTACGACCAGGGGTTCGCCCGCGCCTACAAGATCCGCGACGTCTTCACAGCCACCGAGAACAGCGCCTTCTTCGGGATGAGCCAGCAGCGCCTCGGCATCCAGCAGGACAGGGTGCAGCAGTATCTCGCCACGATCGGCAAGATGACCAAGGACCTCTTCCAATTGGTCCGCGAGCTCCGCATCCTGGACGAGAAGCTCCTGCCGCGGAAGGACTGGAAGACGTCCAAGGCGGCGGACATCACCATCAAGGCAGAGTACATCGACCTCGTCGAGAACAGGGGGGGCCAGACCAGCCCGGCTTCGGTCTACGGCCTGGCGCAGCAGCTCGGCTACGCCTCCCTCCCCGACCTCTTCTTCAACATCCACGTCTACGACCTCGAGAAGATAGATGGGGAGGTGGACAAGCTGAGCTTCAACACCAACGTGAAGAACGTCCTGAAGCGGAAGCTCTACCAGTTCGTCAACTGGAAGCTGAAGACCGACCACGAGCTCGAGTCCAGGCGCACCTTCACCCTGAAGTACCTCCGGCAGCACTGGGACGTCATCGAGATGTACATGAACTGGATCAAGCCCTACCTCCGCCACATCGCCAGGCTCCAGATGAACGAGGAGAAGCTCGACTCCATCGACATGATCGCGGCCTTCGAGCAGGCCTACATCGAGACCGAGGTCCTCTTCGCCAAGCCGGCGGGGAAGCACAACGAGTGCGTCCTCCTCACCATCAACTTCCGGACCAGGCCGACCATGTCCTTCGTCCAGGAGGGGTACCAGCGCGGCCCGATCCACGTCGGCCAGGCGGACATGTACTGGCGCGGCTACCACTGGACCGACGAGCACATCAAGAACTACCTCCGCTACCGCGAGCAGGAGGACCTCTATATGATCGGCGTCATCGACAAGTCCGTCCAGGCGGCCATGGAGGCGATGGGCGAGGAGCTGGAGCACTACCTCGCCGAGGCGGGGGAGCCGAAGTACAAGGAGCGGTACGAGAAGGAACAGGCGGAGCAGGAGAAGAAGATGAGGCAGCGGCCCAGCCTCGTCGGCGGCCTCGGCGAGCCCTTCACCGCGCTCGGCAGGGGGTTCGCGGAGCTCTTCGGCTTCGGCGGCAGCGGCGCGATCTTCTCCCTCTCGATGGCGAAGAGGCCGAAGAAGAGTATCTCTTTCCCCCCCTCGGTCGGCACCGGCGGCAAGCTGAGCAAGAACCTCGGGGCGCAGCTCTACCAGGTGATGAAGAACTTCAAGAAGGCCCACGGCATGCTCAGCTGGGGCTGAGCGGCAAATTCTGGAAGAGGAAGAAAAAAAAGGTTGAAGGAAAAGGTTTATCTCAGCTTCCGGTGGGGTTCAGCTTCCGGTACGTCCAGTACCCTCCGAGCAGCAACACGATCAGGAGCAGCAGGAGCCAGAACCAGACCGTGCCGGCAAACCCTGCGCTGCCGGTCGCCGCGCCGGTCAGGAGGTTGTTCTCAGCTCCTGGCGCTGACGCGGTCGTGTTCTCCGCACCGGTGCCTCCCGTGGCTGCGCTCAGGTCGACGCCGCCGTGGCCGCCGGTCTCGAGAGGCAGCACAGGCGTCTCCGCAGGCGGCTGCGGCATCGACAGGTCGACGCCGCCGTGGCCGATGATTTCGCTGAACGGCCCGAGTGACTCCAACGGAAGCGACTGTTGCTCAACCACATCCACTCCCCCGTCGGCAGAGAAATGCTTGCCGCAGACATTGACGTACTCGGCGGTAATCTCGAACCATCCGAGGCTCTCAGGCGTCGGCAGCGTGACCATCCACTGGTTCACCAGCACAGGCGCCTCCTGACCGTTCACGAGCACGGTCGGGCCGCTGACAGTGGCGCCCGGGTCTGCGACCTCGTAGAGGGTGCCGCTCACGTCCACCGAGCTGTCCGGCGCAGCCGGGTCAGGCTCGACTCCGGTGATGGAGAGCGCGTACTCGGTGCAGATGTCGACGCTGACGTCGAGCCATCCTGACCTTGTCGTGCTGCCGTCCGAGGCGGTGCAGGTCACGTGATAGTTGCCGTTCTCAGTGAAGGTGTGGTAGACGTTGTCCGGCGCCAGGTCGTAGAGGAACTGGCCGTCGTCGAAGTCCCAGTCATCGCCTGTCGGCGAGAAGCCGGTGGCGGTGCAGTAGAACACGTAGCTGCTGTTCTTCGGGTAGTACTCCGCGACCGTCACCGCGACGCTCGCCTCCGGCTGCGGCGCGGGATAGGAGCTGACGGCGACGTCGAGCGTCCCTGTCTGCCAGACCGTGCCGTTCGTCGCGGTGCACGCGACCGTGTAGTCGCCGTTCGCCAGATAGTTGTGGAAGACGTTCTGGTTGGTGCTGTTCGGCTGTATCTCGCCGTCGCCGAAGTACCAGTAGTAGTTCGTCGGCGTGAAGCCTGTCGCGTCACACAGGAAGACGTAGCTGCTGTTCTGCGGGTAGCTGTCCGCGACAGTCACGTCAACCGTGGTCTCTCCCGGCCGCGGGTGCGGCGTGCAGAAGGACCCCTCACCGAAGGTGAAGTTGATCACCCTGTCGCCGTACGACGGGTTGAAGGGGAGCGGCTCGCCGCAGACCAGCTCGAGCTGGTAGGCGCACTCCGGCAGCTCCACCGTGAAGAGGCTGCTGCTCTGCCCCTCGACACTCTTTGTCATGCTGTCGAAGAGGAGCTGGTCCTCGATGAGCCCCGAGAACATCTCATAGGAGGCGAGGCTCACCGTGAACGACTCGTTCGCGTCGTTCGTGACGAACGCGCTCCCATCATCGAGAGACGCGCGCAGCAACCCCTGAGACCTCGCATACTCACAGGTCATCTGCAACTTGCAGTCCGAGCACACAAAGCCCTCCGGAGCGCTCCCATCGCACTCCTCAGACTCCTGGTTCACCACACCATCACCACAGACCGGCTCGACGCAGATATCGCTGCTGACGCTCAACTTATAGAGCAGTCCTGCAGGGTTCACCGTCGGGTCATCAGTCTCCCACGCCAGGTTCGTCACCTGGAAGACGAGGGTGTTCTCGCCCGTCGTGAGGTCGCCCGTCACGTCGTACGTGTCCTGCGTGCTGGCGTCGAAGTTGTTGGCGTCAGTCACGTCAGCGACCAGGAGGCCGTTGATCCAGACCTTGTAGGTGTTGTCAGCTGCCACGTCGAGCGTCGCCGAAAGGACCGCGCCCGGGATGGTGACCGTCTTGGTGAAGTTGTGCACCTCGCCAATGCGCGGCTCAGCGACGTAATAGGAGTTCCATATCCAGGTCGCGCCAGAGATGTCGGCTGTCCAAGCGGGGTGCATCCACGTCGCTGTCGCGTTGCTGTCGCCCTGGACCATGTTGGAGGTGTCGCTCACCGCAGTGGTGTCGACGTCGCACTCCACAATCGGCTCGAGCGTGCAGTTCTGGAGGCAGGTGTAGCCCTCAAGCGCGCCGCCGTCGCACTCCTCAGCGCCGTTGACTGTTTGGTCGCCGCAGAAGCCGCCGACCACGTGGTGGGCGAAGCACTCGCTGTCGCACCAGTCGCAGGTCCCGTCGTACGACGGGACGCAAGCGACGCCGTTAGCCGTGCCGTTGTCACACTGATCGTTGCCATTGACGATGCCATCGCCGCAGACCGGCCCAGGCTCGTTGGTGCAGCCGCTTGTGTCGAACACGCAGTTGGTACAGGCGAGTTCCCCGCCGTCATATTGGAAGTCGGCGCATGTCATACCGCCGAGGTCGGTGCCGTCACACTGCTCATCATCATTGGCGATGCCGTCGCCGCAGTACGGATGATTGACAATCTGACATTGTTCACAGGTCTGGTGCGGACCGAGCGGTACGGCGGTTCCGTCGCACGTCTCACCATCATTGAGGAGGTTGTCGCCGCAGTATGGACCGGTCACGACTACGTTCTGGCACTCGTTGCTGCAGTAGGTGCAGTCGCCGCCGTACGGAGCCGTGCACGCCACGCCGTTCTGACCGTTAGCGTCGCACTGCTCCGCGACCTGGTCGTCGTTCGGGTTCTGGACGCTGCCATCGCCGCAATATGTCAAGTCGACGAGGTGGCAGTTAGCATTGCACGTCTGGTGCGCGCCAACGCCATCAGTGCCATCGCACTGCTCATCACCGTTCTTTATCTTGTCGCCGCAGTAGGGGCCGACCTCGTGGTGTGTCTGGCAGCTCTGGTCGCACCAGTCACAGGTGCCGTCGTACGACGGGACGCAAGCAACGCCGTTCGCAGTGCCATTGTCACACTGCTCATCGCCGTTCTTGATACCGTCGCCGCAGCGAGGCTGGGGTGGCGGGACGCAGTCCACAGCGACGTTGTCGAGGAACGTCCCCAGGCTGTCCGGGACGCCTGCGTCGCGGAACTTGATGGTGGTCTGCGTGCCGGTCGCGGTCAGGTTGTACGTGTGCGTCGCCCAGGCCGTTGTCTCACCAGCGTTGGCGGCGCTGATCGTGGCGACCAGGCCGCCGTTCCAGTAGAACTCAAGGACGTTCTGGTCCGCGCCCGTGTTCGGCCGCGGCGAGAAGGCGAAGCTTATCGTGTACGCTGCGCCGGGCACTGTGGCGAGGTTCTCGGAGAGGACCGTGGTCGCAGGCTCGCCGTCGAGGGTGCCGACGTGGTCGTTCCAGTCGCTGTCGAGCTCTGCGTACTGCTCGCCTTCGGCAGCTGGGCCGAGGACGCCGCGGTGGAGCTCGATGTTCGCGACCGCGGGCCGGTCATGGTCCTGGTAGTTCGGCTCGCTCGTCGCCCACGCGACGTTCCAGTCGAGGCCGAGCGTGCCGTTGGGGAAGATATCCCACAACGCGGCGCTCTCAACGACAGGGGCTTCGAAGCCGCCGTTCGCGACGATGTTGACGCCTGCGTCGCAGGTGTTGATCAGTTCGAGGGTGCAGCCCTGCGTGCACCTGTAGCCGGGCGTGACGCCGTCGGTGCCGTCGCACTCCTCAGACTGCTGGTTCACGGTGCCGTCGCCGCACCACGGGAGGTCGACGAGCTGGCAATCAACATTGCACTCCTGATGCGCGCCAACGCCATCAGTGCCATCGCACTGCTCATCACCGTTCTTTATCTGGTCGCCGCAGAACGGGACGTAAACGAGGTTGCAATCGGTGCACGTATAGTGCTCAGGGGCACTGCCGTCACACTGCTCACCCTGGTCGACGTTGCCGTCCCCACAGTAGGGGTGGTAGACGAGCTGGCACTGTTCGCACGTGTAGTGCTCAGGGGCGCTGCCGTCGCATTGCTCCACGACCTGGTCGTCGTTCGGGGTCTGGACGAGACCGTCGCCGCAATATGTCCGTGCGCGGCACGTGGCATCACAGCCTGCTGCTGTGCAGGATTGCTCGTTAGTATAGGTATCGCACGAGTCCGGGTCGCCCTGGCAGACGGACTCTCCCCCTACGTCGCACGTGATGCTGAACCCATCGAGGTACGCGCTCTCGTCATGGCCATCGAATTTCATCTTCTCGATGCGAAGCCGCATCTGGGACGTGAGGTACGTGTCCGGGATCGCCATGCTGAACGTGCTGGCAGGGTTGTCATCGCAGAAAATCTGCGTCTTGGAGTTCCATGTGCTGCCGCCGTTCGCCGAGAACGAGACGTAGACGCAGTCGTTGCTCTCGAGGGTGCCGCTCTCCTTCACCTTCGCGATGTGGAAGGTCGCGCTCCCGGCGAGGCACGCGCTCAGGTCGAGGTTCGTCTTCTTCGTGGCGGTGGAGCCGTCGGAGCAGCCGTCCTTGACCTTGAGGCACTTGTCGTTCGCGTCGTTGATGCAATCGCTGGAGCTGTGGTGGGATGAAAACGCGCTGCCGTAGAGCCAGTCGCTGCTGGTGGCGAAGCTCTCGCTCCACTTGGTCACCGTGGAGGTCGTCGTCGTCCAGTCGCAGCCCGCGCCTTCGCAGGTGTTCTGGAGGTCGTACGCGCCGCACGCGGTCGGGGTGCCGTCGCAGGATGTGAAGATTGTGCCTTCAGTGCACTCGCCCTGCTGCTCGGTCTGGCACTGGCTGTCGCAGCCGTCGCCGTTCGCGGTGTTGCCGTCGTCGCACTGCTCTGACTGCTGGTTCACGGTGCCATCACCGCACGTCGGCGGAGGCGCGCATGCGCCTTCAGTGTCGCCGTGGTTGAGGTGGTCTTGGACGTCGCAGAGCGGGACATCTATCGTCTGCGGGTTCTCAGGGTTGCCCGGCGGGTAGTGGCAGATCGTCTCTGTCTGGCTCTCGTCGCAGACGAGGCTGCAGTCGGTGCAGAGGTAGCCCGCGGGGGCGCTGCCGTCGCACGTTTCAGGATCTTCTATGATGGTGTTGCCGCAGGTCTGTGGATCGCACGCGTCGCCGATGCCGTCGCCGTCAGTATCTATCTGGTCAGCGTTCGCGACATTGACGCAGTTATCGTGGCAATCCGGGATTCCGTCGCCATCAGTGTCTGTCGCCGTCGGTGTTACCGCATCGCACTTTCCATCGCACTGGATTGTGCCGCTGCCCGTTTGTCCGCATGCGTTCGGGGCGGAATTGCAGACGTCACCGTAGTGTTCTCTCTCGTCGGGTGCAGTTGTTGAGCTGCAGCTGCCGTCGCATGTGATGGTTCCTGGTGTGGTGTCGCCGCAGGTGTTTGCTGGTCCTTGGCAGATATAGCCGTAATCCACAGGATTGGGGCTGTTGACAGGGCAGATGTCGCATACGTTGCCGAGGCCGTCGCCGTCAGTGTCGGCTTGATTCTCGTTTGTGATGACTGGGCAGTTGTCGCACGCATCGCCGAACGTGTCGGCGTCGTTGTTCGTCTGCTCTGGGTTCGCGACGATGGCGCAGTTGTCGCACACGTCGTTGACGCCGTCCTTGTCAGTATCCACAGAAGTGCCCGCCTGGCAGAGTCCAGAACCGTCACAGGTCTCTGCGCCGTTGCACACGTTGCCATCAGAGCATGAAGTGTCTACGGGCGCGTACTTCTCGTTGCAGACGACCGTCTGGCCGTCGCAGACGTCGTTCGCGTCACAGACGCCGCTCTCGACCGCGCAGACGGTATCTAGGGGCTTTATCTCGTCTGTCGGGCAGTCATTATTCACGCCATCGCATGATTCAGCGATATCGCAATCTCCCGCAGATCCTCTGCAGACAGCGGTCGATTTCGTGTCGCTCGGGCACCTCGCGTCGTTGCCGGTGCACATCTCATGAACGTCGCAGACGCCGAAGGTAGGTCTGCACTCGACCGTATCAGGCGCGAATCCGTCGCTCGGGCATTCAGCGCTCGAGCCGGTGCACTGCTCGGCCACGTCACACTCTCCTGCAGCGCCTCTGCAGACATCGGTAGTAAATTGGCATGTTGCTGCATTGCAGCAAGAACCGAACGGTGATTCGCACTGCTCTGTGCCATCAATTTGTCCGTTGCCGCAGCAGACCGTGTTTTGAGAGCCGAGATAGGAGAAAGTGTTTACCGTGTAGCCATACCATTGGGTTGCGGGATCGAAGGCATCAGCGCCAATCATGTCGCCGCACGTTACGTCGCACTTCCTCACCAATGTATTGTCGGCGGTGCTTGTGAGTCCGGTCCCCCATTCTGTTCCGGGGTCTTGTCCGATCCGTCCAATAACATCCAATACCGCTCCTGCTGAATTTCTTAAGAGCATTGCGTCGTCACCGTTGAATAAGAGACTGCCCGTCAATAGATCGCAAGAGGGGCTTGGCGGATTTGCTATGTCATCATGGCATACGACATACACATCGCCTGGAGCGAGGGTTGCCGCCGGCAGAGTGATGATGTTCGACGCAGTGGTTGCGCCGTTCACATATTCCTCAATCTTCACGCCGGCCAAGTCTATGCTGCCGGCAGTGGGATTGTAAATCTCAAGCGCTTTGTTATAACTGCTACCCTCAATATATTCCGACAAGAACAGGTTGGGACCGGAATAGTCGACCGGGCAACTTGCGGAGCTTCCCGTGCAGAGCTCAGCCACGTCACACGTCCCTGCAGAATTCCTACAGACGGAAGACGCCGGCAGGAATGTGTCTGTCGGGCAGACATCATTTGCACCATCGCATGATTCAGCGACATCGCAATCTCCCGCAGAAGGTCTGCAGAGAGCGGTCGATTTCGCATCGCTCGGGCACGCCGCGCTAGCACCGGTGCACATCTCGAGTGGATCGCAGTCTCCTGCGCTGGCTCTGCATACTGTGATTGCGGATTGGTAGTTGTCTGCTGGGCAGTTATCGGTCGTGCCGGTGCAGAATTCTGCGATGTCGCAGATGCCCGTATCGGGCCTGCAGACGGTGGTGCCGGGTGATTTTTGGTCAGTGGGGCAGGTGGCCTCGGAGCCGGAGCAGTAATCCGTCGCGTCGCAGACGCCTACAGCGGCTCTGCACGCATTTGCATTGGACAAGAATCCGTCGGCAGGGCAGCTGGCGCTCGAGCCGGTGCACAGTTCAGCGACGTCGCATATTCCTGCGTCTGGTCTGCATACTGTGGTGTCAAGTTTGAATTGCTGTTCGCATGTGTAAGTGTTTAAGTTGCAGATACCGTCTGCGCATAAATTATCCAAGTTATTACAATCATTATCCACCAAGCAATTCACATCACAAGTTCCTATTGTTGGAGTCTGGTGATCTATTGTCAAGTCCCCTTCGGGGCATATATTATTGGTTTCATCGCAAATGCTTGTGAAAGCGTCTCTGGTGTCACGGGTGTATTGGTTAGCGTCCGGATCATTTGTGCAGGTGTTTATTGCAGCTCTGTTTTTTCCTGAGCAGTCCATTGCCGTTTTCTGGATGCAGGCGCCGCTGCCGTCGCACTGGTCTTCGGATGAGCAGAAGTTGCCGTCGTCGCAGGTTGTTCCAAGTGGGGCATAGTTTTCATTGCAGACTTTCGTTGCTCCGTTACACGTATCATCTGCGTCGCACTGCGCCGATTCCACAGCGCAGACATAACCGTTCCCTCTGACAGCGTCGGTCGGACATATGTTATTGATGCCATCACAGTTCTCTGCAACGTCGCAAGCGCCGTCAGCCGCTCTGCATTGCGCGGTCGATTTTGCGTCAGCCGGGCACGTTACGCTTGAGCCAGTACATGTATCCGCGAGGTCGCACGTACCTGCGGAGGCTCTGCAGACAGTGGTGGATGGTTGGAATCCGTCAGTTGGGCAGTTTGGTCCCGTGCCGGTACATGTCTCTGCGAGGTCGCAGTCTCCTGCGTTGGCTCTGCAGACAGTGGTGAATGGTTGGAATCCGTCGGTTGGGCAGTTATCGGTCGTGCCGGTGCAGAATTCTGCGATGTCGCAGACGCCCGTATCGGGCCTGCAGACGGTGGTACCTGGTGACTTCTGGTCAGTGGGGCAGGTGGCCTCGGAGCCGGAGCAGTAATCCGTCGCGTCGCAGACGCCTACAGCGGCTCTGCACGCATTTGCATTGGACAAGAATCCGTCGATCGGACAAGCTGCGCCCGTGCCGGTGCACAGTTCAGCGACGTCGCACACGCCGGCACTGGCGCGGCATTCGTTTGTTGCCGCAACGAATCCATCAGTAGGACAATCATTGTTGATGCCGTCGCATGATTCAGCGACGTCGCATACTCCCGCGCTTCCGCGGCACTCGCTCACTGCTTTCGCATCGTCAGGGCACAGGGCACCGTTACCGGTGCACATTTCCGCGGTGTCGCAGACGCCTGCGCTCGCGCGGCATTCGGTCGCCGCGCTCTTGTACTGGCAGGTCACCGCGTCGCAACACGATCCGCCGTCGCAGGCCTCGGCGCCATTCACGATACCGTCACCGCAGTACGGGCCGTTCACGACGGTGTTGGTGCACTGCGCGCTGCAGTATTGACAGGATCCTGCATAGGGCGGGGTGCACGGAACACCATTGGATTGGCCATCATCGCACTGCTCTGCGATTTGGTCGTCGTTCAGAGTCTGCACTTTGCTGTCGCCGCAGTACGTGAGCAGGTGGTTGTTGAACTCGCAGAAGACCGCGTCTTGTCGGCCAATCTGGATGCCTGTGACCGATTTGTCGACTAAGGTACCGACTGGCACCTGGTCGATTGAGCATGTCGCGCCCGTGAGCGAGTAGCCCTGCTGCAGCGTCTCGGTGACATCTACCGTCGCCGGTTCGCTCGTGATGTTGATATTGAATGTCATAAATCCGTCCGCGTCCGTCGGCCCGGTGGTCGGGTTGGAGATGCCGTTCGTCACCTGGGTGCCGAACGTCCACCCCTGCGCGGGCTGGCCATCGACGAACTTGCGCACCGTCACGGTGCCGCCGCAGAGATTTTTAGCGAGCGCCGCGAGGTCTGTCGCGAGCGTCCCGAAATCCGAGGAGTAGTATGCGTCGGGGCTGGAGATGGCGATGAGGTTGTTCGCGTTGAGGTCGTTGCCGATGCCGAGCGTCAGGATACGGATGCCGTCGGCCTTGATGGCGTCAGCGTCGGTGACCGCTGTGGCGACGGCCACGCTCTCGCTGACCGTGGTAGATGCATCGCCGATGCGGTTCGGATTGCCGTCCGATGCGAAGATGAACAGGTCTGGCTTGTCAGCGCGATTGTCGAACTGCGCGTGCGCCTCTCTCAGCGCATCGTCCCAGTTCGTGTTTCCGCCGCTCGACGCGGAATCGATGGCATTCTTGATGTTGGCGATGTTGCTGGTGTAATCTTGTGAGAGTGTTGCTACGCTGTCGAAATCGACCACCGCGAATTGCGTCGGTGTGTTCGGGAGGAACGCGTCCACGAAACCCTTGAACGCGGTCTTCATCTGCGTGAGCTCGGTGCTGTCGATGCTGCCGGAGCTGTCGACGATCAGCACGATGTCGACGCCGCAGGAGTTGGAGAGTTGGGGGTTCGGCAGAGTGTAGTAGACCTTCATATCGATAAAGTCCACATACGCGGTCCTACTACCACCGCCTGAAGTGCGCTTTGCGGAGAACAGGATGCCCGTAGTGGCGTCGTTGATGTCTGCGACAGTCCACGAAGTGCCCCAGAGATCGCTTGGACCACCATAGACAACGATTGTATCCATATCTGTCCATACGCTCGAGTTGGGTTTGTCAGCTCCAATGATGACACCATTCTTAGTCAGTCGGACACTATTATCATAGATATTATTACTACTACTTGAAGCCCCCCTTTCAACACGTACTTCGATACCGTTGATTGTGGCGCCGAGAGGGATATTGAAGCTGAAATTGGTCGCTTTCAGATAGTGCGTTGAGCCAGATGTTATACTCGCCGAGGCGTCTTGACCATTGTCGGTTTTCGTATTGTTCACGTTTATCCAGCTAATAGTTCCAACACTGCTATTATCCACAACAGTGCCGGGATAGAGGGGCCCGCTCGAGGCGGCGTTCGCATTCGCCGCGAGCATCAGCGCGAGGACGATGACGAAGACGATCTTGCTTGCAGTGGTCTGGATGGAATTCATACGGATCCCTCCTCATTGTTTTCGTCGAACACGAAAGAATTTCTGAGCGCGAGTTTCTTCGGCGCGGGGGGCTGCGCCGTCCGGTCGGAACGGGAGGAGAAGAGCCTGACGAGAATAGTATGAGCCCTTTTCCCCGCCATTTGTTCCCCCCTTGTTTATAAGCGGCCTGTTGGAGACAACAAGCCGTGTTTTTACTACCAAACCGTCGTGTAACTATCCCCTAGTAGGATATTCGGGGGAGAAGGAGGCGGTTGGACTTTATAAAATTATTGTGGTTACGCATGTCACCGGCCCCCTCATCCCGGAGCGCCCGGCTCCCGCGTATCCGGCCGGCGCAGCCGGAGCCCGCAACAGTTAAAAGGTGCCTTCCGCTCCTGCAGCCGCATGGCACGCATCCGGTTCAGCTGGCGGCCGCAGCACGAAAGGACGGGAGTCGACCAGCGGCTGGAGGAGCTCCCCTCCTTCAAGGAGCCGAAGGCGGCACAGCGCCGCATCCGCTACCTCGAGCGGACCAGCCACGGCCTCTGGCTCCTCATCGTCCTCCTCCTCGTCTTCTTCCTCGCGCTCCTCGCCCTCCACTTCAGCACGCTCAAGGGGTTCCGCGAGAAGCAGGAGGCGACGGCAGCGGAGCTGAGCGCGACGCAGCAGGAGCTGGCCCGGTACAAGGAGGCGTACGCCATCGTCCTCCAGGACGCGCAGGCCTTCGGCAGGATCTACGACATCACCTACGGGGGAA
>Ga0315275_10005394_pt1 | contig 12112 bp, 13 predicted proteins | sample YL17G03_0_MG_FD_205557 | JGI IMG/M metagenome (GOLD analysis project Ga0315275, IMG submission 205557) | Sediment microbial communities from Yellowstone Lake, YNP, Wyoming, USA - YL17G03_0 | ecosystem: Environmental > Aquatic > Freshwater > Lake > Sediment | place: USA: Wyoming | collected... | reverse complement strand
TGCCCGCCTCGGCACCACCCTTGATCCCGAAGGCGATCATCGCGCCGAACCCGCTCATCTGCTTCGCGGCGACCTCGTGGCCGGGGTCGTCGGCGAGACCGGGGTAGCGCACCCACTCCACCATGCGGTGCTGGGCCAGCTCGGCCGCGAGGCGCCGTGCCGTCTCGCTGGCGTGGAGCACCCGCAACTCGAGGGTCTTCGCGCCCTGGTAGAGCAGCCACGCGTCGAACGGGCTCGCCACGGCGCCGAGCAGCTTGCGCATGTCCTGCACCGGGCCGGCGAGGAACTCGCGGTCGTGGGTCACGACGGCGCCGCCGACCACGGTCCCGTGGCCGCCGAGATACTTGGTGGACGAGTGCAGCACCACGTCCGCGCCCAGGGCGAGCGGCCGCTGGAGGATCGGCGTCGCGAAGGTGTTGTCCACGAAGAGCCGCGCGCCGGCGGCATGCGCGATGTCGGCGGTGCGCCGGATATCCACGATGTCCATCGTGGGGTTCGCCGGTGTTTCGATGAACACGACCTTCGTGCGCGGCTCGCGCACCGCGCGCTCGAGCGCCGGCAGGTCGCCGTCCACGACGCGCGTCACCTTCACGCCGAAGCGCGGGAGCACGTCGCTGAACAGCGTCGAGGTTCCGCCGTAGAGCGGCTCGGTCGCGACCACGTGGTCGCCGGCGCTCACCGCCGCCATCACCGCGGCGCTGATCGCGCCCATGCCCGAGGAGAAGGCGAGCGCCACGGCCTCCGTGCCGGTGTCCCGGCCCTCCAGCTCGGCCACGCGCCGCTCCCACGCGGCCACCGTCGGGTTGCCGATGCGCGTGTACACGAAGCCCGCCCGCTCGCCGGCGAACATCGCCGCCGCGTCCGCGGTGCGCTCGAAGGTGAAGGTGCTCGTCTGGTAGATTGGGGGCTCGTGCGAGCCGTACGGATCGTGCACGAGCGCGTCGCAGGCGAACAGCGGCGTGGTGGCCATGGTCTACTCCAGGGGCAGGGCCGTCTCGGCCTTGAAGGTGGACAGCACCACCGACGAGTTGAGGCGCTCGACGCCGGACAGGCGCGTGAGCGTGTGCAGCACGAGGTCCTCGTACTCCGCGGTGTCCCGGCAGACGACCTTGAGCAGGAAGTCGGCGGTGCCGGTGACGTGGTGGCACTCGAGGATCTGGGGGACCGCGTTGACCGCATCCCGGAACTTCATGACGGAGCCTTCGCGGTGCAGCCCCAGCGTCACGCTGACGAACACCGTGAAGCCGAAGCCGAGCGGCGCCGGATCGAGCACGGCTGTGTAGCCACGGATCACGCCGGCACGCTCCAGCCGCGCGAGGCGCTCGTGCACCGGCGGCGCGGAGAGCCCCACGGCTTCGGCGAGCCGCGAGACGGGCATCCGGCCGTCCGCCTGCAGGAGCACCAGCAGCTGCCGGTCTATGGCATCGAGCGCTGGTTCTAGTATCTTAGGCGCAATCATCGCGACACATAATAATATAATGTCGAATACTGTCAATGCCTAATATACGTGAAGTCCACTCGGAATCCTGTACGGGCGGGTGCTCGCCGCCTATCTTGTTGTCACTTTGGCACTTCGGTCGCTTGGGCTCGTCCCTTCCCTGCTTGTCGCCTGTTCCGCCGCCGCGTGGGCCCAGTCGGTCCCGGCGAGGGACAGCCTGCGCATCGTTCTGGTGGGCGATCTCAACTTCGCCCGGTCGCTGGCCCGCGAGTACATCTTTGCCGGCCGCGCCCAGGAGGTGCTGGCGGGTGTGCGGGACCGGCTGCGAGCGGCCGACATCGCGGTGGGCAACCTGGAGAGCATCATCCTGGACCGCGGGCGTCAGGCCGACACGACCAACAGCCCGGTGTTCGCCGGGCCGCTCGAGGCGCTCGCGCTGATGCGGGACGCGGGCTTCGACGTGCTCGGCACGGCGAACAACCACGCGTGGGACTTCGGCCGTGCGGGCCTGCTCGAGTCGCTCGCCCACCTGGACAGCGCCGGGATCCTGCACACGGGCACGGGCGCGACGCTCGGCGACGCGCTGCGGCCCGTCGTGGTGCGGAAGCACGGCTGGACCGTGGCGTTCTTCTCGCTGACCGCGATCTTCAACTACCCCGACCTCACGGTGGTCGGCCACGCGGCGGAATGCTGCGTGGCGTGGGCCGACACGACCGTGATGGCGCGCCGCATCCGGACCGTGCGCGATTCGGTCGGCGCGGACCTCGTGGTGGTGTTCATCCACGCCGGGCTCGAGTACCGGTCGGTGCCGCCCCCGGATGTCGTCCGCCTTTTTCGCGCGCTGGCGCGCTCCGGGGCGGACGCGGTGATCGGGCACCACCCGCACGTGCCGCAAGGGCTCGAGTACGTGGATGGGCGGCCGGTGCTCTACTCGCTGGGGAACTTCGTGTTCAAGCAGCGCCAGGCGCGGACGAGCTGGGGGCTCTGGGCGGAGCTGGTGCTCGCCCCCGACGGGACGCGGCGGCTCGACGTGCTGCCGCTGACCGTGGGCTACACGCCGCGATTCGCGACCGGGGCTGATTCCGCGGCGGTCATGGCGCACTTCGCAGACATCTCCGAGCGCCTCGCGCGCTTGCCGAACCCCCGGTCGCGGCGTAACGTAGCCCGGCCGCGGAGGGACTGATCATGCTGGACGAGCGACCGCTCGCCTTTCTGAAGCGTCTGCTGGACGCACCGGGACCGTCGGGGTTCGAGCAGGCGCCGGCGCGCCTGTGGCGCGAGGAGGCTAAGGCCTTCGCCACGCTCGACGTGGACGTCGGTGGCAACTCGATCGCGACGGTGAACCCCAAGGGGGCGCCGCGCGTGATGCTCGCGGGCCACGTGGACGAGATCGGGGTGATGGTGGTCCACGTGGACGACGAGGGGTTCCTGAGCTTCGCGCCGATCGGCGGCTGGGACAGCCAGGTGCTCGTCGGCCAGCGGGTGGTCGTCGAGGGACGGACCGGCCCGGTCGTCGGCGTGATCGGGAAGAAGGCGATCCACATGATCAAGCAGGAGGATCGGGACAAGGTGTCGAAGATCACCGATCTGTGGATCGACATCGGCGCGGCGAGCAAGGCGGAAGCGCTCGACCGGGTGCGGGTGGGCGATGCGGGCGTGATCTCCACGACGCTCCAGGAGCTGCCCAACGGCCGGCTGGTTTCGCGCAGCATCGACAACCGGATCGGGGCGTTCGTGGTGCTGGAGGCGCTGCGCCGCCTGGCCGCGGACTCGCCAACGGCGTGCGTGGCGGCCGTGGCGACGACGCAGGAGGAGATCTCCTACACCGGGGGCGGGGCGCGCACCAGCGCGTTCCGGCTCGAGCCCGACGCGGCGATCGTGGTGGACGTGACGCACGCGACGGATTTCCCCGGAGCGGAGAAGAAGGAGCACGGCGACTTCAAGCTGGGCGGGGGCCCGGTGCTCTCGCGCGGCTCCGCGGTCAGCCAGGTCGTGTTCGACCAGCTGGTCGCGGCCGCGGAGGCGGAGAAGATCCCGTTCGCGATCGAGGCGGCGCCGCGCGCGACCAGCACCGACGCCGACGCCATCTACACCGCGCGGCGCGGGATCGCGACGGGGCTGGTATCCGTGCCGTGCCGCTACATGCACAGCCCCAACGAGATGGTCGCGCTCGAGGACCTGGACCGCGCGGCGGCGCTGCTGGCCGCGTGGGTCCGCCGGCTCGGGCCCGCAACGTCGTTCGTCCCGGCCTAGCCCGGGCGCATCGTACCTACACGGGGAGCAACGATGGCTGACGTGCAATCCGGAGGCGCTCCGCGCCACAGGCCGTACGTGCCGGTGGAAACCGACATGGCGGAGTTCACCGCGCGGGCGCTGATCATCGGCCTGGTGATGTGCGTGGTCCTCGGCGCGGCGAATGCGTACCTCGGCCTCAAGGCGGGGATGACGATCGCCGCGACGTATCCGGCCGCGGTGATCGGCATGGCGCTGCTGCGCCTGGTGAAAGGCTCCATCCTCGAGGAGAACTTCGCGCGGACCGTCGGCTCGATCGGCGAGTCGGTGGCGGCCGGCGCGATCTTCACCCTGCCGGCCTTCTTCATCGCCGGCATCTGGACGGAGTTCTACACCACGGGGCACTACATCCAGTCCACGCTCATCATGCTCGCGGGCGGCGTGCTCGGGATCATGTTTGTCGCGCTGCTGCGCCGCGTGATGGTCGAGGACGTCGAGCTGCCGTTCCCGGAGTCCGTGGCGGCGGCGGAGATCCACAAGGCGGGCCAGAAGGGCGGGACGGGCGCCAAGTTCCTGTTCGGCGCCATGGGTGTCGGCGCGGTCATCCAGGCGCTCGCGCAGTTCAACGTGTTCGCCATCACCTGGCAGAAGTTCGTGGCCTTCGCGAAGGCGACGATCGACCTGCGCGCGACCGGCAGAGTCACGGGGCAGAGCGGCATCCTGCTCAGCTCGCCGGGCGTGAGCCCCGCGTACATGGGCGTCGGCTACATCATCGGCCCCAAGCTGGCGTCGCTGAACTTCAGCGGCGGCCTGCTCGCGTGGGGCCTGTTCGTGCCGATCCTCACGTACTTCATCGGCCCCACCCTGATGCCGGCCGACGCGACGGCCGCGGCGCAGCCGGACTGGGTGGCGATGGCGAACAACGTCTGGCGCTACATCGTCCGGCCCATCGCCATCGGCGGCATGCTCATGAGCGCGGCCTTCACGCTCTTCCGCATGCGCAAGAGCCTGGCCACCGGCATCGGCCGCTCGATCAGCGACGTGAAGAAGGCGGCGACCGGCGAGGTGGCGGAGGTGCGCACCGAGCAGGACCTGAAGTTCACGCACGTCATGGTCGGCATTCTCGCGACGGGCGTGCTGACGTTCTTCATCTACAACTACTTCGTGGGAAACGTCGGCGCCGCCCTCACCGCGACGGCGGTGATGATCGTCGCCGGCTTCTTCTTCGCGGCGGTGTCGGGCTACCTGGTGGGGATCATCGGCTCGAGCAACAACCCGATCTCGGGTCTCACGCTCTCGACCCTGCTGATCGCCGCGCTGCTCATGGTGGCGCTGGGCCAGCACGGCCAGCCCGGCGTGGCGGCGGTGCTCGGCGTGGCGGGCGTCGTCTGCGTCTCGGCCGCCGTCGCGGGGGAGATGCTCCAGGACCTCAAGGTCGGGCACATCCTCGGCGGCACGCCGTGGAAGATGGAGATCGGCGACCTGATCGGCGTCGCGGCCGCGGCGGCGGTCATGTTCTTCCCGATCGTGATTCTGCACCAGGGCGACATCAACCAGGGCGGCACGGGCCTCGGCGGCGCCAACTTCCCGGCCCCGCAAGCGAGCCTGATGGCGCTGCTCTCGCAGGGCATCGTGAGCGGACAGATGGCGTGGCCGCTCATCATCGTCGGTATGCTGATGGGCCTCGGCCTCATCCTCATGCAGGTCCGCAGCCCGATGCTCGTCAGCGTGGGCATGTACCTGCCGCTCGGCACGACGTTCGCCATCTTCCTGGGCGGCGTCATCAAGGGCATCATGGAGATGGTCGGCGCGCGCCACCAGCACAACGCCGCGCAGAAGGCGCGGGCGGAGAACGTCGGGGTGCTGCTGGCCGCGGGCCTCATCGCGGGCGAGGCGCTGATCGGCCTCCTGTTCGCCGGCCTCGCCGTGGCCGACATCGACTACGGCAACTGGCTCAAGAACACGTTCGGGTTCGAGCCGCTGAAGTTCTACGTCAGCCTGCTGGTGTTCGTGGCTATCGGCTGGATCCTGGTGCAGATCCCGCTGCGCAACGCGGGCAGCCCGGACGAGCCCGCGCCGCCCAGCGCGGTCATGTAGCCGTTCCCGCGGAGTCCGGCGGCCCGCCCCTTGGCGGGCCGCCGGGTCCCCGCCACGTTACACGCACCATGCCTGCCACCGAGCTCCCGAACCTCCTCGACCTCAAGCCCGTCCGCGCGCAGCGCTTCGAGACCGCCGACGACGGCCGCGTGACGGTGCTGGTGCCGAGGTTTCAGCACCCGCTGCTCGCCCGATATGTGCTGCCGCTGTTCGCTCGCCGGACCATCCGCGTGCGGCTCGACGAGCTGGGGAGTTTCGTGTGGGCGCTGTGCGACGGCGCGACGACGGTGGAGGCGCTCACGGAACTGGTGCGCGAGCGGTTCGGCGGGGACGCGGACGAGGCGCGCACGCGCACGGCGCAGTTCGTCAGAACGCTGGTGAAGGGTGATCTCGTGACGCTGGACCGGCCGCCGGACGCGGCCTGAACGGCTTTCCCCAAGGAGACGATGCGATGTCGAGCGCGATTGAAGGGCTGCAGCCCAGGCTGGTCTGGAAGTACTTCGCCGAGCTGGCGACGATCCCGCGCGGCTCGGGCAACGAGGCCGCGGTCAGCAAGTGGGTGCAAGGCACCGCGAAGAAGTTGGGACTCAAGGTCAAGGCCGACGCGCTGGGCAACGTCGCCGTGCTGAAGCCCGCCTCGCCGGGCAAGGAGCGCGCCAAGCGCATCTGCCTCCAGGGCCACCTCGACATGGTGTGCGAGAAGAACAAGGAGGTGAAGCACGACTTCCTGAGGGACCCGATCGAGCTGGTGCGGAAGGGCAACATGCTGATGGCCAACGGCACCACGCTCGGCGCCGACAACGGCATCGCGGTGGCGACGAACCTCGCCATCATGGAAGACACGTCCCTCGTGCACGGCCCGCTGGAGTTCCTGTTCACGGTGGACGAGGAGACGGGACTCACCGGCGCGGCCGGCCTTGGGAGCGATTTCCTCGAGAGCCGCACGCTGATGAACCTGGATTCGGAGGAAGAGGGCGCGATCTACGTCGGCTGCTCGGGCGGCCGGGACACCACCGGCGTGTGGGACGCCGCGATGGAGCCGTCGCCCGCGGGCGCGGTGGCTGGTGAGCTGCGCGTGGCGGGTCTCAAGGGCGGGCATTCGGGACTCGAGATCGACAAGGGCCGCGGCAACGCGATCAAGATCCTCAACCGCGCGCTGCTCCTGCTCGCCGAGCACGGCGCGCGGCTGTCGTCCATCGAGGGCGGCAACAAGCGCAACGCGATTCCGCGCGAAGCCGAGGCGCTGGTGTTCGTGCCGAAGAAGTCGTGGGACGCGGCGGTGGCCGGGGTGAAGGCGTTCCAGGGCACGGCGAAGGCCGAGGTCGCGACGGTCGACCCGGGCCTCACGGTCACGCTTGCGCCCAAGGCGGGCGTCAAGAAGGGCAAGGTCGTGAAGCGCGCGGTCCAGACGCAGCTCTGCCGGACGATCTCCGCCCTGCCCCATGGCGTGATCAAGATGAGCGCCGACATTCCGGGGCTCGTCGAGACCTCGACCAACGTCGCCGTCATCACCACCGAGAAGAAGAAGATCTCGCTCGCCACCAGCCAGCGCAGCTCGGTCGCCTCGGAGATCGACGAGATCTGTCACACGGTCGCGGCGATCTTCACGATGGGCGGCGCCCACGTACGCCAGGGGGACGGCTACCCCGGCTGGAAGCCGAACCTCGCCTCGCCGATCCTCAAGACCGCGAAGGCCACGTACAAGCAGCTCTACGGCAAGGAGCCGGAGATCAAGGCGATCCACGCCGGGCTCGAGTGCGGGATCATCGCCGAGCGGATGCCGGGAATGGACATGGTGTCGTTCGGGCCGACCTTGGAGGGCGTCCACTCGCCGGACGAGAAGATCCATCTCGAGACGGTGCCGAAGTTCTGGGACTTCCTGCTGGGGATCCTGAAGAACGCGAACTGAGACGTGATGCGTGATGCGTGCTGAGGACGAGGGGGGCGCCGGTCGGGGCGCCCCTCGTTCGTCCGTGCGTCTCGACAAGTGGCTGTGGGCGGCGCGGTTCTTCAAGACGCGCGCGCTCGCAGCGCAGGCCGTCGCCGGCGGCAAGGTCGAGCTGGACGGTCACAAACCCAAGCCTGCGAAGGCCGTGCATCCGGGTGACGTGATCCGACTCCGGCTGGGGCCCTACGAGTACCTGCTGACCGTCCGAGCGCTGTCAGGGCGCCGCGGCCCCGCGGCCGTGGCAGCCAAGCTGTACGTGGAGGATCCGGCTGGCCGGACGCGGCGCGAGCGGCTCGCCGAGCAACATCGCCTCGCGAGCGTCGCCTTCGCCCACGGCGAGGGGAAGCCGTCCCGGAAGGAGCGCCGCGAGATCAGCCGGCTCAAGGGGAAGGACTGACCCGCCGGTCCGCCGCGATCCGCCCCTGCTCCAGCACCACCTCGCGCTGCGCGACGGCACGGACGAGCGCGAGATCGTGCGAGATGGCGATGACGGTGGCGCCGGCCTCCGAGCGGCGCCGCAGCGCCCCCACCACGCGCCCGCGCAGGTCGCGGTCGAAGCCGGCCGTGGGCTCGTCGAGCACCAGCACGCCGGGCTGCATGGCGAACACCCCCGCCAGGCTCACCAGCTTGCGCAGCGGCGCCGGCAGATCGTAGGGGTGGCGGCCGGCCACCTCGGCCAGCCCAAGCTCCCGCAACACGTCGGACACCTGGTCCGCGCCGATTCCCAGGCGCTGCGGGCCGAAGGCGACATCGTCCGCCACCGTGCGCGCGAAGAGCTGCTGATCGGCGTGCTGGAAGGCGTAACCCACGCGCCGGGCCATCTCGTGCGGGCGCTTCGCGGCGACGTCCCAGTCCCCCACGCTCACGCGCCCCGCCCGTGGACGCGCCAAGCCCATCAGCATTCGCGTGAGCGTGGTCTTCCCCGCTCCGTTCGGTCCAAGCAGGGCGACGGACTCGCCGGCACCGATGGCCAGGGAGACGTCGTGGAGGACATCCGTGCCGGTGTAGCCGAACCGCACGCCCTCCCAGCGCACCGGGAACCCCGCGGCCGCTGCCACGGCGCTCACGCCAGCACCTCCGTCGGGGTGCCGTCCCTGACGACACGCCCGCGCTCCAGCAGCAGCGCACGCGTGGCAGCCTTCGCCGCGCGCTCGACGTCGGGCGTTGCGACCAGCACCGCGGCGCCTGCCTCCGCCACCTCGCGCAGCAGCGCGTAGAGCGCATCGGCCGCCGCGGGGTCCAGCTCCGCGGCGGGATCGTCGAGCGCCAGCAGATCGGGCTCCAGCGCCAGCGCGCTCGCCACGATCACCCGCTGCAGCTCTCCGCCCGACAGCGTGCTCGGTTCTCGCTCGGCCAGGTGCTCCACCTGCGCCTGCCGCATCGCCCGCTGCGCCGCCGCCAGCACCCGCTCCCGCGGCACGCCGTGTGAGGCCGGCCCGAAGGCCACTTCCGCGAAGACGGAGTGGCAGAGTCCGGTGAGCTGGGTCCAGGGCGTGGCGAACACGATCCCCGGCCGCGCGACGAGGCTCTCGCGCTCACCCGCCAGCGTGCCGCCGGTGAGCCTCGGGGCGAAGCCCGCCGCGACGAGCAGCAGCGTCGTGGTACCGGCGCCGATCGGCCCCGTGACGGCGATGACCTCGCCGTGCCGCACCTCGAAATCGAGGCCATGCAGGGCCGGCACATGCACGCCGGGGTACGTGAACGAAGCGCCGCGCAGGCGGACGATGGGCTTCACAGGCCGTGTCCCGCGAACTTCGCCGTGTAGGCGGCGACCACGAGCAGGCCGAGCACCCAGCGCAGGACGCGCTCGCCCGCACGGTCGGGCGGCGGCGCGAGCGGCGTGCGGCGCGCGCCGCTGGTCACACCGCGCGCGTCGAGCGCCAGCACCTGCTCGTCCACCTCAGCCAGAGCGCCGAGCACCAGCGGCAGCACCAGCGGTCCCAGGGCGCGCAGCCGCGCCAGCGGCGAGCCGCCGAGCCGGAGGCCGCGGCACTGCTGCGCCTCGAGGATCTGCGCCGCGCGGGCGCGCATCCGGGGGACCAGGGTGAGAGTGGACACCAGCAGGTACAGCCGCGCGAACGGCACACCGCGCGCGGTCATCGCCTCGACCAGCCGCGCCGGCGAGACCGTCGCGAGCACGGTGAGGAAGGCGAACAGGATCGCGGTGATCCGCCCGCCGAGCACGAGCGCGCGGGTGAGGCCCGGCTGCGAGACGGCGAGCGGGCCCAGGGCGATGCGCGGATCGGGCCCCAGCACGCCGTGCAGGACGAGCAGCAGGCCCCAGGTCGGGAGGGCCAGCAAAAGAACGGGGCGCACGACCGAGGGCACCACGCGCCCCACGACCGCGGTGGTGATGGCGGCGAGCACCACGGCGCCGATCGCCGCGGGGCTCGAGACGGCGAACGCGACCAGCAGCAGCGCGCCGGCCCAGGCCAGGGGCGTGTAGGGATGGGCGCGGTGCAGCGGCGAGTCGCCGGGAACGTAGCCGATCATCGGGCGAGCGCGGGGAAGCGCGCGGCGAGCTGGTCCGGCAAGGTGCGCAGGATGAGGGCGACCATCGCGAAGGCGACGGACTTGTCGAGCAGGTCGGTGCCGATGCTCGAGACGCCCACGGCCACGTGGAGCGGCACGCCGATCGCGCGCAGCACGGTCGTGACCGCCGTGACGCCGCCGGCCGTGGCCCCGCCGAAGAGGAAGTAGGCGATCGGCGCGGCGGTGCCGCCGGCGATCGCCCCGAGCAGGAACCCCGCCGGTAACGCCGTGTACAGGCTCCGGAACGCGCCGAGCCGCGCCGCGGCGGCGGCGTACAGCGCGATGACGATCTGGATGACCCCGAACGGAAGCCAGGTGAAGTTGCCCGACAGCACGGCGGCAAGCACCTGCGAGGTCAGCCCGGCCGCGATGGCCGCGCGCGGGCCGATCAGCGCGGCGACCAGGATCGTGCCGACGGCATCCAGATAGACCGGCAGCAGCAGCGCCGCCACGATCTGCCCGATGACGAGGTTGACGGCGACGCCGAGCCGGATGAGCACCAGATTGCGCAGATTCACGAAACCGGGCTATCCTTCAAACTTCAACATTCACGGGGAGCATCCGTCATGCCTGTGAAGATCGCGTGCCTGGCGGCGCTGGCCGCCCTCGCCGTGCCGGCGGGGCTCGCGGCGCAGAATCCTGCCGCCGCTCCGGCGCCGACCGCGGCCAGCGCAAGCCGCTGGAACATCGACCCCGGGCATAGCGGGGTCAACTTCCGGGTGCGGCACCTCGGCATCAGCTGGGTGAACGGCGCGTTCCGGCAGTGGACCGCGGAGCTGTCGTACGACGCGAACACCCCCGAAGCGTCGAGCGTCACGGCGCGGATCCAGACGGCGAGCCTGGACACGCAGAACGAGCGGCGTGACAACGACATCAAGTCCGCCAACTACCTGGCCGCCGACAGCTTCCCGGAGATCACGTTCGCGAGCCGGCGCGTCGAGCGGGTCGGCCCGACCCGCCTGCGCATCACGGGGGATCTCACGATTCGCGGCACGGCGCGGCCCGTCGTCCTCGACACGGAGATCGGCGGCATCGTCACGACGGCACGGGGCCGGCGCGTCGCCTTCACGGCCACCACGACGATCACCCGCCAGGACTTCGGCATCACGCTCAACCGGTTCATGGAAGGCGCCCAGATCGTGGGCGACGACGTGCGCATTACGATCGACATCGAGGCCACCGCCCCGCCGGCATCGCCCTGAGTCAGCCCGCGCCGGCGGGCGCGCGCCCCAGCTCGTAGCGCACGGTTCCCTGGTCCCCGCCCGGGCCGCTCTTGACGAAGCCCAGCTTCTCGAGCACCCCGATCGACGCCACCAGGTGCGGGTAGGTGTGCGCGACGACGCGCGCGACCCGGCCCGTCCCGAACGCCCAGTCCGCCAGAGCGCGCACCGCCTCGGTCGCGTAGCCCGCGCGGCGGTGCTGCGCCATCACCGAATAGCCGACCTCGACGGTGCCGTCCGGCGCGGGCGGGCCCTTGAAGCCCCCCGAGCCCACGGCCACGCGCGCGCCCGGTCGGTGCCGCACGAAGTACCACATCCACCAGCCGGCGGCGGCCGGATCGAGCAGTTGACGGGCCGTGTACTCCCACACGTCTTCCGTGAGCTCGGGCGGCCAGCCCTCGGGCAGCCGGCCGCCGAGCATTGCCTCGCACCGCCGGGAGTCATGGAGCTGCGCGTCGATCAGCTCGTAGGTCGCCGCGACCAGCTCGAGCCGAGGCGTTCGCAGCGTGAGCATCAGTCCGCGGTCTTGTAGTCGAGCCGCCATCCGCAGTGCCTCGCTGTGAGCTCCACGGCCGCTCCTGCCTAGCTGTGGCCTCCGGCCACGATGATGGCCTGGCCGGTGATCCCCGATGCGGCCGGCGTACA
>Ga0315275_10005390_pt1 | contig 12117 bp, 9 predicted proteins | sample YL17G03_0_MG_FD_205557 | JGI IMG/M metagenome (GOLD analysis project Ga0315275, IMG submission 205557) | Sediment microbial communities from Yellowstone Lake, YNP, Wyoming, USA - YL17G03_0 | ecosystem: Environmental > Aquatic > Freshwater > Lake > Sediment | place: USA: Wyoming | collected... | reverse complement strand
AGGTTGTCCTCGCTGTCAAAGGCCAGGCCTGTCGGGGCGGTCAAGTCGGTGCTGGCGAAGACCGAGCCGACGCCGCCCGGCGTGAACTTCACGATCGTGTTGCTGAGGAAATCTGACACATAGACTGTGTCGGCGAACAAACGGACATCGCCGTACAGGACCATCGCCGCCACAACCACCGCCCTCGCCACGCCTCTTATGCTGATCATCGCCGATCCCCTTTCATGCCATGCGGTCCCAAAAGAGAAAGGGCGATCTCCGGAACTCCCCCGGAAATCGCCCGAATAACAGGCCCAGGTTGTCGTTGCTGAGGCGGGCCACGCCACTCACCCCCGCGAGCGGCCTGCCCGGTCTTCAGCAAAGGCAACTATACACCATAAACGGCGGCCGAGCAAGTAATGTTTGAGGTCGCGGGCGGGGTGTCCTCACCCCGCACGCCTGTGCGATCGCGGTGCCCCAGTCGGGGTGCGGGGTGGGGACACCCCGCACCCGGTGGATAGTCGAAGGCGCCCGTAACTGAGCGTCCGGTCCGCGCGGTTTTTGCTGGCCGGGCTTGCCGCGACGGATTATCCTATCCGGCGACCTTCCGAGGGCGCGCAGGTGCGGCCATGACGACCCCGCAATCGCTCTGGCAGATGTACACGGATTCGGGAAAGGCCTATTTCCGCCTGCGCCAGTACCGGGAATCGGAGAACATGCTGTCGGCCGCGCTCCAGGTGGCCGAGCAGTTCGGGCCCCGGGACCCGCGCCTCGCGGTGAGCCTGAACAACATGGCCCGCCTCCGCCAGGCCCAGAAACGCTACGGCGACGCCGAGCAACTTTACAACCGTGCCCTCCTCATAGCCGAGACGGAGCGCGGCCGCGAGCACCTCGACACGGCCGTCTGCCTCTCGAACCTGGCCGGACTGTTTCAGGTCGAGGGAAAGTACGTTGATGCCGAGGCCGCCTACAAAGAGGCGATGGCGATCATGGAAAAGGCGCTCGGTCCCGAGCACGCCGGCGTCGGCCGCATCCTGGCCAACTATGCCGCGCTCCTCAAGAAGATGAACCGGATGTCCGAGGCGGACGCCGCGGAGGCCCGCGCCAAGGCCATCCGCGACAAGGCCGGCTCGTAGTCCGTCACACTGGAGAATGCGGGTGCCACGGCCAGGGCTGAGCGTGCCGGGTGTCCTCACCCGGCACGCTCCGTGCGGGTGCGGGGTGCGGACACCCCGCACCCGTGGACTCTTGGGGGGGTGGCACCCTCCGTTCGGAGATGGTTTCTAAAGAGGACGGTGTGGCCGCGCGAAAAAGTCGGCATTTCGCGTGATAGGCGCGGGCCGAAGCGTCCGATAAGTAGCGAGAGCGCCAACCTCCGGCCGAGGGCGGAGGCGCGCCGGAAGGCTCGGGCCTGATGCGAGGGGATTGATGCGGTCGCTACTGGTTGTGCTGGCGTCTCTGGTATGGGTCTGGTCGGCGGCAGGATGTCAGACGGCGACCCTGGTGCGCGATCCCCCGGCGCCGTATTTCGGGCCGCGCGTGGCCGGTGGCACGCTGGTGACGGCCCGGCCGGCGTCGCGGGACCGGATGCCCGTTCGTCCGCTCGGCCGCCAGGTCTCCTGGGACACCTCGCTGTGGCGCCCGAGCGGCCAGGAGCGGCTGTGGCAGTTCATCGTCATCCACCACAGCGCCACCCCCACCGGTTCGGCCGACGAGTTCGACCGCATGCACCGGGCCAAGGGTTGGGACGAACTCGGATACCATTTCGTCATCGGCAACGGCACGGGCAGCGGCGTCGGCGAGGTCGAGGTCGGAAGCCGATGGACCAAACAGAAGCACGGCGCACACGCCAAGATCCCCGGGCATCCGGAGTATAACGACATCGGCATCGGCATCTGCCTGGTCGGCAACTTCGATTTCACCCGTCCGACCGAAGCGCAGATGGAGTCGCTGGCGAGCCTCGTCAGGTACCTCACGGACCGCTATGGGATTCCGCGAAACCACATCTACGGCCACGGGCAACTGAAGCCCACGGATTGCCCCGGCCGCAACTTCGACTACGCCGATCTGTTTAGACGCCTGTAAAAAAGTTCAAAGTTCAAGGTTCAAAGTTCAAAACGACCTTGGACCCTGGACTTTTGAACTTGGAACTTTGAACTTGGAACCTGGAACTTTGAACCGCCGTTATTCCAGCGTCTCGATGTCGTCCACGGTCACCAGGTAGATGCCCCATGCTTTTAGCCAGGTTTTTTCGCCGCGGAGGCCGACGACCTTGCCGACGAATTTCGATAAGTCATAGGTGTTGCTGTTCAGGACCACCAGGGTGTGGCCGTTCTGGTCCACCAGTTTGAACTTGATGGGATAGTCCACGTTCTCCATGCTCTCGAGGGGCTGGATCATGCCGGTGGCGACGAACTCCGGCCGCGCAAGACGCTTCTCGCGTGCGGCCTCGGCCTCCTTGGCGGCGCTTTGGCCCTCGATCTCTGCGATCTCTCGCTGAAGCCTATCGCCGACCGTGCTCGCCCGTTGGCACTCCTTCTGGCGGGCCTCCAGGGCGGCGATCAGGGCCAGTTTCTTCTGGACTTCCCCTTTCAGCGACGCCTTGTCGGTCTTCTCGCCGATTTCCTTGAAGGCGGCGGCTGCGGCCGCAAAGTCGCGCTGGTCCACGGGCTTCTGCTGCTCGGCGGCCAGCAACCGGTCGGCTTCCTTTAGGTCTTCCCAGAGCGGGTCGGCCTTAGGCGGCTCGCCCCGCATCTTCGAGAGGAGTTCCGAGTTCTTCGAGCCGCTCGAGCCGGCCGTCACGTACCGGCCGTCCACGAAGGCGTGCGCCCCCTCGGGCGGCGCGACCTTGACCATGTCGCCCTCGGCGGAGCCTTGCACCTCGACCTTGTCGCCCTGCTTCAGGGCGCCCATGACGCACCACTGGCGGGTGGCGCTGGCGCTGGAGGCATAGACCCGCGCGGATGCGACCGCGACGGTCGCCGATTTGCCGTCCACGCTCATCGCGAGGTCGGCCCGCTTCATCAGGCCGAAGACATCCTCGGGGGGCTTGACGGCCAGGAACGCCCCCGCCTCGCCTTCCACGGTGACTTCCATGTCCTTCGCGAGGATGGTCAGCGGATAGTAGTAGAGGCCCGGGCCGGAGCGGAGATTCACCGCGTCGCCGTTGATATAAGCCGCATAAGGAAACGTCCGAGGCGCCGGGGCCGGAGGCGGCGGCGCGAAAGGCGGTGCGGCGGGAGCCGCGGCGCCCGCCCTGGGCGGGGCCGGGGCGGTCGGCGGCGCGCTCGGCGCAAGCGTTGAGGCCGGCGCCAGCGGCGCCCGGACCGGCGGGCTCTTGGCGGTCGTCGCCGCGGACTTGACCGACTTGGCCTTCGCCGCCTTCGCTGGCGCCTTCGTAGCCGCCTTCGGCGCCGCGGCGGGGGACGCCGCGGGCGCGGCCGACGGAGCAGGGGCCGCCGCAGGCGCGGCGGCTTGGGGTGGTGCGGACGGTGGCCACGGCGACGTGCCGGTTTCCGTCTGGGCCAAGAGGATGGCCGGCGCGAGCGCGGCCACGACGAAACACGCCGTGAGGATCCGTATGGTGCGCATATCAACCGCTCCTTGCTGCCGATTCGGGACCTGCCCGCCGGCCGAGGTTGGCCAACCCAGGCAGGCGGGCCAAGGAGACTTCCCGTCACGTGAAACCGCTATTCTGCGTGTTTGTTGACGCTATCGCGCCCCGCGGCAGGTGTCAATAGAAAAGGCTGCAGGAGTTTCCCCGCGCCGGTTCAGGATGGCGGTTTGGCGAAGGCGAGGACGAGTTGGCCGGGGTCGGCGGGGGGCGGAGGCGGATTGGGGCCGCCGTCGAAATCAGTTGCAGCGAGGGGCCCCGGAGCGCATAATCATGGTCGGCGCGACTTGGCACATCGGACAAGTCAGGCGTTCGTGCAGAAGGAGCCCTGTCATGCGTGACGATGGATGGCGGTTGTGGATAGTCGCAGCGTCAGTCCTGGCGGCCCTCGGCCTGAGTCTGGCCGGATGCAAATCTTCGGAGGAAGGCGGCAAGGGCAAAGCCGAACCGACCGGCCCACACGCGGCCCTGCTGAAACTGTTCCCGGGCGTCGGCGACGTGAAAGACTGGAAGGCCTCCGGCGACGTCAAGTTCTACGGACCGGCGGCCGACGCGGCCCAGTCTATTGAACTGATTGACGCCGACATGGCCCCCTGCGCCCCGCTTCTGAAGGGCTACGGTTACGTCAAGTCCGCCACGCGCCGCTACGCGAGCGGCAAGGGCGAGACGCTCTCCGTCCGCGTCTTCCAGATGACGAAATCGCAGGACGCATTCGGCATCTTCAGCGCGAGTTCCAAGGGGTCGCCTGTGCCGGACATCGGCCTGGCGGCGCGCGAGAACCCTTCGACGCTCTCTTTTGTGAAGGGCGACTGCTTCATAACGATCGAATACAGCGGTCCGAACGACTCTAAGCCGGTCCTCTCGGAGTTCGGCCGGTGGATGGCCGGCCAGATTCCGTCGGCCGGATACGGGCCTTCCCTCATGGTCAACTTCCCGGCGGGCTTCGCGTATGAGGAGCGGTATTTCCTCCATACGTTCGCCACGCTCGAAACGCTGGCGTTTGTGCCGAAGAGCAATCCGATGGAGATGGCCAGGGCCCTCTCCTTGAGGCCGGAGACTGACGTGGCCGTCGTCGGCTATCCCACGGCCAGGCCCGGCGTATTCAACTATGTGTTTGTGATCCATTACCCGACGGCGGCGGATGCCCAGACGGCCTACGAGGCCTATGGCAGATATCTGGACCGGGCCACCGATCCGGCCGAGAAGAACATCGCCCTGTCGCAGCCGGTGCAGCAGTCGTACTTGGCCGGCACCTTTACCGCCGAAGAGAATTCGGTCAACGACCAGTTGGCGAAGTTGCTGACCTCGCTGGGCGGCTGAGAGGGACGTGCCGCAGCGACCTGCCTGCCGGCAGGCAGGTGGTTGGAGTGGCTCTTCGGACGGGTTCTTAGGCGTCGTCGGGGGGAGTCATAGCGCTGGTATCAGCCTCCGCGGCGGCCGACGTGGCTGCCGCGAGTTGTTCTTAGTGCTTGTCTGGGGCCTACTTATGGAAATTCCTTGCGTTGGCGCGACGTTTGCTATAAACTGAGTTCTTTCTCCGGGATGCCGCACGTCATTGTGGGTTAGTTTGGGCTGAAGACAGGGAGGAAAGCGTGTCCACACACTTTGCGGACCGTATGCTCGACGCGATCGAGGAAAAGCAGGCGCCGCTGTGCATCGGTCTGGACCCGATGTACGAGCGTTTGCCCAAGCAGATCCGCGAGATCGCAAGCAAGATGCGGGGGCCCCTCAGCGAGCAGGCTGCCGCCGCCCGCGAGTTCTGCCAGAGCGTCATTGACATCGTGGCCAGCCAGGTGCCGTGCGTCAAGTTGCAGAGCGCCTACTTCGAACGCTGCGGCCCGTCGGGCATGCGCGCCTATTTTGAGGTGGCCGATTACGCCCACGAGAACGGCCTGGTGGTGATCGGCGACGTCAAGCGGGCCGACATCGGCTCGACGGCGGAGGCCTATGCCACGGCTCACCTCGAGGAGGCCTTCATCGGCGAGGGCGACAAGGAGCACGCCGTCACCGTGGACGCCGTGACCGTCAACCCGTACTTCGGCGTTGACGGCGTTCAGCCGTTCATCAACGTCGCCAAGCGCGGCGGGCAGGGCGTCCTGGTGGTCGTCCGGACCACGAACCCTTCCGCGAAGGAGTTCCAGGATTTTAAGGAGGCCGAGGGCCGCCGCGTCTTCGAGCGCGTCGCCGAACGCGTCAACGATTGGGCCAACCAGCCTGGATGCGTAGGCGAATCGGGTTACAGCCTGGTGGGCGCCGTCGTCGCCGCAACGTATCCGGACGACACCAAACTGCTGCGCGAACTGATGCCAAACAGCCTCCTCCTGGTGCCGGGCGTGGGCGCGCAGGGCGGCACGATGGCCGACGCCACCCAGGCTTTCCACGACGACGGCTGGGGCGGCCTCGTGACAGTCTCGCGCAGCGTCATCTACGCCTGGGAAAGTCCCGCGTACCAGCACCTGGGCGAGGTCAGTTGGGAAGAGGCGATCGAGGTCGCGGTCGTGGATACCAAGGCCGCGCTGGCGGAGGCCCTGGCCCGCCGCGCCGCCACGACCTCGCAGTGATTGCGGATAAAAAAGCGGCAGGGACGGAGGGACGGAGTGGATAAGTACACTAAGGGTCCTGCCGCTGCCCGAAGTGGAGCACGCGGTTGCTTCGAACTTTGAGTTGGACCGCAGGAAATGACGAGAAGACAAATCATAGCCTTGGGCGGGGGCGGGTTCTCAGAGGAACCGGACAACCCTCTTCTCGATCAGTACTTTCTAAGGAAGACGGGAAAGAAGAATCCCTCTGTGTGCTTTGTCCCGACGGCAACCGGAGACTCGGATGGGTACATTGTGAAGTTCTACACAGCCTTCAACAGGTTCCGCTGTCGGCCTTGTCATCTTTCCCTGTTCCGTCCACCGAAAGATCTTAGAGATTTCGTCCTTTCCCAGGACGCCATCTATGTTGGTGGCGGAAGCACTAAGAACCTTCTCGCTCTCTGGCGAGAATGGCGATTGGACAGGTATCTGCGCGAGGCATGGAGGCAGGGCACCGTTTTGGGCGGGATTAGTGCAGGTTCACTCTGTTGGTTTGACGAGGGCCTATCGGATTCGGTTCCCGGCAAGCAAATAATCATACGATGCCTGGGAATACTTCAAGGTAGCCACACTCCGCATTACAACAGACCAGAGAGACGACAAGCATTTACTCGCCTTATCGCGCAGGGCAGGCTGGCCGAAGGCGTAGCGGCGGAAGACGGGGTAGCCTTGCACTACCTCAACAGGAAACTGGTTATAGCAGTTCACGATGATTCGTAGCGGGGTGCCATGCTTTCGCTGGCGAAAGCATGCTCTAGGATGGGCAACATGCTTTCCCTCACGGGAAAGCATGGCACCCCAGGTGCTACAGTTTATCGTGAACTGCTCTAACGTGGTCGGTTCAAGGCAAGACGTGGCGGCTTACCGTGTCATCCGCGTTGGCGATAAGGCCAAGGAGGAGCGGATCGAAGCGGAGTACCTTGAGGACTGAAAAGATCCAAATACGCTTTCCGGCCGACGCCGAGGACAGCGTGGCTGAATGCATACTTTAGACGGATTACCGGAGAAGTGTGCCGTTGCTGTCACTATAGATCTCAGGTACTCAGGCACTCGCCCATCAGGAACTCAGGCAATCAGTATGGAGGAGTCTCACAAGGCGCCGGGCACTCGCGGCGGCACACCGGCCCCACCGTCTTATGCGGGCCGCGCCGTCACCGTTATGGGCCTTGGACTGTTCGGCGGAGGCGTCGGGGCCGCGCGATACCTCGCCAGGGTCGGCGCCCGTGTTACGGTGACCGACCTGAAGCCTGCGGCCTCCCTCCGGCCGAGCCTCAAGGCCCTTGAAGGTCTGCCGATTGCGTTCCACCTGGGAGGGCACATGGCGAAGGATTTCCGCGGGGCCGATCTTGTGGTCGTTAGCCCCGCGGTGGATAAGCGCCGGTCGAAGTTTGTCGCGCTTGCCCAGGCCGACGGCGCGGAGATCACCTCCGAGATGAACCTCTTCTTTGCCGCATTCCCCGTTGCCCGAATCGTCGGCGTCACCGGCACGAGCGGCAAGAGCACGACGACCGCTCTGGTGGGCGACATGCTGCGGGCCTGGCGCCCGACGCGCGTGGGCGGCAACATCGGCCGAAGCCTCCTCGAAGACCTCCCCAAGATCCAGCCGGACGAGACGGTCGTCCTGGAACTCTCGAGTTTCCAACTCGAGGACCTCGGCCGCCTCCGCTGCAGCCCCCGCGTGGCCATCGTCACCAACATCAGCCCGAATCACCTGGACCGGCATGAGACGATGCGCCGGTACATCGCCGCCAAGAAAAACATCGTCCGCTTCCAGGGACCCGGCGACGTGGCCGTGCTGAACGCCGACGACCCGCGCGTGCGGCGGTGGGAGGGCCTGGTCCGCCGCTGCGGCAGCCGGGCCGTGTTCTATTCCGCCCGCCGCGCGCTGGACGAAGGCGCCTTTGCCGACGGCGCTACAATCGTGCTCCGCCTTGACGGTCGCGAGGATCGCGTGGACCTGGCGGGCCGGAATCCCCTCTTCGGCCGGCACAACCTTCAGAACATCCTGGCTGCGGCGGCGGGCGCGCGGGCTCTGGGCGTTCCGCCCGACCTCGTGGGCGGGGCGGTGGCCTCGTTCCGCCCCTTGCCGCACCGGCTGGAGCCGATCGGCCGCCTCGGCGACGTCCTCTTCGTCAACGACAGCAAGGCCACGACGCCCCTTGCCGCCAAGGTGGCCATCGAGGCGTTCGACCGCCCGGTCGTCGTGATCGCGGGCGGATACGACAAGCACGCCGACCCGTCGCCGATGGTCCGGGCGATCCGGCGGCGTGCCCTCGCGGCCGTCCTCATCGGCGCGACCGCACGGGCCCTCCAGAAGGCCATCGGCCGCAGCCGCGAGGCTCGACAGCCCGCCCGAGGCGGGTTCGCCTTGGGCGAAGGCGGCTCCGGCCGACCGGCCGTCGAACGGGCCAGGACCCTCGAAGAAGCCGTCCGCCGCGCCGCGGCGCTGGCCCGGCCCGACGGCGTCGTCCTCCTTTCGACAGGCCACGCCAGTTGGGACATGTTCGACAACTACGAGCAGCGCGGCGAAGTCTTCCGCCGGGCCGCGGTGGGCCTCGGAATGAGGCCGCTCGAAAAACGCGGTTAAATGTTACGTGCCTGGCGTCCTCGCGCGGCGCGCGGGCGCGGCTTGGGAAGGAATCTCGTATGGATCTGCTTCAGCGATTCAGGGAGGCCGGACACAACGGCCACGCGTGGCGGGCCACGACCTTCTGGTCCTGGAACGACCGGCTTGACCCGGAAGAGGTGCGGCGGCAGATCCGCGAGATGGCGCGCGGCGGTCTGGGCGGCCATTTCATGCATGCCCGCGCCGGCCTGGAGACGCCGTACCTGGGCCCGGGGTGGCTCGAGGCCGTCCGCGCGGCCGTTGACGAGGGTTCGCATACCGGCATCACGCCGTGGCTCTACGACGAGGACGGCTGGCCGAGCGGGGCGTGCTCCGGCCGTGTCTATGCGGGGCGCGAGGCGTTCCGCCAGAAATCCCTCGTCTTCGAGGAGGTCCAGCCGGCCGCGTGGGAGCCGTCGGAGCGAACCGTGGCGGTGTTCGTGGCCCAGAAGGACGCCAAGGGCCGCTACGTGGCCTGCCGCCGCCTGCCCGAGCCGCGGTCCGTCTTCGGCCGGCCGCTCGGAGCCAGGGAAACAGCCCTCCATTTCTTCTATCGTCCGGGCGAATACGTGGACGTCTTCAGCCGCGACGCCACCGAGGAGTTCCTCAAGGCAACGCACGAAGTCTATCGTGCGTCGGTCGGCGGCGAATTCGGCCACGCCATCCCAGGCATCTTCACCGACGAGCCGCAGTACGGCGGCGCCGGGCACCGCGTCCCCTGGTCGCTCGAACTGCCCAAGTACTTCCGCCGCGCCTGCCGCTACGAACTCCTCGACCACCTGCCGGAACTCTTCTTCCCGGTCGGAGACTACCGGAAGGTCCGCTTCGATTTTTACCAGACGGCGACGCGGCTGTTCCTCCTGGCCTGGACGATGCCGATCTACCAGTGGTGCGACCGCAACAACCTGGCCCTGACGGGCCATGTGATGGGCGAGGACACGATGCTGGACCAGGTCCAGTGGGTCGGCGCGGCTATGCCGCACTATGAATACATGCACATTCCGGGCATTGACCATCTGGGCCGACGCCTGGGGAGCCCTGTCCTCGTCAAGCAGGCCGCCAGCGCGGCCGCGCAACTGGGCCGCCCGCGCGTCCTCAGCGAGATGTTCGGATGCAGCGGCTGGAACGCCAGTTTCGACGACCTCCGGTGGATCGCCGAATGGCAGTTCGCCCTCGGCCTGAACATGATCTGCCAACACCTGGCATCGCTGACGCTCCGCGGCAACCGCAAGCGCGATTTCCCGCCCAGCCTCCATTATCATCAACCCTGGTGGCCGCACTATTACCTCTGGAACGATTACATGGCGCGACTCCTGGCGACCCTGGCGGAAGGACAGGCCGTCGCCGACGTCCTGGTGGTCCATCCGATCTCCTCCGCGTGGGCCGACTATAGCCCACTGGACCACTCCGCCGTCCGCAAACTGGACGAGCGCCTGCGCCGGCTCGCGGACTTCATCCTGGCTGCCCACGCCGATTTCCACTTCGGCGACGAACTCATCCTGGAACGCCAGGGCCGGGCCGAAAAGGCCGAACTCGTCGTCGGCGTACGCCGCTATCGCCTCGTGGTCGTCCCGGATGCCACGAACCTCCGCCGGAGCACCGTCCGGCTCCTCGCGGCCTTCCGGAAGTCGGGCGGCGCGATCGTCTTTGCCGGACGCGTCCCGGAACTGGTGGACGGAGAGCCCTCGGCCGACGTGACCGCGCTCGCCAGAAAGTGCCTGCGGGCCGACGTCCAGACGCCGCGCGGCCGGTCGGCCCTGCGGCGAGCGCTCGCCCCGCAACTGGAAATCGTGGAGCGCGGCGGCAAGGATGCCGCCTCCGTTCTCGCACACTGGCGGCGCGCCGGCAAGGACCATATCTTCTTCATGGTAAGCACCGACGACCGGCGGACCGTCAGGGCCGAGGTGCGGCTTCCCGGGGCGGGGACGCCGGTCTTCCTCGATGCAGCCACAGGCCAGAGTTGGCCCTTGAAGGCCGTCAATCGGGGCAAACGCACGGTGCTCTCTCACACGTTCGAGCCGCGCGAGAGCCTGCTCCTCGTTCTGGCCGCAGATGTGGACCAGGCGGCCCTGGAAAAGCCGCCCGACCCGCCGCGACGCCGCCTCACGCTCCGCGGACGCTGGAACGTCAAGCGCCTCGACCCCAACGTCCTGGTGCTCGACACGGCCCGGTGGCGGACCGACGAGGGCAAGTACGGCGAACCGATGAACGTCATGGACATCGAGCAGGAACTGGTGCAGCGCGCCACGCAGGAAGTCATCGTCCTCCGTTTCGAGTTCGACTGCCAGATCGCGGAATTCAAGGGCAGGCGGTTTGAACTCGTGATCGAGGAACCCCAGGCTTTTGAGATGTGGTATAATGGAATGCGGACGCCGCTCTCGGACCTCGGCCCCTACTGGGACAGCGCCTTTCGCCGCGTGGACATCACGCCGTTCGTCCGGCGAGGGTCCAACGTCATCGAACTGAAGCGTCCGTGGCACATTGACGAGAGGCGTCGGGCGATGCTGCTGGGCCGCCTCGGTGGGTGGGAGGCCCGCACCATCACCCCCGATGTGGAACTGGAGCCCATCTACGTGGTGGGCGATTTCGGCGTCACGTTCCCGAAAGGCAGCCGCAAGGCCCCCCGCGGTTCCCGGTGGATGCAGGGCCGGCCCTGGATGGTCGCCGAGTCGTCGCGGCTGGCCGCGGCGGACCTCATCAGGACGGGATATCCGTTCTTCGTCGGGCGGCTCATGCTGGAACGAGAGGTCACCCTGCGAAGCGACCCCTCCGAGGACGCCGTTCTGGAACTCCCGCCGTTCGCCGCACCCGTCGCCGCCGTGCACGTAAATGGTGAAGAGGCCGGCGCAGTCTGGAAATCGCCGCGAACGGTCCAGGTCGGGAGCCTCCTCGAGCGCGGCCGCAACCGCGTTTCCGTGACCTTGACCACTAGCCTGCGCAACATGCTGGGGCCGCACCACTGCGCGGAAGGGGAATCCTACTGGGTCTCCCCCGCCGCCTGGGCCGGCGCGAAGGGCTGGTTCGGCCAGCCGCTCGGCCCGCGGCCCGTGCTGAATGACTACAACGTGGTTGACTTCGGCCTCGGCGGCGACGTGGTCCTGCGCTACTAAGGCGAGAGCGCGGAACCCGGAACTCGGAACGCGGAGCCAAGGCCAACACTAGCCGCGAGCGCTAGCGAGCGGCAGCCGTAACCTGCGATCACTTACGTTGACTTACGTTTTTTGCGCGCCCGAAAAGCGCGTTTTTTGCCAAAGTTATCCACAAAACGGCCCTGGCGCGTGCGCCGCGAGGGGTATGCGGCAATAAAGATAAAATGGGTAACCCGATTTTCTGAAAGGAAC
>Ga0315275_10005387_pt1 | contig 12121 bp, 5 predicted proteins | sample YL17G03_0_MG_FD_205557 | JGI IMG/M metagenome (GOLD analysis project Ga0315275, IMG submission 205557) | Sediment microbial communities from Yellowstone Lake, YNP, Wyoming, USA - YL17G03_0 | ecosystem: Environmental > Aquatic > Freshwater > Lake > Sediment | place: USA: Wyoming | collected... | reverse complement strand
GCCCGCTCGCCGTAGAGAGCCCGTGTGCCTTGCGGGCCGAACTGCTCCGGTAAGACGGTGGCTGCGGCGAGGAATTCCTGCAACGCTGCTTCGGCAATTTCGCACGGGTCCATGGCTCGCCTCCGTTCCTGCTACCCGACAAAGCAATTAGCCTGCCATTGTTGACTCGGCGCGGTTGAAGCCTCCACAGCCGTGAGGCGCGGCATGTGTGCGGCGGGCTGCTTGCGACCGCTATCCACGCACCAGCGGTGGTCATCAATTTGCCGCTTACTCGCGGCGATCAATGCCTCAGAGTTGTCCGGTGCACCGCGTCCGCAGCTCGTCCGACCGCCAGCCGGTGCGCCTCGACTTCTTGCACCGCCGTGCTATTGCTGCTTTGAAAAGCGAGCTTTAATCAGGGGCCCTGCACAGTTGCAATCGATCTGGCGCTGCGTGGTACACCACGTCCTGCACTCATGAATGCTTCCGTTAAACTGATCGACTTAGTCTTACCGGCCACCGTGGCGCTCAAGACGGTGGTGGCTGAGGAGCACCCGTCGGCACAGATCCTCGGAACCGAGCGGGTCGGAACCGGCGTGATCGTCGATGCGGCCGGCCTCATTCTGACCGTGAACTACGTGGTGCTGGGAGCGCGGTCGGTGGAGGTCATGCTGCTTGACGGCACCGAGATTGAGGGCACGGTGGCGGCGCAGGATTTCGCCAGTGGCATCGCCGTGGTCGACATCGGGACAAAGGCGCTCGCGGTGCTCAAGCCTGGCCACTCTTCGGCGCTCACACCCGGCCAGGAGGTATTCATCGCCGCGGCCGCCGGGAACAACACGCGCCGGGCGAGCAATGGCGCCATCAGCTCGCTCGCGGCTTTCGATGCCTATTGGGAATACTCTCTCGACCGCGCCATTATGACCACGGCAACGAACCCGGGCTTGGGCGGCGCGCCGCTCCTCGACATGTTCGGCCGAGTCATCGGCATCGTCTCATTGGATCTGGGCGAGGTCGGTCGCTTTACGCTCGCGATTCCGGTTGAGCACTACGTCGAGCACCGCGAGGAGCTCTTGCGCCACGGCCGCCGCGTCACCCGTGCCTCCCGCGCCTGGATCGGGCTTTACTGCTACACCTTTCGCAGCCATGTCGTCATCGCTGGCGTCCTTTCGGGCGCGCCCGGGGAGCAAGCCGGACTGAAGCCCGGTGACGTCGTGATGGCGGTCGACGGCCAGGAGATCAGCGGCCGCCACGAGCTGTACAAACATCTGTGGTGTCGCCCGTCCGGAGAGCTGATTAACTTTCGCGTCTTCCGCAACAACGGCGTTCAGCAAGTGGCGGTGTCGTCGGGAAACGCGGAAGAATTCTTTGCCTAACATCGAAGGCATTGTGCTGTTGTCGCAAGCCGCAGCACCACCGAACACATGATCGCATGCGTCTATGGGCGCGCCTTCGCGCCGTTCGTCGAGCCGGTGGCGCGTGACCTGTGCGCGGCGGCAGCGTTGGCGGGTGGCCAGATGCGTCCGCTGACGCTGGAGGCGGCGATGGCCGACCCCCGGCACGGTACGGACGTGCACCGGCTCTACGTCCTGCCGTTCGATCCACCTGGGACGATGTCAGCCGGCGCCATCACCCGAGAGCTGTTTCCCAAAGTCGAGGTTGTCATGGGCTTTGCCCTGCAGGAACTCTGCTGGGACAAGATCGCAACACAAGAGTTGCTGTTGGAGCGGGGCGTTCCTGTCCCGGACACGCTCATCACCTCCGAGCCCACCGATGTCCATCGCTTCGTGCAAGAGCACGGGTTCGTCATGCTCAAGGAGCGCTACGCTTGTGGGGGACAAGGGCACGTGGTGCTCTGGTTTGAGGATGAGGAGTTGGTGGGAGACAGCGGCAGTCACCGCTACAAGATGGAGTTGGTCCCGCACGGACGCCGGCGGCTGGACGGTGAGCGCCTGACGTATCCGGCCCCGTTCTACGTCCAGCGCCTGGTGGCGGACATCGGGCCGCGTGGCGTCTTCCCCGGCCAAGTGCTGCGCGCGTACATCATCGACAACCAGATCGCGTTCTGGACCGAGCGCTACCGCGACCGCTACAACCGGCCTTCCGATTGGATCATCAACATCGGGCTGGGAGCGAAGTATCGCTTTCTCCACGAAACCAGCGAAGAGACGAAGAAGGTCGCGCTGCGTACCGCCGAAGTCATCGGCTTCCGCATCGGTGTTGTCGATCTGATCCGCACCGGCAGTGACGGCCCGTACGTGCTCGAGGTCGACACCGACAGCTACCACATGATCATCGACCGGCACTTCAAGCACATCCCCGAGTACCGGGAGTTCTTCAACCTCGACCGCTACATCGCCGAAGCCTTACTGATCGAACCGGCGGCTCCACGGCCACGCTGGCGTTCGGCGTAACGTTGTCGCGAGGCCAGGCGTCACGGTTCCTCCGCCTGATCACTGACGGCGGAGAGCTGACGGCTGCTTCGGGGGCCAACAACTTGCCCTCTGCTCCTGGGTCACGGCGTCGGGGCGATCGGTCAGTTGTCACGCCCGCTTTGGTCATGCGCGGCGCCGGTTAGCGGTCATCTCCGGCCGGGAACTGCTCGTCCATAAACTGGTATGGTTGCCGGTGTATTTGCGTCTAGCAGGTTGCTGAAAAACCCTCGAAACAGGCTATTTGGGGCATATGCTGCTTTTGAAAACCCTTGATTTTGGCGGCTTTTCGGAACATTGAAATTGGTCGAAAATAGTTTTTCAGCAGCCTGCTAGAGAAGACCCAGAAGGAGCATCTGGACCATGATCGATCTCGTGACTGCGGGCGGCGGGCGTGCGCGAACGGCTGGTGTGGGACTTTCCGGACTTGTTGTGGCAAGCGTGTGTCTCGCTGCGTCCGCGTTGCTCGGATCGGCGCCTGCCGCGGCGTCCATCCTGCTTGTACCGGCAGTCGGCGCGGCGGATAGCGGAACCGCGGGTACGCGCGTCGCCGATCCGCACACACCGTCGGCAGCGTTGTTCGAGAACCCTGCGGGCCTGACCGCCTTCGACACCTTCACAACCGGTGGCGGGCTCGGGCTCGGCTATGGGCGCGGGCGGATCAAAGCGTCGACGCCAGCCGGGTACGACGACACCACCACCATGTGGCCCCTCATCCCAGACTTCGGCTTGTCGATCCCGTACCGTGACCGCTGGCGCTTCGCCATCGGCTCGTTCGGCAGTACCGGCTCCAGGTTCGATTTCGGCCCCGACCCGGCCCACGGAGTCCCCAGCTTCTTCAGCGAAACGATCGTGATGGCTGTCCCCCTCGGCGTCGCCTACCGCCTCACTGATCAGCTGTCGGTGGGCGCGGAAGTGCAACCGCTGTTCGGGCAGCTGCGCACGCACTTCCCGTCTGGTCCTCTTGAGGACCTCTACCAGATCAAGGAGTTCCGCTACAAGATCAACGGGCCCGGCATCCAGGGCATGGTTGGTGTGGCGGTACGCCCGAACGAGCAGTGGGCCTTCGGCCTGGGCGTGCGTACGCCGGGCATGGTTTGGCTGACCGGCAGCATGCCGGTGCCCGGCGCGGGCCGACAAGGCGTCCACTCGGACCTCGAAATGCCGACCCAGGTCTTTCTCGGTGCCACGTGGCGCGGCGTGCCGCGGCTGGCGCTGTCCGGCGCGGTGCGGTTCACGAACTCGAGCACACTGGCCTCCAAGATTGAATACGAATTGACGCCGCAGGCAAACATCGACTTCGTTCCCGACGCGCACGACGAATGGAAGTTCAGCCTGGCGGCCGAGTACGCGATCCGGGAACAGACGATGTTGCGCCTCGGCGCGACCTGGGCGTCACACATCGTCGGCTCTAAGGGCGAGAACCCGCTGGTAGCCGATGTCGATGACACCAAGGTCGTCGTCGGCGTGGGGCAGCGCTTGGGTCACTGGGTGCTCGACCTGGCGGTGGGTTACACGCTTTATGCCGAGCGCCACATTTCGCCTGCCTCGGCCATTGTGATTCCCGGCGCGTATTCGATGGAGGGTGGGGTCGTAATCGTCGGACTGACCTACCGCTACTGATACGCAACAGGCTTCAGCTTCCTTCGCCCTCAGAGACTGCTCAGAAAATTGCCCGCTGTGGCAGCGCGCAATCGCAGCTCTGTCTTCTGCGTATCGCCGTGGGCCATACAACCGGGAACCTCCGGCACCTTCAAGAAGCCTCCCCTTTTTCGACCCGGGTTTTTATTCTCATGACGATTAGCGAAAAACCGGCGGCAGGAGCTGTAGATAGTCCTTGCCGGTTATGGCACTGGCACACATAAATGCAGAGTGGGCAGCTCCCTCGATGCCGCCTTCGTTGATACGTTTCCCGTAGGTATCACCGGCAAAATACAGTCCCTCAACAGTGGCGCATTTGACATCCACCCACTCGTCCTCCGGATGTCTCCAAAGGATACATGTATCTCCAACCGTAAACAGCATCCATTCCAGCGATTTTCGCCAGCCCCGAAAGGCGGTATCCACAAATTTCAACATGCGGTCGATAACTATATTCACTTTCTTCTTATCATGGGCTTCGCTATCCAGGATGCTGCTGGCCATACCCATCAGGTGCTTACCTTCGGGCGCGCTGGAAGGCGCAATAGCCGACATGGCCACGATGTCCAGCGGTACGTTACCCCTGAAAAGCCCTTCGCTCTCGGGAATCAACATCGAGGTATGGTAGAAGGATCTAGGATCCACTTCGAGCCCGCAGAAGCCATTCAGCCGTTTAGTCATACCTAACTGGCCGGCAACCATGGATGTATGGATGATTTTCTTAGTTAACCTGACAAAATCCGACGGCAGCAAATTCTCCGGGATAAGTTTCAACAAAACCTTGGGCGGGACAGTGCAGATTACCGTCGGAGATTTTATTTCCATGGTTTTGCCGTCGATTTCAGCCACAACACCAGACACCTTGCCATTGCGAATGATAACCTCTTTAACCACGGCATTGGCAAAAATATCCCCTCCAGCGTCCTTGACCGCGGTAGCAAAACCCTCGGTAATGAAACGATGGCCGGGCGCCCCGGCGAAACCCCAGGAACCATTTGTTATATGCACCCCCGTCTCCTGGACTTGCAGAAATACCTTCAGGTTCTCTCCCGCAGAGTTCAACGCCGGGTCATTGATGATCGTCTGGAAAGTCCCCATGGCATAGTGGAATTCTTGAGCCAGTTCACTTTGAGTTATTCCTTCCACCCAGTCTTTCAAAGTCACATGGTCTAATTGTTCAGCCTCAGCTATCGTGCGCACCTGGAACTTTCGTTTGTGGACCTTCACCATCTCAGCGTAGTCTTCATCGCTCATCCAACCATACTTGTTTCTTCTGCCGAGGATATGAGGCTTCCAATCATGGTCGTACCAGACAAAGCCTTGATTGGCATAGAAAATCGAAGCCTTGTTAAACAGCGCCAGAGCTTGGCTTATACGCCCGCGGTTGGTAAACCAGGCGCCCCGGCCTCCTGCTTCGAGGACATATCCATCAAGCATTTTCTTTTTTATCAGAGTGGATAGATCCGGTTCCGTCCGATCGCTGACCCAAGAATGGGCAGATAGCGCCAGCGTCTTACGAAATTGGTCGGCATCGCGAATACCTTCACCGCGGAACGACGTCGCCCGCCCCCCAATCTGGGAGGAAGCCTCCAGAATGAGAACCCTCCTATGATCCATGTTTGATAAGAGAGCGCCGGCAGCCGAACCGGCTATCCCACAACCGATAATAATGACATCATAGTTATCTGAAAGTTTTGAGGTCATATTTCCTCCGTAGTCTGTTGGCCATCCTCGGACAGGTCAGATCAAGTCATAACAACCAATTTCATCTGAAAAGCCCAGGTAAGAAATAGAGCGCTATCTCTAATTAAGCTAACGTGCTGGCAGTGAGCGGCCGGCACGTGGACGCTGCGCACTGAGCAGCGGCGTACATGCCGGTCCGCTCGACTGGCGGGTTAGGCGTGAGAATCGTAAAGACACGGAACTCATGCTTTCGGTTCAACCCGGCCGCGGCGTCTCCAAAGCACTGCGGCGCCGCACAAGAGCCCGCAGACAAGAAGAATTACGACCACCGTCATCACGCGTGCCACATATGACGGGCATGCTGCTGTACCTTGGTCGAGTTTCCAATTGCCGACATCTCGGTCTCGGCCGCATCCACCTGGTACAGCATCGGCACCGTAAGTCCACACGTCGAAGGAGTTGGGATTGTGCACCCCTGGTATGCGGTAATAGTACGGCCGACCCCACGCGTCGATCGGAATCTTGTCGAGATATCCGTGAGGTGTCTTGGTGGTCGGAATAGTCAAGATGTGCAAACCCTGCTGGTCGGTGGGATACGTTCCGACATCGCCCCTGTAAAGGCCAAGCGCCTCGACGATACCGGATACGTCCGCAGCAGCCTTCGTTCTCACGCTCGCCGTCGCTGAGATTGCGACAACAACGCATCCAAGCGTCACCGCAATTACGAACACCAGCCTGATGTACCGTTGATGGCGGTACCGCATAGCCTAACTTTGAATTCGGCGTATCAATGAAACCGCCAACCCACGCCAGCTCTGGCGGGTTAACACCGCCATTGTCATGTGCCGTTCATACACCAGACTCCGCCATAAATCCAAGCAGTTGGGCAACCGTTCGTGATGTGGGTCCACGCTGTGTTGACCCGCCAGTTCCGGCTGGTTTACCGCATAACTCCAACCCCGCCATCACAATCTGTGCGCCGGACTGACCACACCGCGGCCCCCGCGGTTGAGGACGTGCGTGTAGATCATCCCTCGATACGCTTCGCTACTCGGGACTTACGGAGTACTCACGTCGCGATGCCAGAAGAGTTCCTGCACCTTGCGAATGCCCCTGGATCGCTTGGCTACTACCAATGAATCGTTCGTCGAGAGGCCCCTCCCTACGAAGAGGCTGTCGATAAATGCGGACGGTCCCTCGATACGGCCGCTGGGAGGATGCGGCCTACTCGGCACGAACGGAGGAAAGCCTTCAAGATCAAGCATCAGATCCGTTCACCCCGAGTAGCCGCCGTTCTTTCCCGATCATCCCGAGTAGCGGCCTCTCTTGGCCGTGTATCGAGGGGTTGGCGGCGTATCGAGGAGCGTCTCGCAAGAAAATCGACACTCCCAGAAGGAGTAGTCAGGGGAGGTTTGGCAATGGCGCGCCAGCAACCTCCCCCTCGCCCCCTCCTTGGTAAGGAGGGGATTCATTGGCACGTGAGGGGCATGTTGTTGTCCACCCGACGCGCTGGCACTACATGAGCGGCCCGCTTTCTGCCGGCGTCGCACTGGGCGTCGGCGTTGCGGTGGCCGTCGGGGTTGGCGTTGCCCTGAGGGCACGGGACGGCGCGCGCTCGACGTATTGAGCCTGCACGCTGGCCGACGCTGCCGGGCAACCGCTCAGCGCGTAGTTCACCGCAGTTAGGATCTCGTCGATGGTGACGGTGCCGTCAGTGTTCTGATCGCCGGCCGCGCACGCTTGCAGCTGGAGATTACCGAGAGCGATGTCCACCATCGTCAGCAACTCGTCGACGGTCACCTGGCCGCTGTTGTTGCAGTCGCCGGCACAGTCCGCGATCGGGCCGACCGGATTGCGGACCTGCGGCGTGTCGATCGGGTCGTTGGTGTCGAAGACGATGCTCGCCTCGGCGCTGATCGGCGTGCCGATACCGGAGGACGACCGTGGGCGGATGGTGTAGGTGACGTAGCCTTGGCCGGTCGGCGAGGTGACGTTGGGCGGCAAGAAACCGGTCAGCGGGTCACGCGGAGTGGTGCCAGTGACCGGGTCCACCGATGCAAAGACCCACGTGACCACGCCGGTGTCGAAGTCGAGATTAGCGCTGATGTCGAGGTACAGGCCGTAGGTGGCCCGCAGGTCGAGGCGCTCGCTGTAGAAGGCCCGGCCGGCCGGAACGGTCACGACGACGCCGTCGAAGCTGAAATTGCCGAGTTGGAAGGTGGTCAAGTCGAGGTCGGGGTCGAGCTGCTCGGTGATGCGCACCACCTGTGCCGGCGCCGTCGCTTGCTTGTCGTTCTCGAAGCGTATCGTATACGGCAGCGTCTGGTCGGGTGCGATCCAATGCGCCGTGCCGGAGCCGGCGGGCCCGATGAGGTCGTTGGGGTCGTGGGAAGAGACGATGGGCGTCCCGAGCTCGGCGGCACGAGGAGTCCACAACAGCCAGCCGCCAAGCATGTCATCGAAATCCACCCACGTCATCTGCGCTGCCTCGTCGACACCTTCGATGTAGCGGAGCCCCGTTCCAATGGCTACCCCCACTGCTGCTGCGATGAAGTACGGACTCGTGAGCACGGGTCCGGCCGCCTGCCAGGCGCGTCCAGCGATATGCCCGAGGACCCCGCCTCCGGTTGCGGCGGCGGGCACTTCAGCAGCGGTCGCCGCAGCGGCTGTCTCACCGGCAGTGACGGCGGTGGCCGTGACTGCGGCCTCCCCGGCGGCCGACGACGTGGCGACCGCTTCCACCAGGTTGACTCCAACATTGCGGGCTATTTGCTTTAGGGCGCCACGCGTGAAAGGCCCGCCAATCCACTTGACCGCACCTACAAAATCCTTCGCTAGAATCGCCCTGACGTAGAAAAGCGAGTTGAACCCCCGATACAAGCCACCTGTTGTTTCTAGAAATGCCTCCTCCCCGAGAGAGAGGTACAGCTGTTTGAGGATGCTGGCGGTTTCCAGGACGACTGGGTCAATCATCCCCGACGGGTCCACGGCATTCACGGAATCATTGCCCGCGTACGCGTACAAATTAGAACCCCCGAGAATGCTGAGCGGGTCTGGCTGGATAAAGCGGCCGGTGGCCGGATCGTAGTAGCGGGCGCGCATGTACTCCAGACCGTTGCTTTCATGCATCGCGCCCAAGGCGCCCACATACTGAAACGGGTTCGCGCGTGTCTCGACAGACACGAGGCGATCCCCGAACGGGCTATACGCATAGTAGTTGAGCACGGTGCCGCCAGGATCGGTGATCTCGCTCGTGCTGCCGAGGGCGTCGAAAGTGAAGTAGGCGAACTGCCCACCGGCATCAACGCGACCGGCGAGCCCCGCACCGTGCACGTATCGTGCGGTGAGGGCACCCGTACCGTCATAGGTGGCGACGACGTCCCCCAGGCCAGCCGGATCCACCAGGTACTCGGTTCGTTGCCCGTCGTGCGTGGCCGCAACGCGATTGCCGAGCACGTCGTACTCGTATGTCCAGGTCCCATCCGGCCCGCTGGCTGCGATCAACTGGTCCTCATCGCTGTACCTATAGGTCCATTCCATTGCGCCACTTGTGCGCGAGATCAGATTGCCGTCCGCATCGTATGCGTACCCCGACGTTCCGACACTCATGTACTGGTCGGCGCTGTTCGTCACGTACACGGTGGCGTCGCCGTTCTGCACCGTGCGTACGCGGTTGCCGGCCGCGTCGCACTCGTAGGTCAGATCCTGGTTGGCGATGGCGGGATTGGTGGAGTTGAATACCGCGTGCGTGAGTTGCCCGGAGGGGTCGTAGCTGTAGGCCCACTGCCCGTCGCGTGTCCGCATGCTCGCCCGGCGCCCGAGATTGTCGTACGTGTAGTCGAAGCGGGAGAGGACCGAGCCGTCGGCGCGAGCGTTGATAAGGTGAAGGACCTGCCCGTTGAGGTCATACTCGTAGGCCGTGTATATGCCGTTCCCCAAATCCGTCCGCGTCAGCTGCCCCGCTGGGTTGTGCGTATAGGCGACGATCCGCGCGTTGCTCCCGTCCGTCAGACTCGACAACCGGCCGACGGAGTCATAGGCGTAGTTCACCGCGAACCCGTCCTGGTCGACGCTGCGGCTGCGCCGCCCTCCGGCATCGTAGGTAAACTGCAGGAAGCGGCCGGACGGGTAGGTGATCTGCGTGAGTCGATCGCTGCTGTCGTATACCAAGTGCGCCGTGCCGCGCGCGTCGGTCGCCGCCGTCAGGTTGCGGTGGGCATCGTAGGTGAACTCCCGGTGCGATCCGTCTGGAAGATCCTGGCGGGTCGGTAGCTGGTGGGCGTCGTAGGTGTTGTACACTGTCCGAGCGCGGCCGTTGGTCCACGCCGTCATGTCACCGAGCTGGTCGTACGCGAAGTGTTCCTGGTTGCCGTTCGGACGGGTGGTGCTCGTCACGTTGCCGTGGGCATCGCGCTCGTACTGCATCGTACGACCCGCCGCATTGGTCAACGCAGTCAACTGGTTGAACGTCGGCTCGTAGGCCATGGCGATCTGATGGCCCATCGGGTCCACCACCCCGGCCAGGTTACCGCGCGGATCGTATTGGAAGGAGACGCGCGCCCCGCCCGGCCCGTCCAACCGCGTCGGGCGATGCTGATCATCGTAGCCGAAGGCAACACTGTTGGAGAGTGGATCGGTAATGCCGGCCACCTGTCCTGTGTCGTTCACAAGGGCGACCACACGGCTACCGGTAGCATCGGTCACGGTCACGCTGCCGGCCGCATCATAGGTGTAGCTCTCCGCCCCCGCCCCGCCATCGCCGGACGTGTGCGCCAAACGACCGCGGGAATCGAAGTCGTAGAATCTATGTGTTCCGTCGGGAAAAGCCACCGAGCGCAGTGCGTACCGGCTGGCGGGCTCTTCTCCGCTACTGTACGTAAAGCTGGTCGTGCCGTGTGCATCGGTCACAGTCGCGAGCAGTTCGCCGGTGGCGTCGTACGTGAAGGTGGTGACCCGGCCGACCGCGTCCGTGACCTGGGAGATGCGGCCTTGCGGATTGTACGTGTACGATATGGCGTCGCCCGTATCGTCGACAACTGCGATGACCCGGTTGCCGGCGTACGTCGGGGTCAGGTGCCGCCCCAGGCGATCCTGGACGGAATCGAAGGCCCCATTCGATTGGAAGGTCATGACAATGCCGTTCGCCTCGCGGACGCGATACGCCCCGCCCTCCATCGTCAACGTGGCGCGATCGCCGGGCACGCCTTCATAGCTGCCGTCCGCCTGCCGGGTGAAGAACCTGAGCGCGCTGCCGACACCAATCCTCACATTGCCAGGCGCATCGGTGGACGCCTTGGCCTCCCACCACGCCGACCCACCACGACCGAAAGCACCGAGCGTGTACCGCGCTGTGAGTTCGTTCAAGCCTGCCTGGTTCAGCTCGAACGCCAGCAGACGCTGGACATTGGCCGTGTAGTCGCCAAGTTGACTCAGGTACGTGGCGTCGTTCGCCAGCACGGCGTCGTACTGGCCGACGGTTGTGCCCACCTTGCCGGTGAAGTTGGCGAAGATCGCGTCCCATGCATCCGTCGGAACGAAGCTGGGACGCATGATAGACTTCGCCGCGTTCCAGTCCCAGGGCTGATTGGGATCCGACAGCACCCACAGCTTGCCGTTGATCGTGCCGCCGCTCGCCGTTGGCTGCATCTCCAGCATGATCGTGCCGTGGGCACCTGGAGGCAGAATACCCGCTGGCCCTTCGTTGTTTATCCCGAGCAGCTGCACGGTTGAATACGCAAACTCCGCCTTGCCTGGCAGTTGCAGCTTGGCATTCTCGACCGACAGCACCATGAGCGGCGCAATCACATCCGTAGCGCCGACGTTGGCGTAATCCACGGTGACCGGGCCCGTCCAATCCGGCCGCATCGCCCTCGGCATGCTGAGATGGGCCTCCACGCTGCCCGGCGTACCGGTAATGATGTTGATCCCGTTGGTGAGGGTGGCCGTGCGTGCGCCGTCACGAACGCGCACACTATAGGTGCCCAGCGGCAACCCCATCAGATCAAAGGTCACGTACGCTAGCGACGAATTGGAGATAAACACTGACTCCGCACCGTGCACGCCGCCGTGTGCGTCGACGATCTCGAACGTCATGTCAGAACGCAGTTGCCCGCCGTGCAATGCCAGCGTTACCGTGCCGGCATTGCCAACCTGCTGCGGGCCGACCACATCGAGCGAGAAATCCAACGCCCGCGCACTGATGGTGAAGCTAGCGGCGGCGCCGCTTGGCAGTGAAGCCGGGTAGGCCAGGACATAGTACGTCTGTGCCGCGGTGCTCGCCGCCAGTGTGCTGACGTCCGGCGCGTTCAGTTCGTTTTGCCGCGCATCGAAACGCTCGCGGCTCGGCATGTATCCCTGGCCGATGTACAACTCGGTAGAACCACCGG
>Ga0315275_10005386_pt1 | contig 12121 bp, 10 predicted proteins | sample YL17G03_0_MG_FD_205557 | JGI IMG/M metagenome (GOLD analysis project Ga0315275, IMG submission 205557) | Sediment microbial communities from Yellowstone Lake, YNP, Wyoming, USA - YL17G03_0 | ecosystem: Environmental > Aquatic > Freshwater > Lake > Sediment | place: USA: Wyoming | collected... | reverse complement strand
CAGGTCGCGGTGGACGATCCCTTTCTCGTGCGCCGCGGCTAGGCCTTGGGCCAGTTGGATGGCCAGTTCCGTGGCTTTGCGGGACAGGATGGGGCCCTTTTCCAGTCGGGCGCGCAAGGATTCCCCCTCCAGCAACTCCATCACAGCATAGGCGGTGTCTCCCTCACGCCCGACATCGAACAGGCCGAGGATGCTGGGGTGGCTCAGCGCAGCCACGGCCTTGGCCTCCCGCTCGAAGCGGGCCAGGGCTTCGGAATGGGTCGCAAGGTGTTCTGGGAGGACCTTCACGGCCACCAGGCGGTCGAGCCGCGTGTCCTTCGCCTTGTAGACCTCACCCATCCCGCCGGCGCCGAGCGGGCCGAGGATCTCGTAGGGGCCGAGTCGGGTGCCGTTCGTCAAGATCACTAGACTCTCTCCCTGTTCTTCATTTACTTTTTCCCTTCCTTCAACAGCGCCGGCCAGTTGACGATGACCGTCAGCGGCTGCGAGGCCCCATGCTCCGGCGTGGCGCGCACCAGGAAGCGCCGGCCATCCGCGGTGGTGTCATACGGACTCCAGCCATCGTCAACCGCGGGGAGCGGGAACAGTTCGAGCGGGGCGGACGGCTGCACCGTATCTGCTCCCATTTTCAGGCTCACTGCCATCAGCTTATTGTCCAGGGAAATATAGAAGAGCCCGCGCGCATCGGCGTCCCATTGCGGGTATTTGCCTCCACCAGTCGAAATCCGCGTCGCGCCATGCGGTTCCGGAAACGCCTGGATGTAGACTTCCCACGGTCCAGTCTCGTCCGATTGATAGGCCACCCAGCGCGCATCAGGTGAGAAACGACCCCACTGCTCATTGGAAGGTGTCCGCAGATAGGGTTTCGGCGTTGCGTCCGGGGCTGGTTTGCTGCCAGGCGTTGCGGGAAGAACCCAGAGGTCCCGCTGAGTATTGGGATTGAGTTCCCAGTATAGAACCCAGGATCCGTCGCGCGACCAGTCGGTGGCATATTGATTATAAAGAGACCGGGAGAAACGCTGCTCATTCTCGACCCCGCTCGACTCCTTGCGATACAGGTTCCGCGGAGCGCCGGAAGAAAACAGAATTGTCTTCCCGTCCGGTGACCAGATGGGGAAAGTGCTGAGGCCCGGATTGGAGGTTAACTTGCCGGCAACACCGCGCTCCACCTCGAGCAGCCAGATATCGGTGGATCCGGGCCTGTCGAGGGCGGTGACGATTCGGCCTCCGTCAAGCGACAGGCGGAATGTACTGTACTCGGCTGGCTCCCCCACCCCTTCCAACCGGTTTCCCGTGCGATTGAACCAGGTGAATTGGCTCAGGGTATTGGAGGCGCTGTATAGCAGCAGCCCGTCGGCGGAAACTGCCGCATTCATCTGACCCAGGAGTCCGATCTTGGCCACAGGATCGGCCACCGGATAAGGTTCCCCTTCGAGCTTGAGCGTGCCGGCATCAAATTCCTGGGCGACCAAGACCCCGCCGCGCAGCCACAGCAGATAGCTTCTGCCGTCGCCGCCGGGTGCGTACAGTGCGTTAGTGTCCGTGGTCAAGAGCTGCACCCGTTCCCCGGGCTTGGCAAACGAGGTCGCATAGATGCCGGTGTTCTCGGGCTTCTCGCTTTGAATAGAATATAAGAAGCGGCCGCCGGGAAGCACCTGCGGCCAGCGATGCATGCCTTCGAGGCGGGAGGCATCGAGCGTGGTGAGCGGTGCGGGCTTCCCGCCGAATGAGGACACCTGGAACAATCCGTCGGCCAGCACTCCATAGATGATACGGCCGTCGCTCGTCCAGGCCCCGCCTCGGGCCACAGCCACTTCGCAGATCGGCAACGGCGCGCCGCCCGCCAGATCGATTCGCAGCAACTTGCTTCCCGCGAAAAAGGCGACCGACTTGCTGTCAGGGGACCAGAAGGGATAGGCGGCTCCCTCAGTTCCGGGGATCAACCGCGCTGCTGCGCTATCCAGGGGCCGGATCCACAGCCCGTTCTTGCCGCCGCCCCAAGTCACATAGGCCGCGGTTCGGCCGTCGGGCGATAGGGCGATGCCCCCGAGGTTGTTTCCAAAAGTGAACCTGGTGCCCTCCGGCGGATCTATCTGGAGGCGGTACGAGCGGGTTTCGGCGGGTGGCCGGCTTAAGCGCCACACGCCCCAGGCGAGGAGGGCGACGATCACCAGAATAGCCGCGGCGATCCCCCAGCGGCGGCCCCCCTTGGCCTGCGCGGGCGAGGGCGGGTGCTCGATCGCCCAGCCGAGCGCAGCCTTGAGGTCGCGGGCAGTCTGAAAGCGCTGGTCAGGATCCTTGGCCAGGGATCGCCGGACGATCCGATCCAGGGGCGGGGCCGCCATCAACGGCGCCGGCTCGCGCTCGAGGATCGCGGCGATGACGCTGGCCGCACTCTCCCCTTCAAACGCGCGCTTCCCGGTCAGCATCTCATACAGCACGCACCCAAAGGCGAAGATGTCGCTGCGGGCGTCGGCTTCCTGGCCCTGCAGCTGCTCCGGCGACATGTACTGCAGCGTCCCGACGATCTGCCCCTCGCCCGTCAACGCCTGGGAGAGCGTGGCGCCGCCCTCCTCGAGAGGCGCGGCCTGGTGCTTGGCCAGTCCGAAATCGAGCAGCTTGATCCCCTGTTTGGTGACGAGGATGTTGGCCGGCTTCAGATCGCGATGCGTGATCCCTTTCCGGTGCGCGGCATCCAGCGCGTCGAGGATCTGCCCGGCGTATTCGACGGCCTTCCCGACGGGCAGCGGACCCTTCAGAGGCACGCCTTCGATATATTCCATCACCAGGTAGTTCGGACCCACATCATGCAGCGTGCAGATGTTCGGATGATTGAGCGCCGCCACCGCGCGTGCCTCGCGCTCGAAGCGCTCGGTGAACTGGGCCGTGGACACCTTGACGGCAACCGTCCGGTCGAGTCGCGTGTCCTTCGCCTTGTACACCTCGCCCATGCCGCCGGCGCCGAGCGGGGCGAGAATTTCGTACGGACCCAGTCGAGCACCCTTGGTCAAGATCACCAGACTATCTCCCTGTTCTTCATTTGATAGCGGGCATCATCAGATCTGCCCGACTTCCTTCCGCGCCTCGCAGGCCGACCGCGTCGAGCCTCGTGGCCTTTCTGACCATGGCCCGCCGGGTGACGATAGGCCGGATTAGCGGGGCGCACCTCGCCAGTTTAATAGAGAGGATAGGAGTTTGCTTTTTGGTAATGAATCAACTCTACTAACTCTATAGAAATTATATGTTTTGTCGGGGGGGAATGTCAATGACGACGAAAGCCTGGCGCGAATCAAATCCGGACAAGAAATCCTGCCGCACTCTCCTCGGCGGCCGCGAGCGCGACCTTCTCGAAGACAAGAATGACAAAGCCGCGACCAGATAATATGACAGAAACGATAGGAATAATAGATTGACCCGCGTGCTCCTCGTTGTTATGATGTGCCCAAAGAAAAAATAAGAAGTGTCGATGAAATGTCCTGCCTGTCGAACTGATAATCCTGCGGATTCCAAGTTCTGCAATTCGTGTTCGACCCCTTTGCCCAAGCGGAAAGATATCCCTGTTTCCCTGACGGAGACATTCAATCAGCCGGTCAGGGAGCTGACCGCCGGCACGAACTTTTCAGGCCGCTACCAGGTTATCGAGGAACTCGGCAAGGGCGGGATGGCAAACGTTTACAAGGTCTTCGATACCAAAATCAAGGAAAAGATCGCCCTCAAGCTGATCAAGCCCGAGCTCGCGCTCGACGCCGACATCCTCGAACGCTTCAGCCAGGAGATGACGCTGGCGCGCAAGATCGGCCATCGGAACGTCTGCCGGATGTTCGATTTGGGAGAGGCGGAAGGCGTCCACTTCCTGACGATGGAATATGTCCACGGGGAAGACCTGAAGAGCATGATCCGGATGTCGGGGACGATGAGCATCGGGGCGGTCCTGAGCATCGGCAAGCAAATTGCGGATGGCCTGGCCGAAGCCCATGGCCTGGGCATCGTTCATCGCGACCTCAAACCCCAGAACATCATGATCGACAAAGGCGGGAACGCCAAGATCATGGATTTCGGGATCGCCCAGTCCATCTCGAAAAAGGGCATCACGGGCGCCGGGGTCATGATCGGGACGCCGGAATACATGTCGCCCGAACAGGCCGAAGCGAAGGATATCGATCGGCGCTCGGATATTTACTCGCTGGGCATCATTCTTTACGAGATGGCCACGGGGAGAGTTCCCTTTGAAGGCGAGACGGCGCTCAGCATCGCCATGAAGCAAAAAGGCGAGACTCCCAAAAATCCGAAAGGAATCAATCCCCATATCCCCGACGACCTGAGCGGGGTCATCCTGAAGTGCCTGGAGAAAGACAAGTCCCAGCGATACCAAACCGCCTCCGAAGTCCGCTCCGAGCTCGATCTCATCGAAAAAGGCCTTCCCACGGCCGAGCGGGTCGCGCCCGAACGGAAGCCGTTCACCTCGAAAGAAATCACCGTCAAATTCAAACTGAAAAAGCTGCTCTTCCCTGGTCTTATTGTCGCTGCGCTTGTCATTGCCGCAGGGATCATCCTCCTGCGCGTACTTCCTAAAAAAGAAACGGTTTCCACCACATCCGGCCCGGCCTCCATCGCCGTGCTTCCTTTTGTGGATGACAGCCCGGAGAAAGGCCATGAATCCCTATGTGAGGGAATCCCGAGTACTCTGATCAATGCCCTGAGCAATATCCAAAGTCTTCGGATTCCGGCAAGGACCTCTTCTTTTTCATTCGTCGGCAAAGGTCTCGATATCCGCGGAATCGGCCAGAAGCTGAACGTTGACAATGTCCTCGAGGGGAGCATTCAGGTTGTCGGAAACGATCTTCGGATCACGGCCAGCCTCATCAAAGTGAAAGACGGCTACCAGCTCTGGAATAAGACGTATAACAGCAAACTGGAGGACGTGTTTTCGATCCAGGACAAAATCGCTCAAGCGATCGTCAGGGAGTTGAAGGTTAGGCTCTTGGGCGAACAGGAAGAACGACTCGTCAAGCGTGACACGGAAAATATCGAGGCTTATAAACTTTATTTGGAAGGCCTCCACTATTGGAACAAGCGGACCGGAAAAGACTTGAACAAAGCGATCGAGCTTTTCAACCAGGCCCTCTACAAAGATTCCAACTATGCCTTGGCCTACGTTGGGCTGGCCGACTCCTATAATTTGCTCACGGTGTACAGTGATGCGCGTCCCAGAGATGCTTTTCCCCGAGCTAAAGCGGCGGCGCTTAAGGCACTTGAGATCAATGAGACCCTGGCCGAAGCTCATAATTCTCTGGCTTATGTCTACGAATATTATGATTGGAATTGGAATGCCGCGGAAGCCGAGTTCAAACGTGCCCTCGTGCTCAATCCGAACTATGCGACGGCCCACTACTGGTATGGCGAACTCTTAGGGTGGCTCGGCCGCTATGAGGAATCGATCCAAGAGATGAAGCGAGCTTTGGAGCTTGATCCGCTTTCGCTGATCATCAATACCGGCCTGGGCTATACATATTTAAGGGCACGGCGGCTTGATCAGGCGCTCGCACAACTTCACAAAACGCTCGAACTGGATCCTAATTTTGCCTTAGCGCATGGAATTCTCGGGAGGGCATATAGAGTTGAGAATAAATTTTCTGAAGCAATTGAAGAGTTTAAAAAAGCGAGGGAACTTTCAGGCGATACAGTCAATCAGGTTGCTAACTTTGGGATAGCTTATGCGTCGGCAGGAAAACTTGAGGAGGCAAAGAGAATTCTCGAGGAATTAAGGGAAAGATCCCAAAAACAGTATGTCTCGCCGTACTGGATGGCTTGTTTATTTGGAGCTTTGGGCGATACGGAAAAATTCTTTGAGTTCATGAACAAGGCCTACGAGGAAAGAAGTGACTGGTTGATAAAAATAAAAGGCGACCCATTTTTGGATCGATATCTCTCAGATCCAAGGTATCAAGAGCTATTGAAGAAGATGGGGTTGGAATAGCCAGCGGAATAAGAAGCGCCGATGATCTCTATGATGCCGGCCGCGGATTTCGTCATCAAGGACAGCGACGTGCTCATTGTCATGGGGGATGAGAAGATGCTGGATAAGATGACGGCTTCCTAGAGCCGCTTCCTATTCTTCGAGAAGCCCCCTCAGTATCTCCTGCGCCACCTGTTTAGCCCGCCTGCCCGTCTCCCGCGACGGACCCACACACGAGGGGCAGCCTTCCTGGCAGGGGCAGACGTTACTGGTCTTCAGGCTGTGCCTGAGGAGCTCCTTCTCCAGGTCGAACAGGGCCGGACTCAACCCGATGCCGCCGGGATAGTTGAAATCAGCCGGACTTCTCCTTGTGGGCCAGAAGGAAATCATGAAAGGTATTCGGCTGAGGACTCGGCAGCCACCAGAACTTCCTGATAGGCGATCTGAAGCGGCGGGGGCCTTTCGGCAACGAAGGTCAGCTTGAGGTGATCGATGATGCGGTCCACCACGGCAAAGTCTGTGAGGAAGGCGATGACCTTCATGGTGCCGCCGCACTGAGGGCAGACCATCGGGTCGACCTCATAGACCTTGCGGATCATCTCGGCCCAGCCTTTGGAGGGGAGACGCCGGAGCTCGTCCTTCACCATCCGGAGAGAAAAAGGCCGCAGACTTGCCTTCTTGACCTTGCCCCGATGAGCATTGGCATACAGGCCGTAATAACGGACGGTGGGTTTCTTTGTAGCCATAATATTTAAACGCTAATAAGATCAACAGCCACATGCATAATGTGGCTGTGATCAATACGACTCGACCGCGGTTATCCTGCTGAGAAAGCCAACGCATTAACCTACCACACGGATCTCGCGCGGCATATCAGACAAACACTCCGCGCCGGTTTCAGTAATAACAACATTATCTTCAATGCGCACGCCATTTCTGCCGGGCAGATAAATTCCGGGTTCAACGGTATAGGCCATGCCGGGTTCAAGAATTTGCATATTGTCGCCGCGCATATAGGGTTCTTCGTGACCTTCCATGCCAATGCCGTGACCAGTACGATGTGTGAAGTAGACACCATAACCAGCCTTCTCGATCACATCACGCGTGGCTTTATCTACATCCGCGCACGCAGCGCCGGGCTTGCCCGCGGCGCGACCAGCGGCATTCGCTTCCTGCACGATCTTGTGGATCTTCACACACTCTTCATCCACCTGACCCGCGGCGAAAGTGCGCGTTAAATCTGAAATATATCCATCATATGCCGCACCCCAATCAATCACGAGCAAGTCGCCGGTCTGTAATTTGCGCTCACTCGGTGAAGCGTGCGGATTGGCGGCATTCGGTCCACCAGAGACGATCGGTGAAAACGGCATTTCGGGTTCAGAGCCATGCTTCAATAACTGCACCACCAACTCAGACGAAACTTCTTTTTCAGTCATACCCACTTTGATAAATGGAATGGTCGCTTCAAGCGCATCTTGCGCGATTTTGACCGCTTGACGCATCGCGTCCACTTCAGCCTTATCTTTCTTCAAGCGCAGATCGGATAACACATTGCTGGCATCTGGAAAGTCCGCTTCGGGTGCGCCATTTTTGACGTGACGGAATTCCAGCAGCCGCAATTGACGCGGCTCGACGCCGATCCGCTTCCCATCTAACCCCAAAGCTTGGATCGCCTTACGAAAAGCATTGTCCCACTCTGATGGATTCTCGGGATAGGCAAAGACCTGCATCTTATACGGCAAGGAAGCGACCTTCTGCAATTCAAGTTCAGGTAGAACGATCGCCGGGTCTTGATCCTTGGCATACAACAAAACGATCGGGCGTTCCATCAAGTGGAAGACCAAGCCTGAAATATACGTCAGCGTGGGACCCGGATTCAGAATAACCGCATCCAGATCAGAGTTGCGGAGTGAAGCGTTGAGTTTGTCGAAGCGGGCATGAGTCATGTGAGTCTCCTTAATCCAAAGTATGATTTTTCTTCGAGAAGAAATATAGGAACAATTTGCTCAATCTTCATCTGGGACTCCCTCTTATAAGAGACTTCTGGACGGCCTCATCTGTAGCCTTCGTTTTAGACTATAGGACATTCATTATGCGGGAATTAATGATCGTTTTCCCGGTGCGATGCTAGTTTGTGCAAGATCTTGTCAATAGATAATAAGAATTCCGTTTTCTGCTGCGCTGGTCGATTGATGGTTCGAGCACCAATTTTGCCTCATCCCATCATGGGGGATCATAAAATTTGACGCGTTAAGATGTCAAGCTGAGCTCAAGATAGCGGAGGGCGAGCCAGGAGGTCCAGGGCCAGTTCAAAAGCCTCATAAGTCCGACAGACCTCCCCACCCAGGCAAAGAGAGAATCACGAAGGATATTCAGTGGAGGCCTCGGCGGCCATCAAGACTTCCTGATAAGCTCTATGAGGCGGCGGGGGTCTCTCCGCGACAAAGGTCAGCTTGAGGTGATCAATGATGCGGTCGACCACGGCATAGTCCGTGAGGAAAGTGATGATCTTCATCCGGCCGCCGCAATGAGGGCAGACCATCGGGTCAACCTCATAGACTTTACCGATCATCTCGGCCCAGCCCTTGGAGGGGAGGCGCCGGGGCTCATCCTCGACAATTCGGAGAGGAAAAAGCCCAAGGCTTGCCTTCCGGACCTTCCCTCGATGGGCGTTGGCGTACAACCCATAATATCGCACCGTGACCTGGCCTTTGTCAGGAATATGCGAGGTCACCCGGGCGATGAACTCCAGGTAGTCCATCCGCTCCATCTCTCTGGCCTCTTTCCTATACCGGTAGCCGACCTTGCCTTCCCGTTCATCCAGGGAGAGGCGCTCCAGGGAAAGGAGCGGCCGGATCATGTATATTCCCACCCGCTCGGCCTCTCTTTTTGTCCTGGCCCGGACCCGGCTGTGGACATTGAAACCCGTATGCCTCCAGGATAGGAGGCGTTCTGCCCATTCGGGGCTGAGGAGTTCCTCGCGGACAAGATCGGCCAGGACCTCGCGGGCGAAGAGCTCTGCCAGTCGCGAGTCGTCTATCCGAGGGATCATGTGGAAGACCCCGGCCTCATCCACTTCGCCCTCGGTCACCAGAAAATGGAGGTGGGGGTGAAGATTGATCCGGTCGCCGAAGGTCTGAATGGCGGCGATAACTCCGGGCATCAGCTCGCTCTCGGCTAAAACCTCGAAATAACGAGTCAATGAGCGGAGAGGGCAGCGGCAGAGCTCCCCCAGCAGCCGGCGGTTGTACTTGAAGAACATCCGCAGCATCTTAGGGATGGTGAAGACGACCTAGCGGTGAGCAACAGCCAGGAGAAGTGTCTCCCTCATCCAATCGCCCCACTCCTCCAACCTTTTGGCATGGCAAGAGGGGCAGAAACCGCGGGTGCGGCAGGAGAACATCAGGAGGCGTTCCGCATGGCAGTCCGGACAGCGGATGCGGGCAAAGCCACAGGGCGGGTTGCCGTAGTCCAAGTAGCGCTCCACGACTTTCTTGACGATCGGGCGCAAGAAGCCATACTCCTTCTCAAAGCGGCTCTCATACTCGGCCAGAAAACGATCATATGAGTTCGGGAGCGGACTATTACTGATATTCTCCAAGAATTACTGGAACGGATGTAAGGCGAACTCCATTCATTGTGAGATAACCTTTATCCAATAACTGAAGGTAAATTGCTACAAGTCTTGCATGTCCCTCCAGAATCTCCCAAGGGCCACTAAATTCGTCGCCTTCTTTGCATACCAATATGATTCCCTCCAGATTAACAGAACCCCCGTTATCTAATATAGAAATAGTGTCTTTTATTCTTTTTGTTTGTGGATCCGTAGATTCTTTTCTTATCAGGTTATTTGCTGCTTCTGTTAGTTTATATGTGCCGTTACTAATACATCTCCAGTAGCCTGTTCTAACCACCTGCAAGTTCTTGAATTCATCGGGAATTGCGTCCAAGTCCGCAAGATACCAGTCCTTTACCCTTCTCGGAACGATAATGTTCTGATATACAAATGCACCATGACAATGCTTACCAATAGCATCAGAAACCTCTTGACGGTTACCAGACAACAAGTTTGTCCGGAGTTCTTCTTTTTCCTTCTCAGTAAGAATCCTACCATTTGGCGAAGCAGTGTCTTTTTTTGTAAAGACACTAGAATCAATCTCAGCAAGAGCAAATCTCTTTCTCATCTCATCTACCCCTATAGGTCTGAAATTTTTCATGCTATCCTCTTCTGCTGGAAGGATAATAAACTAGTTTTCGCCTGAGGTGGCAGCAGGCACCTTTTGGTGTCGCTTTTCCCCTCCGATCATCCTCGGAGAGTATAGATCGCGGCTCATGAGATGTCAAAGTAAGTTGGGGATTGCTCATGGCGGGTCAAGAAGCTGATGGGAGGCTTAAAAGCGCCGGAAATCAGCCGGACCTCTCTTCCCAGCAAAAGAATAAATCATGATAAATATTCAGCCGGGGCCTCGGCGGCCATCAGGACTTCCTGATAGGCGATATGAGGCGGAGGGGGCCTCTCCGGCCCCTATTCTTCGAGAAGCCCCCTCAGAATCTCCTGCGCCACCTGTTTGGCCTGCCTCCCCGTCTCCCGGGATGGACCCACGCACGAGGGGCAGCCTTCCTGGCACGGGCAGACGTTGATGGTCTTCAGGCCGTGCCTGAGGAGGTCCTTCTCCAGGTCGAAAAGCGCCGGACTCAGACCGATGCCGCCGGGAAAGTTGTCGTAAATAAAGATGTTCGGCTCGAAATCGGGCTCGCTGAAGACCGGGTTCTCGTCGAAAGTGGCGATCCGGCGGGGGATATCCCGCGGCGGAAGGGACTCGCCCGTCAGGTTGTCGCCGACGGAGACGCCGACGTCGTGGAGGTCGCACATCATGAACAGCGGCGAGACGTGGTGGAGGAGGTAGGCCAGGCCGAAAAGGCCGTTGACCTTCTCTTCCGAGGAAAAGGGCAGGGACTGGAGGAGTGGGGCGGGGACGGTCAGCCAGTAGGCGGTGGTGTGCATCTCGTTCTGGGGGAGGCTGAGGTTTCCGGCGCCGACATTCTCCTGGGTGAAGAGTTTGATCTTTTTGAAACCGACGACCTGGGTGGCGACATGGACCTCGCCGTGAGAGATCAGGCAGCGTTCCAACTTCTTCTTGTCAAAGACGTCCAGGATCTTGATTTTGGTGTAATCGATGGCGTCGGTGAAGTAATCGACGTCGGTCTTCTTGACGTAGGCCTTGCGCTCCTCGAAGTCGAGCTTCTCAACGAAGTACTGCTCGCCCTCGCACAGGTAGATGGCCTTGGGGTGGAGCGTTGTCAGGGCCGAGGTGAAATCGACTTCGGCGATGACTTTAGTTTCGTCTGTGGCGTCCACGACCACGAAATTGTCCGAGCTGATGCTGCGCAGGCTGACGCCGTCGGCGGGGTAGGCGTCCGAAGTCCAGTACCACTTGTCCTGGGAATGATGGAGGAGCTTCTCCTCCTCCAGGAACTTGAGGACTCCGGCGATTTCCAGCTTCCCGAACATCTCTTCGTCCCCGAAGGGAAGCTCAAAGGCGGCGCATTCGACGTGGCTGACCAGGATGGAGAGGTTGTCCGGGTTGATCAGGGCCTTCTCCGGGCTCTTGGTGAAGAAATAGTCGGGGTGGTTGACGATGAATTGGTCGAGGGGAGAGCTCGAGGCGACCAGGACGGCCGCCGATTTCCCGGTTTTCCGGCCGGCCCGCCCCGCCCTCTGCCAGGTGCTCGTAATCGTCCCAGGGTAGCCGGCCAGGACGGCCACGTCGAGACTTCCGATGTCGATCCCGAGCTCCAGTGCGTTCGTCGAGACGACCCCCAGGATTTTTCCCTCCCGGAGGCCCTTTTCAATCTCCCGCCGCTTGAGAGGGAGGTATCCGCCGCGGTATCCCCGGATCAACCCTTCCTTCTGGATCGTGGTTTCGATGTCCTCCTTGAGATAGGTGAGGAGGACTTCGGTATTGAGGCGGCTCTGAGCGAAGACGATCGTCTGGAGGTTGTTCCGCAAAAAGACTCCGGCCACGCGCCGGGCCTCGTTGATGTAGGACCGGCGGATGCCCAGGAACTTGTTGACAACCGGCGGGGTGTAAAAAATAAAGAACTTCTCGCCCCGGGGCGCGCCGTTGTCGTCGATTAAGACGACGGGCTCCTCGATCATCC
>Ga0315275_10005385_pt1 | contig 12122 bp, 9 predicted proteins | sample YL17G03_0_MG_FD_205557 | JGI IMG/M metagenome (GOLD analysis project Ga0315275, IMG submission 205557) | Sediment microbial communities from Yellowstone Lake, YNP, Wyoming, USA - YL17G03_0 | ecosystem: Environmental > Aquatic > Freshwater > Lake > Sediment | place: USA: Wyoming | collected... | reverse complement strand
ACAGGACCGCCATCCCGTACATCCGTGCCTCCTGCGAGTAGAGGATATGGTAGGGGGATACTGCAACCAGTGCAGCAGCGATGAGGGCGGTTTCTTCACCTGCCAGTTCCTTTGCGAGCAGGAAAACAACGATGATGGTGAGGGCCCCGGCAATGGCAGACGGGAGCCGCAACCAGAACTCATCTGTGCCAGCCAGTTTCACGATCCACAGGACGATAAAATGGAGAGGTGCATGGTGATCATTGAACGCGGCAGTCCATACATCCGCGATGTTTGCCTGGCTGGTCAGAAAATAGCTCGATGCTTCGTCGAGCCAGAGGGGTTTTCTGCCAAGTTTAAAGATCCTCAATCCTAGGCCGAGAATGAACAGTGCAATTAAAATAATAAGATTATTTCCGGTCTGAATGAAAAAACCACCGGTCTGCGGTGTTTTATCTTCTTCGGACCCGCCCCTGACATTTTTCCTGTGCCTTGTCCCCCTGCCCATAGAACACTCTTTTCTTTAGGGTATTTGTGGAATATCCATGATATGTATTCCGATAGGACAGGGCTGGCACCCGAACCCGGGGATATACTGTTAAATATGAATATTGGCAATACTCTTTAATGGAAATTGGATTCACCAGAATTTTTCCCGTTATCATTATTTTACTGGTCGTCGCAAGTGCGTGTGTTGCGCCGCCAAAACCGGCGCCTTCTGCAAACTCTTCTACCGGCACCAGCTCTCAACCCGGCGCGACAGGATCTACTGTCACGACAGTTCCGACTCCCCAGTATGTCACGATCGAAACTCCCTTTGCAACTCCCACCACGATACCTCAAACCCCGGATGCAAAGACAACAATCACTCCCACACCTGTACCGGACGAGTGGGTTGAAATTTACCGGATCACACATTATTATTCATACAATGCCACGGCATTTTCCTATGACCTGAAAAATCCCCCGATGCTCATCCATTTTTACCTGCAACCGGTGAACGTGACAGGAAAAAAGATAATCGTGAAGCATTACGGGCTGGATATCGAAAAGACCGAAGAAGTATCCTATAATTATTACAGCCCGTATTCGTGGTTTGAGGTGACAGCCCGGGATAAAAATACCGGGCAGATCCTCGCCCAGGACGGCTTTGGGAATCCCCCGGGAAACTCCTATTCGCAGAATGTGAACAAGACACTGAAAGTCTATACTATCGGCGAATTACTCATTGAGCTCAAGGGCAACCGTATGACGGCAACGGTGGTTGTGACGGTTAAAAAAGATGAAAATATCGCCTGATAACAACATCCCTTCACGGAATTTTTTTCACCTGTTTGTAAAGCATGGTTTTTATCCTCTGAACGATGGACTTCATCGATATGTTCTTTACCAATCGGCACAGTGTTATTATGGAATTTATGCACTTTGTGCACTGCGGGAGGGTGTGCAGGTGCCGGGCCACGATACCGTGCCTCCGGCCCTGCATGTTGCTCCTTGCGTGCAGGAAGCCATAAGTTACATCCGTGTCCCGGTGGGGTAGTGGACATCCTAGAAGCCTGCGGAGCTTTTGACCCGGGTTCAAGTCCCGGCCGGGGCGTCCCCTCTTTTATGAATTTTTGGATGAAACCTTTTTCCCTGGACACAGGTTGCCTGAAGTGCCGGAATCCAGCCGGCCGTTTCCTGCCTGGACCTGATGTCGCATGCGCAAGCCGAATCCCCTACAGGAAAAAAGAAAATTACCTATAGCCGGAACTGCCAATGTTGTACCTGATCAGATGAAAAAAAAGGTCCTTTCAGCCATTGCCCTCTTCATCTGGGTTGTGATCGTTTCGGTTTTTTCCCTCCTTGCCTACCGCATCGACCTTGAAATTTTTTTTGTCCTCTGGCTGATCGGGATCCTTGTCATCGTTGAAATGATGGATACCCGGTTCTCCCTTCCCCGGTATCTACGGTACATCAAATACCTCGTTGCGGCGGGGATTATCCTGTTCGGGGGGATCGTGGCCCAGAAAGTGCTGGAGATCCTGTCGAAATGAGAGCGGCTGCGCGGTATGCTATCCTCGTGGTTCTGGTTCTTGGTGTCGTCCTGGCGCTGGGACTGTCCCTTTCAGGCCCGCTTCTCTATACGCTGGAAAAGGATACGTTTCCCTCACGGTTTCATGAAAATACCGATGTGTTGAAAATCAAATCCCTCAATAGTACACATGACATTTTCCCCATGTTTCAGGATCTCATCGATTTTTCAGGCCCCATAGTCCTGAATATTCACATCAGGGATTTTGATGAAGCCCGGAGACTTCTTGAAAATTTTGCAAAGAGTAACATCAAGGTAAGCAATCTTGTTGTTTCACTCGATATGAGTGAAAGTGAGATGGAGGAATTCTCCAAAAGTAACGCACGACAAAGGGAACTGCTCCAGGAACTTTTCAACCAGACAATATCCCTTGATGAACTGAAATCACTTGAAATCCGGTACCGCGACGAAAATCGCCCCGAGCTTATTATGTCGGTTCAATATGAGGGGGAGGCAATACGGAGAAAAATCCATGAATTATATGAACAATACAACCATGAGACAGAGAATATTATTGCCACGAGTAAAAAGTTTGGTCTTGACACCCGGGACGATGAGCAAAGTGTAACTGAATTCAAAAAAATCATTGAAGAGATCGATTCGACGGCACCAGAAATCGAAACCCCCCTGCCACGTATTCCGACACTGTCGCTTTTGATCAATCCGGAGAAAGGATCCTATCTCGATACCATCGGACTCTCCGGGATGTATTCTTCAAATGCGGCGGGAATAACACGGCAGGGGGTTACGATTTTTATTGATAATTCCAGTGTCTCAAGTATCACAACGGATAAAGACGGGCTGTACCATTCAGCCTTTCAGATCGAACAGCTCACGGCCGGGCTGCATTCCCTCTATGCAACCTCCGGTTTGACCTCCTCGGGATTCAGCACCCTGAATGTTACGATGGTGCAATCAACGACCTCTCTTGAGATACAACCTGTCCCTGCTAGGCCGGAAGTCCGGTGCACCGGAACGGTCATGGCCAATAAACCAGTAAGGAACGCTCCTGTAGACCTGATATCGGATTTTCGCACCATCGTACGCCTGACCACAAATAAGGGGGGCGCCTACGAATCGCGGATCAGGTTTTCACCGGGCATTCACCGGCTCGAAACACGGTTTGTGAACGATTCTTATCCGATCTTTTCCTCAAAGAGCCTCATATACGAGATAGAAGCATCACAGGACAGTATTCTTGGTATCAGACTCATCGATGCAGAGATGAGTGCTGATGAACTTCTGTTGACTATCGACCCGACTGCTTTGAGCTATCGGGACACGCTCAATATCAGCGGGACATTATCGGGAAAAGCTCCGGACAAGAAACTGGTAGAGATCTATATCGATGGGTCCTTCTATCGTACACTGCAGACTAAGAACGACGGTACCTATGCCGGTTCGTACACAATTGATCGGATCAAAGCAGGAAACCATACGATATTTGCCCATTACAGGGAACCGGAGCAGGGAGAACTCTATTCTGAACCCGGCCACTTCAGTGTGATTCAGGTTGATTCCAGCACGATGCTTGAAATAGAGATGACCGATGGTGGTACCGCTCTGGTCTGCCGGGGAAATATCACGGCAGGTACACAAGGTGTTGCGTCTGCCCCGGGAGAACTGGTCTGGGACGAACAGAACAGCCTCGCATTTACAACGGATGCGGCAGGTTCATTCCGGCAGAAGATCACCCTGCCGAACGGCAACCATACACTGTATGCCCGTTTCAATTCACGTCTTTACCCGATTAATCCATCAACGAGCAGCGTTTTTAAGGTTGAAATACTTCCGCCCCTTGACCTGTATGTCAGGCCACCGACAGTCCGGTACATGGATACCCTGACTATCGGGGGTTCGTTGCACGGTATAAATGTAACTGCCAAGGATGTGCAGGTATTTATTGATGGTAAGAAAGTTAAATCAATTCAGACCGATACGCAGGGGAATTTCACAACACTATATCCTGTTGAAAAGATCCACGGTGGAAGACACAATGTCTCTGCGATATCAGCTGGTCACCAGTCAGAAGGTATATCGTTTGATGTTTTGATGGTCAATTCAACCATATCGCTTTCTGCACACCGTATTGGTGACACGAGCCAGGTGTTATGTTCAGGACAGCTCAGGACAGCCAATTCATCTGTGCGTTCTGCCCGTGTTGTTTTAATCCGGGATAATGAAACCGCCATTATATCAACGACGGATGAGCGAGGTTTTTTCAATGAGACTATCACCATTCCGGCAGGAAAACACCAGATTCGGGCGTGGTTCAATGATACGAAAGTATTTCCAATTTATCCTTCAGAAAGTCCCCCCGTTGATATCGAAATTCCTGAACCATTGGTCATCAGTATCCTGCCTGAACATGCTGTATACGGGGATAATGTATTTTTACAGGGATTGCTTCGCGGGGAGGATGTTTCCCAAAAGAACGTTCAGATCTTTGTTGATGATAAAAAGATCGGGTCATCGGTTCCTGATTCCAAGGGGAACTTTAGATATAACTTTACAATTGAAAAGATCCAGGCGGGTACACACATAATCCATGCCAATTCAGGAAATATCCGATCAAATAATGTTGAACTCGATATCACAAAGGTCAATTCAACTACTGGTCTTTCTGCGGTCAGGATTAACAACACATCTCTGGTCAATTGTTCCGGAACCATTATTGCCAATAATATTTCAGTGCGTTTTGCTCCACTCTCCCTTGTATGGAATGACAACTACATTGTTAAGACGGTGACAGATGACAACGGGATGTTTAAAGAACAGATCGGACTACAGGCAGGAAAGCACCTGATCAAGGCTCAGTTCAATAGTACTGATCTATTCCCAATTTTACCATCAGAAAGCCAGATAATTGAGATTGACATCCCCCAGGTAATTTCCAACGAGTCTCTCTCACTCGAAATCCGGCCAAATCAGGCAATATTTATGGATAAAATTATCATCAGCGGTTCATTCTCTAAAAATACAAGGATACAAAGACTATTATCCGACGTTACAATTCCAAACATCGTAAAAACACCAGCGATAACATCAAATCAGCCAATCTCAGGAAAACCTGTTGTTTTCTTCATTGATAATAAAAAAGCGGGAACGCTCACTACAGACGCTCTTGGCAAGTTTGCATCAGAATTCATCATTGAAAAAATCCGTGCAGGATACCATACGGTTAATGCAATATCAGGAAATATTCAATCGCAGTTCTTGACATTTCGGGTCATAATGGTCAATTCAACAACAACATTGTCGGTCCAGCAGCTTAACAACACTTCTCTGATCAATTGTACAGGTTCAGTTACTGCGAATCTGCACCCTGTCAGATCTGCACCGGTTACTATAGTCCTTGATGAAAAGATTATTTTTGAAACCAGCACCGATGAATCCGGGAAATTTAAACAGACAATCAGTGTACCCGCAGGAAAACACCGGATACAGGCACAGTTCAACAGTACTGACACGTTCCCGCTCTTTCCCTCGGAAAGTGCACCTTTGGAGGTGACAATCCCAGAACCGCTTATCCTTACGGTTCAGCCTGAATCTGTGAACTATAAAGATGAATTATCCATTAAGGGAGAACTGCATACTGATTTGGTTTCAGATCAGGAAATCCAGATATTCATCGATAATAAAAAGCAGGGTGTATATCGGACTGATCACTATGGCAGCTTTGAAACGAACATCAGCCTTGAAAAAATTTCCGGAGGCATGCATACAATGTATGCTAGTTCAGGACAGGTACGATCAGGCACTGTCCAATTCACTGTTGTCATGATCAATTCAACTACAAAATTATTTGTTCAAAAAATCGGCAATACTTCACAAATTACATGCTCCGGGTCTGTATCTGCTGGCAATAAACCTGTAACCTCTGCTCCGGTTACTATAGTCTTGAATGATAAAATTTATTCTGAGATTAATACCGATGATGATGGTTCATTCAAAGAAACACTCATTCTCCCGGCCGGAAAACACCGGATACGGGCACGATTCAACAGTACTGACACGTTCCCGCTCTATCCCTCAGAAAGTGCTCCCGTGGACGTTGAAATTTTCCCGGCATTGTCTCTTGAAGTCAGGCCGGCTTCCCTCATTTATAAAGATGATCTCACCGTTGAAGGGATGCTGGTACGTCCCGGGCAAGTTGGGGGATCTGTCGATATTTTTATTGATAATAATTACCTGGCAACCCTGAAAACTGACGCAACCGGCAGATATTCCGGTCAGATAGTAATTGAGCGCATGCTGAGCGGGCGCCATACTGCTCAGGCACGATCCGGGGAGATTTCCTCGGACCCAAAGGAATTCCAGATTCTCACGGTACCTTCAAGGACAACTCTTTTGATTACCAGTATCACCAATTCCTCACTTGTTACAGCCTCCGGATCGGTCATGGCATTTGACCGGTCCGGTACCATCCTCCGAAAACCGCTCACGATTTTGGATGTCCGGAAGATATTATCAGAATTCTGGAAAAATCCCCTGGACATGGCAAAACGTCCGGTGAGCCTTGCCCCCGTTGGGATTATTCTTGATACCCTGACGATCGTGGAAACACAGACAGATGCTGTCGGAAATTTTTCTGAAGTGCTCTCATTGCCCGCAGGGTCCCATGCGATCTATGCACAGTTTATCAATGACAGCTACCCCATAACAAAATCTCTGAGTAATCCGGTTGAAATAAATATTGCGTCCGCTAATCTGTCCACAATTTCCAGGAGCGAACCATCCAGGATATTTCTTCTGGTGCCCTTCGTAATTGCGGTGATCCTTCTCATGTTTATTGGTGGAGCGGTATTCTATCTGCAAAGGAAGTCCGGGCTTTTTAAAAGAATTGGGGCAGGAGCAGTCGGAGAATATGGTCCGGATATTCCCGTATCTGCAGATATCATTGATATATCCCGCCATGATGCACAGACCCTGCCAAAAGGAGAGCCTCAACCTGATGACGGGGCTGTCTCCGGGGTTTCCCTATTTTTGCGGTATTTGCGGTTCCTGCGGGATAGCGGGCTGAGCTTTGCGGCAAGGAACGTGTACCTGCATTTTACCGGGCGTATTGCCAAAAGACTGCACATCGCCCGTCCCCGCACGCTCACCCCCCGTGAATTCCTGCGCACTTGTGATCAGAAACGCTTTGCAGGTGCGTTTTCGTCATTTGTTTCTATCTATGAACAGGTCCGGTATGGCGGCGTGAAAACACCACAGAAAAAAGAGGAATTTGAAGATTCAATTAAGGCAACGGATGAATCGCTGGAGCGTGAAGACCATTAGGGCAGTATTCTGGATTGCAGGGCTTGTCATCCTTGTTTCAGCACTTGTCCTGACAGTACACCTCTCCTCAAACAACCTCGAATTCAGCAGGTATAATAATGGCTGGAACGGGACATCTCAGTTCTTTGCCGACCTTGACCGCCACCACAGTTTCGAGGTTTCTGATCCTGAACAACTTGCTTTGTATCATGAAAATACGACGCTGTTGATCATCGCACCGGTTCGCCAGCCGACTGATAAGGAGATCGCGGCGTACCGCTCATTCCTCATTCGGGGAAATACCATTATCCTTGCCGATGATTTCGGGACGGGAGAAGCAATAGTACGGGGGATTGGGAGTCGCATCTCAATCATTCCCGGTAACCTGTCCAGTATCGACCGCCTCTTTGTTGATCCCTATTCTGTCGTAGTCTACCGCGTCTCCAATGAAACTCCGGTAACATCCGTTACCCGTCTGGTTCTGAACCGTCCTGCACCGCTCGAAGGAGGGGACGCACTCATGGCTACGTCTATCCTGAGTTGGATCGATGACAACGGGGACCGGAAAATCAACACCAACGAAGTGCTTGGAAAATTTACCGTTATGGCTGCAGATAACATCGGAAAAGGCAGACTCGTGGTTTTGTCAGATCCAAGCATCTTTGTGAACACCATGCAGGGTCTTGATGACACATGGGACAACAAGCGTTTTATCAGTGGCCTCATTCAGAACGATGGGTATCCAATCGTTATCGACCAGATGAACTCCCGGACCCGTGATGCGGAAGGGATGAGCGAAATACTTCATGTAATACGAACCACATTAAGTATTGGGATTGTGATCGTCGTTCTGCTGGTGCTCTTTGCCGCTGTGGCATGGAGAAAAAAGGTTGTGTAGGTGCCCTGAATGGAACGGGATGAACTGGCCATGGAGATCGGTGAGATCTCGAAGATATATACCGCGATCAACCAGAAACTGGAAGAATTTGTGGTGGGCAACAAAACCCTGATCGACTCGATCCTGATCGGCCTTTTGAGCGAAGGGCACATCCTCATTGAAGGTGTGCCGGGCACCGCAAAAACCACGATTGCAAAATCCATTGCTCTTGTCACCGGGTGCAGCTTCAACCGCATCCAGGGCGCGATCGACCTGCAGCCTGCCGATATGATCGGGGTCCGCATTTTTGACCAGGAGAAACGGGAGTTCTCGATGCGCAAAGGGCCGATCTTTACCAATATCCTCCTTGCCGATGAGATCAACCGCGTCAACCCGAAGTCCCAGAGTGCCTTTATTGAAGCGATGAGCGAGCGGCAGGCGACCGTCGACGGGATCACGATGCCGCTCCCCACCCCCTTCTTTGTCATTGCCACCCAGAACCCCTATGAATTTGAGGGCACCTTCCCACTCATCGAAGCGCAGCGGGACCGGTTCATGCTCAGCATCAGATCCTCGTACCTGAACCCGGAGGACGAACTCGGGATTATCAGGCGGGCCAACGAGGGGCAGCTGGACTGGGAGGTGTTCTCCCGCAACCTGACGCCCCTGCTCTCCCAGCAGGCGATCCAGTACCACATCGATGTAGTCAGCCTGATCACGGTTGAGGAACCTGTCCTCCAGTATATCCGTGACCTCGTGATCGCAACGAGAAAACACGCCGATATCGATCTTGGGGCCTCGTCCCGCGCCTCGATCGCGCTCGTGAAGGGGGGAAAGGGCATGGCAGCACTCAACAACCGGCCCTACGTCCTCCCCGATGATATCAAGCAGATTGCGCCCGCGGTGTTCGGCCACCGGATCCTGCTGACCCGCGAGGCAGAGATCGAGGGGCTTACGACACGGCAGGTGCTGGACGGGATCCTGAATTCTGTCGAGGTGCTCTGAATTGTGCGGTTGAGACGCTGCGCACAGGGCATTTCCCTGCTCGTCATCCTGCTTCTGGTGTGGGCATTTATTCTTGATTCCATGGCGATCCTGCTTGCCGGCAGCACCCTCCTTTTTGCACTTGCCGCCCTTGCCCTTTCCTTTGACAACCGTTTCCGCCAGATGGTCGCATCCCTTATGGCAAAAAGGACGCTGGAGCGCACCATGGTCCGGAAGGGGGCTACGGTCCGGGTAACCATGCAGATCGCAGTGCAGGTGCCTGCCCATATGGAGGTGAAGATTGCAGAAAACCTTCCCTCCGGTTTGGTGGTACAGGACGGTGAGACCGGAACAGTTTTTGAAGCGGTCCCGGCTGCCCCCCCTCAACGTCAGGAACGCAAGGTCACCTATCGTGTCACGCCGGTCGTACACGGTTCGATGCACGTTTCCGGTGCATCCCTGATCGCGCGGGACCTTTTTTTTGAGAACAGTATTGACCTCTCATCAGAACCCTTCCGTGGACCGGTCCTGTTCGTACAGCCCCGGGGGTTGTTTGAGCCCTCATCGCAACGGGTGACCGCCGAGACCCGTGAGATCGAGAAGATGAGTGTGCTTTCAGGGTTTGGCATCCGCGCATTACGTGAGTATTACACCGGTGATGACCTGCGCAGGATCGACTGGAAACTTACGGCAAAACACGATAAGCTCTTTGTCCGGGAATATTCCGGGGTGATGAGCCTTCCCCCCCTCATTATTGTCGATCTCCCCTGGCGCGGGGCACCACATTCTGCACAGGATTTCAACCGGATGGTTGCTGCCGTTGCCGGCATGGCGGAGTATTCTGTCAAGATGTTCCAGTATGTCTCGGTGCTCCTGATCTCCGGGTCAAACATCCTCCAGTACATGGGGGAGGAAAAAGATCTGCAGCGCTGCATGTCGGTGCTGCGGGAGTGGATGCATCCGGTGGAACGTACCGTCCATTTCTACCGTATGCCTGACCGGTCAGACCTTCGCCGCCAGATCCGCACCCTCGAGAGCCGGTTAGAAGAAGCACGCGATCCTTCGTCACAGAAGTTTTTCGATTCCTTAAACAAACAGTACCTCCGGTCTCTGCAGGCCCAGCAGATACCTGCATTCACCGCCCAGCTTGTCAGGACGTTATCTCCCCTCATGGCGGATGAATGCTACGTGTTTTCGCTCTTTTTTGGGGATGCAAGCCATCTCCGGCAGGTCATCCGTCAGGCAAAAGCCATGAAGATCCGCGTGCATGTCCGGATGCCCGGGATAACGGGTTCATCCGGTGGAACGGATTACCAGAGCGGCCTTGGTGCTGATACCATGGAGGCATTTGCATGAACCTTCCCCTGCGTCTGGACCATGGCTTTTTTTTGCTCATGGCCGCGGGGATCCTCATATTCACGGTTGTCGCATCCCCTTCGTCATGGTATCTCTATCCCCCCCTCCTTGTCCTGCTAGGAATTGTGCTGCATGTCACCCGCGGGTGGAAGGACCGGGTATTTTATATCCTCTGTGCCGGGCAACCGCTCGTGATTGCATTGTCTGCCGCTCAGGGATGGGCCGGACTGTTTATTATGTGGATGCTTGCCGGGATCGTGCTGGCAACCCTTGGGATGCTGGTGTCAGGTCGTGACTGGCAGTCCTACGCGGCTTTCTGCGGTGCGACACTGGTCATTGCCGCGGGGATCGATGCATCAAATCATGTGCTGCTCCCGCTCGTAATTATTGGCGGTTTGACCTCACTGTTTGTTGCGGTCCAGACAATCCGTGAATACCAGTTCAGGAAACGGTATACCGGAGCAAACCCATGAAATTTCCCCGGCTGAACCCCTATTACAAAGCCTCTCTTGTCCTTGTTGCGGCAGCAGTGATCCTTGTCGCCGTTGCGATCCTGACCGACAGGCGGGACCTTACCAGTGCCGCAATGGTGATTTCATCAATGGTATGCCTGATCACCGGGATTTTTCTTGCCACGTTCTCCAGCAGCGAACCACTCGACACACGGTTCGTGAGCCTGCTTTCGGTCCCGGGCTGCATCAATCTCTGCCGTGTGTGCGCAGACCTCGGAATTTCCGGCAATGCCTGCTTCCTTCCCGCAGGCAGGGACGGCAGGACACGGACGATGCAGTTCATCCCGGTCGCCGGCTATGACGGCTCACCTGTCCAGGGGGATTCCTTCATCGCCACCCCCAATGCTGCCGGGCTGGTGACCGTCCCCTCAGGTGAGCCGCTGTACCGTGAGATCCGGGAGCAGGAGAAGCTCGTTATCCCGAAAGAAATGGCCGATATCGCCACGCTGTTGTCCGAAGTGGGTGTAGAGGTGCTCGGAATTGCCGACAAGGTCACGACTGAGGCAAACGGCCCTGTCATCACGGTAACGATGGAAGTATACCGGCTGATCGGCGGATGCATGGCTGTCTCTTCGGAATCACCGAAGTGCTGCACCACCAACCCCTGCCCGGTCTGCAGCCTCCTTGCCTGTCTTGTTGCGGAGGGAACGGGAAGGGTTGTCCAGGTGGAGCGCTGCAGTCCGGATGCTGGTGAAGAGCGGGTGACTGCGGTCTTTACCCTGCTGCCGTGAAAGGAAAAATTTTGATTCTTTTTACAGTTTCGGAATGTGGGTGGGCACATTGAAAAAGGACTTTTTCGGATTGGATTTATGTAGAGAATAAAAGAATAATCCAAATGACCGGGATATTTCATATATTGCGTGCATCTTTTCCAGGGATATCACAAACGGGGGATGCCCACGCGGCGGGGAATTAATCGTCGCATCAGCAAGGATTGATTGGAGAAGAATTCTTCAGAATTCTTCGATATCCGAAGAATTGATCAGAGCAAAATTCGAGGAGAAGAAGAACTCATCAGAGTTCTTCGATATCCGAAGAATTGATCAGAGCAAAATTCGAGGAGAAGAAGAACTCATCAGAG
>Ga0315275_10005384_pt1 | contig 12122 bp, 17 predicted proteins | sample YL17G03_0_MG_FD_205557 | JGI IMG/M metagenome (GOLD analysis project Ga0315275, IMG submission 205557) | Sediment microbial communities from Yellowstone Lake, YNP, Wyoming, USA - YL17G03_0 | ecosystem: Environmental > Aquatic > Freshwater > Lake > Sediment | place: USA: Wyoming | collected... | reverse complement strand
CTGAACATTGGGATAAGCTCGGCATCCCACAGGACAACACCTTCCGCCTGGCCCGCGGAAAAGGATGTGAAACCTGCAATCGCACTGGCTTTAAGGGACGCGTGGCCCTGCACGAGTTGCTGCTGGGGTCGGACAAACTCAAACGCATGATTCAGACGAAGGCGAGAACTGAAGAGATGCTAAAGGCTGCCATTGAAGAGGGTATGACCACCCTCATGCAGGATGGAGTTCAGAAGTCCCTACTTGGCCACACCACGTTCAAGGAAGTGAAGGCGGTGGCCATCAAGTAATCGGACTCAAAGAACGGAGGTCACGCTGCTCACGGAGGGACGCTTCAACCCATAGTTTTTATCTCACGCGAAACACGCCCGTTCGCGCCTTTAGCTACATCCCTGCAACTGTGCGAACCTCTGCCGATCCCCGCGATCAGATGTACATCGTTCCCCCTCCCCTCTATCGACAAGAATAGACGTATCGGTCCTGCCCAGCACCTTGGCTCATGAGTGGTCCACCATTCCTTCTTCCCTTCATGAGGAGAAGGCCTGCAAGGACTTTATGACAGAATGGGCTATGCTTGTGGCGACGGCGCAGGGGAAAGAAATTTCCGTATACGGGTTTCAGCGAGTTGAGAAACAGCAGTACATTCTAATCCGAAAGAGGGACGCTTGCCCTATCGCACTGTTGCATCCACATTCATCGTCGCAGACTGATCGGGAAAACGAAGACTGATCGCAAACTGGCCTCCCGAGTTCATGGAGGCCGGACTCATGACTTTCGCACCATTCAACGAAACATCGAGTACAACGCCGAACCCGGCACGTTCAGCAGCCAACCACCGTTGTACGCCGATGCGTGCAAACGAACAGGCGAAGGGTGCCGGAACCCGAACACACGCGTGCCGCCGTACCAAACAATTTCCGCCAAGTTGCCACTGAGAATTCAGCACAGCACACCTCTTCATGAGAAGCACGAGGCTATGGTGAAAATGCTGACGTGTGAACGGGAGACTACGCGGCAGTCGTTGAAACGATAGCCACGTACTTTTTCAGGCGATTCTGTGCAGCAGGGGATAATTCCGTGAAAGCCAGGCCGAAGAATTGATCCTTCATCCACCGCACGGTGGCGACGGTAATATCGGCGGGCTTGATTTGCCTGGGAAGGCGCAGGCTCAACGTGACCTCATCCCCTGGCCTGATCTCAGCCTCCGTGCTGACTCGGGCGCCGCGTATCGAAAGATCGTAGACCACGCCCAAGTCGATACTAGGCCTCCTCAACCAACGACGAGACTGGCAACGAGACAGGGCGCAGACAAAAGGAGCAGAGATGCGGACACGCGGGTGCTGGCGAAACTTATTCAAGACAGAGGATTGATGTGAGGTCTGTTCCATAGAGCGTCCCTACCCTGTTTCTACCGTATATCAGGACGCTCTATTTACAAATAGAATTCCTCAATCGCACCGATTGAATCGTGGCATATGGTGAAGGACTCACCCGCCTTGTCCATTCATTCAATATCTCTAGCTTACGGCATCCCTTCCTTACTGGTCTCGACTGTCCGATTGTCAGCCTCTCCCAACGTTCTCTCAACACCCTTGGCCTTGTCGATTGCGCTCCTGGCCATCCCACCAACCGCTGTGTCAAGAACGTGTGGTGGTTCCTTCACCCCATTTGTGGGAGGGACCTGACGATCGCATCCGTTCAGGCCTATCAGCGACACCACCGACAAGGGAAAGACCAGCATGGACATCGACAGTTTCATCATCCATCATCTCCTTTCTCTGTGGTACGTGTGCACTGGAGGACAACGGTGGAATTCTCGGACTCAGGCGTGTGGTCGGGCACAACCTATCCACACGGATGCCGCATATACGCAACCCCACAGGCGCCGTGTCCAAACCCACCCAACCGGCAAATTCTTCAATTATCCTTAGCTCATTGCCAATGACTCGATCAGCGTTGGTTGTGAGATGAGTATGACCACTGACTTTCGATGACTTCCTTTCCTGACGATCAATTCATCCCGCACATGCGGCATACGACACACACGCGACCGCTCGACGATGGTTGTGTCAACGCAGGCCAAGGGGCATGCTCACCATACAGTTTTATTTTATTAGCTAAATACCCTATTTGACTCTCGCCATGACCCATGGTACCCTCTACCTTCATACGAGCTAGCACTAGCCCTCGCGCATCTCGAATCTCATTTGAGTGTTTCAGCGAGATTAATCATGCAGTAGATGTTGCTCGTACGTTCCATCATTTTCTTCGCTTGGACACCTGGCAGGAAGATGGACGGAATGACGTTGGTATTTCTATCCGACCCCCTCATCTCCATCGAGCGTTTTCCCACGTTGGAGGTGCCTGGTTCTATAAAGGAGCACGTATGAAGCTATCCACTGGGTGGCGAGCCGACAAGACGAGAAAGAACCGAGCACGGGCGACACGGAAACCAAAAATTCGATGGGAGGTCCTTGGCCTTCCAAATCCTCTTGATACCAGTCTGACGACCTCAATGGAAGACATCCGCCGGCAAGTGTCGAGCATGGCAAGCCGTGGGTTCGGCCAGGGCACTCGCTCCCGCACGGCTGAGCGAGAAGCCAAGACCACCAACCATGCTCCTGACTCAAGCAGCAAGAGACGACGCGGAGCGACGGAGTCGCCGCAATCATAGAGGAGTCAGGATCATAAACGGCAGGCGATTGGCGACTCAATACGAGTCGCCACGCAAAGGAGGGCACCATCGGACGAGCAGGAAAAACGACCATCGCAAAACGCGACCGCGAGAAATCGAAGCAAATTCAGCGGCGCGAGAAAGACGCCCGTCGAGAACAGCGCAAGACAGAGAAGCCCGCTCGCCCCTTGAACACAGAGGGAGAGGATCCAGATTTGGCCGGGCTTCAGTGGGGCCCACAAGAACCACTGTATTAGGGATATCGTGAGCGCACCCACGCGCATCACCCCATTCCCGTCCTACGCCGTCTTCAGAAAGCGATCAGCGGTAACCACTGCCTGCAGCTAGTTGGGGAGCCACGCGACGATACTCGCCCTTCTGCTTCAGCATCAGCACTTCGCCATCCGCATCAGTCAGAACCGGAAATCGTCCTCAATCGCAAGTGCCTGATCGGGATCTCCGACATTGATACGATACTGCGTCCGGCTATCCGGATTGCGGCCAGGGCCTACGCCAAATTCCGTCAGCCCGTCGATGATCCCTTCGCATCCGTCCTCGCGAAACCTGACCTTCGTGCCGTCAGAAATTCTCACCCATCTCTTCACCGTGTGCGGCCCCTCAGCCTCTGGGTTTGTCATGACGACACTCCTCTGATCGCTCACAACTCTTTACCTGTCAGTGGATACGCGTCGCTGGCATCTCCCCAGCCGTTCGACTCTTTCCTAAGAAACCTAGACCCTCTCCGGCACAACGGGACTCGGCTGATGCTGGCGTCGGTCCTCGCCTGGACGCCCCCACCGCTGACGGTCCCCTCTGGAACGTTCAGCCCCCCCCCGCGAATGCGGACGATCACCGGGGCCAGGGCTTCCCTCTGCCAACGGCACAGGATGCCCCAACAACGTTTCGATCGCGTGCAGCTGATCACGTTCCTCGAAGGTCACGAAACTGGTGGCTCGCCCGGTCATCTTCATCCGGGCTGTCCGTCCAATACGATGAATATAGTCCTCCGGACAATTCGGCAAATCGTAATTCACCACGTGGCCGATATTCGCCACGTCAATCCCGCGGGCTGCGACATCCGTCGCGACGAGAATTCTGACCTGCCCTCGCTTAAATCCGTCGAGAGCACGGAGGCGCTGGGGCAGACTTCGGTCTCCGTGGATGACCGCGACGCGATGGCCGGCCTGTTCAAGCGTCTGACCGAGTCGATCGACCCGATTCTTTGTCCTAGCGAATACGAGGACGGTCCCTCGTTCCGCCCCCAGCAACGACACCAACAGATTCGTCTTCTCCTGGGAGGTCGTATGATGCAACGCCTGGGTCACACCTTCAGCCGTCGTTGAGGCAGGCGTCACCATCACATGAACAGCACCGTTCAGGCTCGCTTGAACCAGTCGGGTGACATCCGTCGGAATCGTGGCGGAAAAGAGTAACGTCTGTCGCTCCAACGGCAACGCGTCAAGAATCTGATTAATCTGTGGAGCAAATCCCATATCGAGCATACGGTCGGCTTCATCGAGCACCAGGATTTTAATCGGGGCCAGATTGACCGTCCCGTTCCACATATGGTCCAGCAGACGCCCTGGTGTGGCAACCAGGATATCGGGCCGCTGGCGCAATCCTCTAATCTGCGCCTGCATATCGCTCCCTCCGACGATGACCGTGGCAGAGATGCCGTGGCTTCGACCGAGCTTCTCGATTGAACCAAAAATCTGCAACGCCAATTCCCGCGTCGGTGCGAGAATCAACGCTTGCGGCTGACCTTTCGGCAAGACCGCAAGCCGTTCGATCATGGGAACAACAAACGCAGCCGTCTTCCCGGTACCGGTTTGTGCACAACCGATGACGTCCCGACCCTCAAGGGCGGGGGGAATGGCCTGAGCTTGAATGGGAGTGGGAACCAGCAAGCCCGCTGCCGTCAAATCACGCAAGAGCGGTTCAGACAGACCAAGGGTATGAAAACTCGTGTGAACAGAGGTATGCAATGCACTATCCTTTCAGTGTGATCGCATTAAGACGGGATCAGAGAACCGAGGGGAGAGAAACCAGGAAGGCATCAATTCCGACAGGACCTGGTCGCGATGCGATCGCGAAGTCCGTTATGGTGTATACAGCCGTGCCGCCGGACTACTGCGACAACGATGTAGACCTCATCATACATCGAGTCCCTTCTGGCGTCAACTCTCTTGTCTCTTGAAAAAGAAAGGCCCGATAATGCCAATGGGTAAAATTGACCTCTACTTTCAAGACATTGGACTATTTATATTGTCATGATGGACTGACGCGTTCGCTATCCTAGCGAGATTGTGCTATGGTAATTGCAGCTGATGTCCGGTCACTACTCTATCCCTCGCGCCTTCCTTCCCTCCCTCTAGATTCTGCGCGATCGATGCTATAGTTTCCGCCCTGCTCCGCACGCAGGTCCCTTCGGAGAGACCGCCGAACAGCACCAGTCCGTGCCGCACTCGTCTCTGCCCGATAGCAGGATCGGCAGACAGAAAATGACGGTGCAGACGTTGATCGAATCGAAATGCAGCGTATAGTGGCGGCCTGAGGCCGTCATACGAATCCCTTAGGATTAAAAGGCCCAATGAGCCAGACAGCACAACAACGCGTGACTCCACGATCACCAACGTTCGCCATTGCACCCACCGGTCTATCGATCCCGATCAGCCGCCGGTATAACAATATCTGGACCATCATCCTCTTTTGCGCCATTGCCATAGGCGCCATGATCGGGGTTCCGCTTTATGGATATCTCTACCACTACACCTGGCTGGACTGGTCGCTGTTTGGACTGCTCTATGTCGTCAGCGGACTGGGCATCACCGTCGGCTACCATCGACTAATGGCTCATCGGAGCTTTGACTGCCCGAACTGGGTCAAAGGCACACTCTTGATCGGGGGCGCCTGGGCGCTGCAAAACTCCGCCATCAAGTGGGCGTCCGATCATCTGCGTCACCACGCGCACTGTGACGAGGAGAAAGATCCGTACAATGCGCAACGGGGATTCTGGCATAGCCACTGCGGATGGCTCTTTACCCCCGATCAGTACGCCGATCCAAAATATGCGACGCGCGTCGCGAACGATCCCGTCGCGATCTGGCAACACCGACACTACCCCCTCCTGCTCCTCACAGGCCTGGCCGGCACCTTTCTCATCGGCTTTCTCCACAACGGCATAATGGGTGGAGTAGGCTGTTTTCTCCTCGCCGGTGTGGGACGCACATTCGCCGTGCTCAATTCGACGTTTTGCATCAACTCCGTCTGCCATCTGTGGGGAAAACAGCCACACGGCACGTCAGACTCCAGCCGAGATAGCTGGTTGGTGTCCCTCGTGACATTTGGCGAGGGGTACCATAACTACCATCACATGTATCCGACCGATTACCGAAACGGTCCTCGCTGGTATCACTTCGATCCCTCGAAATGGCTCATCCTCGGGCTCTACTCACTAGGACTTGCAACGTCGTTGCGGACAGCCTCGCATGCCGAGGCCTCGCTCGCTCAAACGAGCTAACGCGTCACGAAGGGAATCTCGATGGGGAAGCGGGTCCTGTATGTGGGAGGGCTCCCGGACAAGGTCTCGGACTGCGAGCTACGTGGCATCTTCACCTCCTACGGTCTGGTCGCCAGAGCCTACGTGGTCCGATTCAAACATACGGGGAAATCAGCCGGATACGGATTCGTCGAAATGGGTTCCGGCGAACAGGCCTTGAGCGCCGTGGTTGCCCTTGAAGGAACCGAATGGGAGGGACACCTCCTCAGGCTCTATGTGACCCCCTACGCGAACCAGGCCGTATAAAGATCGCGCCCGTCACGGAAAAGGAGTATATATGGGCCGTACCAACTTAGATCCGATCATGACCTTTCCAGATGGATCGCACCTCTTGATCAGCACCGCCTGCTCAAAGGAGGGGAGCTTTTCCTGTGCCCTCTACATGGCGACCATCGCAGCGGATGACCGCGGAGCTTTCCGCGTCGTATCCAACCACCTCGCCGCAGCCACCTGCCTGGTTGCGCAAGAAGACGCCTACAGTTATGCCCAACGTCTCTACCCGCGCTCAGCTGAGACGATGAAAAAACCGCCCTACCTCATCTGGCCCGGCCCCGGTCCCACCGGCAATGCGGATGTGTAGGAAAGTTGCCGGACCATCTCGCGCCAGACCGCAACCTCGATCCGCGACCCGCCCACACAATCGCCCCTCGTCGTGCAGGCGCCACAAAATTTAGGGAACAGGGACTATAGCTTTTCACTTGCGCCTCTGTTATGATGTCCCTGTTTCACGCGGCGGGCCTCGCATGAAACGGCAAATAGAACGGCCCATCACCGATATTGTTGTTACCGAGAATCTGATCGGAAGCTCGACCCAAGCCGCTCCATTGTTCGCGTCTTCGGCCCGTTCCTTCCCCTCGTATGTTCGTTCTCGAGTCTCCGACAATATCAATTTCAGAAGGAGGAACCCCCATGGGTTCAAAACTTTATGTCGGCGGGTTGCCCTATGCGGCAACTGAATCACAGCTCACCACCCTCTTTGCCGCGCACGGCACCGTCGAGTCTGCGCGTGTAATCACGGACAAGTTCACCGGGCAATCACGAGGCTTCGGCTTCGTCGAGATGGCCACACAGGAAGAAGCCAAGGCCGCGATTGCCGCGTTGAACGGCTCACAGATGGACGGACGTCCTCTGACTGTCAATGAAGCCAAGCCACAAGAACCCCGCACCGGCGGCGGTGGCGGTGGTGGCGGTCGCTTTGGCGGTGGTGGCGGCGGTGGAGATCGCGGCGGTCGCGGTCGCTTCTAAGCCAGCGCCAAAAAGTAGCAGATGCAGAAGGGGCGCTTCAATCGAAGCGCCCCTTCACATCATACCCAGTTCCTCGTAACTCACATTCAATTTGCCATAGCGAACGACACTCAGTCTGTAGCGCCCCCACTGGTCGCTACCTCAGACCGATTACACCCATGTGCCTCTCGGATGCGGCAGTTGTCTCGCCCGAGCGCTGTTGCGGTCACACCTATACAAGAGCAAAGAAATGCCCGCCTCGATGTGGGCCAATCTGGGGCCTCACACGCGGCACACATGCGGTGCAAATAGCCGTGAATAGTTGGAGAAATCGTCGAACCATGGCACTCTATTCCTAATCATCAGAGACCGTGCATGCGCTGCAATCGATATCCATACCTCCGGCACCTGATCCTTATACTCGGGCTCTCCACAGTGTTGTGCACGCCCAGCCTTGCAGGAGACATGGCCCTCCTGAGCATCGGCCCTCGCATTGGCTTCGGTGAAAAAATTCCCCTAATGGGGAAAGAGCAAAAGTACTATTTCCACCTGTACGACGTCGCAGCGGTCATCAAGCTCCCCTGGTCCTGGCCGCTCGGTGAGAGCAGGTGGAGTCTAGAGACGAGACTGATCGCAAGCGCGGGGCTACTGACAGGGGCAAATGAGAGCGGTCTGATGATGACGGCCGTGCCTGGTCTAGCGCTGAGTGGCTGGAAGGGACTTGTCGCCATAGACGCCGGAGCGGGAGCAGGATTCTTCAGCAACCAAAAGTTCGGGGCACAAGACTTCGGGGGTCCGGTTCAAATCGTGGCAACCTCAGGGATTCGCGTGAGTCCGTTCCCGCATGCCTATACCGGCTTTCGGGTCCAACACTTCTCCGATGCCGGCCTGTACGGACCGACTAGTCTCGGCGTGGACATGTACATCGCAGAACTTGGATACCGGTTTTAATCCGAAGGTCGCCGGACTGGCGATCCCGTCCCACGTGAACGACTAGGCACCACCCTACCGCCCTTGCAGGCTGCATGAAAGACCCTTTCAGCACAGCAGCACATCGATGGCCTGCACGTCTGGGACAAGCCCGGTCTGTCTGGTTATCTGGTCTCTCTGGTTTGTTTTATTTATCTGGTTGATTTGGTTCATCTGGTCTGTCTGGTTGGTCTGGTCTATCTGGTTTGTTTTGTTGCTTGACCCAGAGAAACCAAATAGACGAGACAGACCAAATAGACCAGAGCGACGAGACAGACCAGACAAACCAAACAACGGTCTTCTTATCCTGGAGGGCTTTTTCAGCATCCTGCTACGGCTTCCACCCTGACAACACGCACCGCTGCGCAATCAGTGGCGTGAAGCTCCCCACATCTTCCGAGACCCTTGTCATAACCTCATCCGCCAGCCCCTGATCCTCGAAACATTCGTAGGCATCATCAAGAAAACCACCCCGGAGCAGCGGATGGTGGAGAAACGCCTGGCCTGGGCCAGTCGCCACGTCCAACGGATACTCGGTCACGGCAATGCGCGCGAGATGAAGCCTCTTCAGCCATCCACAAACGTCTTCTGCTGACGGCCGTTCGGCGAGATAGGCTTCCAGCCGACGGCGTTCCGCTAGGAGACCACGGACCGCCATTTCCTGATCGATCCGACGCCAGAGTGAATCGAACGTACCGAGCGAAGGAAAGGTCAGCACCAGTTGTCCACCGGGCTTGAGATGTTCCACCAGTCCCTGGACGGCTTCGAAACGGTTGGGGCGAAAAAACATGACGGAAAGATTGCCAGTGATGCGATCGAAGCACGGCAAGTGCGGAGGCAGGTCGCGCATATCCAGGCATTCGAACCGCAGCCACGGGAGTTGCGCTCCTTGGATCGCTCGCGCGCTCTCGACCTGACGCCCACTGAGATCGATGGCCAGGACCTGTCCAGTGGGCCCCACCTGCTCTGCCAGGTAGAAAGCCGGGATCCCGTGGCCGGAGGCAATATCGAGAATGGAGGCACCAGGGCAAAGATCCAGATGCTGCAGCAACGATTCAGCGAAGGGAGTGGACCAATAGTCGTGGGCAGGAAGAGGCCAACGAGGCCTGACATCAGTCCGTTCTTTGGTCATGTGGCTGCTCCTCTGTCGTGCTGTCTGCACAGCATACTCTGCCGCCCTGCCATGGACCACCAGCCGTCCTGGAAGCTATCGAGAAGGACCGCGGAATGCAGCCAACGATTTCGGCAGGAACTCTTCGCATGATTCTTCTGTGGGCCGCAGAGGGAAGAAAGTCACCGCAGATTCTGCAGGTTAGGAGAGAAACCGCCGCACCTCACCTTGGGCGTCTTATTGCAAGGACTTCGGCTGGCGTTTCTGATGAAGGCCCTTGTCGCTCTTGCTCATCGGCCTGCTGGACTCTCCCTCAGAGAGAATGTCCTCAATCTGGGATTCGCTGCACGTGAGATCACCGTCGGCGAGTATCCGTGACGGTGCGCCGGCCGGCTTGACTGCGGCATGAATTTTCTTATCTTTTACATCGTCCGGCATGATGGCTGTCCTCTTTCTTGGTGAGTGTGTTCCGCCGACAGCGGCACCTCCGGCTGTGGCACATTATCGAGAGCGATTGATGGAATACGATCCGCCCGTCGCCAGCACGCTGATGGCGCGCTGCAAATCATCCACATACTGCTGCATCTCCGCCAGCGTCCAATCAATTTTCTTGCTGGAGCAGGGCCGCAAAGAATGGATGCTCGCTCCCGTTCAGAGTCGAACAGTTTTTCTTGACGGTGCATTCAGCGTCAGCACATAAACTTGCGTGGCGTTCTTCATACTATCCCCCCTGATGCTGGTTGCCCATGGCGTGGACGGCTTCTCGACGAACGCACCACGGACTCGCCCGTCCTCTCAGATTGCGCGATAGCCAGCGAGCCCCTTATTCAAAGCCATAATCGTGTTGTGCAATCTGTCCTTGCGTCCACTACGCCCCGGCGGTCACGGCTGCCGTGCGCTGAGAAGGCTGGGCCGCTGCGGCTGGCCCCGTCTGCATGGATGCCTTTAACTCTTCAATAGCCCTCTCAACGTCTGCTTCCGTCGATCCAAACCGGTCTCCCATCACCTTAATAGCCTGATTGATCGCTTTCTTCATCGTCGTGTTTTGTTCTTCGGGTGTCATCACGTCTCTCCTTCATAGGTTGGGGGCCTGTACCGATAAGTCCGCTGCATGTCTGCGGTATCGTGTGTCCTCAAGGAACCGAACCACTTCGGTCCTGGTGGTCACACCTAATGATCGCAGTACTTCAAAAGCACACTGGCGTAGGAGCGGCGGAGACTGGGGAATCAAACGCGCAGGAAGGCAGCAACAGGCGCGAGGGATGGGACAGTCAGCGAGGCTCAATACAGCACATCCCTATGCTAGACGCCATGAGAGGCCTGGTCAAGCGGTATTAATAGGATGCTGAAAAAGTCCGCCAGCCTCTTAAGCGTGTCTGTCTTGTTCGTTTGGTTTGTCTGGTTTGTCGTGTTTGTCTCGTTTTTTGGTTGAACGAAACTAACCAGATAAACAAAACAAACCAGATAGACCAGACCAACCAGACAGACCAGATGAACCAGACAGACCGGGCTTGTGCCACACGTGCGGACCTTCGAAATTCTAGCCTGTCAAAATAGTTTTTCCGCAGCCTGTTAATGGCAGTAGGCATGGTTCAATGATTCTACAGGGGCTCATTCACGGAGGGATTCGAATCCGCGACTCAGCGCGTCAGGCTGTCGGCCTGCACGGCTACGATAACGCGTGCGCACTCGGGCGCCGTTCCTCAAACGCCACGGCAGCCGCTTCAATCTGTTTGCGGAATTCCAGTGGCACATTAATGCCCGGGAACGTCTCCTTGGTCGACCCAGTACCCGTGACATAGATCGTCCCGTAGCCGAACAGCCGCCCCACAAGCACTGCTCCACCCCGATATGCTCTACTGTTGTGAGCAAGGTTTCCAACGTATGGTGACCGACAATCCCCGTTTTGATCAGGACGCGCGTATCCGTCACCCCAAACTCAGAGAAACGCCACGTAAATAGGCCGACAGAAAGGCGACGAGGGGCACGACCAGCAGGTTCAGAGACAGATACGGATTCAGACCTCCGCCAATCGCCACCACAATCATGGGGACGCAGAGGAGCAACAGCAGCACCGCAGGCACAAAGATCTTCCAATGCAGCCAGGCCCGCTAGACTACCTGTTCGTTCGGAGTCAGGTTGTCAGAGATATCGCTCATGGCGCAGTTCCAATCCCTTCCGTCATAGTTCCGTAGCGGTGGCGGCGATCGTACCGGTGAAACATCACCACGCATGGGGGTCACGGGTGATCGGCCACGATCACATGATGGCACTGCTGCCTTCAGCGTGGCATTCCGTCGTCGAGAGGGTCACAGGTCACGCACGGGGAAGAGAACGCCACGCGAAGCGCTGGGACGGGAGTTGTGTTGTCCTTCACCACAGATGGTACAGCCTATCCCCAGGCCTTTTGCCCACGCTTTTCCAGCTTGGCCCAAACGTTCGGAAGCCTCGCCCGCGCGCTTCGACGCCGCTCGCATTGCCGCTCGACGAGCCGTCCAACGGCGAACACCGTGAACTTGCCACGCGCCTGCCCAAGGAGCTTGCGGAGTCGCTGCTCAGTCACCAACGCATCGTGATGCTCCCCC
>Ga0315275_10005383_pt1 | contig 12123 bp, 10 predicted proteins | sample YL17G03_0_MG_FD_205557 | JGI IMG/M metagenome (GOLD analysis project Ga0315275, IMG submission 205557) | Sediment microbial communities from Yellowstone Lake, YNP, Wyoming, USA - YL17G03_0 | ecosystem: Environmental > Aquatic > Freshwater > Lake > Sediment | place: USA: Wyoming | collected... | reverse complement strand
GCATGAGCACCGTAGATATGAGGAGCGTCTTGTCGGTGCCGTCCTTCGCGCGCATGGCCGCCTCGACCTCATACACGCCGCCCGACTTTATGACTTCACCCAGCCTCTCCTTCGCCTTCCGCCGCTCTTTGGGATCGGGGAAGAGCACGTCCAGGAAATCGTGGTCGTTGTTCGCCTCCTGCATCGTGTATCCGGTAAGCTCGCCCATCTTGGAGTTGTATATGATGAAATGCCCTTGTGCGTCGCTCAACGTTATGCCCTCGTCGATACGCTCGATGACGGCCGTGAGCCTCATCAGCGTCTCCTCGAGTATCTCCTCGGTCAACCTCCGCTCGGTAATATCGCGCGCGTATTCGATAACGCCTATCGGTTTTTTAGTCTTGGCATCAAGAAGCGGAAAGCTGTAGAGGTCGAACCAACCGGCGACGGCGCCGTCCTTGCCGATCTTCGGCACTATCTCGTGCGCGGCGCCTCCTTCTTTAAGGGTACGGCTCGTCGGACATATCTCGCAGGGGGTAGTGCGCGCGTGGTAGGCTTTATAGCACTTCTTCCCCACCAGGGGCATGGCGTGAGCGTACCACTGTTCCACCGTGGGATTGACCAGGACTATCCTCATGTCCCCGTCCAGGACGCTTATACCGTCCTGTATGCTGAAAAAGACCGACGCGAGAAAGCTCTCTTCCTTCCTCAGCTCCTGTTCGGCACGCGCATTCTTTGATCCGAGCGTCTCAAGTTCCCTGATCTTCGCCTTGAGATCCCGTATCTGAGCGGTCAGTTCCGCGACTGTCTTGGTTTTCATATGGGCTATCGTTGTACATTATAACATATAAATCAAAATAAAAAAAGAACGGCTTTTTTTACCTGCCTGCGACGCGCACAAGACAGGAAAACAAGCCGCCCTTTTACTGAACTCCTTAGAACGCCTTTTGCCGTACGATCCTTTCGGCTTCCAGCCAGTCATTCATCGAATGCCCCGGCTTTTTGCCTCTCTTCTCGTAAAGCTCGTACGCTTTCTTACGGATCATCTCGGAAACGTCCTGCCCCTTCGAAGATCCCGTCTTCATCGTATTGCTGGTCCTTGCCATCTCTAACTCACCTCCTCATCTTCGCTAAAAATCCGCTATTTACCCCGTTAGAAAGTCCCGCCCCATTACAAAGGATCTTTGTAACGGGGCCCCGTCCTTTCTAACGGGGCGTACCGTGGTTGGATTCTTTCAGTACATTTTCAATTTCAGCTATGACATCGAGCGGGCTAAACGGTTTCTTCAGGCAGCGCCTGATGCCGCAGAAATTCATCAGCCACGCGTGCTCTTTCAGCGTATAGTAACCGGTCATCGCGATCACCGGTATATTCGACGTTTCGGGCGCACCCTTCAGCTTATCGGCCACTTCGAAGCCGCTCATCGCGTGCATGCGGAGGTCAAGAACAATAACATCGGGTTTACTGACGCGCGCCGCCTTTACCGCGGACAAGCCGTCGCTGATGCCGGTCACGTCGTAACCGGTCATGACGAGCGTCTCTTTCAGCTCATCCAGGAATTCCTTGTCGTCATCTACTATCAATACCTTTTTTTCAGCCATAAGACACTCTCTCTTCCCATCTAAAGTATACACCTGTCCTGGTGAATAGTATAGTGGCTGATTCCGCTTTAATTTGACTTTTTTCTACTGCCGTGCCCGTGCACCGGTACGCCGCACAGGCAGGGTGACCTTTACGGTCGTCCCCTTGCCTGGCGTGCTGGTGACGTCGAGCGTGCCGTTATGGAGGTCGATAATATGGCGGCAGACCGAGAGGCCAAGGCCCATACCCCTGATCTTCGTGGTGAAGAAAGGCTCGGTGATCCTCCTGAGGTCTTCGATAATGATGCCGGGGCCGTTATCCTTAAAACTGGCGTTAAAATATCCGCCCTTCTTCCAGAACTTCACTTCGACGGCACCCTTCCTGTCCGGGAAACATTCATGGGCGTTATTCAGGATATTGTTGAATATCTCCCTGAGCTGTACGGGATCGGCCTGAATAGTGCACCCCCCGGCGAATGCGAACATCTTCCGGATGGTCACTTTATACCCGCGGAACATCTCCCGCGCCAGCTCGATGCATTCGTCAAGCATCAGACAGGGGTCGACATCCTCGTACATTGGCACTTTTATACGTGAATAGGCGAGAAGGTTCCTGATAATATGGTCGGACTCCAGGACCTTCTTTTCGATATTCGCAAGATGGCTTTCCAGAGCCGGATCGTTTGATTTCCTGTTTATATTAAAAGCGGCCGTCCTGATGGCTGCCAGGGGGGTCCTGAGCTCGTGCGCTACGGTCGCGGCCAGTAACCCCAGCTCGGCAAGATGCTTCGCCTTATTGAGGCTTTCATGGGCGACCAGAAGCTCCTTACTCCTCTTGCTGGCAAGTTTATCAAGCTCGTCTCTGTCCCGCCTGAGCACCTCCTCAGCTTTCTTGATGAGCGTGATATCGCGCGTTATACCGACGACATATATGGTCTCGCCGCGTGCGTCCCTTATAGGAGCAAGACGCGTATCAAGCCAGCGCTCGCCGGCAGGAACCTTTAACTTCTCCGTAATAAAAAAGGACTTGCCTGACATGAACACTTTTTTATTATTCCTTACAGCCGCTGCCGCAACGTCAGGCCGGAATACATCTTTCAGGCGCCGCCCTATGGCATCGGATCTTTTCAATCCAAGGGTGAGGGCGCAATATGAGTTCATGTACACGAAGCGGTGCTGTCTGTCGATTATAAAAATGGCGTCCTGCGCGGATTCAGATAGCACCCTGTACCGATCTTCGCTTTGGCGCAGCGCCTCTTCGGCTTTTCTTTTTTCAGTAACGTCCCTGAAAACGCCCATCAAGCATTTTTTTCCGCCGAGATCAAGAAAGGATGCGTTGATCGAGACCGGTATCCTCTTCTTGTCCTTCGTTAATATCTCTGATTCCACGAACTTCGTGTGGCCCAGAACCTGTTCCTTGAAACCATTCATCGTTTCGCGCACCATGTCTTTAGGATGAAGCTGGCCCGCGCGCATTCGAAGTATCTCCGGCAGCGAGTATCCCGTCAGCTTCTGCGCCTTGACGTTACAGTCAATAAGCGCACGCGTCTTCGCGTCTGCGACAAAGATCGCATCATTGCCTTCTTCGAACATCACCCTATGCCGTTCTTCGCTTTTCCGCAGCGCCTCATCAATCTTCTTGCGCTGGGTAACGTCCCTGAAAACGCCGAGCAAGAACTTCTTGCCGCCGATCGTTAAAAGCGCGCCGCTGACCGATGCTGTTATTATGCCCTTACCCTTCTGTAGTATCCCCACTTCTTCGAGAGATGCTTCTCCGCCTGACATCCTTCGAAAGGCCCTCATCATCTTGAACGTTTCATTTTTGGGGACGATCTTATCTGCGCGCATGGAAAGAAGCTCGCGCCGCGAGTAGCCGGTAAGCTTTTCCGCCTGACAGTTGCAATCGACAATCCGCATGATTCGCGGGTCCGCAATTAAATAAGCGTCATTGCTCTTTTCAAAAACCGTCCGATACCTCTCCTCGCTTTCGCGCAGTTTCTCTTCCGCCTGCCTGATACGGGAGATGTCGACATTCGTTTCCGCGACAAGCCACTCGCCGTTCTCGCCCTTAAACGGAATGGTCGTGACCTGGATAGGCCTGTTCTCTTCCTTCGCCAGTATCTCTTCAGTGATGGTTATTTTTTTTGTCTTGAGGGCCTTCTTAATGCCGCAACCCGGGCAGACGCTGTTTCTTCCCATGAAATATTTATAACACTTCCTGCCGACAGGGTCACCCAGCGTCTTCTGCCAGGCGGGATCGATATACCGTATATTATATTTTGCATCGATGATGTCGACACCTATCCCGGAAGCACCCATCAGGCGCTCTATGCGCCTGAGGAGCTTCGCGGGATCCATTGCCTTTTTACCGTTCATATCTGTCTTTTGCCTTTTTATTTGGAAGCTACCGCCGCGATGATCGCGGCGCCTTTACCAGATCCGTCTTTAGACAACACCAGTTTTATCTTCCCCGCCTTGCTGCCTAAAACCTCTTTGAGGGCCTTTTCTATATTCCTTGAAAAGCCCGGGTGCTTTTCATAGACGCTTCCGTCGACGGCTATGGTGTGCTTTCGTTGTAGCTTCTGGTCCATCTTCGTTATGACCGCGGCCATCGCCGCGGCGCTGATACGCGCCGCGCGCCGCGAGACGATGGCGCATACGTTTTTTACGAGAGCCCGCTCAGCGCGGCTAGAGCTCTTTACGCCACACCGGCGCAGAACAGCGCCTGTAGCGGATAGTGACGCTGATCCGTCGCCCTCGATCGCGGAAACATCTTCAGAGCGCACGGTTCCGGCGGCCTTAATTTTGCGGAAGGCCTGACCCGGAAATATAAGCTGCCTGCGGCCCAGATCCGCAATGACCCTGCGCGCGACTTCCCCGAGATACATGCCGGAAACCATCTTCTCGAGGATCTGTTTTCCCGGATTATCCGTAGAAGCATCCAGCTGCCTGTCGTACAGCGTTTTTTTGAGCTTGTTGAAATTACCCCACTCGATATTAATGATCATCTCGCTCTCCGGGGCGGCCGCGCCTTTCCACTTCTTGACCTTCGACATCTTCTCGGGATAGCAGGCGTTCGTGCCGGTGCCGATAATAACGCCGACATCGCACGACCGGTCGCCGTAACTTCGCGCCATGAGGGTACCGACCGTGTCATTGGCAAGCGCGGTAACATGAATATGCGCCAGGCCTTCCTTCGCCAGCGCACATTTCAGGAGAGAGACAACGTCATGACCGATGACTCCGGCCGCCTCAAAACCCTTGGTCCATGTCACGAGTGAGCCGGATGCGATGCCTTTCTGGTCGATGGGAAATGAGAAGGTAAAGCCGAGGTTAACATCGCGGCAGGCGCCATGTGCCGTTTTCCTGAGGAATGTCTTGACCGACGAGGCGAGAAAACCGAAGAGAGCGCCTGCGTCTTTGGTGATGTCTTGTTTACGGAGGGCGAATTTCATGACAGCAGGCATCATTATCCTGCCGTTGCCGTGAAGCCGGATCTCAAGGACCCGGAAATTGGTCCCGCCGAGGTCCAGGGCTATAAAAGAGCCTTTTTCGCCGCCGGTGGGCCGGTCGATATACGCCGGCAGCATCTTGAGGGAGCTTTTCTTTCCTGAAAGCCCCTTCTCCATCTCGAGATGAAAATCCCTGATGACCCTTTTCATCTCGTCCGGGGATATATTGAAAGCCTTTTCGAGATCCTTCAATATCCCTGTCTTCATCTCGATATCTTCACTACATTATACTTCAATATGCCGGCCGGGACTTTTATCTCCACCGTCTGGCCTTCCTTGTGGTGTAAGAGCCCGCTTCCGACCGGGGAGGTGACCGATATCTTGCCCTGGGAATAATCGGCTTCCTCTTCGGCTACCAGCGTGTACTCCAGCTCTTCGCCCGAATCGACGTCTTTAAGCTTTACGGTCGCGCCTATCAGAACCTCGTCTTTCGACATCCTCTCTTCGTCTATGATCTGGGCGGTCGCGAGCTTATGCTCCAGCTCCGCTATTCTCTTTTCGTTCAAGCCCTGCGCCTCCTTGGCGGCCTCGTACTCGGCGTTTTCGCTTATATCCCCGTGGGCGCGGGCCTCGCCGATAGCCTTCGACAGTTGTTTTCTCTTCACGGTCTTCAGCTGCTCCAGCTCATTCCGCAGTTTCTCGTAACCTTCGCTTGAAAGATATGGGCCTTTTGCCATCTTCTTCCTCTCTATTTCGCTGCTTCCGCCGTGGCCGAACATGAGCACTGCGGGCCGCAGGTCTTCGCCTGGGGGCATTCGCCCGTCCAGCAGTACAAGCAGAGCTTCTCTTTTGGCAACCCTATGGCCTTTACCATATCGTTGACTGTCTGGTATCTGAGCGTTGTAACCCCTATATCCCTGGCTATCCAATCGACCATCTTCCCGTATTTTGCGGAAGTATCGTCCGTGTATTCCGAAACGTCGTCGAGATCGCGGCCTTCGAGACTGCGGATCGCCCTGCGCGCGGCAAGTTCGTCTATGCTGCGCGTGGAAAGATTGAACCTGCACGGGAACATGAGCGGCGGGCAGGCGGGCCTGACATGTATCTCTTTCGCGCCGGCGTCCCAGAGCTTCTTTATCGCGAACATCTTGAGCTGTGTGCCCCGCACGATCGAGTCCTCGCAGAGGACTATGCGCTTGCCCTCTATGACCGCCTTGATGGCTATGAGCTTCATCGTCGCTATCAGGTCGCGCGTCTCCTGCGACGGCGGCGTGTAGCTCCTGCCGTAGCCGGGCGTGTACTTCACGAGCGGACGACGGTACGGTTTGCCCGATTCCATCGCATATCCTATCGCGTGGCCTACGCCCGAATCCGGAACGCCCGCGACCAGGTCCACCCCAATATCCTTGTCATGCTTTGCCAGATACGCGCCCGAGCGCTCCCGCACGGTCTCCGTGTTGATCCCCTCGTACGTCGACGCGGGGAAACCCGTGTATATCCACAGGAAAGTGCATATCTGCCCGGTGGCACCTTGCGCCTTCTTCTGGACGGGGCCATTCTCATTGATGAGAACTATCTCGCCCGGCCCTAAATCCTTCACGACTTCGTATCCGTTATTCGGGAATGCGGCCGTCTCCGAAGTGACGGCCCACGCGTCCTTCTTCTTGCCGATGATGAGCGGCGTGTACCCGAACCTGTCGCGCGCCGCATAGATGCCGTCCTTGTTGAGGAGGAGGAGCGAGCACGAGCCCTCGATGAGCGAGAACATCTTCCCGATACCGTCGACGAGGCTCGTCCCTTCGACGATCAGTTTCGCGATGAGCTCTGTGACATTGACGGAGCCCTTCGTGACCTCGCTGAACGAGCCGCCCCTGCGCAAAAGCGCGGCGGCGAGGCCTTCGGCATTCTCTATGAAGCCGTTCGTGACAATGCAGAACGGCCCGTATTTTGAGCTGAGATATATCGGCTGCTCGTCGAACGCGCTTATCACGCCGATGCCCGAGTTACCCTTCATGCGCTTTGAATCGTCGTAGAACTTCGACTTGAACTGCGTCTGGCTTATATTATGTATCTGGCGCGAAAATGTATCGCCGAGGACGGCCAGTCCCCCGAACTCCGTTCCGAGGTGAGAATGATAATCGGTGCCGTAAAAAAGGTCTCTGACGCAATCGCTCTTCGATACAACTCCAAAGATGCCACTCATATACGCTCCCTTTCCTTGGCTCAGGTGCTGGTTTTAAATCTTTCCATGTCTTCCGGCAGCGGCGCGTCGAAGACGAGCTTCTCGCCCGTGGCCGGATGCGCGAACTCCACGCGCCTGGCGTGCAGAGCCACCCTTTTAAACTTCAGATCGTAATCTTTCCTGAACACGTACACGCTCTCGCCTACGAGCGGGTGGCCTATTGCCTTCAGGTGTATGCGTATCTGATTGGTCCTGCCCGTTACCGGCTCTACCTCGAGAACGCTGAAATCCCTGCGCCGCTCGAGGACCCTGTACTTCGTGACGGCGCTCTCGGCCTTGCCCTTATTCCTATTATAGATGGAAGCGGCTATAGTATCAAAGTCTTTTTTCACCGCGCCGTGGACAAACGCGATATAGGTCTTCCTGACACTCCTCGCGCGGAAGGCTTCCATCATGCCGGCCCGGACCGCTTTGCCTTTAGCGTAGATGATAATCCCGGAGGTCTCCCGGTCAAGCCTGTGGCACGGGTAGGCATTCACTGCTATCCTTCGCGAATCGAGGTCCTCATTCAGCAGGTCGGTCAGTGTATTCGTCTCCTTCTTCGGAGTCGGGATCACGAGCATTCCGGAGGGCTTGTCGACGACTATAATGGAGTCGTCCTCGAAGATTATTTTATAACGTTTGGCAGCCATATGCGCGAAGGTATTATATCACTTTCGAGAGACGATTTGGGAATTTTCCCCCGCCCCCCTGAAAGATTTTTCGGCTTCCGTAGAGTGGCGAAACTTTCGGATGCGTGCCGAACCTGTCAACTCTAACCAGGTTAGATCTTGAGCTTGCTCTGAGGTCTAACCTGGTTAGACAATAGTTATTAACGACAGAGAGCGAGTCCCGTTAGAAATGCTTTCTAACGGGACGAGGATGGCTAATCCGAGCGAACGACGAGCCCCGTTAGAAATTTATTTCTAACGGGGCAAGCGAAGGCACCTTCCGAAAGTAAGCGCCCTGGGAAAAGCCGAAAAATCTAGAAGTAATTATTAAAGAGGTCGACGACCTTTTCGGAGAGGCGCCTGGCGATGCCGGTATCCTCGGCGGCCCTCTTTTCGCAGGCGTACCTGGCGAGCCCTATCGCGGTCGAGAGGCGTACGCCGTCGAGGCTTGAGACATCGCCCCTGACATCCCTGGGGATGCCCATCTTGATGGGATAGGCGAGCTTCTCTTCGAGGAACTCGATGATACCGTCGGTGAAGGCCAGGCCGCCGGCCAGGACGATCGAGGCGACCCTGCCGTGGGCCCTGGAGAACTCCTTGATCCTTGAATCGATAGACGTATAGAGACTCCTGAACGCGACATTCTCCCTGAAATCGCCGCCGATGTCCTGTGAGCCTATCGGCAGTATATCAAAAGCGGAAAAAGACCCGCCCGAAAATATCGACAGCTCCGTGATCGAGCTTCCCATATCGATGAGGACGACACCCGCATCCTTCTCGTCTTTCTCGAGGAGGCTTGAGCCGTCCGCCATGCCCGTAAAAATTACCCCCTTTACATCGTGGCCGGCGTCGTTGACGCATTTCGATATGCTCTGGATATGATTTATATTCGCGGTGATCACGAACACCTCGCAGGCGAGCCTGGAGGCGTACAGCCCCAGCGGTTTCTTGATCCACGGCTGGTCGTCGATCGAGAAGTCCTGGACTATCCTGTGGATAATCTCCCTGTCGAACGGCAGGTGTATGGTGCTTGCCACGTTGATACAACGGTCGACATCGGTCTTCACGACTTCTCTGCCGCGCAGCGCCAGCGGTATCATGCCGGCCGATCTTGAGCCCTTGACGTCTTCGCCGCTTATGTTGACATAGATCTCGCCCGTATTTCTGGACGTCTTCTCACCCAGCTTATCGAACACCTTCGATACCGATCCGACCGCGGCGTTCAGGTCCACCAGCATGCCCCTGGCGACCCCTTTTGAAGGCGCGCTGGCCTGCGCGATCACCTCGAATGTGCCGTCCTTACCCGAGCGCGCGGTGACGCCTGCCACCTTGGAGGAACCGATATCGAGGCCTGTGATCGTGTATGGTTTCTTCACCCCGTTAGACCTCCAAATTCCATAGCACTACACACGCTGCTTGTACGTGAAAATATATATCTATTTGCGATTGCCATATTTTCAAGAGATCTAACGGGGTTTATCATTTCGGTCCTATGTAGACGTCCTTGAACCGCACGTCTATGTATTTTATCTTATCCAGCACCAGCCGGGGATCCCTCAGCGTCTTCCCCAGCGCCTCCAGCCTTTCTCCGAATTTCTCCCCGCCCATCCTTATCTCGACGCCGTTCTTCAGATAGAACACCAGGTTCCCCGGATCGGACGCGGTTATCGTGGCGACGCCGTACGCGCTCATAAAACGCGCGTCTTTGATATCCTTCAACAACTCAAGGGCGAGCTTTAGCTTCACCGGCGCACCTCTCCTGCCGATGTATCTCATATCGACGCCCTCTATGACCGGCAGGTCCTTCAGGGCTTCGACCCTGCCCATGCCCGGCAGCACGACCCCTTCTTCGTCTATAGGATAGTATTTTGCGTTCCGCACGAGCGCTACGGGCTTCCTGAGCTTCAGGGTCACGATAAGCTTGTCGGGAAGCGCGATCCTGACGGTGACATCCTTCACGTCGCCGTAAAGGCCCTGGATCGACTGGGCGATATACTTGAGATTGACCTTAAAGACGTTCCTTCCCTTATGCGCGCTGAGCACCTGGTTGCTGATCATAAGCGATATCCGCTGGTCCAGGAACGCCGCTTTTGTCTCCACCGTCCTTAACCTGAAGTAATCAGACCTGTAAAGGAAAGCCTTCACGCAGATTGACGCGACCACTATGAAAATAATGATAACGGCAGCGCTCACGACCCTGGGCAGCATCGCCTCCTTAAAACTATCGCCGGAGCCCGGGGCCTTCGTCTTCTTCTGTTTCCTCATCTTTGTTTCCGCCTTTGCAATGCGTCCTTGACTAATATAATACACAACGCGCCAAAATTCAAGCCCTTCGCGCCGGCCGCTTTCGGGAGGAGGCTGCGCTCCGTCATGCCGGGGATCGTGTTCGCCTCCAGGACGAAGAGAGCTCCGGACGAGTCCATCATCATGTCGATCCTCGAAAAACACCTGCACCCGAGAGCCGTGTGCGCGCGCACGCCCAGCTCCTGGGCTTTGAGCGACTGCGCGTCGCTTATGGGGGCGGGGACCAGATATTTTGTCTCGGGGTCGCTGTACTTCGCGCTATAATCGTAAATTTTTCCTTTGGTCACTATCTCTATGACCGGCAGGGCCTTGTCTTCCAGGATGCCCACCGTAAGCTCCCTGCCGTCGATATATTCTTCGACAAGAGCGTTGTCATCGTACTCAAGCGCTTTGTCGATAGCCGCCTCAAGCGCGTCTTTCTCCCTGACTACCGAGAGGCCTATGCTCGAGCCTTCGAACTGCGGCTTTACCGCAACCGGCAATCCCAACCGCGATATCTTATCGGCGTCGTAACGGGTCTTACTGACCACCTCGTGCCTGGGCACCGGGATCATCGAATCAGTAAAGACCTGTTTTGCGGCTATCTTGTCGAGCGCGAGCCGCGATGCTTCGACGCCTGATCCCGTATACGGCATGCCGAGTGATTCCAGGATATTCTGGACCGTCCCGTCCTCTCCGAACCTGCCGTGCAGCGCGATAAACGCCACGTCGATAGGTTCGCGCTTGATCATATTCCGGATATCGCTGCCGACGTCGAGCAAAACTGCGTCGACGCCCTCTCCGATAAGCGCGTCATGGACCGCCTTCCCGGACCTGAGGCTTATATCCCGCTCGTTCGAAGGCCCGCCGGCCAGCACCCCGACCCTGCCGAGACCTTTTTTCGGCGCTTTCATAACAGTTTTACCTCAAGCTCGAGGTCTATTCCGTAATTCTTCTTCACGCTGTCCTTTATGAATGCGACCAGCCCGAGAACGTCGTCGCAGGTCGCGCCGCCGCTGTTGATGATGAAGTTCGCGTGCCTGGCGGATATCTGGGCCCCGCCGACCTTCGTGCCCTTCAGTTTCAACATATCTATCATCTGTCCGCACGTGAACTGGAAGTTGTCCGGATTCTTGAAGAAACAGCCTGCGTTCGGCTTGTCGAGGACCTGCTTCTCCCTCTTTATTCTCATGAACTTGCCGCACGATGCCAGGAGGCTTTCGCGGTCGCCCTTCTCCAGCTTGAGCGACGCCTCCAGTAAAATGTATTTATCGAGATTCGACGAACGGTATCCGAGCTTCAGGCCATTCTTCCTGATCACCTTTACGGCGCCGTTATAATCCATCACCTTCACCGACGCCACGACTTCCCCGATATTCCTGTACATCGGGTTATTGTAACCGCCCGCGTTCATGTACACCGCGCCGCCGACCGTGCCGGGTATGCCGACGAGCGACTCGAGACCCGACAGCGCCTTCTCACATGAGAGCCTGACCAGTCTCGGCAGGCCAAAGCCAGCTCCGACACGCACGTCCGTGCCCCGGAATGTGATCCGGCTGAATGCGCTCGCGCCGAGATTGATCACGATCCCGTTAAAACCGCTGTCGCTGGCGAGCACGTTGGAGCCGTTCCCGATGATGAACATCGGGATCCTGTTGGCCTTCACGAAGGCAAGCACGGCCTTGAGATCGGCGATATCGGCAGGCTCGATCCACAGACCGGCCTTACCGCCTATCCTGAGCGACGTGTGCCGCGAAAGCTCCTCGCCCGGCACAACCTTTCCCCTGATCGACCGCCTGAGCTCCGCGACCAGTTTTTTATCCGAAGAATACCAGCCCTCCGGGGCGGACTCCTTCGTCATCATCTCCGCAAGCCTGTTGGCGACTTCTTTGATATCGCCCGCGCCGAGAACGAGGATCATGTCGCCCTTTTTCTT
>Ga0315275_10005382_pt1 | contig 12123 bp, 6 predicted proteins | sample YL17G03_0_MG_FD_205557 | JGI IMG/M metagenome (GOLD analysis project Ga0315275, IMG submission 205557) | Sediment microbial communities from Yellowstone Lake, YNP, Wyoming, USA - YL17G03_0 | ecosystem: Environmental > Aquatic > Freshwater > Lake > Sediment | place: USA: Wyoming | collected... | reverse complement strand
GGCCGATAAAGATCGTGCCCTTTGTAATATATTTCTTGTATTTTTCAAGGACTTTAAGCCAATTTGAAAGTGTCTGATTTTTCGGGGTCGGGAACTGTGGAACAATAACGTGATGTCCAAGTTCTTCCAGCTCCTTTTTCATCCATGGAAACCAGTTTTCTTCCGGATTGCCCCCAATACCATGAAAAATGAAAATATTTGCCATGCTCATTGAAGATATAATATTATTTGGCACCTTTTAGTAACCAGGCCATAGCTTTTTTCACTTTTACATTGACGATTTTTCCAACCAGATTGCGGCTGCCCTTAAACTGCACGGTTTTATTTTCCCGGCTCCGCCCTTCGCATTCCCCCGTCTCTGTATTGTAGCTTTCAACAAGTATTTCCAGTGTGCGGCCGACCAGTTGTTTATTGTAATCAAGCGAGCATTTTTCAAGAATGTCATTGAGGCGGTGCCAGCGGTGGGCTTTTTCCTTGCGAGAAATGTTGTCCTTGAATATTTTAGCTGCAACCGTTCCCGGACGTTTACTGAAGCGCGCAAGGAATGCCATGTCCCAACGGATTTCTTTCAATACTTTACAGGTCTCTTCAAATTGCTTTTTTGTTTCGCCGCAGAAACCAACAATGATGTCCGTTGTGATGGAAGCCATCGGCATTTTTTTCCTGATTTTCCGGATGATTTCCTTATATTGCGCCACAGTGTACTTACGGTTCATCCGCTTTAAAACCGCGTCACTGCCGGACTGTATCGGCAAATGAAAGTTCGGACATAGCGTTTTTAAATCCACATGCGCCTGAATGAGAGCATCCGTATAGTCAGCCGGGTGCGGTGAAGTGAAGCGGAGGCGATTCAGACCGAGCTTTTTAAGTGAATCAATCCGGGTAAGCAAAGTGACAAACGGGTCTTTCGTATGCGTAAACTTGCCGTTCTTTTTATCAAGTGCGCTTAAGCCGTACGAGTTTACCGTCTGGCCGACAAGCGTAATTTCCTTACAGTCGTTTTTCACCAGCGCGTGACATTCCGCCAGGATTTCATCCATGGGGCGGCTTTGTTCACGTCCGCGGGCATATGGCACGATGCAATACGTGCAGTATTTATCGCAGCCGACCTGGACTGGCACGAATGCCTGGAATTTTGCGCTATATTTTGGCTTAATCTTTAGGTATTCGGTTGCCGGGCCGTTGTTAATCTTTTGCATTTCCTTCAGTTCCGGCAAGTCCAGTTGTGGTTCCGCTTCGGCTAAAACTTCCCCTATCCTGTTCGAGTCATTTATTTTGAAAACAAAATCAACCGAATCGACGCGTTTGATGATATCGTCCTTCACTTCCTTTTCAGAATTGCGGCTGGAAGTTGACCGGACCATGCATCCGGTCAGCCCCACGAGCAGGCGCGGGTTGCGTTTTTTCATTTGCCCCAGGTTCATGAGCTGGCCGTAGACACGATCTTCACCTTTCTGGCGGATGGAACACGTATTGAAAATATAAAGATCCGTGTCTTCCCAATTTCCGGTTCGTTTGTAGCCCAGTTTTTCCAGGAGCGAAGCTACTCTTTCACTGTCGGAGTAGTTCATCGCGCATCCCAGGGTTTGGATAAAATATTTCATTTCCATGCTTTAAAAGCACAGCAAAAAGTAGCTTATTTCAGGGCTTAAAGCAATGGGACCAATATCTATTCTTGAAATTTTATTATGCAAAGCCCCCGGTGAACGAGTCATCGGGGGTTCTGCTGGCGTGCGGGTCGAAGGCGGGGGGCGGGATGTGCACGACGCGGCGTTAGTCGCCGCGCGGGATGTTTCCGTGGCCGGAGCTGGGGCCCTGGTTCGGGCTTTTCCTGGCCCAAGTCCAGACCCAGATGAGGGCAACGACGCTCACCCCGATCACAAAACCGACGATGAGAATCATGTCGAGGAGAGAGAAGCGTCCGTCAGACGCCGCATGGGAAGGCAGCGGGGGGCTGCCGCCCTTTGGCATCGCGTTAGCGATGCCCGTGATGACGGTCAGGACGACCGCCATGACGACTTCCAGAGCCTTCTTCATCGTTTCTCCTTATCGCCACTCGGCTGAAAGCCTGTGGCTATTGGTGCGTTTTTCCGCGTTTGAAAACAGTTCCCAGATGTGCTCCGGGAACGAAATGCCAGCAGAGACTATATCCGGAAAGCAGAATGTGCCATCCTCATCCCTTAAAACTCAGGAAAAAAGGAGGAATCATCCATGGTCTTTCCAGATAAATCCCTGCTAGGTAAGCCATTTTTCAAGGAGCTTGACTGATAGCTGTTTATATTGACAAATATGCATTATTTTGCTAGAGTCGGATGCTGATCATTACATATTTTAATGATTTAGTCAATATGGCTGTTGCTGCTTATCAATATTCTGACGCATCCGATCCTCTTGATTCCCTAAAAAACCAGGAGGAAGCACTCGTCGAAAGGCTCAATCAATTAGAAAGTCAAAAGAAAACCACCATCCCTGAAGATGATGAGGTTGATGCGCAAATTGACAGTGAAAGAGAATTGCTTCGTCAAATCCGCTTTCAAAAACACCTAATTGAATGTGAAATGGGCGCCGTTTTTCCGGATGACCAGGTGGTTGCAACCATGAAAAAAGAAAGGGAGCAATGCCGCTATTGGTTTGATCCGGAGAAACCTGCCAACGTTCCGGCGTCTTTTGAGCGAAGTTCAAAACCGGTTTTCCGAACGAAGATTGAGCACAGTGTCACGACAGATTACGAAAGTGATAAATGGGCGGTCTTGAATATTCTTCTGGAGACGCTGCAAAATGCCGAACCAAATGACAGCGACAGTACCTGGTTTACTCTGGAAATCCAGGTTGGCGGGAGCTGGAAAAGCTGGAAAGAAATAGGCAATTATACTAATTCGCAAATCAGCGCCGTCAGGGTTGTTGATAACGGTAAAGGATTTATCCCGACAGAATTGGGAATTTTCGGAAGTTCGAAGAATCCTGATGGTGAATCCGGCGGGCTTTTCGGGGAAGGCGGTAATATGGCTGACATAACCGCCCGAAGGTTAGGAATAGATGTAAGGAAACATTCAAGAAACTGGTCCGCCACGCCATACTTGTTCCGGCAGCAGGCTACCGGCAGAGTTGTTGAGAGGCTCGGTTATGATACCGAATTTTATCCTGATTTTATTCCGGGATCGGCAGTTGAATTCCGCCATATTGGCGATGATTTCCTTGATGCGGTCCGGACTATTGATGAAAAATTCCTGCCTGTCCGCGGCCGTGAATATAAAACGTTAGCACAGACTTATTTTGGAGATATCGTTGAGAAAAAAGATACGGATTATATTTTTATCAAAGGGCGGGCGTACCCTCTTGTGCCCGCTCCTGAAAAACCTTTCCTTTTTTCCTATAATCTTACGAAATTTGTCGTAAAAGACAGGAACCGGAGCCGCATTAACCTTTCGGAAGCTTTGGATCAAATTGTTTACATATTGGCGGGAAATAAAAGTAAGAAAGTTGTGCGTGATCTGGTCCTTGCCCATAAGGAAGGAAAAACTTGCTATGAGCTTACAGAATTAAAAAACCATTTATGGAATTTGGATGAAGGAGTTAAAGATCTTTTTGGGGAAGCCATTTGTGAAATATATGAAATTCCCGATCCTAAGAAAGCCTTTACCACGATGGGTGAAGGGTTTGAACCGGCTGAAAGATTCCTGAAAGAAAAAGGCGGTTTAAATGCGATAGATATTGGAGGTTCACCATTCCTCACCACTATCGTCCGTGAAAGATTCAGATCCACCGTGGATGTTTTTAACGGGCCGGAAATGCCCGGTGTACTTTTTGCAAGTCCGTCAGGAGATATTCTTGAGAAAGGGTCTGATATTTATGTTAATGCAAAGCTGGTCCATGTAAGGCCTGCCCTGGAACATCCGCTTCTTTATTCATATAATTTTAAAAATCTTTGTGAAACTTTGGGCTCCGAGACTACAGATCGCGCTTTAAATAGCTGTCTTACATCCATGTGGTCAAAGGCACCGGCTCCCCTTGTCCGTGAGCTGATACAGGCATACCGTGAGAAGAAATTAACGCACGAACTTACAAAGTGTCATCCTCGTTACTGGGATATAAGGGATTTTCCCTCAAGCCAGATTTTTCACGATGTCGTTCTGGAAGAATACGGCATTTCTGATCCAAATAAATGTTTTCTTAAAACTGAAAGTGACGAAGATTTTGCTGAAGCAACTCTTAAGGAACGAGGTTATATTCCGATTGACATGTCCCGGTCAGGATTCCTGACAGCTTTTTTAAAAAATGCCGGTTTTCAGACGGCCAGGGACATTTTGGACAGAAGTTTGCGCAAGTTTGATGCGACAGTATTGCCTGAAATCGCCGCAAGGGATGTACCTGAAAATGTACTTCTTCTTGGCCTATGGCAAGCTTTGGAAAAATTTCTGCATTATTATGGAAAATCCGGGGCATGTGAATTGGACGTCCTCATTGAAAAGGAAAACTTTAAAGACAATACAAAATCAGAAGAATTTGTTCCCTACAAAAAATGGGTTGCCGAACCAACAGATGGAAAAATTACCGCCCTCCGTTTTACCCTTCCGGATCTTCAAATACATGAAAACGCTTTTATTAACCGTGAAACAGCTTCAGGTGAACCACCCTGCCTTCACGCCTTATGTTCTTTTATGGCTACCCACGGCATCCAGTTTTCCATCCAGGCCGGGACATGGGTGATTACGATGCAAAAAAAAATTACTTCAGATCCCGGCGGTCCTCCAGAACCTCCAGCTGTAGATGGAATTAATTTTGTCTATGCAATAGCGGATTGGCAGGATGAAAAATCTTCTGCAAATACAGCATTAAAAATATCGCACCCTTCACAAGAACTCTGTTGGGAATTATCACATCTGAAAGATAAAGTATTAACTTTGGATCCTTCATATAAACCTCTGGAACAAACACAGTATGGTGATCTGGTAAATGTCGGCGAAGGGAAATTATATGTTTCCGGAATTCTTGATGACCATAACTATGGTTTACTGTGCAGTTATTCAGTCAGCGACAGGTCTGAATTAACGCCATCAAGGGTTCTTTCATCTTTAAGTAATCTGGAAGCCATCCGGAAAGTATTGCGTGGATGCTCGGACGGGAAAGAATATAAGGACATTAAGGATGTATGTTATTTTGAACATCCTCAAGCATGGCGAGAAGCATTCCATGCGGAGTTTGGCAAGAGAGCAATTATTGAAGACAAACCAAATTTTATCGGAGCCGCAGTTGCAGGAAAGTATAAATATTCACATGTAAAATTTTGCAATCCTTTTGATGATTACCTGATAAGCTGCGCTGATATTCCTTCCTTGAGCAGTCTGGCCAACGTCGGAGAATATGAGGAAGTTGTAAACGTATCATATAATGTCCGGGAACTATTTTCATTCGGGACCAGTATCTGTGAATGGCTCCAAAAGAAAATGGTTTGTTCCGGGATTGATGCCATTGATTTCGCGTTTGATCCTTCCCGCGTGAAAGTGGTGAAAAAACTTCAGAACACCAATGGTGACGATTTAAGTTCCCTGGGCGGGATTATAGATCCTGGAACACGGACCATGTTCATTATGGAAACCCGGATGCAGGAATTAGCGGAAGCTTTACAGGCGATTATCCGCATATTGAATGACAGTATTGCCGATGCTTTTCCCGATACAATGCAGTTCAGCAGGTATAAGGATGAAATATTTACGAAATTGCTGTCGGCGCTGGTGAAAACACCAGTGATGAGAGAGGTTTTGGGGAAAGAGCTGGATACCATCCCTTTGAAAGAATTGAGGAAAAGTCTGAAAAAATTCTTTAAAAAAGGATTGGAAATTACCAAAGAAGAAGAGCAGGTTGATACAGACATCGGGGAAGTCATGATGGAAGAGCGCCGGACCATAGGTGAATGGTTCAGGGATTTATGGGGTCAAGATGAGGAGAAATCAAAATCGGAGGAACCCATGAGAGAAGAAAAAAAAGGAAAAGAACGAAGAGCAGAACCAGGATCAGGTGAAGGACTGGATAGAAGAAATCTCCTTCGTATTGGGAGAAATGCTGCCGTCGCATTGGTGCTTGGCAGTGGGGGCCTTCTGGTTGCCAGAAGGCTGAATTTAGAAGGAATTGAAATTGATTTGCCTGATTTTTTTTCTTTTCTTTCAGACGATAGGACAGTTTATGAAAGACCGCGTTATCCGGGACAATATATGCCGGATGTGAGTCCAAGGAAAGCGGCACGCGGTGTCCATCCCCACATGAACTTTCGTGCATGGCGGGAAAGTGTTTTTCACTCCGCGCCGAATCATACCGGCTGGGATGGATTCTGGATGAGTGACTTTGAATACCATCAGTTTGATGGTACCCGATGGAGACATGATTCTAAACCGTCACAATTTCCACAACAGAATTTCCCGACACAGGCTAGCTGGATGCATGTACAAAGTATTTCCTCTCCAGGTGAAGCATTTATTCGTAACCAAAGTGCCGGAGTTATTGATGCTTCAAGTATTAGAGTTGTTGATAAAGAAGGCAAGGAATTCCCGTTTTCCATCCGTCCCCATGAAGACGGCTATAAGGTTGCCATGCCCCGCAAGGGAGCTGCGCGAATTCTTTATACGACAAAAAAACCTGATAAATGGGAATCCGCGGCTGCAAGATTGACTGATAAAGATTATGACGGGCTCCCAAGAAAAACTCTTGATTATTATCTGGCTGTTCCAGATATTGATGTGTCACAAATACCTTTTTCATGGAAAAAAATGCCAGGGGTTAAAACATGGAAAGACTTTTTTGAAGAATTAAAACGTTTTAAACCCTTTCACAGGTCACAATTAATTCATGAGTATGTCAGTGGACGGGAATATTCCAATGAAGCCAGAACGGTTGTTGCCTATCGAAATTTTAAAAAAGGCCTCACGCCCCATAAGACGTTTATAGAATTCCTCCTTAAATCTGACATGTTAGTAGCGCCCGGTGACGGGGATTGTGACGTCCATAATACCCTCAATGCCTGGATCCATCGTATGGCCGGAATCCCGGCAAAATTAGATCTTGTCATGGATGGCAACCATGGCGTGGCAAACGTTTTTTTCCCGGGAATCGGATGGACGGTCAGCGATGCTGTCGGCACGGAGAGAAGAGCTCATTATGAAAAACTCGTGGAAGAATTGGAAGAACGGCAGGAAAAAAATGCCGCCTATAATAGGTGTGTGCAAAAGATAAAAAAATAAAGTTTCTATTTTGGGTTGTGGCTGACAAGCCTATCATGGTGGCCCCGGCGGGAATCGGACCTGCATCTAAGCCTTAGGAGTGCCTTGTTCTATCCATTGAACTACGGGGCCAATGATTATTCGGTTTGCGGGGCTAACACGACGAATTCTGTTTTTTCCTGCGGGAGTTCGGATTTGCTGTTTGCCGAAAATTTTTCCCTTGGAGTGACATTGCCGAGTCCGGCTTTTTTGAGGAAGATCGCCGGGTCACCAGCATCGACTTTCAGACCTGCTGTCTTGTAATAAATGGGGATGACAATGCGCGGTTCGATTTCTTCAATGGTTTTGTGGATTTCGTCGTAATTGGCTTTTTCTTTCCCGACCGGCACCACCAGTACGTCCACATCCCCAATGGTTTCCATGAGTTCATCAGTAACCGGCAGGGAATAATCGCTGATATAGCATACCTTCATTCCTTCAGCGTCAAAGGTATAAATCATGGGTTTTACTGTCTCTTTTTTTTCGCCTTCTGGAGCCGTCAATTCCATGGCCGTTATGGCAATACCGGAAACTTCGTATTCACCCGGCCACGTGAGTACTTTCGGTTCGTCCGCAACGGCAGCCGCATTATTAAGCGTGGATTTTTCGTTACTAAAGATCACCGCGTTGGCCTTTAAGTCTGGCATTTTAAGACCGACTTCGTCTTTGTATGGATCCATAACGACTGAACCGGTTTTCGTCTTGACGCCAAAACATGTGTAACCGTACCAAGTGATTTCCATATCGTGCGATTTTAAGGATAAAAATATATGCTCCCCGCGGGTCTTGTGGCCGCGTCAGAGCGCTTGCGTTCGCAACTATACTGTATTTTTTTGGGATTGTAAATTTAGGGTAGGAGGATTACTTTATTGCTGACATTTTGTTAACTATTTCGCTATGTCGAAAATTGTGAAGGTTCACGCAAGGGAGATCCTTGATTCCAGAGGAAATCCAACCGTTGAAGTGACTGTTTTTTCTGAAAAAGCCATGGGGTTGGCTATGATTCCCAGCGGCGCTTCAACTGGAAGCCATGAAGCTCTGGAACTCCGCGATGGAGACCCGAAACGTTACTTGGGAAAGGGTGTCCTTAAAGCATGCGCCAATGTGAATAATGACCTGGCTCAACTTGTTTCCGGATATGAAGTCAGCGACCAGAAAGCCATTGATGAAGCCATGATTAAATTGGACGGAACCCCGAACAAAAGTAAATTCGGCGCCAACGCAATTCTTGGCGTTTCCCTTGCCTGCGCCCGTGCCGCAGCCATGGAAAAAAATATTGGGGTTTATACGTTGTTGGATGCTGACGCAAAGATATTGCCCGTGCCAATGATGAATATCATGAACGGGGGTAAGCATGCTGACAGCGGGTTGGATATCCAGGAGTTCATGATCGTCCCACTGGGGGCACCTTCCTTTAAAGAGGCGCTCCGGATGGGTGCTGAAATTTTCCATCACCTTGGTAAACTTTTAAAACAGGAAAAATATTCCACGGGCGTGGGTGACGAAGGCGGTTATGCCCCCAGCCTCCCCGATCAGGAATCGGCTTTCCGGTTTGTCTTCCAGGCGATTGAGGCTGCGGGATACAAAGCCGGCCAGGATGTTTACCTTGCGCTGGATGCGGCCGCTTCTGAATTCTATGATGCCGCAAAGAAAGTCTATTCCTTCAAAATCAAAGGAGTAAAACAGGAACTCACCAGCGCGCAAATGGTTGATTATTGGACGAATCTCATCGGCCAATACCCGATTGTTTCACTTGAAGATGTCCTTGCCGAGGATGACTGGGATTCCTGGAAAACCCTTATGGAACGCATCGGCGGGAAAGTCCAGATTGTCGGTGATGATCTTTTGGTGACGAATGTCGAACGACTGCAAAAAGGGATCGATATGAAGGCGGCAAATTCGATTCTCATTAAAGTTAACCAGATTGGGTCGCTCACGGAAACGATCAATGCAATCCAGCTTGCCAGGAAATCCGGCTGGACGTCCGTTGTGTCACACCGCAGCGGCGAAACGGAAGATAATTTTATCGCCGATCTTGCCGTCGGACTTTTGACCGGTCAAATCAAGACGGGTTCTTTAAGCAGAAGCGAGCGCATTTCCAAATATAACCGGTTAATGAAGATTGAAGAAGAACTTGGGGATAAAGCACAATTTCCAGGCAAGAAAGCATTTACCCAACTTTCATGATAATACCTGTCCTCAAACCCCGTGAAATCCGCGCCCTTTTTCCCCGCCGCGCGCCGGATTCACACAAAGGCATGAATGGCCGCGTCATGATCGTGGGCGGAAGTATTGATTATTTTGGCGCGCCTCTTCTATCCGGCCTTGGCGCCGTCTATAGTGGTGTGGATCTTGTGCACCTTTTTGTTCCTGAATGCAATTTTGAAGTCAGCAGGAGCCATTATCCCGATTTCATCGTTCATAAGTTTCCCGGCGAATATCTCGACATGAAAGGGGTTGAACCCATTATTGAGTATTCCAAAAAATGCGACGTCATCCTAATGGGTCCGGGCCTTGGCGAACGCGAGGAAACTTTTGAAGCCCTTCTCCACATTGTGCAGAATATCTCAATCCCTACGATTCTTGATGCTTCCGCTATTCAGGTGCTCCAGAAAATCAAGCATTTCCCCCTGAAGCAGAAAGTCGTTATCACACCCCACCATAATGAATTTGAGCACCTAACCGGTAAAGATGTAAAAATTACCGGTTCAGTTTCAGGGAAGGTTGTCCTTCTGCGCACTATTGCAACTGACCTTAAAATCAACATCCTTTTAAAAGGACCAAACGATTTCATCGCTTCCGAATATGGTGAAGTCGTCATGAATTCTACCGGGAATGCCGGAATGACTGTTGGCGGCAGCGGTGATGTCCTTGCAGGTTTCGTCTCAGCTATTATGGCCCATGGCGCCAACCCATATGATGCGTGCCGTGCGGCTGCCTATGTTTTCGGCAAAACCGGCGACTTACTCCTGAAGCAGAAAGGTTATTGTTTTTCCGCAAGCGACCTGGCTTTTGAACTTCCGTATGTGATCCGCGAATTTACTTTCTAGTTACTTGCCTGATTTCGCATCGCTGATACATCCCTGAAACCGGGGTTGATTTTTTCCGCTTCAGTAAAAGCCTGTTCCGCGAGGTCCTTGCGGCCTAGCTGGAGGAAAATTTTTCCGGCCTCATAACGGTACAAAGGATTATTCGGGCTTAAGTCTATAGACTTCTTTAGCGCATTGATTCCCTGCTGGAGGTTCATATCACTGGTTTTCTTTGCGGCCAGCTGTATTAGGGCGATTCCCATGTTATAAAAGGTGCTCGGGTGTGACGCGTTGAGTGTCGCAGCTTCCCGGTACTGCTGTATCGCAAGTTCCAGAAAGGAAATGCCGGTTTGACTATCCATCTCCGGATTTAATGCTACTTTAAAGGCAAAATCACCATAGTCCTGGTGGTATTCGTACTGGTAAGGCTGATTTTTAACAACATGATCAAAATCATCCCTGGCATTATCGACCTGGCCCTGGGTATTTTTAACCGCCGCCTGCTTGTAATACCAGTCGGCTGCCGCTTCCTTGAAGGTGCCATAGGTCCCGAAAACAACCAGTATAAGCGCCGCAATTGCTATGAGTGTTTTTGGAAACGGTTTCAATTTATATTTTTTTACAGTTTCCCCAAGAGAAGAAATGCTTACCGCCCCTCCGAGCAAGAGATAAAAGACCGTAAGGGTGTCCACGACGCCGAAGTTCAGGAATGCCTGAAGGAGATAGGTCATCAGAGCCCCCATGAAAGCCAGTGTGGCGAAATATTTCCATTCGTCTTTTTCTTTTTTCTTTTTAAAAATTGCCCGAATAAGGCCCAGGATAACAATTCCGATCAGCGTGAGGTACGCCACCAGGCCTATGATCCCTTCATTGACCGCGATGTCGAGGTACTCCATGTGTGATGATTCGGGGCTGATCTGGTACTGGATATCCCCCGGGCCCGGGACTGTATAATCAAGGCGGCGGTAGGTGTTATATGTATCGCGGAAAGCAGACACGCCGAATCCAAGTACCGGCCGGTCTTTTAACATGGACAGGCTGCTTAACCACCAGCTTACGCGGTCAGGCATATTATTCTGCCGGAATTCCGTAACTGCGCTGTTGAGCCTTTGTACCAGCGGGAGCTCTGAGAGTTTTGGTGAAAATATTGCAACAGCTCCGATCAAAATAATAACGACCGTTAAAACCACCAATAGGCGTTTTCGAAAAAATACCCGCAGCCATTCTTTTTTCTTCATGATGATCATGATTCCCACTACGAGAGCGGAAATGACGGTTGCAAAAAATGCAGCTCTGCTTCCGGTCAGGATGAGGGAATACAACATGAGCGCTTCCCCCAACGTCAGGAGCCATTTCCAGTAATTCTTTTTCAGGGTAAAAAATAATGCGATGCCCATGGTAAAACATATGCCTAGATACGCCCCAAAATGATTGCTGTGTCCCATTGTGCCAAAAGCCCGGTCTTCAGGGTTTTGGCTCCAGACGAATTGCTGGAAAACACCGTGCGACTGGAGGATTCCGTAGATCGCCAGCGCCGAACCCGTAATAAAGCTGATGAGGAGCAAAGCCCGAAGATCTTCTTTCTCTCTTAGGAACTGGTAGGCCAGGAATGCAAGGACGAGAAAATTGAGACAGGTGAATATTCCAAGAAAACGTGTCTCACTCCCGAAGAGGCTTGTAAACAGTTGAGTCGATGTGACTGTCGTAACCGCGAGGATAATGCCGTATGTCAGAAGTGCCCAGTTGAATGCGCCACGGCGAAAATAAAATTCCCCTTCCCTGTAAATTTTCCACGTCCACAAAAGGACGACCAGAAGCGTGATCACGCGTAACACCAGAAGCTT
>Ga0315275_10005378_pt1 | contig 12126 bp, 10 predicted proteins | sample YL17G03_0_MG_FD_205557 | JGI IMG/M metagenome (GOLD analysis project Ga0315275, IMG submission 205557) | Sediment microbial communities from Yellowstone Lake, YNP, Wyoming, USA - YL17G03_0 | ecosystem: Environmental > Aquatic > Freshwater > Lake > Sediment | place: USA: Wyoming | collected... | reverse complement strand
GCTGATAGAATAAAAACGTCATATTGTACAACTGGTGGTACGGTTACAGTAATAGATGACTGGGCTGTTGGAGCTGATTGTACTGGAACCACATACAATACCACACCAAAATTACTTAAAACTGATCTTTTTACCACGCTATCATTAAAAACAACAATTAGTTTAACTGGATTTACATATCAAAGTGGAGATTATTTATTATTTGATGTTTTACCCGCTTATAATAATCCTGGTTATACTGATACCAACTGGGAACTTTCAATAAAATGTTTTACAACTTCTCATAGATTAAGTTCTCAATGGCCGCCTATTAGTTGTCAGATTATTGATACTGGGGCCACAATGACATTTACATATGATAGTGTAAATTGTCAATATGTTCTAAATTATAATACAGCACCAGGATTGATTCAGAATGAAGTATATTATTCTGATATGAATACATATTCCAATATGATTATTTTTTATAATAATAACTGGGCATCTACTGGTAATACAGTTACTCTTCCTTCTTATACAGGACTTACTGTTGCTTATATTAATTATAATAATGATGGTTCTTACAATAACTATTATCCACTTGAAGGCCAACTTAATTTAATAATATCTGGTACAAGTACAACACATTTAGTCAAATATACTTTTACAAATTCAATTGATTATTACGATTATAAGAATAGTTATACTGCGATGACTCAATCAGCCAACTGGACAAATTGGGTTCCTGATGGCCAAGATTTACGCCATTATAAATTCCATCACAGGAACTTTAAAATTTCAATGACATCTGGAGATACTTGGAGTAATGATTATATGTATTTAAATTATGATGCAATATTTAGTTTTGATGACGCAAATAAAATTATAAGTATAACAACAGCTCCGATGATTGTAACATATACAGGAATTACTTGTAATAATGTTAGTCAGAATTTAAATGATTATGCAAGTGGAATACTTTATATTTATAGTGCATATACCAGGAATTATGATACTATTTGGGGTACAAGAAACGCATTTGATTATTTTTATTCAAATAGTGCAAGTAATAATACAACAAGTAATATTGGTTATGCTTATGCTCAGGTTCCATATGGCACAATGGGTAATGCATTAAATTTTAGTCAACCTGGATGGGCAATTAATGGAGCAAATTATTATTTTTATAAAAATAATACTAGAGTTACAATAACTAATATGGCTGACCCGCTTAATAATTATAAAGTTGAAACTTGCTTAGACCCGATTACGGGATTAGTAGGAGCTTGGACAATAATAAAACAAGTACCATAATATGGCAATAGATATACTTTCAAATTGTCACTTTGATTTAACCAGAATTAAGAAACTCTATATTGGTTCAACTCTTCTTGCTGGTGGTCAGATTGTTTTTCCAATAAACTATGTTACTTTAAGTGGTTCATCTGATAGTATTATAACATATTATTCAAGTGATATGCAGACTATTATTATTGGCGGCCAAACGATTGTAATGGATGAGGTGTTTTGTGTTGAAGATAATATTACTTTTAATGAAGAATTAATTATTGATAATAGATCAAAGAATTATATTAAAACAATTACATATGAAATACCAGGAATAGATCTTGCATTAGTAGATAAAACAGAAGAAAACACAATAGATGAAAAGTCGAGTTTATTGGCTATTTTAATTGATGAAAATCTGAATGAATTAATTGTAGGTTATGACAATCCTCTAGGCTTGGAATCAATTAGTTCAGTTATTGATGTCGATAATAACAATATATTAGTTACATTAGTAACAACAAGTATTTCAAGAGCAAGAAACACACAGAATACATTAGTTGTTCCTCAGCCTTCTATATCTTTATCACCAAGTAGAACACCTAGTGTTACAAGAACGCTAACACCAACACCTAGTATTACAAGAACACCAACTAGAACTCCTAGTATTACAAGAACGCCTACTGTAACACCAAGTATAACAATTACGCCAAGTGAAACACCAAGTATAACAATTACGCCAAGTGAAACACCAAGTATAACAATTACACCAAGTGAAACACCAAGCATAACACCAACACCAACGCCATCAGCATAAAATTATATTTGTAAGATATTTTTTAAAATAGAACTTTTACTATTTATGGTGATATTTATTCTATATATGGAAATGGAATAATGTTTAAATCATATAAATATAAATTAAAACCCAATGAAGAACAAATTGTTTTATTAAATAAACATTTTGGGTCCGTTCGTTTTGTTTATAATTATTTTCTTAATGAAAGAAAAAAGGAATATGAGACAAATAAACAGACATTAACATATCTTGATAATGCTAAATCGTTGACTCAATTAAAAAAAATTGAAGATTATTCGTGGTTAAATGAAATTAATGCCCAATCTTTACAACATTCATTAAAAAACCTAGAAGGAGCATATAACGGATTTTTTAAAAAAAGATCATTATTTCCAAAATTTAAATCAAAGCATAATAAGAATTCATTTTGTGTTCCACAATCAGTTAAATTAATTAAGAATAAACTTTTTTTCCCTAAATTTAGCGACGGAATTAATGTTATATTACATCAAAAATTTAATGGCGAAATAAAACAATGCTCTATGTCAAAAACGCCAACAAATGAGTATTTTGTATCTATATTGGTTGAGTCGACGCATGATATTCTTCCAAAAACAGGTAAAGTAATTGGAATTGATCTGGGATTAAAGGATTTTGTTATAACATCTGAAGGATACAAATATAAAAATAATAGATATACGAAAACATATGCAAAAAAACTCAGAAGAAATCAACAACATTTAAGTAGAAAAATAAAAGGATCAAATTGTTATGACAATCAAAAATTAAAAGTGGCAAAAACGCATAAGAAGATAACCAATTCTCGTGTAGATAATTTGCACAAGGTGTCCATAGATTTAATAAGAAAATATGACACAATTGTTCTTGAAGATCTAAACATTAAAGGACTAATAAAAAATCATCGACTATCTAAACACATTTCAGATGCTAGCTGGGGAACATTTATAACGATGTTAACTTATAAAGCATTATGGAACGAAAAACAAATTATTAAGGTAAATAGATTTTTTCCTAGTTCAAAAATATGTAGTTGTTGTGGGTATATAAATCAAAATTTAAAATTGAATATTCGAGAATGGACTTGTTCATCTTGTGGTTCTAAATTAGATAGAGATATAAACGCAGCAAAAAATATTCTTAAAGAAGGATATAAAATAATATCGTTAGGGACTGACGATTACAGAAGTGGAGATGAAACAAGACCAGTTTTAATTGGCACAATCGATGAAACTTCTAAAATTCTTAATATTTAATTAAGGAGCCTTATTATTAAAAAGGTAGTTCATGGATTTTTTTATAAGACAAGGGGCGACAGACCCAATATTAAAAATGAGATTAATTGACGATGGAAAAAATGATAAATCATCGTTTAATGAATTATTGGAAAATTCCGAGATTACATTTGAAATGACAGATACCAAAACAGGAATTCCATTTATTTTAAATGCTCCGTGTTCTCTGGCACTAAGAACTAAAAAATATAATCAAACAACAGATGAATATTATATTGTTTATCGATTTTTAGACGGTCAAACAGATGAAACTGGTAAATTTGAAGGTAAATTTACTATTCAATTCACAGATACCGATCAAAATAACACAACAAAGCTTATTGTTCCAATAAGAGATAAACTATATATTAATATCATTTAGATATTAATTATGAAATTATTAAATAACAAATCACAAGAAATTTATATTGCTCACTTTCATGGCCGTGGAATAATAGATCATATACGAACAAAAGGTATTCCTCCTTTTGTACTTAATGTACCAATTAAAAATGCCGATAGTGATAGGATTCAAATAATTACAGCAGCAACATCATATAATATAAAGGATATGATTCTGATAAAACAACTTGAAGATAATAATATTCCTTATATAAATAAAGTGCCCACAGATCTTACTCGTCGTGATTGGTATAATTTAAAAAAAATTCCTATTATTTTAGAAAGCTTAAAGGAAACGAATAAAGAATATTCTTTATTTCTTGATGCAAGGGATGTAGTAATAGTGAAAGATCTTGATCTATTAGTAGAATCTTTTCTTATGAAGAAAAAGAAAATTATATTTAACGCATGTGTAAATAATTTTCCTCCCGATTGCCATTATGATGATTTTATGGATAGGAGTGTAATGGGAGCGTATAAATATTGCAACAGTGGCGTTTTTATGGGTAAAACAGTTGATCTTATACCGTACTTTGAATATTTAAATAGTATTAAAGATAATATTCCTAATCCAATGAGAGATGATCAACTCATAGTGCGTTATGCACTTGAGCAATTTAAAGATGATGTGGGATATGATTATGAATGTGATTTATTTCAGGCGTATGGGTTTACTTTTTTAGTTCCAGTTGATAAGGAAAATCAAATTTATAGGGCACAATGAACCGATTAATAAATAAAGTGGCTATAATTACAGGAGCAGCGAGAGGTATTGGCCTCGCAACAGCCCAATTATTCGTGAATGAAGGCGCTACTGTTATTGCCACCGATTTATTTATGAAGTCATTAAATAATATTACCGTATTGAAATTAGATGTTACATCTCAGGAAGATTGGAAGAATATAGTAGGTAAAGCTATATCCGATTTTGGTAAAGTAGATATATTAATTAATAATGCTGGAGTTAATTCAGGTATAAATTTACTTGGGGAAACCATTGAAGATTGGAATAAAATTATATTAACAAATTCCGCTTCGATGATGTTTGGAATGCGTGAAGTAATTCCTTTTATGCAAAAACAAGGAGGAGGATCTATCGTTAATTGTTCGTCTATTGTAGGATTGGTAAGTGGAAATGTTCCAGGAGTTGCCTATTCCGCTTCCAAGGGGGCCATAAGGTCTATGAGTAGACAAATAGCACAACAATTTGCTAAGGATCGTATAAGAGTTAATTCTATATATCCTGGTACAATAACAAATGGAATAATTCTGGCGAATAGAAATAATATGCCCTTACCGCCTTATGTGGGCGAGCCTATGGATGTGGCGTATGGATATCTTTATCTTGCTTCGGATGAATCTAAATTTGTGACAGGAACAGAATTAGTTATAGACGGCGGTTGGTTTGCAAAATAAAAAGTATCTAAACTTCAGTTGAATGATAAGCTAAATCCCTACCGTCATTGGAGATAAGTTCATCTTCTTCAATAATTTTACTGCTTTCTGCTTCTAGTCTAACAACTTTTTTATTATGATCAACCCAATATTGGTCTACAAGAGATAAACTATCATCAACATACATAAAATATGGATCTTTTTCCACACGATTCCAGAATATTACTTCTTTATCAGATAATGTCATAACTTCTTCCAATGTCCCCTGTCCTTCAGGTTTTAGTGGGTGACCGCTATCAAGTTCACATTGCAATGTGGTGAAATATTGTCTATTTTCGGGATTTTCAATTAAAATATCGTCTCTAATTTCAGGTTTGAACACTACAAGTAGTGGCATAATTCGTTTATTAAAATTAGTAATATAACGGGATACATTATAATCACCTGTCATATTGGGATTATTTAAAATATCCTCTTCAGAAATTCTATAACAATTAATTTCGATATGAGACTCTTTCGGTGGCAATTTTCCATCATGGGTGTCTTGATATTCAACTAATTGTTTCTTTGTCCATTTATCGACATATTTTGTTACTTTCTGAACATCTCCATCTGATTTTTTTGTTCCGTTATTAATATAATATATTGTTTCTCCAAGCGATGCGGGATATCCGTCCTGTAATATGAGTTCCATATGTGCCTGACGAGACATTAATGATCCTCCCTTGTTTTTCTTCTTTATATACTTTTTATAATCCTCAACACTCTGTTTAACACGAGATTTGTTAGCCATTTTTACCAATGGAATCTTATGATTATATAATTTATCAATATAGTCATAATATAAATTGATAAAGGATAGTCCATCACCATCTAATAAGTATTTAAATCCTTCATCTAAAAATTCAACAACATATTGGGCTAGTTTTTTAGATTTAATTGTATTTCCTGTTAATTTTATTTTTATCTTTCCTTTTTTCATCATCTTTAATATATAATTCTTTTTTGATATATTAATCATTGATATTGCAGTAAAATCAACATCCAATCCCATTTCATTTCTCATAAATATATCATTAAATTCGGCCGTGTCAGCATATATACCGATATATTCTTTATCTTTTTCCACTAATTCGTTTAATCCTTTACCAATGTATGTATAAGCATCAATGTCTTCTGGCATAGAGAAGCAAATTCCATCGGTGTCCATAGTAAGAGGAACATATCCTCTTTTCGTGTAATGCATAATCATCATACGAAGAAATTGTCTTCCAATACAGGTCGTCATTTCGCCTAAATTCATATCTCCCCAATGAAAGACTTTGGGAGCCGATAAAGATCCGAAAAATGCGTTGATGAATATTTTAAGAGGTAATTGTTTCCTGTCATATTTTTCAGATAATGCAATATCAGTCTTTTCGTATTGTTCTTTCTGCCTTTTATATCCAATACGGATATTACGAAAGTATTTTAACATCGCTTTTTGAGCTCCTAACACATCACAAGTAGGAAATATATCATATACGAGGTCAATAGACGGATAAAGAGACGCAAAGTCAAATTTTACAATACCTTTTGAGTATCCAACTCGTAATAATCGGGATAATCCGCCGACAAAATCTCTTTTTTCGTCTTTTTCAGGAATAGCAAGATTATTTTGATATGACCATGCCAACATAATCAATTTCCACAGGGTTGCAGTGCCCATTGTAGCAATTCTTTCATATGTTGTTGGTACTAATTTTGACAATAGGAATGTTGCCTGACTAAAAGCGTCATCAACTATCATTGTTTCATATAAGTCGTCGTCAAGATATTGCTCAATAAGTTTTCTACCTGGCCATATTTCATATTTACCTGGATATTTTTCTAAAAGTCCTTCTGTGCCAGGATCTCCTATTTTTTTCCATCCACCTGACTTCGGATTTACATAATAACTATCAACTCCTAAGTATATTTTGGAAATATGAGCCCCATCAACATAAATTCGATTCGGTTTTTCCTTTTCAAGGTATTTGGTGATATATTTAAGTCCCCAACTCTTAATCTCTGAGTTGATTGCTTGGGCTCTACGGACAGAATGAGAAATATCTATAATATTAAATCCCCAAATAACATATTGATTGTATGGCTCTACCTCATTTGCAAGTTTTAATATTCCTTCTTTTAATTTAATTCCTATGAGTGACATAATTTGCGTTAATTTAATAATATCCATCTTTAAAATTTCCGCTCTTTTCATTATAAATGGAAAGTCAAAGGATGCGGAATTATAACCGCCAATAATTGTGGGTTTTAACTCTTTAATAAGATTAAAAAATTCTGTAATACATCTCTGTTCTCCATTTTCGCCAAAAGCATCGATGGAATGCTGTAATCCACGATTATTTTTAATCCCGATCATAATTATTCTATCGGTTTCAGGGTTTAATCCTGTTGTTTCAATGTCAAATACAAGCCTATTTACATCTTCATATTCATCAATACCCTTAAATAATCTTTTTCTCTTTTGTACAAGATATTGCTCTGCAGGGTTTAATATTTGAAAATATTTTTTATATTTTTCGCCCCATGGATCAATTCCTCCTTGTTTAAAAAAACTAAGAAGCTCAGAATATCCTTTCATACATTTTACTAAATAACGAAGCCCACTATTGAGTCTAGGATCATCATAGGTATTGAGTGGCTCAATTGTAATACCATATTCTGTCATTTTCTTTTTCTGCAGGGATTTCGAATTCTGGTAAAAATTAAATCCAGTTAAATCGCCAACCCATAAAAAGGGGATAATTGTATCCTGTTTTATAATTTTACCTTTTTCGGGATCCTGAATAATTTTATAGATAGTGTTGTTTTTGTAATCGTATTCAATACCAACGATATACTGCTCGGAATCTTCTCCATTAAGAAAGTCTTCGATAACTTTCTGTGAAATTTCTTCTTTCATGTTTATATTCTTTTAGTTTGACATATTAGCTTACGGAGTTTCCGTAATTTGTCTTATGTCGATAAATATAAACAAATAATTTGAAATAAAAAAATTAAATTACGTTAATTGGAGCAATCATTGCACGATATTTAAGACTTTCGTTCAAAAACTTAGCTTCATTTGCCTTTCTTTCAAGCAATTTATCGGGAAGCAATCTTTCTAACCTTATTTTTAATTCCTCGATCATTTTCATCTTTTCATCTCTTGCTTCGGTAAGTAAGGATTGGTAATCTAATTTAACCGAACTGTCTGGAACTTGTAATTCTCCCGAAAATTTACCCCAGATTCTGGCTAATCCTTCTTTAGAATACGCAATAAGGAATTTTCTCACCCAGTTTTGAGCTGGCTTATTTAACATGCTCCATGTGAGAGCTTCTACTTCAACATCAGATGGTAATTTAATGACATCTTTATTTTTGGCAAGACAATCATCTCTATCTGTCGTTTCATAATACCAATACCAAACTTTCCAGTTATTGTTTTTAACTGATCCAAAATCAAATCTACCGCCAGGAACATTATATAAATGAACAATTTTTGTTCCATCTTCTCCTGCCATAATTCTATAAGTTAATTCACCACCAATTAATCTGTTTTTGAGATTTCTATCCTGCATTCTTAATAAAAGGTCAAATGCGGGTAACATAAAGTATGATCCTGACATCCCAACTTGCGCAAATCCACCAACGCCGCCAAATCCAACGCCACCAAGTCCACCAAATCCCCCTAAGAATGGGTCAATTATTGAATCCGTTAATTCTGCACGTGTAAACCATAATAATTCATTTATTTCACGGCCAGCAGGAATTGTATATGCTTGTTGTCCTGCAACTAAATCAAAATACGCTTTTTTCATTATATTATCTCCGCCAGCTTGTAATCCAACGATTTTTGAATATGCGTATGTATATTGTGTTTGATAATCTAAACTTCTGGTTGTAAACGCTCTTGTTAAAGATTGATTATCAACATCAAGACCAGCTAATGCCGACCATTGAGATTCAATTAACCAATCATTTACATATTGTTCATATTCAGAAATTGATAATTCCAGAAATGTATCCAGTTGTTCTTCTGTTAATTCAATTCCACGAACAGGTACTCCCAATAGATGTAAAACTTGAGTGTAAAGTTTTTCTCGATCCTCTCCATTTATTACTGTTGTTGCCATATTTAGTATAATATATCATATAAATAGTTTATATTTTGAATAATTATGGGAAATGTGAATGATGAATTAACAGATCTTTTATTGGAGCTAAATCGATATTGTTTTGAAAAACAAATTCAATTCGAAATTGAGACAAAAGACGATACGGTAAAAAGCAGCATTAAAAAAATTAAAAAAGATGGCGAAATTGTTGTTCAACTCGTACTTGGCGAATATGAAGATAATATTTTTTTGAATAAAGTCAGCAAATTTTTAATGAAACTTAAATCAGGGCCTTTATAAGCTCTTTTGCAAAGGATTCTGAATATTCTCCATCTCCCATTACTTGATCAATGACATTCTTTTTACTTTGTAAGATATTATAAACGATTTGTTCAATCGTATTTTCAAATATTGGATAATATACAACAACATTATTTTTTTGATTTGGCCGATGCGCCCGATCTTCGCTTTGTGCATGATGTGCAGGCACAAATGATAAATCATTCATTATAACGCCTTCTGCCGCTGTTAAATTAATTCCAATTCCGCCAGCAATAATATTAGCAATAAATATTTTTATTTTTGAATCATTTTGAAATTTATCAATACTTTCCTGTCTCTTTGTTGTGGACATTCGTCCATCTAACATTACTGAAATTTTTTTATATTTTTCATATAACATATCAACTGGCATTGTGAAGTTTGAAAAAACAATTACTTTTTTATCCTCTTCAAGAAATTTATCAATTAATTCACAAGTATATGGTATCTTTTCATATGCAATAACTTGTCTCACTTTCATAAGTCGGCCCAAAACAGCAACAACATTCTCCCTATCGGGTTCTTCTTCCTGAGTATTAATATTAAGTGTTGTTCGGCGTTTATTTTCTTCCGTAATTCTCATAAATTCTTCAAGTTCTTCGTTGTAATATGTACTTTTTAATTCTAAAAATATTGGAGTTATAATTTTTTCTGGCAAATCAAGAATATCTGATTTCATTCTTCGCAATATAATATTTTTTGTCATTTCTCTTAATTCATCTAAATTACTATGACCACTTGTATTCCATATTGTTCTACCGTTAACTTTAAATCTAAACCCCTTACAATATCTTTTAACATAATGTTGCCAATTCGACGCAACTGGCGAATTAACAATTTTTAAAAGATTAAAATAATTAATTGGTCTATTAGTCATTGGAGTTCCAGTTAGTAACCAAACTTTCGGTATTTTTTCGAGAATATCGTTTAATAGTTTAGATCTGAGGCTTGATGCGTTACTCAAATTATGCGCCTCATCTATAATTGCAATGTCAAATCCCTCATTCATTATTAATTTATAATCTTCACTATCTTCACTTTTCTCAGTTGTATGATAATTTTTTAATATATCATAATTTATTATATAAAAATCAAAAGTTGACCCCCATTTTCTTCCTTCAACAATTAATGTTTTTCTATCCGTATATATTTTTATTTCCCTCCGCCAGTTTATTTTAACAGAAGCAGGACACACAATTAGAATTTTTTTCGCTTCGGATTCTAATGCGGCAATGATTGACGATCCTGTTTTCATAAGACCCATAGAATCAGCTAGTATAAATCTATCATTAGCCAAAAGTTTTTCAATTGCTACTTTTTGGTGTTCCATTGGCGGACGGACATCATATTTTGAATAATCTATGACACGATTTAATTTTTTTTCGGGCGGTATGATTGCTCCTTTGGGTAGCCATATGGCGTGATTCTGTTCGTTATCAAAAAATTTACCCCAAATATGGTATGCTTTATCTGTTTCACATAATAATTTTTCGCACCATATTTTTTCAACGGGTTTTGTAAGTATTTTATCTTCTTTTAATTTTTCTCCGAAGGATGGAGTTATTCTAATGTATTTTCTAGCAATTTTTGGCGTTATTTGATTGTATCTTAATACATAATCAGCTTGCGGGCGTGTTAATTTGAAACTTTTATTATTTAAAAATCTGGTTCTCCATTCTATCAACTGATTGTTAGCTCCTTCGTATGTTGATAGAATGTTTCTCGCCTCTATTTCGGGAATCTTTGTTTCCATATATAAATTATAACTTAATATACATAATTAGATTGAATAATTAAAGTATTTATAGACATATGGAAAACAAACTGCCAATAACGAGGCTAAGCAAATTTTTTTCTGAGGATGATTTTGATTTACATATTCAAATGGGCCAAGAATATTTACACGGCGACTTGAATATAACACTTGTTTTATATCGGGTTGATAGAACAAGAACCGATACCGACGATGTATATGGTGAATCTGGAAAAGACAGTATCAGGGTGTTACCACCTGTTGAATTTAATGGATTGGTAAGAATTGTTGAAGCCGAAAATAAATCATATAAAACAGGACTTTTGAGATATCTTGAGCCTGGTAATATGACGGTATCTGTTTATATTAAACAATTGGAAGATTTAAAAATTGATATAAGATTTGGTGATTATATTGGGTATCCTGATAGTGAAAGTAGAATAAGATATTATACTGTCTCAAATGATGGTAAAGTTACTGCGGATAATAAACATCATCATTTTGGATATAAACCATCTTATAGAACAATAATATGCGTACCAACGCAAGAAAATGAATTTAGAGGCATTTAAATGACATATCCTAGAAAAAATAACATATCTGTTTATACCGAAAAGGAAATATTGGATAGAAGACAAGAATTATTGGATAGGATAACCAAATCTGACACTTATATGCCAGATTCCGTCCTGCACGACGATTTGGATATGGGAATGTTAGAGTTCGTTAAAACGAATCTAAAGGTCATTTCTGACG
>Ga0315275_10005376_pt1 | contig 12127 bp, 10 predicted proteins | sample YL17G03_0_MG_FD_205557 | JGI IMG/M metagenome (GOLD analysis project Ga0315275, IMG submission 205557) | Sediment microbial communities from Yellowstone Lake, YNP, Wyoming, USA - YL17G03_0 | ecosystem: Environmental > Aquatic > Freshwater > Lake > Sediment | place: USA: Wyoming | collected... | reverse complement strand
AGAATAGAGACACCCACCCACCATCCCCCCAAGAATCCATCGCTATCTCTCATGAATCAAGAGCTGTTCCTGATTCCAAACCCAAGCCACCCTATAATAGGAAGATGAATCGTGAGGAGATTCGGTTCTTGGCGGATGTCGCGACTCGGCCGTTATCGACCACCGTATCGTGCTATCAGCGTCTGAATCTCTCCCGGCGCCGCGGCAACGCGATCCGCCAGCGTCTGGCCGCCGCCGGCATTATCGAGGCTGTTACGATCGCCACCCGGTCCGGTCAGGTGGTCCTGTACCAATTGACCGAGTTCGGTCGTACCGCAGGTTCGGCGGTCGGCGTAGAGCCCGGACCGAGGCCCCGCGAGAGTCTGGAGCACTCTTTTTGGGTCAAGAAGGCAACTACCTTCTTTGAGCAGAAGGGTTATGAGGTTGTGCGTGAGCACCCCATCAAAGGCAATGGTGCCATCGACATCCTGGCCCAGAGGCCCGGCGAGCGCGTCGCTGTCGAGGTCGAGACGGGTAAATCGGACGTCCAGGGCAATCTCGAGAAGATCCGGAATGCCGGCTTTGACCGAATCGTTCTGATCGCCACCTCGCCCGCGGCGGCGACAGCGTGTCAGAAGGTCATTGGCACCAATCCGGAGGACAAGTCCCGGATCGAGCAGCTCAGTTGGCTGGACATCAGTTGACGGGCCCGTTGCCTCAGCGCTGGCGTCAGCCGGAGCCATCCCGCAGATAGGCCAGAGGCTGACGGTAGCTCTGCTCCAGCCGGTCGTAGAGTCGCTGCTGCCATTGCGGCCGTGCCAGATCGGACGGTTCGAGGAACAAACGCCGCGATCCCGTTAAGTCTGTAGACGTCGCTACGAGTGTGGCGGCTGTTCGTGTCGAAAGCTCCGTGACAGGCGGAATCATATTCGAGGACCAGGCTGTTGTAGGTGGGCAGGGTGAAGTCCGGCCACCAGATCGTCCGACGGCCATTCTCACAGATCAGGACTGGCTGGTTATAGAAGAACGGGATACCGTATTGATCGAGCATATGCCCTATCTTGGCCTGGCCTGCGGAGTCATAGGGCGGCTCCAGCCTACCTATATAATAGTCCTGGTCCGCGCTGGATTCCTGCGTCCTCAAGTCTTATCCGCCTCCTTGGTCTCTTTGGCTACTTTCTCGGCAACGGCGGACAGCTTGCTCTCGGCGTGTTCGATGAGCTTCAGGAGCCTGCTATTGTGACGTTGGAGCTTCTCGGCGGCCTTGAGGCAATCGGCCAGTTGTCGGTGGTCATACCGGGCGGCGCATTGCTCGGCCCTGCGGGTCAGCTCGAGGATCCGGCGTTCGTTTTCCGCCACGGCCCGGTCCAGCCGCTCCAGGCGTGTATCGATACCGATGGTCTGCTGATAGCCTGCGGCCAATTCTGCCGAGGCCTTCTTCTTCGCCGAGGCGGGCAGCTTCGCAAACACGTGCCGGGTCTCGTCCAGTCGGGCGATGTGACCGTTGCGGATTCGATGGGCCTTGGCCCGCAGTTGGGCCATCTTCTCCGTCAGGTAGCCCTCCGCGGGAAGCATACGTTGCAGTTGGATGAGAACCTTGGGTGCCTCTGCGGGCTGCTCGGAGAGAATAGTCGCTCGCTGGCGGAGCCTCCTTAGCCCGTGGGCCAGTCGCTGGGACAGTTGCCGGCCCCGATAGAGGTCGGTCATATCATGGCGGACCTCGGGCAGATGCACCGGCGCAGATTGAGGGTAAGGCGAGTGGCCTCGGGTATAAGAGACCAGAGCCAAGATCCCCACGATCAGGGCCACCATCGTGACGGCTTGCACCACTTGCGCGTCCAGGGGCACCCTCAGTCCGAGCAGCTTGGCCACGAGGATACTGGCGCCGAATGCGATGGCGGCGCCGGCCCAAGAGCCGCCGATCTGGCGAATGGATTGGTACATGACAAGGGCCAGCAGGATGATCGCAAAACCGATTGCGACAGGGCCGAGGTTTCTAATAGACAGATCGTTCGCCCGCTCCCACCAGACCAGGCCCACCGACAAGGCAAACCCGATCGCCGCCGACATGCCGATGGCGGGCCTTTGCCGGCCGAAGTGTTTGCCGAGGACGGCGTAGCATAGGGACGTGAAGAAGGTGAAGGCCAAGATGAAGTCCGGCAACAGGGTCTCCAGTAGATCGTAGAAAGGCGGCTCCCAAGGCAGTAGGCTGAGTCTCATGCGAGACCCTGTAGAGGAACTACTGTTTATACTTTTTGGTTTTGGGGCAAGCCCAACCGCGGGGGCCGGCACCTGCTCGCAGGCATCTTCCGCGCGGCCAGCCCCGCCTCCTGAGGTCTGGCCGCGCGGGCCAGAGGAGGTACAAAATGACAGATATTTCCATCAGGACACTGCTCCTGGAGTTTGTGGATGCCAACGGCGCCAGCCACATCCGGGAGATGCATATCGAAATCCTGCGGCACAGGCCGGATACGCCGGAGCACACGATCCGTGCCCGGTTGTCCGAGGCTGTCTCGGACGGGCTGTTGGACCGACTGGGCGATGGTTTCTACGATGTCTACGCCGAGGAGGAAGGGATGACGTCCGTTGTTTCCTATCCAGATCGATTTCCGCTCTGGGGCAACTCGCGGTATAGAGGCAACTGTGACGGCAGGCTGATCAAGAACCTGATCCTGCGGTACGGTGCCAGGAAGGTAGCGGACCCCATGGAAGGCTCCGGTACGAGCAGAGACGTGGTCGCGGGACTCAACCGGCACAAGCACACGGGCATCCGCTACTGGGGCGGTGACCTTCGGACGGGCTTCGATTTGACCAGGCAGGAGCTGCCGGGCAAGTTCGATCTGGTGTGGATACACCCGCCGTACTGGAACATGATTCGCTACGAGAGCGGCGCGAGTGACTTGAGTAACTGCACGAGTTACGAGCGATTCCGGGAGCTGCTGCAGGTCTGTCTGAGGCGTTGCTATGAAGCGCTGGAAGTTGGCGGCAGATTGGCAGTCTTGATTGGCGATCTGCGGCGCGCGGGCAAGTACACGGCAATTGTGAAGGACGTGCTCAACTTTCCCCAGGGCGAACTTCGCAGCGTCATTATCAAAGTGCAACACAACTGCATGAGCGACCGCAAACAATACGGCAGGATGGAAGACGTGCCGATTCGGCATGAGTACTGCGTGGTCTTCAAAAAGGTCGATACCGGACCGCAACAGATTCTCTGATTGGATATCTACTCGTTCGAAGATCAGCCAATCAGATTCTGCGGAAGAAGTCCCGCATATCATCGCCGACGGCCAAGCCTCGTCGCTCTTGCATCCATCGGACTACTGGCCTGCAACATGGCGCGCTGCCCCTTGTGTATACTGCCTGAACGTGAAGCTGCCGTCCGCTTTCGCCCACACCTCTATGACGTTCAGTTTGCCTCCCTGAAGGAAACCCTGAATTTTCTGGCGGCCATTAAAGAGGTCCTTGGTCGTAATGAAGGTATTGAATTCCTCAAAGTAATGGATATCCGCATCGCCGTAGAAGCCGGCCGTTACGTGGTACTTCACGTCCTCCACGGTTACTGCGGCAAGCTCCCGTGGAGAGCGGCGCACATATTCAAAGCAGCTGCAGTCCACGACGCACACCGCGAGGGTCTTCTTATCCCAGAAGGAGGCCGATACACCAAGGTTATTGATTGGCGACTTACGCTTCCTCTCCTCGACGTGGACAACGAGTTTGACATCCGCCCAGGCGAGGTCCTCTGCTTCCTTCTTCTTTCGTGCCTCTGCTTCCTCGTCCGCCCTCACCTTATCTTGTAGTTGGGGACTCCGTTTGACCGACTCGCTGATCTGGTCCTCGAGACTCTTCACCTTGTCCATCAACTCGCGAATCGCCTTGCGGTTCACCGCAAACTCAAAATCAACTCTCGTTCGGCCATCCCACTGCCTGCCACGGCCCGATCCGTCCTCGAAGAGGCCATAGTACAGCTTGTACGACTGGTCCGGTCCACGCACCTCCACCTCATCTAAGACCCGTTTCGGGCCAGCGAATTGCTCTCGCGCCTGGCCGTATGCGAATGCATCCAGGAAACGCCGGCTAACGATTTGAAGCATTTCTTCGTAGTTCTTGTCCGGAGGACGGTCGCCGCGCATCACGTCACCCATCAGGATGCTGAAGGAGGGACGGCCCGCCATGTGTTGCTTGGCTCGCACCACCAGCGGTTCCACTTCCTTCTGCGCCATCGCATAGGTCGTGCTCAGTTCTTCCTTGAGACGCGGGACGACCCGTTCGGCTTCTTTCGCTTCGGCTTGTGCCCGCTCGGCCTCTCTTTGAGCAACGTCAAACACCTCACCTCTGAGAAAATTGACCATGATCCTCGTCGTTACACCGGCCGAGACACGTACGTCGAACCCAATCGTCTTGCCGAGGGCGAGGAAGGTGGCTTTGTGTATTCCCGGAACGAGGTTTATTGCTCGCCATTCGTCCTTGGTCTTAGCCGCGTGTATCTTGAGCGAAGGAATCTCGATGTTACAATCGACCGGCAAACTCTGGATGACCAGCGCTCCGACTTTCAGCGCAAGGGTGCCCGCGGACGAGCGCCCCTCCTCCGTGATGGTCACCGTCGGCACAAAGGGGCTAACGGAGAAGACATACACTTGGTCCTTGAGGAGATGTATTTGCTCCGTCTGCGGGTCGAATCCGTCCTTGACAACCCTTAACACGTGGTCGCCAACGGGCACATTCTCAACCACAAAGCCCTTGAGTGCTTCATTGGCGGTTCCCCGGAACACATCGTCCAGGAACACCTTGATTCCGGGTTCGCACTTCACCTGAATGTGTCCCACTTCCTGTGACCACGCGGGCGAACACAGCAGACACACGTAGGCCAGCAAATGCGCATACAAACCGAATTCGCGTGTTTTCTCGGCTCCCATAGAATTGCGTCCTCCTATCGTCTTGGAAAGACTCACTCTCCCTGTGTCCGCTAACGCGATGGAATCTTGACCGACATTTCCCATATGACCTCTGCCTGGCACCGGTGCTGGCCTGCTAACATACAAATATACCGCCATTCCCCCCGGGAATTCCAGTGCAAAATGCTTCCTTGCATGACAACCGACGGGGAAGAGAGACAAAATCGGCACTCAGCGTGCCCAGACAGGCGGTTTGTCCCCAGATTAGCGATGCTCACAGCGGCACTCCTTCCGCTTTCGTTGGGTTGTCGCCGCCTGCGCTGCGTCATATTGGGGCGGCCCTCGTGGGGATGGCGGCGAGCCGCCGAATCCGATCCAGAATCGCTCGGTACAGCCGCCGCGGCACCGCGACTCCGGCCAGTTGGAACGTCACATAGCGAGCATGGTGCACGATCTTGCCGCCGATCTTGAGCAGCTTGTCTCGTAATGTAGTGAGCGTCCAGTGCTTCAGGCTCGGCGGACATTGCTGCCGGTGCGAAAGTCGAAAAGTCCAGCCGTGCCAGATCCGGTCAGTTGCACTGCCTGATCAAGATCGCGAAAGGGGAAAAGACCGACATCAGAACTGACCGTTGCCCCATGGAACTCCAACTTGATGACACGGTCAAAGCCGACCCGCAACGCCTCCTGACAGGTTTCACCCATAGGGTGTTCCCCATATTCACTGATCGAGTGTGAGAATTGCCCCTATTCTACAGGCTGAACACAGAGGGCGCTACATAGAAATGGACGGATCATCTTGGAAATCCGCGCTGATCGGAGCGCACGCAAATCGGCAGATTTATATAGTAGAGGTCCCACCCAGGTATCGCGGAGGTGATCGCTATGCCAAGAGGAAGACCCTATACGTGCCCCTACTGCAGCGCCACGGACACCACCCGAAAGGGCGTCCGACAGACGAAGACCCTCGGTGTCCGGGCCATCCGGTACTGCCGAGGCTGCCAACGGAAGTTCACGCCCAAGAATCAAGGCCATGGGACCGAGCCCGGGCAAGATGAACATCCTGACTCTGTCGTTTGAGATGGCGGCCGCCGTCCGGCAGTTCCTGGAGAAGACCCGGCGGTTCTATTACGTCGTCATGCTCTTTGGCTGCCGGTGTTCGAAGTGCAATGGCCCTCTGAGCATGGTAGCCGAGGGCAGATGCCGGTGTGATGCATGCGGCTACGAGTTCGACCCGACGGTTGCCTTTACGAGGTGCTCGAACTGCGGGGGTGTCCCGGTCCTGCGGGTTAGACGGTATCAATGCCGTCAGTGCGGGGGGGATATCCGATCGCCCTTTCTGTTCGACGGGATCGTGTACGATGCACGGTACTTCCGCCGCAAGATGGCCGAATCCCGGCAGCGTAAGGCCGAGCTGAAGCGGCGGGTCCAGGAGATGCTGGCCGACTGTCGCTCGGGGCCGTTGGCACTTGGTGCCACGGACCTCGCGTCCGTGCCGGGTCTGGTGGCGGCCCTTGACGGTCTGACGGCGGACCTGGAGCAGATGGTGCAGGGCCAGTCGCGAGACGGCTTCGATTTGGATCGCTACCAGGAGCATGTGACATCTTGCTTGGAGGCGGGATCCGCACGGCTGAGGCACATGCCGCCGCTGATCGAGAACCGCAGGCTGGACCTGATCTGGCGATTCACTGCCGTGATTTTCCTGGAGCAGGCGGGTCTTGTGCACACGCGCCAGCAGGGTTTGACCATCTGGGTGATGAAAATTGATGACGGAGAAGGACAAGCTGTTTCTGGAGAGGCTCAGGGGGCTGATGGATTCGAAAGACCTCAGGGTCGAGCTAAGGCCGGGTAATCCCAGCTCCATGATTCTCAAAGGGACCTACGGCCAGAAGATTCACGAGACGTTCGGCACGACCCGGCAGGGTGTACGATGGCGGTTCCAGAGGCTGTTCAACCGTGTCTACGTCGAGGCGTTCTTGACCATTTTGATGATAGAGAAAACCTTCGGGACGCAATTGAGGGAGCATGCCGTCAGGATTAGCAGAGAGAGGCACGCCCTCAGGGAGGAGGCGGCACGGAATTGCCTTCGCAGCACCGAGGGCACTCGTGAGGAGTAGGACTCCATGGCAGGCACAGTTGTTACGGCGTCCCCTGGGTTCAGTTGGTGCTCGCTCCAGATTCCGCGCCTGTGCCTCACGCGCATCCCTTCTGGGAGGAGCTGGTGAGAATCGTCAATTGCCTTCGGCCGGGGCTATCTCCCATGCAAGAACACTGCGAGCGGCAAGCTCAACTTCGGGTTGGGTGGCTGGCTCAATGGCGAGTTTATGTGGTGGGCCGTCCGGAGCAATCGCCGTCGCTGCCAACCGCCTGCCGGAAAGGGTATATTCCTTCGGATCGAACTCAAGATGGGAGCTGAACGGACTGTCCGAGACGTTGGCAAACAGCAGCACGACCCTATTCTCTTTTGGAAACTGCCATGCCCCAGTCATGATGGCATCGGTAGTGATAGGCCATTCACCATGCCACTGCCAATCTGCCGTAACCGTTGGGATCTGCCCGGTCAGCCTTGGCGGCCGGGCCATATGACCTTGGTAGAAGTACTCCTTCAGTCGCCAGCGAAGCTGGATGCAATCGCGCAGGAACTTGCCGGAATCGGCACGCGCAAGAACCTCAGGGCCAAACCAGCCGATCTGCTCCCCGAATACGAGTTGTTGGCCGGCCTTCATGCGATGGGCCAGATCCTGACTTGCCCCGCCCCGGTACGCCCGACCGAACATCTGAATGGCACCGCCGTAAACGGCGGAGAAGGCGGGGACCATATTCTGCTCCTGCCAGTGCCACGTCAGGTATCCGTCGAGCCATTTGAGGTACGGCTCGGCATTACACTCGGTGGTGATCATGCAAGCAGCGGGTTTGGCGGAACGAATATCGCTGAGCATCTTCCAGTAGCCCTCTGTCCACCAGTGACCGCCGCCGAGTTCGTGGCCATGAGACGTATCGAAACACAGGCGCGGCTGAGCCGCGGCGATCTGGTCGATGTAGACGCCGCTGACGCCGCATTCGTTGAAGAGACGAAGTACGATATCGCGGACCTGACTCTGCCACAGAGGGGTCGCTGGGCACATGGCCGCCAGCTTCACGCTATTGCCGTCGGTCTCCTTGCTGCCATAGCTCTCGGTGTACGGATTGCCCTGTTCGTCCTTTGTCGCGGCGGCCCGAGCCACCTGAGAGAATTGCCAGTCCTCCGCGCCTTTGTCGTGGGTATCCCACAGCCTTCCGTTGATGTACGGCATCGGGTAAACACCGGCCGTCTTGAGTTCTGCAACACCCTCGCGGAAACCCTCCTTCGGCGGAAAATAGTGGGGATAGTCGTTATCGAAAGGAATCTGGTGCCAGTTGTACCAGTGAAAGCCGACGGGTATACCGAGTGCCTGGGCGAATGTCTTCACGCCTGGTACACAGTTGGAAGGTGGGCCTCCCGTCATCACCCATACGGGCAACTCCCGCATCCATTTGGGGGTGTCTTCCCGGCCTTCAGGTCCCAGTGTTGGCCACCATTTCGCCTCTTGGCTGGCCCAGGTGCGGTAGATCAAGGCCGCATCGAACCAATCCCCTCGCAACAATTGCCATCTTGCCTCACCGGGTAGGTCGAACCCGGTTCCCGCCTTGCCCATGTTGGCCACAGGATGCTCGAATCTGAGACTCACGGCATGTTTCTCCGGCTGGCCCTCGCCGAAGATGTCCTTTGTCGAGCCAAATGGATCATGCACGCCCACGTAGAGGCCCGTCCGGGTTGTCGTGTCGTAGGCGGCCATGTATTGCATGCACGTCCAACCGCTGGGATAGGTTCCACCCTTCTTGCCTGCCTTGTTCCACATATGGGCGAGCTCGATGCCTGCCGTCACCGGCAGAAACACTCGGCCGCCTTCGCCCAAGTCCCTCACCGTGACCTCCGGGAACACAACGCGCCAGAGGCCCCACTGAGGGCTATCGTTGGCGATCTGCAGGTCCCACGTCAGGGCATGCTCGGTTCTTTCGGTGGCAAGGGTGACTTCCACCCGAATTCCTTTGAGGCGGTTGTCGATGGGCATGGCAAAGGTGAGCTTGTATCCTCCCGCGTTGGCACTCTGCGATACGTCCACCTGTCGCCAGCCCGATCCGGCGGTGGTAGTCAACAGTTCTTTCGTTCTCGTATCCCGGAACGTCGCCGAGAATAAAGGAGGCGCCTCGCTGGCAAGGAACTCCCGGCCGGGGGCCGCTTCGGTCAGGCTCCGCAAGCGTAAGCCCTGCTCCGCTTTCTCCAGGACCAGTCGCAAATCACCTGCTTCTACAACAACCTGGCTGGCTGAGGAGTTGCCCTGGGCAGTCTCGACGGCCTGTTCGGCACACGCCGAGCGTGCGAGGAATGGCCACCATCCTACGGACGCCAGCGATGCGGCCAGCCAAAGATGTCGATATGTGTTCCTGTGTCTTTGCATGCAGGTGCCTCCAGATCGTTACGTCTGGAGATTGTAGTCGCTGAAGCGAACCGGCGGCAACACAAATGGACGTGGCGATGTCAGAGCAGCTTCGTGAGCCTCTCTATCGTCCGTGGTGCTCCGCATCGATCGGTGCCACTGCCACTGTGAATGAGAGAACGGAATCTCTCCAGCACCGTGCACCGTCCTGTGGCGTGCTTGTTGCCGGTCTCCCAGACGTGCGCCCTCCACCTTAGAAGAGTCCGTGGCTACTGGATGTCCCCGGCCTGACGAGAATCCTCTGCGGGCAGTCGGCCTGGGAGATGTCGCAGTATCGGCACTCACCCCAGCTCGGGACCTTCTTGGCAGGCTCGGGCCCGCCGATTGTCAGAACGGTCTTGCGGAACAGTTCCCTGAGATGGTCGTCCATCCTGGATGAAGGAACGTCCACGACCGTGTTCCTGTACACGATGCGGCCTTTGAGCCGGCGACCTTTCCAGCGGCTCTCTACGTGGGGCAGCGACAGCATGTACACGAGCACCTGGAGATGGTCGGAATGCCGCGGGGTGCCGGTCTTGCAGTCCTCGACGTAAGCCTCTGTTCCTTGGATGGCCACGATGTCCGGCTTTCCGGACACCTCGATCCCGGTTGTGCCCATCAGTGTGAAGGAGTTCTGTTCTTCCGTGTAGACGGTGAAACCCTGGGCTTGGAGGGTGGCCCGGCGGGTACGCACCAGTTCCGCATGGTCGGCGGTCCACCGGGCGAGATCACAGCCGCTTGGCACCTTGTTCCATTCGTAGTGGCAGCGGAACCAGGAGGCCCACTGGCACTGCCGCTCGCCGGCCATGAGTTTGGAGAGCCAGGTGACCCAGAGGAACGGATGGGGCCTTTGCAGGTTGGTGGAGGAGTCTTGGTGTCCTGGAGTGTGCACTTGACAAGGGGGCCTTGGCGGCTCGTGCATAATCTTCAGGGCGGGGTCTTCGTGGTTGTTCATTCTGATTCCGGTGTAGGGGCACTGGAATAAAAGCTTTGCGGTCAACAAGCGTTTCCAAAGCCGCGACCAGCGCGATGAAAAGAGAAGCTTTTTATACTTCGCCGCATTCTCATTCTTCATGTTACACAATGTAAGCCGTTGAATTCAAAAACAACGCTGCTTGCAGTGGGAATGTCTGCACATAAAAGCACCGGGTCAAGACCCGCGTCATTATGAAGCGATTCCCCGACGAGAGACACGGATTGGCGCAAGCCAGCCGCAGTTTCTGGTAGATGATTCTATGGCCGTAGGGCCCAAGTGAATTCTCGACGAGGAGGTTTTTCAGGTCCCGTGGTGCTTCTTCGATGCCACCGCGCAATTCCACAAAGGGTCTTCTACGCAGTGGAACACGGACCCGTTTGTGATTCCATGTACCGCGCGTGATGCGGAGTTCGGATGAAGGGACCGCGCATGCAACGTTACCCCAATTCTCCCGGGCCGATCACGGGTCTCGGGCAGCGATGTCCCGTGATTCGCTTTGGAGGTTCTATATATACAGCGTGAGCCTTTGAGGTGTTTCAAAGGCTCTTTTCGTGTCCACACTCTATTGACTTGTGATGGCACGCCAGGATTCGGGCGTGCCATCGCCATTTATGGAGGTGAATTGTATGGAAATGATAAAGGCCCAAGTGAATCCAAGATTGCTATCGAAGGCACAGAGACTGTTCACCGGGACACTGGACGGCAGGATGATCGAGATCCTGCAAAATGCCAGGTCACCGTGCAGGACAACGGGCGAGGAATCACGGATTTCTCGGCGTTGCTGGACTTGGGCAGGTCCGGTTGGGACGAGAGGCTGGAGAATGCGGAAGACCCTGCCGGCGTCGGCGTGTTCTGCCTGGCGTCGCGGGAGGTCTGCATCGCTTCGGGCGGCAGGAAAGTCGTCATCAAAGACAAGGGCTGGACCGGCGAGCCGGTCCACATGGAGGTGACGGCTGAGTTCGTCAAGGGCACGACGCTGACGTTCCAAGACGGCCCGTGGCTGTTCGAGACCGTCGAGAAACACGCGGTGTTTACCCGCATGAAGGTGATGGTGGACGGCAAAGAATGCGCCAGGGAGCCCTTCGTGTCCGACAAAGCGGTTGCCCATCCGGAGCTGGGCTGCCGGATCGAGGTCCGGGAGCGAACCGCCCTGAGTAAATGGCATAGCCAGTGGAAACAGAGCTACCATGCCGACATGGTCCTGGTCAACTTCCACGGCCAGATCGTGACGTTCACCTACGCGCCGGTGGGCGAGTATCTGCAGTATCTGGTGGATCTGACCGGAGAGCCGACCGGAATCCGGATGATGCTTCCGGCGCGAACGCGACCGGTCGAGAACGAGGCATTTAGGATCCTCAAGGCCGCCCTCGAGAGAGAAGCTTACAGGTACATTCAAAAGCGCGGCTCCCACCAGCTCAAGTTCCAGGAATATTGCCGGGCCAGAGAACTCGGAATCGAGCTTCCGGAGGCTGAGCCTGCGTTCACCGTTGGCCTGCTTACCGGGGAACCGGATGAGCCGGTGGCGGTGGTGAAACCCGCTGATTTTCCATTGGCGCAGTGCTATCGGTTCAGTCCCGCATGCCGGGATGGCGGCGATCAGCACGAGGCCAATGCCCACCTTCTGTCGGCCTTGGGTGTGTTTGAGAGTCCGTTTGTCGTGGTCGACATCTCCTCGGACTATGATGGTTATAGTTGGGCCAAGCTGCCTGAGGTGGAGCGAGTCGAACTGGCGGCCGGCAAGGAATTGCACAGAGACTACATGGGATGCGAGACCCTGATAGCCGTGG
>Ga0315275_10005375_pt1 | contig 12129 bp, 11 predicted proteins | sample YL17G03_0_MG_FD_205557 | JGI IMG/M metagenome (GOLD analysis project Ga0315275, IMG submission 205557) | Sediment microbial communities from Yellowstone Lake, YNP, Wyoming, USA - YL17G03_0 | ecosystem: Environmental > Aquatic > Freshwater > Lake > Sediment | place: USA: Wyoming | collected... | reverse complement strand
AGTCGTTACAGATTGGATCACCTACATTGATGGCGTGATGACCCTCCTACGTGGTTACGCTTGGGACGGAGCGAGTGGTCCAGCCCGTGATACTAAGTCTATCATGCGTGCGGCTGCGGAACACGATGGCGGATACCAACTAATACGCCTTGGGTATATCGCGCCTGAGTACCGAGCGTTCTTCGACTTCTTGTTCCGGGAGACCTATCGCGCAGACGTGGCGAGGTCAGCCTCCTGGTGGCGGAGAGCCATTGGGAAGGTTCGGAAAGACTGGCTTTACTTGGGTGTTCATTGGTTCGGCGGACCAAGTGCCGAACCCTCGGCAGAGCGGCCCGTGCTGACTGCGCCATGAGGAGGACGTTATGAAATGGTTGGTCTTGGTCTTGGCGGTTCTGCTTATCTCAGGTTGCGCTCCCATCCTGGGTGGGATGAACGCGACGGAGTCGATCCAGGTCATGCAGCAGAAGAATGCGCGAGGCTGCCTATTCATTCGGGGTAGTGCAACGCCGTTCGCGTCTGCGGGCTTCGTTGCGGTTGGGACGTGGGGCCCAGACCCACCCGCGTACAAGGACTGCTTCATCGGGATGCCATTGATTCCGTAGGAGGTGATCCATGAGTCTCGGTCCAGATGGAACGAGGGCGAGGCAGAAGAAGAGTCGTGTGTCGAAGAAGATCTCCCATCTCGTTCGTGAAGGGACGCCGCAGAAGCAGGCAGTCGCAATGGCGATGAGCATGCAACGAGCAGGACGAATAACACCAAGCGGTGGTTATCGACGTGTTAAGAAGGGTGAGTCGTAACTTTCAGCGGGTGAAAAGCGTGACGCTCTAGGGGAATCGAATGCCACTTCCATCAGTCCTACGAAGCGAGATTGAAACGGACATCGCCGGTTACTTGGGCCGGGCGGACTTGGCCGCTTACATCTCCTCGTTCTTCTCCTTCGCACACCTTGAGATTCAACGAAAGCAAGACTGGGCGTGCATGGAAGTTACGTGGAATACGCCGTTCGTGTTGAACGTGGCAAGCTACGGAGCCCCTGCCGACCTCAAGAAGCCTGGTCTCCTCTACCAATACAACACGACGACTAACAAGATCGTTGGCTTTTACAGTCAGACGAACATTCATACCCTCAAGGACAAACGTTTCCAGGACTACCTGTTCGCGCTTCTCGCTGCCGCGATGCCTGGTGATCTACTGACCAACCTCTTCTACGCGATCTGGAACAATAGCATCGAGTTGTATCCTGTCCCCTCCGCGGTGCCGGTGAACGTCATTTTGCAACTCGATTATTGGGCTTGGATGACTCCGCCCGGCCAGAATAGCTTCGACTGGTTCACTTCGAACACGCGCGACTACCTCACGTATGAGGCTTTGTGTCACAGTGCACCGTTCGTGGGAGCCGACCCTCGCCTCATCACGTGGCGTGCAATGGCAGACAAAGCGTACAGGAGTGCCTGCGCGGCAAACACTGATTTCGTCAACGCTGGCGAGCTTCAGATGCGAGGTTAGTGTGACTACTTGGACACGAGTTCAACCTCCGTCGATAGGATTGCCAATGACAGGACAGCAAATAGTTGCGCCAAATGCATTGCAGCAAGTCGTCACGTTCGTGACACCACTTCCGACGATAAACTACGGCGTCGGGATCACTCCGAACTGGATGACCGGATGGCGAGTGTCGGCAAAGACTGTGAATGGCTTCACGGTCGAGTTCAGCACGCCACCAGATATTCAGGCGTCTATCGACTGGAGGGTTGAAAGTGTTTAAGTGGAAGAGTCTCCTCCTCGGCCTGCTCCTTGCACTCTGTCCAGTCATCGCTCATGCTGCCGCGACGAACGTTGGCGTTTGGGTTAGCGCCAACTGTTCGACCGACACACGCCTCACGAATCCCGACACGGTAAAGACGGCTTGTTACGACGGGACACTAAAGCAATGGTTGTACTGGACGGGCGCTGCGTGGGCGGCGACGAACCCCAATACTGCCGCCTCCGGTGGGACAGGAATCAACACTTCCGCGTCGACAGGGATGCCAAGGATCGATGCAGGAACCTGGAGTGTGGAAGGGCTTTACCTATACGAGAGGGCAGTTTGTACGACAGTTGCCGCTCCTATCGCTAACACTAGCTTCTGTTTCGACACGACGGCGGGGGTGTTGAAGGTTTGGAGTGGTGCTGCGTGGGTATCTCCGGGAGGATCGGCGGCCCTCTGTTCCAATGCCGATCACTATGCCTCGATCAACGCTGCCGTGGCAGCCATTGGCGCGACCAAAACAACCCTCTGTGTGTCCAACGCGCAGACGTTGACGGCAGACCTTACTGTTCCCTCCACGCTTTCTCTATGGGTTCTCCAGGGTGGAACGGTCACCGTTCCCACTGGTATGACCTTCACCATCAATGGTTCCTTTGAGGCGGGGTTGTACCAGGTGTTTGCCTGGGCAGGGACGGGGAAGGTAGTGTTTGGGAGTGGAAGCACTGAGAAAGTTTATCCCGAATGGTGGGGGGCAACAGGTGCTACAAACGATGCCGCTGCTATCAATGCTGCAATAGGTTCTACAGCGTTAAAGGTGTTATTTACTAGAACGGGTTATCCAATCTCTTCTCCAATCTACGTTCCGGCGGGTGTTCACGGGCAGACTTTTGAAGGATTGCAACAGGAAGGGGCGCACATTTACCCTACCGCAGCAGATATAAAAGATGGTATAACTAACATCAATGCGCTCTTTATAAATCTTAATGGGACGGGGAATAATACCTATCGAAATTTAAGATTCGGAGGTGGTGGAATAGGTTTTACCGGAACTGGTATTTACGGTGTTGAGGGTGGTGGGACGCAAGCTCTCGTCGCTACGAATATCGAAGATTGCTGGTTTAGCGTTGGAGCAATAGCAACATCAATAAAGGCAAGCATGGGAGACGTAACTATCTCAAATTGTCTCTTTGAGTACAGTGGTCGAGCCATTTGGCTGAGTGGAAGTGTCGGCAACGATATTAAAATCGACAACTGCATATACGGTCCGGTGTACGGATCGTTCTTTTATGTCGACTCGACAGAAGCAATGAACATTGTCATCAATAACATCAACGGCTACAATGTCCAGGGGGGCTATTTAGTTGAGACCACTACTGCAATCTCTGGATTGGCAATAAGCAATGTCGTTGTAAGATCGGGGGCAGATGTCGGGCATGCTGTCGGTTTAGTGAAGCTGGCTTCCGCAGTAGGCTTTACTCTTACCAATTTTCATCTTTCACAACTTGCTGGTTCACTTGGCTCATTGGAGGGCGCTTACATTGATTCTTCTGAAGTAAAAATCTCCAATGGATATGTGAAAGGAGTCACCGGCTCAACTTTAATTCCCTATGACATTACCATCATAGGAGCAGGAAATAAAGTCGAGGTCTCTAATGTCGATTTCGACGGGGGACTAATGGCTCTTGGACTTGGCAAAGGAGGTGCTGTTAGCGGAGATATTTTCATTAAAAACATCACGGCGACCAAAACTACTTCTAGCACAATCGGTTTCTGGGGAACGATATCAGCAAACATTGAGATATCCGATTCTTCACTCCTAAACGCAGAATACAACGTAGGCACTACTACCGTTTCTATCATAGCAATGAATACGAGTGGCAAACTCTACATCGTCAATAACACAATCGGGATTGACGACGTTTTAGCTACTCCAGCCGGACGATTTAAATTCACAGGTTCCGGCCAACTTATTATGGGTGGGAATCGCCTCATAGGAACGTTGACGGAATTTCAAGGTGGAAGCACACAAGTGGCAACGTTTAATGGAATAAATGTGGGCGGAACATCGTATAGAAGCGGGGCGGGAGCACCAACAGGGGCCGTGGTTCCCTTTTTCATTGGTGAAATGTATCTAAATACAACTGGCAACCACTGGTACATGAGTCATGGATTAACAAATGCTGATTGGACTGCCTTGAACTAACAATGCGACCAGTAAGACCTAGCTTACTTGTTCTTCCCATCGCTCCAAGGAACGAGTCTGACCTCGTTCGTTGGGCTCAACAGCTAACTCAGGAGTTGCAGCACTATCTTGGTCAGTCGCATTTGGAGACGCCCGACAGACTACTTCTCGGGAAGGGAAGGACGCAAGTAATTGCAGACGGATTTACGGTCGACCCATCGGAAGTCTTCACGAACCTCTTTGCGGACGCAGACGTCGTGTCGAGTACTGCCGTTGCGATCAGAGCAGGTTCAACAGTCCAGCTCCTGATTTTGCAGAATGTGTGCACTCACAGCATCACGTTCAAACAGGGAGCGCAGATCGAGTTTTCTGGCCTCACAGACTTTGTCTTGACGCCGGGCCGAAGTCTCCTCCTTCGGTGGAATGGGACGATCTGGACGGAGCCAACGAACACGCAAGCGTCAATTGCTGCAGCGACGCTTATGGGTTACTCGCGACAGGGGATTGAGGGACCAGAAGGTGAGGAGGGTTCTCCTGGACCGCCGGGAGTTGTGGGGCCACGAGGAGAGAACGGCCCACAAGGGCCTCCCGGTGTTGACGGGGAAGACGACGTTTTGGGATGGACTAGTCTAGCCGATCTGAAACAAGAAACTATCCAATCGGCGTTCTTGGCGCAGGCGATACTTCAGTCTGATGTTACTGGAGACGGCACGCAGTATGTCGTAATTTTTGGGACGGAAATATTCGACTTGTGCGCGGGTTATGATCCCGCAACGGGGATATTCACAGCTCCCGTCACGGGTCAGTATTATTTAGCGGTAATCATAACTTTCGCTGGATTGGCCGCAGGGAACACCGAAGCATTTGGGCAGATCGTAACGTCCAATAGGACTGTGACGTCTTTTGACCTAACCATAGGAGCTATCCAAGCCGGTGGAGGTTTTAGTGGGAGCGGGTCGTTACTGTTTGATATGGATGCGGGGGATACGGCAAAGATAAATGTATATGTAGGTGGAGGGGCAAAAGTAGTCGACGTAACCGCAGGTTCATTCTTTAGCGGTCATCTCGTTCGTTGAGGAGGTAAGTCATGGCTGGTGTAATCAAGCGACTTGCAGGTCCACTCGCACTTACGAACGTATTGACTACCAACATCTACGTTCCGGCGTCTGCGCTGATCTACGACATTATTCGCCACATCCACATCGCAAACAAGACCGCGGGCGTCGTAACGTTCTCGTTGTGGCTTGGTGCGACAGGTGCAAACGCAGCGGGGACTGAATTGTTCATTGGTAAGGTGGTCGCGCCCAATGATACGTTTGACTATTATTGTGCTATGAAGGTTACGAGCGTAGATTTTCTGGTTGGCGGTTCGAATACTGCTACGGCGTTGTCCATCACCATCGAAGGTGAGTCGGTCGTTGTTTAAGGTGTGAGATGAGTCTGTACACAAAGACAATCGCTCCTTGTGATGGGGGCGTTAGTCACGCCAAGAAGCCTTATATCATCGACCCGACCCAGTGGGTCACGCTAGCCCAACTTCGATGCAAGGAAGGGATCGTGCAGAACTTCCCTGGATGGGCGTCTGCATTGGCCGCTGGCACGGTTGGGGCCTACGGGACGTTCGCTGCTGAGTTCGCGATGACGGACGGAGATGTACGATACATAGTCGGTGGACCGGCGAACTTGTATCGCGTCACGGCCCTTGGCGCTTTGGTCGACGTGTCCGGCATCTCGCCCCTCGCGGCGACGAAGGACGATCCATGGGTTGGGTTCTCGTACAAGGACGCACAGTACATAACGAACAAACTTGGTGGGATGTTCAAGTACACAAAACCATCAGACCTCTTCACGTTGCTCCCGGACCCGCCCTGGGCGCGAGCCTGTCACGTTCTCAACGACCACTTGTGCGTCCTCAATACCCTTGTTGACTCACAAGAGTTCGGATGGGCGGCAGAGGCGAGCGAAACTGACTGGGTCGCATCGTCATCGAATGACGCCGGAGCGTTTTCGCTGTCGGGTACACCTGGGGTTGGTGTAGTGTTGGTCCCCTTCGGGATCGACCTCATTGCGTACAAGACCGACGAGATCGTGGACCTTGCCTTCGTAGGCGGGAATGAAGTGTTCGGGATTCGCGACAGGAACCAAACAACTGGCCTTCTCGGACCAAACGCTGTGGCCAATGTTGGCGACTACCACGAAGGGTTCGGGACACGAAGCATCTTCCGGTACTCTGGCGGGAAGCAGGTCGATGACGCTTGGGCGTTGCCCGTGCGATCGCTAGTGTATGACGGCTTGCATGTAACGTGGAGGAATCGAGCCGTGGCGTTCTACTGGCCCGACTCGCGGGAGACGATCTTCGCGTATCCGTCCCTCCAGAGTACGGGAGACTGTGATACTTGTGTTGTGTGGAACAGGGACGAGCAGAAATGGTATGGACCATTTGCATTCCCCATATCTGCCTTCGCTGGTCCGGCTAAGGACGATGCTCTCTTTGTCGACCCGACAGGCGACGTTGTTCGTCTTGGTACGGGTCAGTCAGCCAAAGCCGTCGCTGTGACACGAACAGCGGAGTCGGGCGATCATTTTCTTGGTGATGGTGCAGTATCTATCGCACATCACGTCGCGGTCGCCTTTCCACTTGGGTCGATATTCATGGTCACGATGGTGAACGTCGAGTACGAACCGACAGCAGGAATAGCGTACCTACAACTCGGCTCCCGTATGTCCCTTAGTGATCCTCTCGTTTACACTCCTTTAGTCCCAATCAACCTCGCCGGAGGTTCCTCCAAACTTGGCGTCCGCGCAACGGGACGATGGTTTCGCGTGAAGATTACGGTTCCTCAGTCTAACGTCCTCAATCTCGGCGGGTATCAGTATGAGTTCTCGCCAGTTGGGAGGCAATGATGGGTGGCGGCGGACAGACGGTAACGACACAAGCACCGCAACAGGTAGTCCCACAAGGTGCGGCGGGATACACGCAAGCGAGCGATTTCTACAAGAATATCCTCAATAACCCTCCTGTTTATCAGGGGCAGCGAGTTGCGGGGGAGACCCCGGCGCAAACGCAAGCGTTTCAGTCTGCTTCGTATTTGACGGACCCAGCAAACGCCCAAGCTGCCGTTTCTGGACTTGCCGAACCGTTGTTCCAACGTTTTACGTCGGAAACTATGCCTGGGATTCGAGATACTTCGCAACGATCTGGCCAGGGCGTGACTGGGTCAAGACGGCAAGTTGCGACAGAAGGGGCCATCAGTGCGTTAGGGGAAGGACTCGCAACAGGTGCCGTCGCACCCATTTACACAGCGATGCCAGCGGCGTTGTCCGCGGAAGCTGCTCTTGGGGAATCTCAAAGACAGATCCAACAGCAACAGTTGACGGGGCAACAACAACAATTCGAGGAACCTCTCGCAAGAGCATCCCAAGCAGCAAATGCTTTGTTCCAAGCTGCGGGTCTGGGTCCTGGAGGCTCGTCAGCATCGACCTCGATGGGTGCCCTGGGGACGGGACAGGCAATTAGTTCATCTTTGTCATCTTTGGGGACTGCTTACGCTTTGATGAAAGCAGGATCGGCGAAGTAGCATGACGATTAAGATAACAAGAGTCGAGGATTCCACAACGCTTTCACGCTACATGTCAGATATATCCGATGCTATTCGAAAGACACTGGGCAAAACAGGCTCGCACGGAACGAACGCAGAGGTGTTGATGCGAAGCATCGTATCCCGTGTAGGAAGTCCAAATACATATCTTCTCGTTGGTGAGAACGAGAAGGGTTTCGCCGGTGTCTTGTTCTCCTACTACATGCCCGAAACGGCGTACGTCGAAGTTCCCGTCTTATGGGCTCGTCCTGGGATGGGAATCAAGTATCGACAGGAGGTCTTCGACATGCTCCGTACGTGGGCGAAGGAGCGTGGGGCGACGGCAATCTTGAGCTGTGTCGTCAGAGACTACGAGAAGTTCGTCAAGTGGTTCCATGAACCGCTTGGGTTTAAAGTGATCGGCGTCCTCGTGGAGGCGAAGGTTTAACATGCCTACAACACAACAGTACTCACTTCCTCCAATACTCCCGACGCAAACGCGGGGACTTCCAGCGGCCTCGACTTTCCAGGTGCCTCCTAGCAATTTTCAAGACTTGGCGAGGCTCTTTGGCAAGTTTCCTGCGTCCCCTTTGTTTAATCGAGGTGGCGCTCCTTTCGGTGCCGCTGGTCCTACTAGTAGTGCGGGAGGGGCCGTTTCTGGTGGTAATGGTGGGGGTGGTGGCGATTATGGTGGTCCTGACGCTCCGTCCGCTCCTTCCCCCGACGCACCCGCGACTGGACTCTTTGGCTCCCCTGGCGCTTTTACTGGTTGGGGTTCAACGAAGGATGCCGCAATTGGTGCTGCAAAAGGGGGCGCCTTGGGACTTTCTGTCGCTGGCGTCCCAGGGCTTGTTGCTGGTGCTCTTATTGGCGGGTTATACGGTGGATTTAAGGATTCATTCGGAGGGCCTGGTGCTGGATGGGGATCAACTCCTGGTCGTGGAGCGAGCGGGTTTGGTGCCGGAGAAGAGGCATCAAGTGGTCTTGAGGGGACCGACCCTGGAGTAAGCCCAGGCGACCCCGGCGAAACCTCTGGGTATTCTGGCGAGGGAGGAAGTCTGGGGGAGGGCGAAGGCACAAGTAGCGGTTACATGGCAGCTGGCGGCATCTTACATGCAACGAGGCGTCCCGAGAAAGTTGTCTTCGGGGAAGGCGAGCCAGAAACGGCCGTTTTTGTCCCAGATTCCATGACCCGTCCAGGTCCCCACCCACGAAGGATGGAAGTCATTCGACAAATGGAAACGCTCCTTCAACAACTCAGAGCAGTCGGTGGAGGTTGAAATGCCAAACGTTTCTTTGATCAGCTCAGCCGACCCGGGGGCGGTTGGTAGTCGCACGCCTCCAACTTCTGCATTGCCAAGAGCAGGAGCGCCTTTGCAGGCAAACACACCAACACCAGAAGGAATGTCTGCACAGCAAGCAAGTGCGTTGTTCAATGCCATTCTGAACATGCAAGGTGGCCAAGGACAGAACCTGCAACAACCAGGAGCACCCCCACAAGGGATGGCTTCGTTGCTGCAAGGAAAGAGACAACCACAGAGTGCAATAGTGTGAGGTTGATATGAGAGAAGCACCACAGACAGCAGCTGCTCTGACTCGTGGTGGCGGAGGGAGTGGGTGGCTCCCAGCGTACCAGATTATGTCCCACGAAAGGGAACGACGGGAGAGGGCGCAGGAGAGACAATTCACAGAGGCGAACACGCTTCAGGTTGCCGCAGACGAGTCCGTCGACAAACAAGTCGCCTCAGTCCTTGCAGAGGAAGGCATTACGGCTCCTGAATATAGTTCAGGAACACGAGCGTTCGCGTTTGAGATGAAGAGGGCATATACGGATAAACTAAAGAATATCCCGAAGGGAACTGACCCGAATACTCTTCGCTTTACGTGGACGTCGGAGGAAATACAAAGACTGCGGGAGATCGCACGAAGAGAAAGAGGGACGGCTGTTACGGAGACGGGGGAGGAGGCTCGTAGGTTGGAGGGGGCGGGAGTCACGGCTCCACTAGTCGCACCCACAGGCGCACCTCCAGAAACGGCTATCCCACCTCCCGTACCTTATCGGCAGGGTGTGGAGGAGACTCTCGAATCCCAACGTCGCTTCCAAGCTGGACGTGAGGAACCCCCTCGGGGGCCGTCGCGTGGTGCGGTGATGCCAGGAGGTTGGCAAGGACGTCCGGTCCCTGGCGTGCAACCTCCACCTCCGGCGTTGGATGTTCCCCAAGTGACAGCCCCACCGTCGCGTCCTTCAGCGGCTGAAGCCCTCGTCGCAACACGCCGACCCATTGCACCAGAGAAGATACCCGGAAGGTTGCGGGAACTGTATGAGGTCAGAACACATGCAGGGGAAGCACGAAAGGCGGAAGCAGAAGCAAGTCTTAAAGAAGTGGAAGTTCCAGCAGCAAAGGAAGCTGTCGAACTCGGTCTTCGGGAGAAACGTGCAGCAGTAACGACTGCTGAGGTCCAGGCCGAGTACGCGAAAGGCGAAGCCGAGTCAAAGAAGAGAATTAACGAGCTAACAGAACGCGAGCGAAACCTGATGATCGACGTGCGACGAGCAGAACTCGCGCGAGATCCTCTTGAACGACAGAGACTCCAGCTCAGCATCGACGCAGAAAGACAACGTATCCAGATAGACAAGGCCCGACTTGACGAGGATACACGCGTCCGGAACGCCGTGGCGCGCTTGCACGTTGCGATTGCCAAGAACGACCCAAAAGCGCGCATCGAGGCCCTAATCGACATCAATCCGACCAATGCCATTCACCTAATGGATGCTACCTCACGTCTTCACGAACGTGCGGTCGCGATGAACGAAAGGGCCGCAGAACATTACCGACAAATGTCCGCAGACAAAACTCTCGCCAACATAGAGCCTCGCGTAATGCAAATTAACAGGGACAGGTTGAGTCTTGCACTCGACGAGTATGCTTACGACCCTCGAAGGGAGCCCATGGTCTTGGTCGAGGTCATCACGCCCATCCCGAGGATTTTTGGCGCACCAAATCGCGGAGAGAGAAGCAGCGCCCCAATACCTCTGTTTGTGGCAGAGGCATACATCTCTGGTGACCTCCTGAATCAAGCAAGGACCGAGGGCGAACGTGGGGCAGAAGCGTTGGCGAATCACATGCAAGTGCAGTTCGGACCAATGACTACCGAGGACGCGATTGCGTTAGCGGAGAGGTACTACTCAGAACGAGGAGTTCCAGAGACGAACGTCCTCAATGCGATTACGAAGTTCCGTCGTGCACGCGAGGGCGTGAAACAACCTGCGGCGGGGACGATACGAGTTCCTCTTGCTGGAGAGTATCCTGCCGGTCCTCGCCCAACTGGTCCGACGATTCCACAAGTCGTGGGTGAGGCTGTGCGACGACCTGTTCCTGAGTTTTACGCACCAACTCCAGGGTACGGACCGTAGGCATCACGATGCCCTACACTGACGAAGAACTAGACGAATACGTCAAGCGATCCAGGAAGTTGTTTGGCGGAACGCTTCCTCACGAACGAGGTCTCCCTGCGTATCGTGCGACGGGCTTCAACCGATACGCTGGCCTCGCCGTGCGTGGAGCGACCCTTGGATGGGCGGGAGACCCCAATCCAGCAGAGACTATTGGAGAGCAAGCAATCGAGTTCGCCGGGAGCATACCTACCATCGCGGCGATTTCTGCGGCCACGGGGCCACTAGTAGCCCCTATAGCCCGGATTTCGGTGCCTCTCGCACGGCTTGCGAGTGCGGGACTTGCTGGTGCGACTGTCGGAGGGATAGAAGCTGGCGCGAAAGGGGAAAACGTCCTTACAGGCGCAGGGAAGTCCGCTGCGTGGTGGGCGGGAGCGGAGGGAGCGTTCCTCGGAGGGGGCGCGGTGTTGAAGCGCCTTCGGGTGCCGAAAGTCGAGATCCCTGGAGTAGTCCCGGCTGAAGCTGCGGCGACGAGAGAGGCAGAGAGACGTGCAATAGAGGGAACGATTGGTCCTCAAAAGGCAATCGAAGGCCAAAGGGTATTCGAACAGCCGGGTGGATTTGGACCAATTCCGCAACCTCCATCTCCGCTACGACGACCTCTCGCCCTTCCCGCCCCAACTATTGCGGAAGGATTGGAGCGCCCGTGGCCTGGTGTATATCGCGGAGCCATCGAGGAGGGGCGGACTCAACCCGTTTCGTACCGACGGCCCCTCACATACGACCTCACCGAGGCCGGGAAGACGGATCGGGAGTTGTACCCGCTGTACCGCGACTCTGTTGCGGTCGGGACGGGGGGGCAATTCCTTCAGCAGAACGTTCTGTCCTCGTTCCGTGCTCAACGGCTCAAGAACATCCTTCGCAACGAGACCGAGCTTGAACTTCGGCCCATCTACCACGACGATGGTGCCCTCTCCCACTTCGAGGCTACCACACCACGAGCAGCAAGAGCGTTGGAGATGGCAGAGGGGATGCCTCCGGCTAGTCAGACGACTGGAACGGCGAAGGAACTTCCCACGAAACTCGTCGAGGCTGCCGAGGCCGATGGTCGTCGTCTTGCAGAGAACACAACGAGTAATCTTCTGACCAAGACAGAGGACGAAATCGCGAGGGCTGTGGAGACTCCGGACCCACCAAAGTTGCAGTCTTTCTATCGCCTCGATCCTC
>Ga0315275_10005374_pt1 | contig 12130 bp, 7 predicted proteins | sample YL17G03_0_MG_FD_205557 | JGI IMG/M metagenome (GOLD analysis project Ga0315275, IMG submission 205557) | Sediment microbial communities from Yellowstone Lake, YNP, Wyoming, USA - YL17G03_0 | ecosystem: Environmental > Aquatic > Freshwater > Lake > Sediment | place: USA: Wyoming | collected... | reverse complement strand
TTCTCCGCCCAGATGCGCCCGCCGTGCGCTTCGATGATCGTGCGCGAGATGGGCAGCCCCATGCCCATGCCGTTTGCTTTCGTAGTGAAGAACGGCTCGAAGAGAAGCCCCAGCCTTTCCGGCGCGATGCCGTGTCCGCAGTCGCTCACCGCCACTTCGACGGTGTGCGCGCCGTCGCGCCGGGCTCGCACCGCCACCCGCCGCTGCTCGGCGGGTGCGCCGTCGACGGCATCCACCGCGTTGAGTACGAGGTTGAGCAGCACCTGCTGGAGGTGCACCCGGTCGCCCATCACCGCCGGCAGATCGGAGGCGGCCTCGATATCAAGCGTGACCTGGCGCACGGCCGCATTCGCGCGCGTGAGCGCCGCGACCGCGCCCAGCAGGTCGCCCTACGGCCAGCGCGCGTGGCTCGATGCTGCGTCGTTTGAGCATCCCTCGCAGCCGCTCGATCACGTCGCCCGCCCGCTGGTTGTCCGCGCGGATATCGGCGAGGATGGCGCGCAATTCGTCGAGGTCCGGCACTTCGTGTTGCAGGAAAAGCTCCGCCGCCTCGGCGTTGCGCAGGATCGCGCCGAGCGGCTGGCTCAACTCGTGCGCGAGCGCCGAAGCGAGTTGCCCCATCATCGAGACCCGGCCTACGTGCGCGAGCTGGCCTTGCAATTGTTGCAACTCCAGTTCCGAGCGGCGTCGCGCCGAGATGTCGAGCACCACGCCACGCATGAGAACCGGATTGCCCGCGGAGTCACGCTCGGCCCGCCCGCGCGCCGCGATCCAGCGAATCTGCCCGTCGGGAAGCCGCACGCGATACTCCACGTCATAGTCACGGTCAGTCGCCAGCGAAATCTCGATGGCTTGCCGCACGGCATCACGGTCGTCGGAATGCAGCGCGCTCATGAAGCGCGGCAAGCTCAGGCCCTCCGACTCCGGGATGCCGAACAGCGAGCGGGTCTTGCTCGTAGCCCAGATCGTGTCGCGGGCGATGTCCCAGGTCCACATCCCCAGGCCGGCAGCGCCGCTGGCGAGGTCCATGCGCCGCTCACCTTCCTGCACCTGGCGGCCAAGTTCCACCGCGGCAATAACGTCAGCGTTCAATTCATATCCCATCGCGACCAGGATGGCCAGGTAGGCCCAACTGATCAGATAGGGCGTTTGCACGATTCCGCTCTCGATCAGAGCCCCATGCGCGCCCGCCGCCAGGATGGTAAACGTGACGCTGCCTCCGACGACGGCGGCACGCCGGCGCCCGCCGCGGCGCCACAGCCTCACCGAGGCATCCACTACGAAAACGAGCAGCACCAACACCCCCAGGTATGAGATCGCATTCCAGGGGTTGGGCACACCTTCGGCCACTTTATAGGTTGCACCGCCGAACGTCTCCACAGTTCTGAGCCCGGTGATCTTCAGATAATGGATGCTCGACCCTGGACCGAAGTCGTACATCCGCGCCACGGCAAACAGGCCGGGGCCCGCGAGCGCGAGCCACTTGTTTCCGGAGTCGAAGAATACCCAGATGAATGCCGCCAGCGATGCGATGATCACCCAGGACACGACACTCCCCCAGGGCAATATTGCCGCGAAGTGGGCCGGGCTGTCCGCGCGCATGAGCGCCAGTTCCACCCCGGCAATGCAGGCGACGGAAAAGGCGTTCAGGGAAAACAGCAGGCGGGCCGCTCGCGGGGGCTGGGCGACGCCGATGCTCAAGTTGATCAAGCCCAGCGTGAGGGACGCAGCGGCCACCATTGGCCAGGCAACGGTGATCCAGTTCATGGTCGGTGCCTCACTGCAGAGCCGGGGGTGGAACAACCACGCGGCGAATCGCTTCGAGTACTTCGCTTCCGGAATCCGACTTGCGGAAGTAGCCGGCGCAGCCCGACGCGTACGCCTGCTCGCGTGCCTGGGGATCGTCGTGAGCGGTGATGAAGATAGCGGGAGCCGCTATCCCCGCAGGTGCCAGCTGCTTCTGCAACTCGAGCCCCGACATCCCGGGCAACTGGATGTCGAGCACCAGGCAGTCGAACCGGGGGTGCTGCGGGTCCGCAAGCAAGGCCTCGGCGGAGGCATAGGTGATCGGATGCATGCCCGCCGCGCGCAGCAGGCGCGCAAAGGACCGGCAAAGATTCTCGTTGTCATCGACCACGGCGACGTACGTGCGGCCGGAGTTGCTTGTTGCCATGACTGAGCAGCGTAGCGACTGTGCCGTGGCGCGACTACTGCCCTTTGGGGCATGTCCTGGGGTCCGGATGCGTGCAACCCGTGAACAGCGCCGCCGCCCCGGCACGCAGGCAAAGCATCGTCGAAGCACAGCCACGGAAGCGGCACACGGCGGCAACCGCGCAATACGCGCCTGAATGTCGCGCCGCTGCGCTTTTATCACCTGTTCCGCGGCATGGCGTTCCACCGCCTGTCGGATCGACTAGAACAGGATGTCGTCGTCCACCACGAATATCGTCACTGCCTCTGTGCCGGTGCTCATCGTGCGCCTATCACGGCTTGCCAATTCTTTTCGGCCGAGTTATTCAGCCAACCCGAATGATCTGGTCGAGCCGTTCGCGGACTTCCACAAACAAAGCGGCAGGGTTCATGACGCCATCGCGGCGGGCACTTCGTGGCAACACTCGGCGAGGAAAGCCGCCAGCACCCGGCCGGTGTGGGAAGGTTTCACGGCTGCAATCTGTTCGGGCAGGCCCCGCGAGACGAGGCGGCCGCCACCCTTGCCGCCTTTCGGGCCGAGGTCGATGATCCAGTCCGCATCTGCCATGAGATCGAGGTTGTGCTCGATGACCACGACGCTATACGACGTTCTGCATCTTATTCGCGAAGTCGCGACCCGACGTAGGTGGAGGAAGAGGTTTGCCATCTTGGTGATAGAGCGCAATGGCCTCCTCTACCACTTGGCACAGTTGCTCGAAGACCGCCTTCTCATCCGACCCATGGCACCCACCGTAAATCAGGCCCGGAGAGCTTCCGATAAAGCATTGGTCCTCTTCCGACCATTCGACAATCTTCGCGTACCTCGCACTTTCCTTCATGATTTTGACTCCTCAATGGCCCGTTTTACGGCGCGGACTTGGTAGTGCTTCGCATCGTCACCAGGGGCTCCCGATATTGTTGTCGGTTTTGAGATCCTCGGGTGAACAAAGTAATGTCGCGGCCGGATTCACTCGGCATTCCACCCGATCAACCTCCGGCGACAGTCGGTTATCCATGAATATCCAAGTTTAGGTTCGCTTCCTCTGTGCCCTCTGTGCCCTAAAAGGGTACTCCACGCTTCGCGAGGGTATCTGTGATCTCTGTGCCTCCGTGTTGGGTGGAGACGCCTTAAACGCTTACGACGCCATAGCGGCAGGCACTTTGTGGCCGCGCTCGGCGAGGAAAGCCGCCAGCACCCGGCCGGTATGGGAAGGCTTGACGGCGGCGATCTGCTCGGGCATGCCCTGCGCAACGACGCGGCCGCCGCCCTCGCCGCCTTCCGGTCCGAGGTCGATGATCCAGTCTGCGTCCGCCATCACGTCGAGATTGTGCTCGATGACCACGACCGTATTGCCGGCATCGACCAGGCGGTGCAATACGCGAATGAGTTTCTCCACGTCGGCCATGTGCAGGCCGACGGTCGGCTCGTCGAGCACGTAGAGCGTGTGCCCCCTCACCCCGGCCCTCTCCCCCGGAGCGGCACTACCGTGCTCCCTCACCCCCGCCCCCTCTAAACGGGTTCCAGCGGATACCGGTCTGCGACCATAACTCCGGGCTGCGCCAGGGTATCCCGGAGGGAGAGGGGAGTGTCGGACTTTGGAAAGCTCGGTTACAAGCTTGATCCGTTGCGCTTCGCCACCTGACAAGGTCGGACTTTGCTGGCCGAGTGTCAGATAACCCAGGCCGACGTCCTGTAGTAAGCGCAGTGCGTGATGAATCACCGTATGCGCGGAGAAGAAATCCACCGCTTCGTCCACGCTCATCTTCAGCACCTCGCCGATCGACTGGCCTTTGTAGTGCACCGCCAGGGTTTCGGGGTTGAAGCGCGCGCCGTTGCAGACGTCGCAGGCGACCTTTACGTCCGGCAGGAAACTCATTTCGATCTTCTGCACGCCCTGGCCTGCGCAGGCATCACAGCGTCCGCCCGCCGTGTTGAAGGAGAAGCGGCCCGCTTCGAAGCCGCGCATGCGCGCTTCCTGCGTACCGGCGAACAGCTTGCGCATCGCATCCCAGAAACCCACATACGTTGCCGGGCACGAGCGTGGGGTTTTGCCGATCGGTGTCTGGTCGACTTCGAGCACGCGGTCGATCGCCTCCCAACCCTTGATCGCCCTGCAACCGGCCGGCGCGAACGCGCTCTTGTTTCGCTTATTGCGCTCGCCAACCAGTGCGGCCAGGTTGTCGTGCAGGATGTCGCGCGCCAGCGTGGACTTGCCGCTGCCGGACACGCCGGTGACGACGCTCAGCCGCGCCAGCGGAAAACGCACGTCGACGTTTTTCAGGTTGTGCAGTTTCGCGCCGTTCATCTGCAGCGCCGGTGTGCGGCTATCGGTCGGACGCCAGGGTTGCAGGGGGTGCAGCAGCGGGTGCGCGAGAAACTTCCCCGTCAGCGACCTTGGCGAGCGCATCAACTGCTCGATGTTCCCCTGCGCGACCACTTCACCGCCGAGACGGCCCGCCCCCGGCCCGAGATCGACGACATGGTGCGCGCGCCGGATGGTGTCCTCGTCATGCTCCACGACCAGCAGCGTGTTGCCCTTCTTTTCCAGCTTCTCCAGAGTAGCCAGAAGAATCTGGTTGTCACGCGGATGCAGGCCGATGGTGGGTTCATCCAGGATGTAACACACTCCGCGCAGGTTGGAGCCGAGTTGCGCAGCCAGCCGGATGCGTTGCGCCTCGCCGCCCGACAGCGTCGGCGCGGAGCGATCCAGCGTCAGGTAATCGAGGCCGACTTCCGACAGGAAACCCAGGCGGCTTTTCAGTTCCGCCAGCAGGTCGCGTGCTATCTCCAGTTCGCGGCCTTCGAGCTTCAGTGCGCCAACCAGCTCGCCGAGTTGCGCGACCGGCAGCATGCCGTAGTCGGCGATCGTGCGGCTGCGCCATAGCACGGCGAGTGCCTCGCGATTGAGCCGCTTGCCCTCGCAATCAGGGCAGGGCTCGTCGACCTGTAGCCAATCGATCCACGAGTCCAGCACGTTGTCCTCGGCGCCGGTGCGCGAGCGTTCTGCGTCCCAGCCCACGTCGTCGATTTGCAATCCGGTGCCGTAGCAGCGTGCGCACCAGCCGTGCTTGGAGTTGTAGGAGAACAGACGCGGATCGAGTTCCGGAAAACTGCGTGCGCACGATGGACAGGCACGCTTGGTCGAGAACACGGTCTCGGCAACCTTGGCCTTGCCGCGCATCAGGCCATCGAGCGGCGCGATCACGTGCGCCACGCCCTTGCCGTGCTCCAGTGCCAGCTTCAACCCGTCGCGCAATGTCTTTTCGTCCGCGGCCGTGACTCGCAAGTCGGCAACCGGTAGTTCGATCGAATGTTCCTTGAATCGATCTATGCGCGGGAATTTCCGCGTCGGCAGGAATTCACCATCCACGCGCAGGGTCGGAAAACCTTTGTTATAGGCCCATTTGGCGAGATCCGTGTACACGCCCTTGCGGCTCACCACCAGCGGCGCCAGCAGACCGATGTGCCGGCCCTTGTAGTCACGCATGATGCGCGCGGCGATCGCTTCCGGGCTTTGCGGCTCGATCGGCGCCATGCAGTCAGGACAATGCTGCGTGCCCAGCTTCACGAACAGCAGGCGCAGGAAATGATGGATCTCGGTCAGGGTGCCCACCGTGCTCTTGCGCCCGCCGCGGCTGGTGCGCTGCTCGATCGCCACGGTCGGTGGAATACCGTAGATCGCATCCACATCCGGGCGCGAGGCGACCTGCACGAACTGCCGGGCATAGGCGTTCAAGGATTCCAGATAACGGCGCTGGCCTTCGCCGAACACGATGTCGAACGCCAGCGTCGATTTGCCGCTGCCGGAGACGCCGGTGATGACGGTGAACTTGCCGCGCGGCAGCGACAGATTGATGCTCTTCAGATTGTGTTCGCGCGCGTTGTGGATTGTTATAAAGGGGTGAGGGGTGAGGAGTGAGGGGTGAGGGGCAACTACTCCAGCAACGGGCGCCGGCTGCGCGAAGGCGCCCTTCTCGATGGCCTTTTCGTAATCGCGCAGGGCGACACCGGTATGCGATTTTGTGTCACTCCTGATCTGCTCCGGCGTGCCTGTGAAGACGATCTGTCCGCCCGCCTCGCCACCCTCGGGGCCCAAGTCGATGATCCAGTCGGCCGCCGCGATCACATCGAGGTTGTGCTCGATCACCAACAGGGAATGCCCGGCGTCAACCAGGCGCCGGAACGAGCGCAGCAATTTTGCGATATCGTCAAAATGAAGCCCCGTTGTGGGCTCATCGAAGAGGAACAGCGTACCCCCCACCTCACCCCGGCCCTTATGGGCGAAGCCCGGTATCCCGTGGGCTCCCCCCCGTGGGGCGGAGAGGGAGTGAGACACATCTGCGGAAATTTCACCGCTCGGATCCTCGTCACTCTCTCCTTCACCAGCGGCAGAGAGAAAGTCAGAACCTGAGTCGATTACGTTAGCACTGTGCTTCTCATCACCCTCTCCGCGCGAAGTGGGAAGAGGGCCGGGGTGAGGTGCAAGGTGTTTCGCCAGCTTGAGGCGCTGCGCTTCTCCGCCGGACAGGGTCGGCACGGGTTGGCCGAGTCGCAGGTATTCCAGGCCGACGTCGGCGAGAGGCTGCAGCCGGCGCAGTACCTCTGGCGAGTTCGCGAAATAGTCCATCGCCTCGGACACCGTCAGATCGAGAACGTCGGCAATGCTCTTGGCCGGCTTGCCGTCGGGCGCGATGGTGACTTCGAGGGTCTCCGGCCGGTAGCGGCGGCCGTCGCAATCGGGGCAGCGCAGATAGACGTCGGAGAGGAATTGCATCTCGACGTGCTCGAAGCCATTGCCGCCGCAGGTCGGGCAACGGCCGTCGCCGGAGTTGAAGCTGAACATGCCCGGCTTGTAGGCACGCTCCTTCGCCATCGGCGACTTTGCGAACAGGTCGCGGATCGCATCGAAGGCACCGACATAACTTGCAGGGTTGGAGCGCGTGGTGCGCCCGATCGGCTTCTGGTCCACCATCACGACATCACCGACCAATTCCGCACCGGCCAGCGCCTTGTGCGCGCCGGCCGCTTCGCTAGGCTTGCCCTTGCGTTTCAGCAGAGCAGGGTGCAGCACGTCCTGCATGAGCGTGGATTTACCCGAGCCCGATACGCCGGTCATGCACACCAGCCGGTTGAGCGGAATCGCAACGTCGATATTCTTCAGGTTGTGCTCCGTCGCGCCAAGCACTTCCAGCCGCGGATCCTCCGGCTTCACCGCTAAACGATTCAGCCCGGCGTCGGCGCGCCGCCGGCCGCGCAGGTATTCGCCAGTCAGCGAATTGGCGCTGGCCGCGAGTGCGGCCGGCCGGTCGAAGAACACGATCTCGCCGCCCTTCTCGCCGGGCCCCGGCCCCATGTCGAGAATGCGATCAGCCGCGAACATGATCTGCGGATCATGCTCGACCACCACCAGCGAGTTGCCGGCGTCGCGCAGTTTGCGCATGACCGCAATCACGCGGCCCATGTCGCGCGGGTGCAGGCCGATCGACGGCTCATCCAGTACGAACAGCGTGTTAGTCAGCGACGTGCCGAGCGCGGTGGTGAGGTTGATGCGCTGGACTTCGCCCCCGGACAGCGTGCGCGACTGGCGGTCGAGTGTCAGATAACCGAGTCCGACTTGCTGCAGATAGGAAAGCCTGGAGCGAGTCTCGCCGAGCAGCAGTTCTGTTGCTTCGTCCAGCGCAACGCCGGGAAGATGTACCGATGCAAAAAACTTCGCGCAACGATCCACCGACACACACATCAGATCCTGGATGGTCAGGCCGGGCACCTCGCGCAGTTGCGCGTCGTTCCATGCGACCCGCTGCGGACGACAACGCAGGCGCGGCTCGATGACGGCATCCGCATCCTGCTGGTTGCCGACCCGCCACAACAGCGCGTCGGGCTTCAGGCGGCTGCCTTGGCAATCCGTGCACGGCGTGTACGCGCGATAGCGCGAGAGCAGCACGCGGATATGCATCTTGTAGGCCTTGCTCTCCAGCCAGTCGAAGTAGTGCTTCACGCCATACCAGACGCCGGGCCAGGACGCCTTCCAGCTCACCCATTCCGGCTCGCCCTCGATGACCCAGCCCTTCTGCGCCACGCTCAGGCTCCGCCAGGGCTTGTCGAGCGGGATGCCGCGTTTCCTGGCGTACTTCACCAGATCGTCCTGGCATTCCCTGAAGCTTTGCGTCTGCCACGGCTTGACCGCACCGCTAGCCAAGGTCTTCGATTCGTCGGGAATCACCAGCCCGTAATCGACGCCGATGACACGGCCGAAGCCGCGGCAGGTGTCGCAGGCGCCGACCGGCGAATTGAACGAGAATGTGCTCTGGCTTGGTTCGCGATAGGCGATGTTGCAGTCGGGACAGTGAAGATCGGCGGAGTACTTCCATACACCAGCCACCACCTCACCCCGGCCCTCTCCCCCGCCAGCGGCGGAGAGGGAGCCGGATGCATGGTCAGCAATTGCACCGTCGCGGTTTCGTTCGCCCTTTCCTACATTTGAAGTGGCGCGAGAAGCAGCACTTGTGTCCGTCGCGTTGGCACGATGTTTCTCATCTCCCTCTCCGCCCTCACGGGCGGAGAGGGCTGGGGTGAGGTGGGTGGCGTATACGTTGACGCTTCCATTGCCGACGCGCAGTGCGGCCTCCAGCGCTTCGATGACGCGCGCCCGTTCCGCGGAAGATATGCGCAAGCGGTCCTGCACGACTTCCAGCCGGTCCTTGGCCTTGGAATGGATACGGGTGTAGCCCTGGCTCTCCAGCAGCTTGAGGATTTCCTCTTCGGAGAAATTCTTCGGAATGTCGACCGGGAACGTAATCACCAGCCGCGGATCGCCGGCCTGCCGCGCCCTCGCCTGCAAATCGGCATAAATGGAATCGGGATTGTCGCGGCGCACCGGCCGGGCGCAGCCGCGGCAGTAGAGCTGCGAAGCGCGCGCGAACAGCAGCTTCAGGTAATCGGCTAGTTCCGTCATCGTGCCGACTGTCGAGCGCGATGTGCGCACCGGATTGGTCTGGTCGATGGCGATGGCCGGCGGAATGCCGTCGATACGATCGACCTGCGGCTTGTCCATGCGATCGAGAAACTGGCGGGCATACGGGGAGAACGTCTCCACGTAGCGGCGCTGGCCCTCGGCATAGAGCGTGTCGAACACCAGCGAGGACTTGCCGGAACCGGACACGCCGGTCACAACCAGCAATTCATTCAGCGGCAGATCGAGATCGAGATTCTTGAGGTTATTCTGGCGCGCGCCGCGAATACCGATGACGTCGTCAATGTGCTTGTGCATGGATGCAGGCAGGTGATCAAATGGTCCGGCAGGTGGTGACTGAGCTGCGGTCACAGGCGGCTATTCTACCGGCCCGAACTGCGGTGCTTACGTTGATGCTGCAGTGAAATCTGATATAACGCCGTTCATGCTCTTGATGCCCAAAGCGTCACCGAACTTGCTCGCTTCCGGCGCCGCATTGCTCGGATTATTGTGCGTTCCAATGGCGGTTCGCGCGGAACCACCCGCCCCCCACCCAAGGCACGCCGCGCCGGTTGAAGCCCAATTTCGCGGTTGTGAGTCGGCTGGGTGGTGCAGATTCTGGGTCGAGCCGCTGGATCCCTCGGCGGAGTCACTGCTTCGTGTGCGTCCCGACGGGGCTTCGAGTAAGCCCGGCGACAATGCCGTTTCCATTGCGCTGCGCGACCGCCTCAATGCCTTGCTCGCCAACATGATCCACCAGACCAAGCGCATCGTGCTGCATGATCTGCGCGAACTGGACGACGGAACGTTCGCGGCCACGGTGACGGTGAACGGTGTGACGCTGGCGTCGGACCCGATTCTTCTGGAATTGCGCGGGAAGGTGACCGGTACGACTCGGTAGGTACGGAATGGAATTTGCTGCAGGTATCCCTCGGACGCTTGAATCGCCCGAAGAGAAACCGGGTTATGAAAAATTCCCGGCGGCCGTAGCCGCCGGGAAGGGTAAAACTGACCTTACTTGACTTATTCCTTCGTAATGGTCCAGACCACTGCAGACTTCGGCGTCGTGTAGAACGGTGACTCCATCTGGTAGTTCACGTAGAGTTCGCCGTAGTCCGCCACGTACATCGTCTTGCCGTCCATGCTGAACTCGACGTCGTTGGTGCGCTCGAACCCGCCGCGGTTTTCCTTCTTCTGGTAGGCGTTGGGGCCCGGATCGATGTTCTCCGCGAAGATCGACCACTTCACGCCGGTCGGATTCAGGAACTCGACGCGCACAATTGCCGGCCACATCGGACGCAGGCTTTCGGGACCGTTGTCGATAATGCCGAACACCGCGGTATAGAGCACATCGCCGGCTTTGCCTTCAAATCCCTTGTTCGACCAGGCGAGGCCGTCCATCGGATTGTTCGTATCCCACTCCAGCACCGGGTTGATGTAGCCGTTGGGGTTGGGATTGGCCACGATCAGCGGCGTGCCACGAAGCCCGATCGAGTGGTCGATGAAACGATAAGGCGGCAGTGCCGGAATGAACGGCTTGTCCCCGATGTTCAACTGGGGATTCGGCCGCGTGGGATCGAACCTGTTGCCGCGATAGACGTCAGGCCCGGAGCGCTTGATGTTGACGAAGTTGTCGCCGTCTTTGTCCGGGAAACCTGCATCCTGACCCTTCTCGGTGAAGACGAAGAGCCGCTCGGCGGCGTTGGCGACGCGGCGATTGCCCTTGTCGTTATGTCCGTTGTCGCTCACCGCAAGAGCTTTTTCAAACCGCGAGCCCTTGGGTCCGAAGGCGACGCCGGACGAGTTGCGCAGGCCCATCGCGTACACTTCCCAATCGTCGGTGGTGTAGCTGCTGTCGGCTTTCAGTTTGGCCCGGTGAATGGCGCCGCCGCAGGGTTTTTGCGCTTTGATCACCTGCCCCGGCTTGGACGCCGTGCCTTTCGGCAGGTACGAGCCAGTCAGATTGCCCTGACTATCGCGAATGTTAAGCCCGGTCAGCACGATATCCCGGCAGGGCGGGTCGCGTGGCAACGCCGGAATACCGGCAGGCGTGCGCTTTTCCCAGTAAGGATCGACCGCATCGGTCCAGCCATGAATGTCCGGGTCGGCAAAACCCGAGTTGGATGGAGCGCCAACCGCGTAGTACAGCCAACCATCCCGGCAGGTGATACCGCCGAGCGCGTGGTCGCCGATCGGAACTTCATTCATGATCAGCTTGGGAGTACCGTTCACGCCGTCGATTTCCCATACGCCGTAGCTGTAATCGCCGACGTACATGCGACCATTCTCCGGGCAGTAGCCGATCTCGTTCAAGGCAAAGGATTTGAAGATTCCCAATCCGACCTTATCCTTGATCAATTTGCCGGACTTGTCGTAGATCTTCACATGAGGCTTGTCGATGCCTTCCGGCGGGAAGCCAAAGGTATTACCCGAAATGGCAACCCAGACGTTGTCGCTCTTGTCGACCGCGATCGAAGTGATCGTATCGAGGCCGGCGGCGAACACGCCGACCTTGTACCCTGCTGCAACCTTGATCTTGCTCGCGTCCGGCGTGACCGGTGTGCGCGTAGACCACTTCCCTGCCGGACCGCCCGGCTCCGCCTTTGCGCGATCCTGCGCGAATGCGGACACCGATACGAACCCCGCAGCCAATGCGAGTACTGCCGCGTATCTTAGTATTTTCATTTTCCTCTCCTCCTTCGTTGACATTCCTGCATTGAACTTCCACTTCAACTTGACGTACTACCTACATCAACCACTTCAATTCCTGCGTACTGCACTCTCCCGTCCTGACCAACACGAAGACGCAACGGGTTTCGGTCGGACTCAGAACGTTCGAATGTGCGCGACGATCCTGCGCACATCATCGTCGCTCAGCCGCTTCTCCCACGCGGGCATGGCCGCGATCTTTCCCATATAGGCGCCCCCCTTCTTGATGACCAACACGAGGTAGTCGTCGGGCACGCTGGCCATGTATTCCTTGTTGG
>Ga0315275_10005370_pt1 | contig 12135 bp, 5 predicted proteins | sample YL17G03_0_MG_FD_205557 | JGI IMG/M metagenome (GOLD analysis project Ga0315275, IMG submission 205557) | Sediment microbial communities from Yellowstone Lake, YNP, Wyoming, USA - YL17G03_0 | ecosystem: Environmental > Aquatic > Freshwater > Lake > Sediment | place: USA: Wyoming | collected... | reverse complement strand
GTTGGACCCGCAGGCTTTCGGGGAATGCTTTCTGCGCTGGGGAGCGGCTTTGCATGAGGCGACCAAGGGCGAGGTGATCGCGCTGGACGGCAAGACGCTGCGCCACAGCTTTGACAATGCCACCGGCCAGTCGGCGCTGCATCTGGTGAGCGCGTGGGCGAGCGAGAATGGGATAACGCTGGGGCAGCTGAAAGTAGACGGCAAGTCCAACGAGATCACCGCCCTGCCGGCGTTGCTGAAGATGCTGGAGGTGAAAGGGTGTGTGGTGACGATGGATGCAATGGGCTGCCAGAAGGATCTGGCGCGACAGATCGTTCAGCAAGGCGGTGACTATGTTTTATGCCTGAAGGGCAACCAGGGCAGCCTGCATGAAGAAACGAAATACTTCTTCGAGGAAGCGAAAAAGATGAAGTTTCACGATGTGCCCTGTCGCTATCACGAGACGGTGGAGAAAGACCACGGGCGCATCGAGATTCGTCGCTGCTGGATGGTGGAAGAGACCGCGATCGAGTGGTTGGGGCGAGAGGATCAGTGGCCTGGACTGGCCAGCATCGCCGCGGTGGAAGCGGAGCGGCGCATCGGCAAGAAGAAGACGAAAGAGACCCGCTACTTCATCTCCAGTCTCAAGGGGAATGTCGAGCAACTGGCGGGAGCGGCGCGCAAGCACTGGGGGATAGAAAACTCACTGCATTGGGTGCTGGACGTGATCATGAACGAAGACCAGAGCCGAATCCGCAAGGATCACGCCCCCGAGAATATGGCGCTCATGCGGCGGCTTGCCCTCAACCTCATCAAGAAAACCAAGCCCCGCAAAGCCAGCGTCCGGGGCAGCATCAAGAAGGCGGGCTGGGATAATTCCTTCCTGGAGGCAATCCTGGTCGGATAAGATGCGATTGCCCTGCGCAACCTCCCGGATGTCCAGCCGAAGCCCCTGGCGCTGTGGTATAATACGGAGGTGCCCGAGGTCGGGATCGGTTCCCGGACACGTTTTCTTGTCGCCTGCTGAGAGGCTTGTCCTGCATGACTCCGATAGAGAGAATCAGAAACGTCGCCATCGTGGCCCACATCGACCACGGGAAGACCACGCTCATAGATGCTATTCTCCGCGCCACCGGGACCTTCCGAGAGAACCAGTGGATGGAAGAGCGCGTGATGGATACCAACGAACTAGAGCGCGAGCGCGGCATCACCATCCGCTCCAAGCACTGCAGTGTCGAGTGGGGCGGCCATCTGATCAACATCATCGACACCCCCGGTCACGCGGACTTCTCCGGCGAGGTGGAGCGCGTGCTGTCCATGGTGGACTCGGTGCTGCTGCTGGTGGATGCAGACGAAGGGCCCATGCCGCAGACCCGTTACGTGCTCATGCGCGCTCTGCGCCTGGGTTTGCGCCCCGTTGTCATCATCAACAAGGTGGATCGCCCCAACGCCGACGTTATGCGCGCGCTCGACGCCACCTTCGATCTCTTCTTCGAACTCGGCGCGAGCGACCAGCAGGCCGACTTCCCCGTGCTGTATGGATCCGGGCTCTACGGCTGGATCGCCCGCAATCCGGCGGCGGAGAACCCCGAGGGCATGGATGCGCTCTTCGAGACAGTCGTCGCTGAGGTACCCCCGCCCTCTGGGCATACGGAGGGCCCTTTCCGGATGCAGATCAGCACTTTGGCATGGAACGATCACGTTGGCCGCATCGGGTGCGGTCGGGTGGAGCAGGGAGTGCATCGCAGGGGCGAACCTCTTCTGTGCACGAGCACCCGGTGGCTGGACCATCGGCGCACGGAATGGGAGATAACCGATTCCGTGACCACACGCTCCACCCATCTCTGGGTGACGCGCGGGCTCGGACGCGTGGAGGTCGATGCAGTTGGGGCCGGCGAGATCGTCTGGCTCTCCGGGCCGGAGGAGGTTACCATCGGCGATACGCTCTCCGCGCCCGAGCTGGCCTCCCACGCGCTCCCTCCGCTGGAAATCGAGGAGCCGACCGTCTCCATGTTCTTCCTCGTCAACTCGAGCCCGTTCGCCGGCCAGGACGGTCAGGTGATCACCGTTCGGCAACTCAGGGAGCGGCTGGAGAAGGAACTGCGGACCAATGTCGCCCTGCGCGTGGAAGATGTGGGCCGACCTGACGGCGTGAAGGTCTCCGGCCGCGGGGAACTCCACCTGGCGATTCTCATCGAGGAAATACGCCGCGAGGGCCTCGAGCTCTGCGTGTCTCGCCCCGAGGTGATCACCAGGCGCGGCGAGGGCGGCGCGTTTCTGGAGCCGATCGAACAGCTCATCATTGACATCCCGCAGGAATACCAGGGCGTCGTGGTCGGGAGGCTGATCCGGAGCAAGGGCGAGATCGTCAGCATGACCCAGACCGCCACGGGCGCCCTGCGGATCGAGTTCGAGATTCCCACCCGGGGACTGATCGGCTATCGCAGTGAGTTCCTGACTGACACCCGCGGACTCGGCATCATGTCCGCTCGCTTCATCGGCTATGGTCCCTGGCGGGGTGATATCGTTTCCCGCTCACGCGGCTCCATGGTGAGCCTGGAGTCCGGCGATGCGACCGCCTACCAGTTGGAGAACCTACAGGAACGGGGAAGCCTCTTCATCTCCCCCATGGATCGGGTCTACCGGGGGATGATCGTGGGAGAGCACTCTCGCGCGGGCGACATGGCCTGCAACCCGACCAAGAAGAAGAACCTGACCAACCACCGGAAGGCGAGCAAGGAGATTGACGCGGCGCTGGACGTCCCCCGCACGTTGAGCCTCGACGCGGCCCTCGCCTGGATCGTGGAGGATGAACTGGTGGAGGTCACGCCGACGGCGCTGCGACTGCGCAAGATCGTCCTGAACCCGGCCGCCCAGCGACTCGCCGAGCGACAGGCCGCCGAGCGCGCCGCGTTGATTGCCGCGAGCTAGCCGCTGCACGTGCTCACCTGGTGTGCCGCCTCGGGAACGCCTTGACAACCCGTCGGGTCTGGGCGGAGGCGGCACAAGCGCTCAGCCTGGGGCTGAGCGCTGGCTGTGCACCTGAATGGAGGAGTGGCTCATTGTAAGGCCATTTGGGGTGCACAGCACTAGTGCGCCGGCGGTCACGCGCGCAGTCCGAACCTTGTCTGCGCAGCCCCGATGGGAGGGCGCCATAGTCATCGAGAAGCCTGCTGAGCTGGCCGCGTTCTGCTCCGATCTGGGCAAGGCGACCACCGTCTACATAGACACCGAGTTCGTCGGCGAGGGGCGCTATTACCCCGAGGTCGGCGCCATCCAGATCGCCACAGACGAGCGCGCCGCGCTCATCGATCCGCTCGCCGTCCGCGATCTGACCCCGCTGTTCGACGTGCTCCTCGCGCCCGGCATCGAGAAGGTCATCCACGCCGGCAGCCAGGACCTCGCCATCTTCTTCAGGATGATGGGCCGCCCGGTCGCGCCGCTGTTCGACGTGCAGATCGCGGCCGCGCTGCTGGGGTACGAGGAGCAGATATCACTCGCGAGGCTCGTCCATCGAGTGACCCAGCGTAGCCTCAGGAAGTCGCACGCGTTCACCGACTGGCTGCGGCGGCCGCTCACCGACAAGCAGGTCGAGTATGCGCTCGAGGACGCGCGCTGCCTCGCACCCGTACACGACCACCTGGTCCGGGAGCTCAACTCGCGCAACCGGCTTGGGTGGGCGCGCGAGGAGTTCAGCGACCTCGAAAGAGCAGCGCGTTTCGCCCCGGCCGATCCGCGCGGAATGTTCCGCCAGATGCGCGGCGTCGAGCGGCTGACCGGGGAAGAGCTCTCCCGGCTCCGCGAGATCGTCGCCTGGCGAGAGGAGACTGCGCGGGAGCTCAACATCCCGGTGCCGCGCATATGCATGGACGTGGTGCTCGTGGAGCTGGCGCGTCGGCCGCGGGATACCATCGGGGCCCTCGCCGAGGTGCGCGGCCTGCGGTCGGATCAGGTTCGGCGCTTCGGCCGGGGCATGATCGAGGCGCCCAGCCGAGGCGCCAACACGCCCCCGCCCAGACTGGAGAGGTCGCCGTCCCTTCCGCAGGGAATGGAGCCGACCGTGGACTTCCTCGTCCTCTGCCTCCGGTCGCTCTCCGCCGAGAAGCAGATCTCGCCCGGCCTCCTGGCCAATCGCGCCGACCTCACTGCCGTCGTGTGCTGCGGCGAGAAAGCGCGCGTGCCCCTGCTCCGCGGGTGGCGGCGGAAAGCGGCGGGCGAGGCGCTACTCGCGGCGCTTCAAGGCAGGGCCACCGCGCGCATCGCCCCCGACACGCAGCGCGTGCACCTGGACTGGAAGGAAGAGGCCCGAGACTGACAACCGCTGTGCCCGTCGAGGTCCCGTGACATCTGTCCTCCCCAACAGTCCTGTCCCGGCGTGCTTGTGCGTGCTAAGCTCACATGCGCGTATCGGGCGCCCGTAGCACCTCCCTGAGCGTGTTCGGGGCACCGAGCGATAGGCCTTCGGGTATTCAACTCTCGTCCGACCAGCCCGGGTGTGCCCGAATGCGGAGCGGCTGCCAGTCGCGCCTGCCTTCGTCCGGGTGGGGCTGTCCGGACAGCACCGGGAACCTCGCATCGTCCCGGAACCGCACAAGGGTGCCTCTCTCGCACAAGGAATCGCGTCCGACGGAGCGAAGGGTAAAGTGCGACGCGCTCCCGCACCAACCCGATCTGCGGGCGGTCCTGGCCTGAGGCCTGAGCGTCCGTTCCGGTCGCGTGGGTGTGACCTCCACCCGTCGGGCCCGCCGAGGCGCCGCGCGTCTGGCCCGCACAGCCGTGCCAGGTCTCTTCGAGAGAGTAGGTCAAGGCTCAGGTTGGACCTGGGTCAGAAGCATACTGCAGGAGGTGACGGTTCTATGTTGCGACCACTGGGAGATCACATTGTGGTGAAGCCAGGGGAGGCGGAGCAGGTGACGGCGAGCGGCCTGGTGCTGCCCGACACCGCCCAGAAGAAGCCCCGGGAGGGCGAAGTGCTGGCGGTGGGGCCGGGCAGGCTGCTGGACAGCGGCCAGCGCGCTCCTATGGAGGTGTCGGTAGGGGATGTCGTCGTCTATGCCCAGTATGGGGGCACCGAGGTTACCGTTGCTGGTGAGGACTACGTGATCCTGGATGAGGGATCGGTGCTGGCCATCAACCCCGACTTCAAGAAGCCCGCTGCCAAGAAGGCGAAGAAGTAAGCGAGACCGAGAAGGACAGGAGGAACCAGAAGATGGCTGTGAAGATGCTGTGCTATAGCGAAGAGGCGCGAGCCGCCCTGCAGCGTGGAGTGAAGGCGGTGGCGGCCGCGGTGAAGGCGACCCTTGGCCCCAGGGGCCGCAACGTGGTGTTGGGCAAGAAGTGGGGCGCTCCCACCATCACCAAGGACGGGGTGACGGTGGCGAAAGAGATCGAACTGGAAGACCCCTATGAGAACATGGGCGCCCAGCTGGTGCGAGAGGTAGCGAGCAAGACCAATGATGTGGCGGGGGATGGCACCACCACCGCCACCGTGCTTGCGGAGGCGATCGTGGAGGCGGGGATGAAGAACGTCGCCGCCGGCGCCAACCCGATGATGCTCAAGCACGGCATCGAAAAAGCGGTGGAGGCGGCGGTCGCCGAGATCAAGCGCATCGCCAAGCCGGTGAACACCAAGGAAGCGATCGAGCAGATCGCCTCAATCGCCGGCAATGACCCCGAACTCGGCCGCTTTGTCGCCGATGCCATGGACAAGGTGGGCAAGGAAGGCGTCATCACGGTGGAGGAGAGCAAGGGCCTGGAAACCACCGTGGATGTGGTCGAGGGCATGCAGTTTGACAAAGGCTACATCTCCCCCTACTTCGTCACCGACCCGGAGAGGATGGAGGTGTCGCTGGAGGACCCCTATATCCTCATCCACGAGGAGAAGATCAGCTCGGTGGCTGACATGCTGCCGTTGCTGGAGAAGGTGGCGGCAACCCGCCGGCCCCTGGTCATCATTGCCGAGGATGTGGAGGGCGAGGCCCTTGCTACCTTGGTGGTGAACAAGATCCGGGGCACCTTCATCGCGGCGGCGGCGAAGGCTCCCGGCTTCGGGGACCGGCGCAAGGCGATGATGGAAGATATCGCCATCCTCACCAAGGGCACCTTCCTCTCCAAAGACCTGGGCATGAAGCTGGAGAACGTCGCCCTGAACGAGCTGGGCCAGGCGAAGAAGGTGGTGATGACCAAAGACGACACCACCATCGTGGAGGGGGCGGCCAGCCAGTCGGCGATCAAAGGCCGGATGGAGCAGCTCCGCCGCCAGATCGAGGAGACCGACTCCTCCTATGACCGGGAGAAGCTGGAGGAGCGTTTGGCGAAGCTGGCCGGCGGGGTGGCGATCATCAAGGTGGGAGCAGCCACCGAGACCGAGCTGAAGGAGAAGAAGCACCGGGTGGAGGATGCGCTGTCTGCTGCCCGAGCCGGTGTCGAAGAGGGTCTGGTGCCCGGCGGCGGGGTCACCTTCCTCAACATCATCCCGGCGCTGGAGAAGGTGCGCGACAAAGCCCGGGGTGAGGAGAAGATCGGCGTGGACATCGTCCGGAGAGCATTGGAGGAGCCGCTGCGCACCATCGCCAACAATGCCGGCCTGGAGGGCTCGGTCATCGTCGGGCGGGTGAAGGGCGAGAAGCCAGGCATGGGCCTCAATGCGCTGACCGAGCAGATCGAGGATCTGGTGAAGGCGGGGATCGTGGATCCGGCCAAGGTCGCCAGGTCAGCGCTCGAGAACGCGGCCTCCATCGCCGGGATGCTACTGACCACGGAGGCGCTCATTGCCGAGAAACCGGAGAAGGGGAACCCCCCGGCAATGCCTCCGGGCGGCGGCGGAATGGACTACTGAGCCGACGCACGGCGCAGGCGAGATGAAAGCGGGGGCGGCACAGGCCGCCCCCGCTTCGCGTCATCCCTGACAGGCCGTGTGCGGCCAAGTGTCCATGTACGGATTCTCTTGCATTACGGTTACGACTGTAATGCAAGAGAATCTGCTGTGTCATCGTCACGCTGTGCGCTGTAGAGTTTCTTGCATTACGGGTGCTCCTAACCATAATGCAAGAAACTCTATGGGTGTTGACAGGGCGCTCCAGTGGGACGAGAATGCCTATCACCGACAGCTCAATCAGGCGATCAGGGCTCGGCTCCTTGCCGCGCCCTGATCGCGTCTCAGGCTCTGAAGCCGCAGGAGCATGTCCCTTAGCCGTGTGAGGCGCGCGAGGTGCTGTCTTCGTCGGTCGCCGACAGCGTGGGCAGAGAATGCTCACTCCGTCGAGGGCCTGACTGCCGCCTCCGTAGTTGGACACAGGGCAGCCGCGACCCGCCCTCGCCGAGGCTGGTAGAGCGCCCGGATACCCGCCGGGCCGGATGCCTACTTTGCCAGCTTGTAGTCGGTCAACTCGGCCACGCGCGCCGGCCGGCCGCTGCGTCCGCCCTGCTCCGTCTTCACCATGCCCACGCCCTTGGCGTACCAGACCGTGCGCGTCATGGTCCTCTCCCCGTAGGAGGTGGTGTAAACCAGCTTCAGGCAGTCCGCAAACGTCCCCTTCGGGACGGTCACCGTCTCCACGGCGGCCAGTTGGACCTTCAGCGTAATGTCCACCTCCCCGTTCTGGCGACTCATCTTCACTTGCTGCTCGGCGCTCTGCCCCACCCGCAGCTTGCCGGGGAAGGTAGCTGGCGGCTTGTACAGCCTGACCGACGGCTCCGCGCCGGCCTCGGCGTCGCGGCCGCGGGAGAGTGACCCGAAGATGGTCACCTTATCCGGTGTGACCGCTTGCAGCATCCCGGAATGGGCTTGGCCTTCCGCCTCCCTCATCACGATCGTAACGGCCTTCTGGCCATCGATCTCGCGGCCGGGCAGCACCTCGTACGCAACCGTCTCCTCGCCTTCGGCCCCGGTAGTGCTCAGCGTCCAACTAGACCCTACCGCCTCGGGCATGTAGTCCTTCAGGGTGTACTCGGGCCCTTGCGCCAGAGCGGCCACGGACAGCAACCAGGCTACGGCCAGCAGAACTCCCACCGACAGTATCAACGACCGTTTCATGATCGGTCCTCCTTTCGCCAAACTGAGCGTCGCCGTCCAGCGACCGGCCACGCCGTCGCCTCAGGAAGCTGGTTCTCCCGCCGCCGTGACCCTCCTTCCTGCAAACAGCAGCTCATCCCTGGAACCGTCTATCCCTGTCAGGGGCCCGTGAAGCCGGCCTGCCATCACGCCGCCAGCCCAAATACGGCGACCCGCGTGTCTGGGAAGAGCCATCGCTCGACGACCCACGACGGGATTCAGGACAGCGACTCCCAGCCGAGGGGGAGCCGGAGTCGAGGGATCCCGTGTTGTCCAGTGATCCGTCCGCGCGGCTCAGAGGCAGCAAAAACCTGCTTGATCGCGGAGTCACTAGAGGCTGTTTCATAACCTCCAAAGGAGGTTATGAAACAGCGTACCCAGGGCGACAGGGGTCGGCAGGCGCATTTCATGCCAGCGTGGATCGCGCCCGTCCACCCGATTTCGGGTTATGAAATGCGCTCCAGGCAGAAGATCCCGCAAGCCGTCCGGGAGTGGGGGGACGAGGCAGTTATCAGGGAGGTTTCCCTGTCATTCCCCCGCCCCGCTGCTCGTCCCCGCACCCCGGTCGGGCAGGCCCGGGGGGCAGGAGATCGGACAGCAACACGGAAGTAAACCCTTCGCGCAGTAACTACGTTTGCTCTCCTGGGTCGCCAGCCAGCGGGCTGGAAAGCGACGCTAGACGCAACCATCGGCGCGCGGGCGATCGGGGCAAGTTTCGCGTTGGGTTTCCTGTGGGGGTCAGTGCCACGAGGCCGCACGTCGGGGGCCGCCACGCGGCGGCAGGAGGCCGGAGATGCTGAACCACCGCGTCGTCTTGTTCCTCATCCTCTCGGCAGTAACCCTTGGCCCTGCTCAGGCTGCACGGGTGCTCGACCGCGGCCTTGGCGCCCGCCCCCCGACCCCCGCGGAGCAGGTCTACATCAATGCTGCCTACACCCGCGTCTCGTCCATTGCACCCAACAGCCTATCGCGCGCAAGGGTGCAGGCAGAGGTAGACGCGGCACGGCTGAGGGGCGAGGCCGCGCCAGCCGCGCCAGCGCTCCCCGCCGCCGTAGACAACAGCACCCTCCCCTACTTCCCGCCGATCCGGAGCCAGGGCAGCCAGGGCTCCTGCACCGCCTGGGCGTCGTGCTACTACTACGACACCTACACGCAGGCGTTCGATGAAGGGTACACGGTTTCCGGCGGAGACAACAACCACATTCTCAGCCCCGGCTTCATGTATAACCTCATCAACGGCGGCGACGACTGGGGTGCCTCCACCGCCTTCGCGGTGGCGCGGCTCAATGAGGTCGGCTGCTCGAGCTGGGCGCTCAAGCCTTACTCGGCCGGCGACTGGACCTCCTGGCCGTCAGAGGCCGCATGGATCAACGCGCTCAACAACCGGACCCAGGCCGCTAACTCTGTTGACGCCTCCGATACGGCGGGACTGGCAGCGGTCAGGCAGCACCTCGCAAATGGCAACCTGGCGGTTACTGACTTTTCCGTCTACAGCGTCTGGTACGACTCCTATCCCGCCAACGCAACCGGCATCAACAACGGCGTCTACTACGCGCCGGCGGGAGAGATGATAGGCGGGCACGCCGTCACCCTCGTCGGCTATGATGACAACAAGAGCTATGTGGACCATCGCGATGGCCTGACTCACTACGGCGCATTCCTGGCGGCGAACTCCTGGGGCGAGTGGTGGGGCGTCGCCAACAGCAGCGGCGGCGCCTCGAAGGGCTTCTTCTGGGTTGCCTACACCATGTTCGCCGAGGGTGACTTCGGCCCAGACGTCTACTACAACGACGACCGCCCGGACTACCGGCCGAAGCTCTACGCGGTGGTGGGCCTCAACCATCCCGAGCGGTGGGACGTGCGGCTGCGCGGCAGCATCGGAGGAGAGACGGGCTGGCACTCCCACGACGTGGTCTACTACGACGGCGGCGCGCTGCCGGTGAGCGACGCCAACCGCATCGCCGTAGACCTGACAGATGGGACCTACTACCTGCCTGAAAGCGATGGCTCGATCTCTGTGGACGCGTACACCTGGAGCGGATCGTCATACGGTGCGACGGCCACCAGCGCGGACTTCTTCGCTGACCTCGGGCTCACCGGGGCCTATATGCAGCACTCCTCCGCCGATCCTCCGCTGACGATCACCCAGGGAGCATGGGGCTACGCGGACATCACCCTCGGCCACAGTTTTCTGGTCGAGGCCAATGAGCCGGACCCAAGCACCGTCGCGAGCAGGGGCATCGCCGCGCTGTCGGCCACCTACTCCGACAACAAGAGCCACGCCATTGCCTCCTGGGAGTGGAGCGACGCCGGCGCCGGCGGGCTGTTCGCGCCCTCTAAGTACGTGCAGAACCCGAGCTACACCGCGCCCCCCAACGATGGCTATCGCGACCTCACTGTGATGCTGACAGTCACCGCGAGCTGCGAAGGCGACTCCGGCTACGAGGCACTGCTTAGCACTGACTCCACCGCGCTCACCGTGCTCGCCTCGCGGGTGAGGTTCGAGGACATAGGCTCGTCGCTGAACCTCCCCAATAGCGCCTGCTCCGCGTGGGGTGACTACGACGACGATGGATACGCGGACCTCTACATCGGGGCGAGTTGGGGCCAGCATCGGTGCGTGCTGCTGCACAACGACGGCGACGGCGGATTCACCGACGTAACCGTGGCCATGGGCCTGCGCACCGAGCCCCAGTATTGGGAGGATGATGGCGCTGCCTGGGGAGACTTCAACAACGACGGCACGCTCGACCTGATCGTCTCCGGCGGAAACCACAATCCGATTCTCTACCGGAATGACGGCGACCACTTCACCGACGTAGGCGGACCTGCCGCCGGGTTCGTGGACCAAACAGTCACCCACGAAGCAGGCCGCGGCGTTGCCTGGGGCGACTATGACGGTGACAACTGGCTCGATGTCTACATCAGCTACGTCTACACGAACCTATCGCGCCTCTACCGGAACAACCATGACGGAACGTTCACCGTAGTCAACAGCGAGGCCGGCATGGACTTCGTCCCTGCCCCTCATTCGATGCAGAGCACCTGGGCCGACTACAACAACGATGGCCTCCTCGACTTGCTCGTCTCGCGCCTGAGGGACGGCGGGGGGCACCCGCCGAGGCTGTATATGAACAACGGCGACGGCACTTTCACGGACACGGCGGCAGACGCCGGCCTCTCAGGTATACCAGACGTCCCTGACAACCAAAGTGGCGCGGTCTGGGGCGACTACGACAACGACGGCTGGCTCGACCTGTATCTCACCCCCAACCACGGCAGGCCCTACTGGCTCTTCCATAGCAACGGCGACGGCACTTTCAGCAGAGACACCAGTATGGTGATCAACGACATACCCGCCTACGGGTGCTCCTGGGGTGACTACGACAATGACGGGTTCCTAGACATGGCAGTCGCAACCGAAGGCATCGGCAACCCCATCCTCCTCTGGCACAACAACGGGGACGGGACGTTCACACAGGCATCCCAGGACGAGGGCATGACCGCGATGCGTGACCTCCGCAGCGCGGCTTGGGCCGACTATGACCGAGACGGCGCGCTTGACTGGATAGCCACCGTCAGCGCGGCGACCTCTACCTACTCCTGCCTCTACCACAATGAAGGCACTCCCACCGATGGCAACTGGCTCCGCGTTCGCGCCCTGACTAGCGCCACCGGCGATGCCACCGATGGGAGCCCGGTGCGCGACGCCCTCGGCGCCCGGGTGGATGTCAACCTGGACAACGACCCGACCTTCCCGCCCTACCGCAGCCTCGCGCGTACCGTTGACGGCGGCTCAGGCTTCATGAGCCAGAACGAGCAGATCGCGCAGTTCGGCCTCGGCTCCGCCGAGATGGTGGCGGTCCGCGTCACTTTCCCTGACGGCACCATCGTCGTGCAGACCGACGTGGCTGCGAACCAGCAGATCACCCTCGCCGACGTCGCGAGCGACGTCGGCGAGGTCTCGGGCGTTGTCACGGAACTCGTCTCCGGCGACCCCGTCGCTGATGTCGTTGTGAGCTGTGACGGCCTCTGCGCCATCAGCGACTACGACGGCAGCTTCACTATCCCCCGCGTCCCGGCGGGCAGCAGCCGAGCTATCC
>Ga0315275_10005368_pt1 | contig 12138 bp, 13 predicted proteins | sample YL17G03_0_MG_FD_205557 | JGI IMG/M metagenome (GOLD analysis project Ga0315275, IMG submission 205557) | Sediment microbial communities from Yellowstone Lake, YNP, Wyoming, USA - YL17G03_0 | ecosystem: Environmental > Aquatic > Freshwater > Lake > Sediment | place: USA: Wyoming | collected... | reverse complement strand
ATAGAGACTCGTTTCATCATAGGAATCGGGCCAACGGCATAGACCAGATCAAATTTTTCTTTTTTAAGTAGCTCTAGCAATATATCAGTAGTAAAACCTTTTCTGGCATAAGAGCCGTCGTCGGTAGCTACATGCAATACATCGCTTGCGCCTTTTAATTCCTGCTCCAAAATAAGCAAAGATTTAGTTCTGGACCCGATTATAGTTTCCACCTGGTTTCCGGCCTCTTTTAAAGCCTTTGCCACAGGATATATTTCAGCAATGCCCACGCCACCGCCTACTAATATTACTTTGCCGTATTTTTTGATTTCCGTTGCATGGCCTAAAGGCCCAACTAAAGCAAAAAGAGAATCACCGGCATTTAAGCGCCCCAAAAGCTTAGTAGTTAATCCTAACTCCTGAAAAATCAAGGCAATTGAGCCCTCTTTTAAATTCCTATCTACTATAGTTAAAGGGATTCTTTCGCCCTCTTCGCAGGCCATAAGCACAACAAACTGGCCGGCCTTTGCCTTGCGGGCAATATCAGGAGCTAAAACTTCTATTTTCGTTATTTTAGTGTCCTGCTCCTGGGATAGTATTTCTTTTCGTATTATTTTCATATTATTCTAAAATATAAGCAATTATAGCACAAAAATCAGGCAGCGCGGATAATCATTTTGTAAAAATCAGGGTGAAAATGGGCAAAAAAATAGCGTCTCTTTTTTGATCTTCTAATTACAATCAAAAAGAAAGACGCCATCGTCCTTTAAAATCTAAGAAAAGTATATCACAAAACAACCTCCTGTCAAGAAAAATTATAAGATTTAGGTTGACAAATGAAATATTTTGTGTATATTATTTTACAGTTAAGTAAGGTGGTAGATAGTGGACTATAAATTAAAACCGTAAGGGAAAAGAAGCTATTAGAAACCTTGCGGTTTTTTGTTTGAGCCCCGACCATGTTGTAACTTTGTCGGGGCGAAAATGTCCTTGATATTGCGACTGCAATGTCAAGGATCAATTCACACAGTGACTTATGTCGGATAAGTAAAAGGAATCAAGTTCCATAAGTCACGTGCTCATTGAAAGGAGGATTAAACAAGTGAGAGGTAAAGTCAAGTGGTTCTCGAATCAAAAGGGATATGGCTTCATCACTACTGAACAAGGCAAAGATGTATTCGTACATCATTCAGCCATCAAGAGTGAAGGCTATAGAACTTTAGAAGAAAACCAAGAAGTTGAGTTTGATGTTGAAAATGGCGCCAAAGGCGAACAAGCAGTAAACGTAACCAAGGTATAACTAAAGCGGTTGCGTAATTTTTGCTTTAAATCAACACAACGTAAATTAAGGTAAGATCAAGAACGCTCGCCCTGTTTTTCGCGAATACTAATCCTTTAAAAAGTTTCTAGTTTCCACCTAAAAGAGTGTATTTTTGTTTTTTAAAAATACGCATAGGGCGGAGCATTTCCTAGTCTCGAAGGTAATTTTCCTTTGAAAGCGCTTTCAAAAATTTGATTTTGGCCCTTGAAATTTTCAAATTTTATGGCATCCTTTTATTAAGATTTGAAAAGGAGGATTGATAGCGAGAGCCATCAAGGTTTATCGCCTTCGAAGAGACCCTAAAAAAAGGGTCTCTTTGCTTTTTTAGGCAAGAAATTGGTGTTTTAAGCTAATATTGCCAGCGCCTCTACGGAATCCATGCCTATATTTATGCCTAAAGCCCTGGCTTTGGCATTGGCTTTAGCTATTTTTCTGGTGGTAAAACGCTCTAAAGTGCCTATGGGATTTTGCGGCGTGCTTTCTACAATAGCACAAGCCACACCAAATTTATCCAATGCATCTAAATCGAATACCCCGCAGCCTAAAAATCCCTTTGACCCGGCAAATAAAAGTATGTTAAATCCCGGCCACTTTATCTGAGCACCATCAACTTTACCATTTTTAGTCTGGACCTCTTTCGTATAAATTTCCATAATTAACTCCTATTTATATTTGTCTATTGCAGTAAGATTATAATAGCCTAAAGGCTTGACTTTAGCCTTGGATTTGGAGACAAGTTCATCGTGCAGCTTTTTCATGAAACGATCGCAATCTTGTTTCTTTTTCCACTGATACACGGATATATACTCATTTTTATAACCTGATCTTTTCATAGTAAAATACGCCGCTAACTTATATTTCTTGGCAAAGCGCGCCCACATCAGGCTATCCTTGCGGTAATCTTTGACTTCTTTGGGCATTACTTTAAAATGCACTGCGTGTACAAACATTTATTCTCCCTTTTATAAACTATGATCGTCTAGTAATTTCTTGTTGCTTAATACGTCTCTGGTTTTGCCATCGCAAATAATGCTGCCTTTATCCAGTAAAACCACTCTTGAACAAATCTCTAAAACTAATTGTAAATCATGCGTGGCAATAATCTTGGTCTGCTTAAGCGTCTGAAGCAAGCTAATCAACTCTCTCCTGTGTTTTGGATCAAGATTGCTTGAGGGCTCATCCAGCGCCAGAATCTCAGGTTTCATAGAAAGCACCGTAGCCAGTGAAATTCTTTTTTTCTCCCCAAAACTTAAATGCTGCGGAGATCTTTTTATCGCAGAGGACATATCCACTTCAACAAGTGCTCTTTTCACTGATAGATCCACTTCGTCCTTAGAAAGGCGCATGTTTATCGGGCCAAAAGCCACATCATCATAAACAGTAGGCATAAAAAGTTGATTATCCGGATCCTGAAAAACCAATCCCACCTTGCTTCTAATTACGGGAAGATTCTTGTCTTTTATGGCTAGATCCAAAACCTTTACTTGGCTATCCCCTCTTAATATTCCGTTTAAATGTAAAAGCAGTGTAGATTTACCTGCTCCGTTAGGCCCAATCAACCCTACGCATTCGCCGGCAAAAACATCCAGGTTTATATCGCAAAGCGCGGCTGTCCCATCCGGATAGCTATAATTTAAATTTCTAATCTCTATTGCCTTGTCCATCTTATATAAATACAAATCTAATCAGCGCTAAACTCACCAAAACACAAACTATAAAAGCCAAATCCTTTAGTTCTATTTTAAAATCATCCAATGTGCGGATTTCTCCGTCAAAACCCCGCGAGCACATGGCCAGATACACCGCCTCTGCCCTTTCATAGGAGCGGATAAATAAAACCCCTAGTATATTTGCCAATGCTTTATTCTCTAGCCACTTGGATCTTGCACAAGAACGCGATTCTTTGGCCATCTTCATCTTATCCAATTCGTCTTCAATCACAAATATATAACGATACATAAAAGAAATAATCATCACCATTAATTTTGGAAAGCGCAATCTTTCCAAGGCTTTTAGTAGCACGGCAAAAGGAGTGCTTGAAACCAATAAAATCATGCAAAGCACGGCCAAATACGCTTTGATGAAGATATTCAGGAATTTATCAGTATCTTTGCTGACTATCGCAAATAGCGCTATCATCAGCACAAATGGAATAACTGTCAAAGACTTCTTTAGAATAAAATAAAAAGGGATTTTGGATAATAAGGCCAGCGCAAGAATAATCACAAGGTAAAGGCCAAATGCCCCGAGGGAATTGGCTGGCGTCAGAATAATGAAAAGAATAAACAGGATAAAAGTAATTATTTTAATTCTCGGGTCTATATACCTTAATATACTTTCAATATTGCTGTGCGCGTCAATAAAAGAATGCCTCATGCGGATTTCTTCTTTAAAAACACTGCAAAACCTAAGCCTACGCCAAAAACAATCAATGTTCCTGCTATTCCGGCAAGAGAAGTTGCCAGCCTTTCGTTCTTTATCCGCGGCCAGGCATAATCCGGGATAGGCGAATCCACTGCCTGCCTAACATCGCCTTTTTCTAAAAACCCTTTATCCTCTGCTACCCTCTCCAGCCCGTCGGGAGAAGAAGAAGCAAACCAAGAAATAAAACCCGCTAAGAATAAAGAAATAATCAAACCTATTAAAATATCTTTCTTTTTCATGTTTAGCTCTTTTATTTATTATATATCAAATCCGGCCTTGTTTTTAAAATAAATGCAACCACCAGGCATGTTATTAAAGCCTCCCCGATACCTATGAACATATGGACAAAGACCATTGCTGGTAAAGCTATTTTAAGAGGAGACGTTCCGGATAGAGCTAACTCAAAAGCGCAGAAGCTGGAAGCCAGCACAACCGACAGCCAGCTGGCAATAGCTGTGCCTATAATAATACCTTTATCTGATTTTATAAATGAGCTTACCAATCGGTAAAAATAATAACCGGTTAAAACGCCTACAAAGGACATGTTGAACATATTTGCTCCTAACGCAGTCAAGCCTCCGTCCTGAAATATCAAACATTGAACGATTAATACCACGGAAATCACTACTGCCCCTGCAAAAGGCCCTAATAAAACTGCGGCTAAAACACCGCCTAAAAGATGGCCAGAAGTCCCGCCTAAAACCGGGAAATTAAGCATCTGCGCAGCAAAAATAAATGCAGCTGTTATCCCCATCAAAGGAACAGCTCTATCCTTTAATGTTTTGTATGCTTTTTTTATGCAAAAACTTAAAACCCCTATTGAAACAACCCAGGCAGGAACCCAAGTATTTGGACTTAAAAATCCGTCTGGTATATGCATAATCTATTATTCCTTTCGGCTTCTTGCCTTCCAGATCTCGTATTTGCCTAAGATTATTGCCAATATTGTCGGTACAGGCAGAATCAAAGCCAGATTAAATTCCGCAGTTTTCATAAACACATAAATGCTTATCGCAAGAAATACGCCAAACCAAACAAGTTTTCTTAAAACATGTAATTTAAACCCGTCGCAAAAACAGATTCCTATTAACAAGGTGTACAAACTTAACGCGATGAATTGCTGAAATAATGCCTTTTCCATCTTATCACCTCGCAACAAAAACATAGACCACAATTATAAAAGAAAAAACGATTAAGAAAAGGCCCATAAACCTGGTATTGCGGATCTCAAGGGGCATGGATACAGGTTCCATCTTCCAATTTATCTTTAAGTAGAATCTCCGTTGGAATTCAATGGCTGATGCAGGCTTAAAAAACATAAAAAGGCCAAGTAACAGGCTAACTATGGAAATCAATATAAGCATGGGAAGAAACTTTATCATCTTAGCACCTCCGGCAGATCTGAGATCTTGGCAATAAATTTATGCGGCTGAGCCAGTCTTAATTCTTTTACAGGCGAAGAGCCGCCTAAAACCGCAATCGTCTTTATGCCTGCGTTCTTTCCGGCATAAACATCTACAGCCATGTCACCCACATAAAGCGCCTCTTCTTTTTTAGCTTTTAATCTGTGTATAATCTTAAGCAAAAGATGCGGATTAGGTTTAAACTCGTCTTTATTTTTTGCGCACAACACAACGTCAAAATATTTTTTTAAAGCTAGGTGCCTAAGTAATATGTTTGTAAACTTTAACGGGCGGTTACTGGCAATAGCTATTTTAATTCTTCGTTTCTTAATGCCCTCTAAAACTTTTCTTGCCTCCGGTAAAACCTTTGAGTATTTAAGTAAAGATTCTTTATGGTGCTCTCGATAAACCCTAAGCGCCTTATCCAGATCCGCATCTTTGACAAATTTAGCTACCAGTCTTCTGTCCCCCCAGCCCACTGCGCGCCGAGCAGAAAGAAAACTCGCTCTCCCATAACCTAATTTCTTTAAAGTAAAATTCAAGCTTTTGTGGATCGCCGTATAAGCATCCACTAAGGTGCCGTCCAAATCAAAAATTACTAATTTCAGCACTATAATTATTCGACCTTGGGTAATTTTTAAAGCGCTTCTTTATAATTTTTCTTTACTGCCGGCTCTTTTTCTTTTTTTAGGAGTGGGATAAAAATACAGGTACTTTCCCAGCATCAGGCGAGTCTGCGCATCCAAAGACGGTGTTGAGCCTAAAAACGCGGAAGTAATCGGAACCAAGAGCCACTGCAAAACGAATAAAACATGCACAAAGCGCGAAACATCTTTTGGCCGCGGCGGCAGGAATTCACTGCTGATAATAATAGAAAGAATCAAAATAAAGTTTAAGAAAAAGAAAATAATACTGTTTATATAGGAAAGGTTAAACAGCACCAGCGAATCCTTCAAAAACATTTCCCCTACAAATAAAACTAACGGCGTGATAAAGCTGATAATTATCGCCCAGGTAGCCCAGCTGACATGGCCGTCTAAAAGCTGGTATAAACGCTTAATTTTTATAAACAAAGGTATGTTTTTATTCTTGATAAAATTCATCCCCACATAGACAAAGTTTTCTACACCCCAGGCCCATCTTCTTTTTTGTTTGTATTGGACTTTGACCGTATCCACAAAATTGTTGCCTACGGCTATATCCATATACACCGGCACCTCCAAGGGATAGGTTTTGTAATCTCCGTCGTATTTAATGAAACATTTCCAATAGATCAAGGAATCATCGGAAATCAGGTCTACCGGCCAGTAATTCACTTCCACTAGTGTCTTAAAACTCATGCTATGCGATGAAAAAGTGATAAATTTCTCATAGCGCATGCTTTCAACCAATTGCCAGAAAGTTGAGCCTATTTCAATCACGCGGGCGAATGCTGGAGCCTTATAAATATTATTGCTATAAACCGGATGCGGCTGAAAACTCATTCTATATCTTTTGTTCTGGGTCAAAAAGTTATAAGTAAGGCAGGCGAAATAATTTTTGTCCGCGCAGGTATCCGCGTCAAAACAGGAAATAATCACATTTCCTAAATCACAGCCTGCCTTGTTCAAATATTCTTTTACCTTCTTTGCGGAATACGTAGCGTTTGCCCCTTTTGCCGGGATTTCGCCTTCTACGCCTTGAGGATGGATGGTTAGGATTATATCTTTAAAATATTTTTTAAATTGCCCCTTTAAATCTTCCAACTTTTCTACTGAATCAACAGCCCTTTCCTCTCCGGCAAGCACCACAATAATTTTATCCAGCGGGTAATTCAGCTCTTTTAAAGATTTCAGGCTATCTTCGAGCACTTCCCGCGGCTCTTTATATATAGTATAAAGGACAATATGCAGTATATTATTAAAATCCAGGCCTGAGTTTGCTGTCTTACACATTGCCAGCCAGTCGGTGTTCTTTTGCGTGACCACCCGGTGATGCGCCAAGATTAATAAGGCGCTCATATAAAATAGGCGGCAGGCCCAATAAAGCAGGAGCACAATAATCACCACTGCTGCAATTAACGGCTTAAATAAGAATAAGCCCAGCAAGGATAAAATTGTTAGCCAGCTTAAAGCGCCGGGAATAATCTCAAGGATTCTTTTTATTTTCTTTTCTTTCATAGACCAAAGGCATTAGTTCTATTTTAAAAAGCGAAAAAATATTTGCCGCTGTGGCAATATCCCTAATGTAAAGGGTTTCGGAGCCATTATCATAAAATATCTTTGCATTTTGGCTTTTTAATTCAAATACCGTAAAATGCACGCTGGGGTTATAGATATCCTGCGTGATTATCTTAAGGCCGTCCTGGATAACCAGGTATTTATCTTTAAGGCCGAAAAATACCTCTTTTATATTTTCACCGCTTTTATAAATAGAGGTGACTTTGGCCTCCTCTTTAGAAAAAGGCTCTACGATATCCGTTATCCAAATATTATTTTTATTCCAAAACACCAGGCGGCTGCTGCCTTCTTTAAAATCTTCTACGGAAGAAGCAAGGTCTTCGCCCAGAACCACGGATGAAATCAATTTGGCGTTCTTAAAATCCCTGTCCAGGAAATAAATGCCTTTATCGGTAAAGGCGATGATTTTATTTCCTAAAAAATGCCTGCTTACGAAAAACCTGTAAATATTAAAGTCAAATTTTATTCTCTCCAGCTGCGCGGTCTTAGAAATAAGCACTACATCCAGCTCTAACACCTTAGCAGGTTTAACAGGCAAGGATAATTGATACGGGTAAAACCCTTCTTTCTCTAAGATCAGCTGGTACTCTTTAGGCAAGAGCCCCCGGATAACACAGGGGCTGCTTTCTTTTAATCTTTTCCCGTCTATAAATACATCTACTCCCTTAGGAAATGTCCTGATGAAAACAATGCCTGTTTTAACAAACTTTTTTACTGAAGGGTCGAATTTATACCCTAAAGAATAATAAACAATTATTGGCGTAAAAATAACAAAGACCAAAAATGAAAGCCAAAAAAATAATTTTCTTAAAAATAAGTAGCTACGCTCTTTTATCTGCATAAATAAAAATATGGGCAATTATCGCACAAACGCGCCTCTTCATCATCTGCCTGGAAACTTATCTGCGGATCCTGCATCTCTCCTATTATAAACCCTAAAGGCTGTTTTAATAAATGCATATTTTTTTCAACTGCGCTTAAATCTTTATCGTAGACTTCCAGCGTAGCCGTCCTTAGGTAATAAAGCCCCACGCTTACCGGATTATCCGGGTAATTATTCTTTAAACAGTAGTAATAAATAGGCAGCTGGAAAGACCTTACCGCTTGTTTTATGCTCTCCCGGGAAAACTCCCCTGCCGTTAACTTATCCGGGGATTTAACCGGCATGGGATACTGGCTTCCGGTTTTATAATCAATAATTAAAAGGCTGCCGTCACTAAGCCTGTCAATGCGGTCAATCTTAGCAGTGAATTCAAAATCTTTTTTTCCGAAATTTAAGGTATATTTTCTTTCCGCCTCAAGTTCTAATATCTCCTGAACCGGCCTTTTTTCTTCGGCAGCCAGAAACCTTTTCATGCGCTCATCCACAATGGCTTTGAGCATGAAAGAATCTGATTTCATCTTGTTCTTAAAAGTTTCTTCGAATCTCTTATCCAGGGCCTTAAAAAAATAATCCTTAAATTTATCATCGACCAAGGGTTTTCTTTTCAGGAACCCCTGAAAGGTTTCCTGAAGTAAGGAATGCAGGAAGTTTCCGATGTCTGAGCCTTCAGGATCTTGGGCTAATTCTTCTTTTTCTTCAAGGCCCAGGACATACCTATAATAGAATTTTAAGGGACACTTTAAATAAGTGTCAATTCTTGTGGCAGAATAAGTCATGCCTTTTAAGAAATCTGCGATGCGCTGCGTCTTTTCAACTTTAATTTTCTTAGGCAGGACCTTGACCTTAAAACTTGCCTTCGGGATAGAAATAACCTCAAGCGCTTTTTTTTCTTTTTGTTTATTCCAGATAATCTCTTCAATAAAACGGCTTTTTTCCTTGTCTTTGCTCTCTTCGTATATCAAATGCACGTTTTTAGCCTGGGAGATAAGCCTATAGAACTGATAGCGCTGTATTTCCTCTTCCTTTTCCAGGCGGTCTATGCCTAAAGATACGGTTACATCCCGCGGGACCAGCGGTTCATAGATGCGCAATTTCGGCAACACCGTCTCATTTACATCCAAGATAAATACATTCTCAAAATCCAGGGCGCGCGTCTCAAGTAACCCTAATATCTGAAGCCCCTTTAAAGGCGAACCGGTGAAAGAAACCATCCCGCTTTCTAACTTTTCTTTAAATATCTTAAAAAGATCTTCTTTTAAAAATTTCTCTTTATTAAAAGAAGCGTGCTTGAGCTCATCCTTTATGCTAATTATCTTCTCCATAATTTTGAGGTTTAAGGGATAATTCTTAAAGAGGCTTTTTTCTAATAAAGAGCCACAGATCTTTTCCAGGGAATCCGCAAAGCCAGAACAGGTATTAATCTGAGACCAGGCATAAAAAAACAGGCTGTGTATTTGCCCGATCATATCTTTTAACTGGGCCCTCTTAGCGGCAATATCCATGTTTTTGAGCGTTTCCTCGACACTAATATAAAGGCTATCCAAATTTTCAATCTCATCTAGCTTAATAAATAAACTCCCGGCTAATGCATTGTCTTCTGAACCCACCAGAAATTCTTCAATCTTATGGATAAAGACCCGCGTTAAAGAAAAATCTTCTGTAAATCTTAAATTCTTGACCAACGGGTGCATAAGAACATTTAAATAATCCTTGGTGTAATAGGCATCCTCTTTCTTTGAGCTTTGAGCTTGGAAAATAGATTCAAATAGGGAATGCAGGCTGCTACGCCTTATAGGATATCCCAGGGAAACATTAAATTCCTTGATATCTGACGCGATTTCAGAAAGCAACGGCAATATATTTTCCTCTTGTGGAACCACAATAACTGTCTTGTCTGTATCTTTAAGCTGGCTTAAAGCCTGCCTGGCCAAGGCGACCTGAGATTGCGTATCAAATCCGGAATAGATATTAAGTTTATAAGACGGCTCCTTGGATTCTTTAGGGATTATGTCTTGAGCAAAAATTTTAGATAATTTCTTTAAAACCGGCCATTCATCCTGGTGGCCCTGTAAGATTATAATAGCTTTTTCTTTTTCATAAAGGCTCTGGATGACTTCTTCTTCAGCCTTGGGCAAGTAAAATAGATTGCAGAAAATAATGCAGTCAAATTCCGGAAATTCTATCTTCTTTATATACTCTGATGCCAGAAGATAAACAAAACCACGCGAAAAACTACCGGCATCTTTGATATGGCAGTGATATTTATCGCGTAAAACCATAATATCTTTTAACAACGCGTTTATTGCCGCAGGCACATCATAGCCGATCTGCGCTTTAAGTTTTATATTGTTGAGCTCATCATTGGATGTTTTTTCTAAGTCCAACTGCTCAATAAACGCCAGTATTTCTCTTGCCCAGGGCAGGAATTGCGAGAAACTCTCCCTTCCTTTTATTACCTGCGGTGAAAACTTTCGCGCCAGATTATAAATGACAAAACAAGCATCTAAATCCGGTATTTTTGAAAAAGGGCCGTTCTTCTCTACCGCGTATTCCATAAATTCATCGGTAGTAAAATACCTCGGAGGAAAAAAGCTCTTTTTAATTCTTGCTGATAATTGACGGTTTAAGAAAAGTGCCGGCCTCTTTCCGCCGAATACAATGGCAATCTTGCTTAAATCCCTGCCTTTATCTATAAAATTATCCTCTAGATAATCCCCTAGATTCTGCATAAAGCTATCGCTTAGATTATAAGTTATTACCCTATCCATTCACTTCTTCCAGGCTTAAATCATCCAAATACAATAAGTATCCCTTGATCTGCTTTTTAGGGTATATTTGCTTTACTATACCGATGTATTCTTTAACCTGCTGTTGATCTGCTGCGGATTCCGCCTTAACACTTTTATAATCCAAAATCCAGGCTTCAACCGCTCCGACAACAAGACGGTCAAGCCTTCTAATATTACCGCGCGAATCTACTATTTCTTTCTCTAAGAAAACTTCCGTATCCAGGTAAAAAAACTTTTTTAAAGCTTCTTTCTTAAGCAAGTTCTTGGCTATTTCCTCATAATCCGTAAAATCCTTAACCTGCGGGAATTTAAAAGCGGCTGTTTCAATCGCTTTTTCGACTAACGCATCCACTTTTTTTGCCTTGGCATTGCCTATACAAGAAAGCACGCAATGGATGATCTCACCCTTTAACATCTTCTCTAAATTTATGATTTCGTATTCTTTTTTAAATTCATCTTTTAATGCCTCGTGCCACTCCTTATAAGAAGCCGGAGCAATTTCCTGCAAGACCTGGCCTTTTTTCTTCTTTTCTAAATATTTTATCTTTTTTCCTCTTTCTGATTCCTGTTGAATTAACAAACGCACGGGGTTATTGGCATTCGCGCTTTTTTTAGGGATAAAGATATGCATCTCGCATTCTGCGCGGGTAAGCGCTACATAAATATTGTTTAGCTCATCCAAAAAAGCCTCTTTGTATTCTTCTGCATATATCTTTTTTGCCTGATCGCAGAATTTGGCATATTGGCTCTTCAGGCGTAATAACCTGATTTTGTTTTCTCCACTAGAATTATCTGCCTGGACCAGATAATTCTGAGCCCTATTGTTTCTGGCGCCGCCTACTTTTACATCTATTTCCAGAAAAGGCATAATCACTGCCCCAAACCCCAGGCCTTTTGCCTTGTGGATAGTGAGTATCTTGACGGCATCGGATTTAGTGACATTTACATACAAATGCTCTTGCGGGGCGCGGTCAAAATAATCTAGAAAAGCACTGATGGTAGAATGCTCTTCTTCTTTTTCCTTAATAAGTTCAAATAACCGCATAAAAAATCCGTGGGTTTCAGGAAAATTTTTAAAAACTTTCAGCCTCTCGCAGGCGCCCAGTACTAGCTCATATAA
>Ga0315275_10005367_pt1 | contig 12139 bp, 11 predicted proteins | sample YL17G03_0_MG_FD_205557 | JGI IMG/M metagenome (GOLD analysis project Ga0315275, IMG submission 205557) | Sediment microbial communities from Yellowstone Lake, YNP, Wyoming, USA - YL17G03_0 | ecosystem: Environmental > Aquatic > Freshwater > Lake > Sediment | place: USA: Wyoming | collected... | reverse complement strand
TGGCTTGGAGGCGCCGAGCGCGCCGCGGCGCCGGCAGCGAGCACGAGGGTGAACACGCGAGCGCCTCTCCCGGTGCGGCTGAACCAAGCCACGGTGGCAGGGGCGCCTGGGTTCAGCGCCAAGCCCTTCTGCGCAAATTGTAGCGGTTCTGTGGCCGGCAGGATGTCACCTGCGGACGAGGAGATACGTTTTCATGAAAGGCAAACCGGTAGACGAGGTGACGGCCGCACGTATCCGCAAAGCGGCACGGGAGGGGCGAGTGGAGATCGCGCCGCAGGATAAGATCGAGGAGTACCGACAGCAGGTCGATCGGATCTTGGGCGACATCGGCTTCCCAGAAGCTCTCGTCACCGACGAGAGTTGCTTCTCCGATTTTCCGCTCAAGGACGCAGCCTACGCGGCGCTGAGCCGTCAGTACGGCTTCGAAGTGAAGAGCCACGACGGCATCGCCGCCGTTGCGGAGCGGCTGGCGCAAACACGGGCATGAACCATAACCGGCGTCGGCCCAAAGATCGGCGCGCCGGGCTCAGCTCGATGGGCGTGTGGGAGCGCCGCGGGCGGTGCTCGGCAAGGTGAGCCATTGACGTATCTGCGCCATTGACGTAGCAACCGCCTGTGGTTATTCTCGAAACGCATGCATTCACGGCGGCCATTTTGGAACTGCTGTCGGATGAGGAGTACCGGCTGCTTCAGCAAGCACTCGTGGCTCGTCCGGACGCTGGGCGTCTCATCCGCGGAAGCGGTGGGCTGCGGAAGATCCGCTGGGCGGCAAAGGGGCGGGGTAAGCGGGGTGGGGTCCGCGTCATCTATTACTGGCATGTACCGGGGGATCGGCTCCTGATGCTCCTTGCATACGCCAAGAGCGAGCGAGACGATCTGACGCCGCGCCAGCGCGTCATGCTGCGCAAGATCATCGAAGCGGAGTACCCATGAGAGAAGAACTGTTTCAGGAGCTGCTGCAGAGCGTGCGGGAAGGCGGCGCCATCCTGCGGGGCGAGAAGAAGGCGTCGCGGACCTTCGAGTACGCGGAGGAGGATGTGCGGTCGGTGCGCGAGCGTTACGGCCTGAGCCAACCGAAGTTCGCCGCCCTGATGGGAATCAGCGTTGCGACTCTGCGGAATTGGGAACAGGGCCGCAGGCAGCCGGAGGGCAGCGCGCGTGTTCTGCTGCGGGTCGTTGCCCGGCACCCGAGTGCCGTGCTCGACGTCGTCGCCGTGTCGGCCCGTGGGCCGAACAGGCGGCTGAAGCGGACCGCTTGAAACACGGCGCCCGCTTAGCCGTAAGCCGTTACCGTCGAGATCGGCCGGTGCATGGAGGAGTGGGTGCAGACTGCAATGGAAACGCACGAGGCCTTTGTTCTCGCCGGGCTCCTTGCGAGCTTCCCTCGCATCGCCATTGCAACTTCGGCGTGTCCTGCAGGAACGCATCCGAGCGGACGCTAGCGCGGCGCCTCAGCGGCGCGTTCACCATGCTCAACCGCTTGAGCATCGATATCGTAGAGACGATGGCCTGGTCCGAATCGACGATCGGACCGCCACCCGCAGCCCGGAGCAATCGAGGATAGCCGTGGCCGGCTCCTAAGAGGCGGATCGCCAGTCGCGTTCGTGACTGTTCGACCAGAGCTTGCGGACGGCTTCAACAAACGTCTTGGCGTGCGCGTGGCGCGACGCCGACCGCCGCGCTAAACATAAGTCGATGAAAACGGCAGACCAGTTTCGGGCAACCGAGCTGCTTCATGCCATCAGGGCTGAGCGTGCCCGCGTCAGCATCCGCGCAGGGGAACTGATCGTGACTCCACTTCGAGGCGACGAGGTCACCAGATATGCGAAGAGCCTCTGCCGGGAACTCTCCGAGCTGTATCGCGAGCACCCGAAGGAGGTCGGTGAGATGATCGTGGCGCGACAAGCTGCCTAGCTCTCACCTCGAGAGGCGACAGAGGGCCTCAAGGTGCCGACGACGAAAGTGGACGCTTATCGCTTGCGCTGGTCGCGAGCGGCGCGATCCAAGAAGAGGTAGCCTGGAAGGCTGGCCAGCCGCAGCGCGGGCCGCAAGAGCGCCGGGAAGTCCTTGAGGGCTGCAGACGACTTCAGGATCCGTGGGTGGTCCATCTCGATCCGCTGGCCGGCGGTTTCCAGTATGCAGCGGCGCGCGTGCAAGACGTTGAGGCACCAATCGGTGTCGGTCCCGTAGGGCAGCGGGGTGACGTAACCGCGCCCCGTCGGAAAGGCGACGATGGGTGTCCGATACCGGCGCCCACTGCGGCGACCGACGTGGTGCACCATCGCGAACGGTGGAACGTGTCCCGCGAAGAGGCCCACCAGCCGGTTGGTAATCACGCGGTTCACACGCCGCATGACGCGCGGAGCTTGCATGGCGGCAAGGGTAGCGGCTAAGGCGAGATGCTGTCAAGGGAAAGCGACGTCCCGGTTCGCTCAATCCCAGATCGACGGGTGACGGTCCCGCCAGGGGCGCGCCTCCTCCAACTGACCTGCCAGGCGGAGGAGCGTCGCCTCGTCGCCGAAACGGCCGCCGAACATGACCCCAACCGGCAGCCCGTCGCGGGTCCAGTACAGCGGCAACGAGATCGCCGGCTGCCCGGTGGCGTTCTGCAGTGGCGTGAACGGTACGAACTCCATCACCGGCGCCATGACTTTCATCACGTCGGGCTCGTTGACGTCGATGGTGCCGATCTTGATCGGCGGCGCGCCCAACGTCGGCGTGAGCCAGCAATTGTAGGTTTCATAGAACCGCGCCGTCTGGCGCGAGACCATCTGCAGCATTGCCACCGAGAGGAGGTATTGCGTCGCCGTAATTTGCTTGCCTTGCTGGTACAGCTTCCAGGTGAGTCCCTCGAAGTCTTTTTCGGTCGGCGTGCGCCCATGCAGCATGGCGAAGGTATCGATGGCCCAGGCCTGGCCGGCTATGAATACCGCCATAAAGGCGCTGGTCAGCATGCCGATATCGACACTCGGAGCTGCCTCCTCGACAATGTGGCCGAGGTCCTCAAGGAGCTTCGCCGTGGCCTCCACCGCTGCGACACACTCCGGGTGCAGCGGCGCGCCGCTCAGGTTGCGGGCGGTGAAAGCGATGCGCAGGCGGTCCGGTGGTGTCCGCACCTCATCGAGAAACGGATGCGCGACCGGCGGGGCGCAGTACGGATCACCCGGCTCCGGGCCGTGCGTGCAATCAAGAGCGGCCGCCGTATCGCGCACCGTGCGGCTGACCACCCCTTCCACGGCGAGGCCGCTGGCGAAATCGCCGATGATGGGACCCATGGGGTTGCGCGCGCGCGTCGGTTTCAGTCCCACGAGACCACAGCACGCTGCCGGAATGCGGATGGAGCCGCCACCGTCGTTGGCATGCGCCAGCGGCACGATGCCCGCAGCCACCGCCGCCGCCGAGCCGCCGCTCGAACCGCCGGTGGAATACGCCAGATTCCACGGGTTACGGGAGGGACCGTACAGCACCGGTTCGGTCGTCGGCAGAATGCCGCACTCCGGCGCGTTGGTCTTGCCCAGCACGATCAGGCCGGCGGCTTTGAAGCGCGCCACCAGCGTGTCGTCTTGAGCCGCCGGCACGCCGGTCATGAACCGGCACGCGTTGGTCGTGGGCACACCTTCGTAGTTGCCGAGAATGTCCTTCAGGAGGAACGGCACGCCCTGAAACGGGCCGGCATGGCTGTTGGCAGCCGTCTGCCGGGCTCGGTCGTAGATCTTGTAGACGACCGCATTCAGTTTCGGGTTGTGCTTCTCGATGCGGGCGATCGCCTCTTCAACAAGTTCGGCTGGCGTCACCGCTCCTTTGGCGACCAGCGCCGCCAGCCCGAGTCCGTCATGCGCCGCATATTCCGCGAATGGCATGTAATCTCCTCCGGGCGCAGCCTACGCCAGTGCGCGGTGATTGTCGAAGGCGCACGGCCAAAAATTGACGGTGAGCAGCCGTTTGGAGTAAGCTCCGGGCGTGCGGCCCGCAACCATCTCTGCTCTCGCGTTGGTGCTCCTGACGGCGGCGTGCAGCTCCGCGCCGCGCGGCGCCTGCAATCCCGATCCACCGACAGGCACCGTGGGCTCGATCTGCGGCTTCGCCAATCCCGAAGATGTCGAAGTGGTGCAGGCCGCCGGTCTGCTGCTGGTGAGTCAAATGCGCCGCGGCGGTAGCGGCGGATCAATCGCGGCGCTGCCGCTCGATCCCGCGGCGCAACAGGGAGCGCGTCCTCGCCGCCTGTGGCCCAGCGGCAATGGAGCGCGGGACATCAGTCCGAGGGCTCCAGTGGGCGATGTTTCTTGCACGCGTCCGCCGCCGGCGGATGCGTTCGCCCCGCACGGGATCACATCGGCACCGACGGACACGCCCGCTGTTACTCGTATCGCCGTGGTTGCGCACCAAGTGCGCGAGGCGATCGAGCTGTTCGACCTGACCGGTGCCGGCGACGGCGCCACCCTGTCGTGGCGCGGCTGTGTGCCGCTACCGCCGCATACGGTAGGCAACGATGTGAGCATCGCCGGCGACGGTGAGATCGTTGTCTCCAACTACATGCCGTCGATGGAAGGTTGGAGCGGGCTGTACTACACGCTCAAAAGCGGCCTCGGAGCAAACACGGGTGATATGATGGCGTGGCGCGGTGGCCAGGGCTGGCGCCACCTGCCGGGCACGGCTTCGCCGAGCCCGAACGGCGTGTTCGTGCCAGCGGATGGTACCAGTGTGTTCTACTCGGAAACCGGCTCAGGCAAGGTCAGCCGCGTCCCGCGCGCCGGCACAGCAACGGGAGAGGCGCCGGAGCAGGTCAGCATCGGCGGCAACCCCGACAACCTTTCCTTCAGCCCGCGGGGCATCATCCTGGCCACGACACATACGGACGGCGCAGCCTTCCTCCTGTGTGCCTTCGGCCGCCAACCCTGCCGCACCGGCTGGTCGATCTTCGAGATCGACCCGGCAAACCTGCATGCCGCGCTGCTGCTGCACCACGACGGCAGCGTCGTCGGCGCGGTCGCCTCCGCCGCCGAGTTCGACGGACGCATGTACTTCGGTGCCGTGTTCGACGACCGCATCGGCGTATGGCGCCGGTGATGCGCATGCGTGGGGGTGAACCCGACGCCTCGGCCCTTGGCGCGCTACAGCCACCGGAGCCGCAGTCCTAACTGCCGCGCCCTAGGCCTGACCGCCGCCTCAGGGAAGCCGCTGCGAATCAGACGCCACGAGCCGTCTTGTCTTACGGAAGAGCGCGAGGCGAAGGCCGGTTGTCCGACCCACCATCGGTTTGGACCCAGGCGTTTTCCAAATCGGCGTGCCCGGCATGCTCGGTGCGCGATTCCTTCGGCTTGTTGTGCGCGTCGACGAAGACCAGGCGCGGTGTCCAATCGCGCGCTTCCTCCTCGGTCATGACGCCGAAGCTGGCAATGATGACCATATCGCCGGTGCGCGCTTTGTGCGCCGCGGCGCCGTTGATGCACAGCACACCCGAGCCACGCTGGCCGGCCATGGCGTAAGTACTAAAGCGCTCGCCATTAGTGATGTTCCAGACATCCACCTCCTGGTAGGGCAAGATGTCTGCTCGTTCCAGCAGTTCGGTGTCAATGGTGACGCTGCCTTCGTAGTGCAGGTCGGCACCGGTCACGGTGGCACGGTGGATCTTGCTTAGCACCATGGTACGCATAGGGAACCTCCGCAGGGTGTATAATTGACAGTTCATGGTCAATAGTCAATAGTAAAATCCAGCTCGTCTCCTAGGTTGCACCGCGAGCGGACGCGTCGCGTGCCGCTTCTAGCCGTCGACCCTCAACTGTCGACTCTCGACTCAGAATGCAGTTGTCAATGAGTCTCGTTTTGCCGATGTATACGGCCAGCGCCAAGAGCGTCGGGGCGCACACGGTCGAGACTTCTTCCAGGGTTTCCGGGTCTGCCAAGGTAGCGTATTCCAGGCGCGCCAGCGGCTCGTCTGTGATCACCCGCCGGGCGGCGGCGAGGATGCGCAAGCCATCGGTTTCGCCGCGCTGCACCAGGGCGGCAGCTGCGGCCAGCCCCTCCACGAGACACCGCGCGGCTTGCCGCTCCGCCGTCGACAGGTAGGCGTTGCGCGAGCTCATGGCCAAGCCGTCCGGCTCACGCACGATGGGCGCGCCGACGATCTCGATGTCCATGTTGAGGTCCGAAACCATTCGCCGGACCGCGACGAGTTGCTGAAAATCCTTAATGCCGAAGACCGCGACGTGCGGCTTGACGATGTGAAATAACTTCAGCACGACCGTCGTGACGCCACCGAAGTGCGTCGGGCGCGCCGCGCCACACAGGCCGCGCGTCACCTGCTCGACCTCTACGGTGGTTTGAAAGCCGTCTGGGTACATCATTCGGGCGTCCGGCAGGAACAGCACAGTGGTCCCGGCTTCGCTAAGCAGTCGCGCGTCGCGCTTGACATCGCGCGGGTAGCAATCGAGGTCTTCGTTGCTCCCGAACTGCCGCGGGTTGACGAAGAGCGACGCCACGGTTACGTCGCAGTGTCGCTGCGCTTGGCCCACGAGGCTGAGGTGCCCGGCATGCAGGTACCCCATCGTGGGGACGAAGCCGATGCGTTGGCCCTGAGCGCGCGTCGCGTCGGCCCATCGCTGCATCTGGCGGATGTCGGTGATGAGTTCCATGAAAAGAGAATGTCAAACCGGAAACGTCAAATGAGCAATTTCAAATGAGCATTTCTCCAGTTTGCCATTCCCAGTTCGACATTTCCCGTTTGTCACCTGTATCCGTCGGCAGCGATCTTCTCCTCGCGTTGCACCGGCACGAGCGAGTGAAACGAGTGTTCGTCCGACGGAAACGCGCGGGTACTCACGTCGCGGGCGTACGCACGGATCGCGTCGCCCGCGACCTGCCACAGGTTGGCATAGCGCTTGGCGAACTTCGGGGCGAAGTGGTCGCAGAGGCCGAGCACGTCGTGGAGTACGAGGATCTGGCCGTCGCAATGCGGGCCGGCCCCGATGCCGATGGTCGGGATGGTCAGGCGATGCGTGATCTCCGCCGCCAGATCGAGCGGAATGCCTTCGAGCACAATCGCGAAGGCGCCTGCGTCTTCGACCGCCAGCGCGTCCTCGATCAGCCGGTCGCGTTGGCCCGGGCGCTCGCCACGGCGCTGCCCCTGCACCTTGTGGCCGCCCATGCGATGTACCGACTGCGGCGTCAAGCCAATGTGGCCCATCACTGGAATGTCGACGTTGGCGATGGCGGCAATGGTGGCGGCTACCGGCAGCCCACCTTCGAGCTTGACGGCCTCGGCGCCGCCTTCCTTGATCAGCCGGCCCGCGTTGGCGACGGCTTCCGGAATCGACACCTGATACGACAGGAACGGGAGGTCGCCGACCAGCAATGCGCGCCGGCGCGCCCGAGCCACCATGCGGCAGTGGTAGACCATCTCGCCCATGGTGACCGGCAAGGTGTTGTCCTGCCCTTGGACCACCATGCCGAGGGAATCGCCGACCAGGATCAAGTCCACGCCGGCTTCATCCGCGATGCAGCCGAAGGGGAAGTCGTACGCGGTCAGCGCCACGATCGGGTCGCCGCCCTTCCGCTTCAGTATCTCCGGCACCGTGACTTTGCGCTCCATAACAAAAAGCCCTCCTGGGACCGAATCCCGGAGGGCTTAGACCTGACCGGTCTAATCGACGCTTCGCGATTGGAATTCGCCCTGCGCAGCAGAGTCGGCGCATGTCGCCGCTCCGGCAGGTCGAACCACTCAATCGCAAACCCCTGTGTGAGGGGCGCTCCGTCTCGGTCCACTCTCCCCGACGTATCGTCAGGGTCTATCTGGATCCAAGCGGTATGTAGTGTTGCACTCCTTGCCCCATGTTCCTGATCTCGCGGATCAGGTCGGCCAAGTCCTCCGGACGACCAACGAAGTCCACGTCCGAGCTGTTGACCACCAACAGGGGCGTCTCGTCATAGTAAAAAAAGAAGTCTCTATAGGCCTCCGCTATGCGCTGTACGTACTCCAGCGCAATGCGCCGCTCGTAATCGCGGTCGCGCTTGCGCAAGCGTTCTATTAGCACATCAGCACGGGCTTGTAAATACACCACGAGATCGGGTTTCGGCAAGCGGGCATCGAGCAAGCCAAATAGCTGGCGATAGAGCGCCAGCTCGTCAGGCTCCAGGTTGGCCTGCGCGAAGATTTGGTCTTTGGCGAACAGGTAGTCGGCCACAGTCTGCTGGGCGAAGAGGTCCTGCTGCCTGAGGGCGCGCTGCTGACGGTACCGGCTGAGGAGGAAGAAGAGCTGCGTTTGGAAGGCGTAAGCACGTGGGTCGTCGTAGAACTTCTTGAGAAACGGATTGTCCTCGACCTGCTCGAAGATCGCCCGCGCGTTGAATTCCTCGGCCAACAGGCGGGCTAAGGTGGTCTTCCCAACCCCCAGCGGCCCTTCCACGACGATGTAGCGGGCACCCTTCACCACACACCCCGTTGGCAGTGGGCGCTACGTAGCATAAAGATGCAGCGGTCAGCAATCGGCTATCAACGCGGGACAAGCAATGCGGTGCGTACTGGGTTCAGGCGCATCGCTCTGCTTTACGCATAAGGCCGCCGGCTCGTTAGTGCTGTCGGCCGGTTTGGTTGACAGACACCGGCAGCTGGACGACACTCGCGCGGCCGTATTTCGGCGGCTCAACAGCGAGAGGCGACACCACATGCAGTGTCCGAAGTGCCAACACGAGAATCCGCCCGGACGAAAGTTCTGCGCGGCGTGCGGACGAGCGCTCGCCGTGCGGTGTGAGCACTGCGGCGTTGACAATACCCCCGGGGACCAGTTCTGCGGCGAGTGCGGCGCGGCACTCAGCAACGCCGCCGCCGCGGCTGAGCCACGCGCCCAAGCCGGGGGCGCGCGCGCAGGGATCGGCGTCACTGCGGCGGTGTCGCCTGACGACGTGCCCGAGGGTGAGCGCAAGACGGTGACGGCGCTGTTCGCCGACATCAAGGGGTCGATGGAGTTGATGGAGGATCTCGACCCCGAAGAGGCGCGCCGCATCGTCGATCCCGCCCTGCAGCTAATGATGGAGGCGGTCCACCGCTACGAAGGCTACGTCGCCCAATCAACCGGTGACGGCATCTTTGCCTTGTTCGGGGCGCCGGTGGCCCGCGAGGATCATCCGCAACGCGCGCTCTACGCGGCGCTCCGCCTGCAGGACGCGATGAGGCGCTACGCTGAGCGTCTGCGCGCCGAAAAGGGACTCACGTTGCTGGCGCGGGTCGGCGTGAACACCGGCGAGGTGGTCGTGCGCGCGCTCAAGACGGGCGACACGCATACCGAGTACACGCCCATCGGGCACTCGACCAGTCTGGCGGCGCGGTTGCAGGCGCTCGCCGCGCCGGGTGCGGTCGCCATCAGCGAGGCGGTGCGCAAGTTTGTGGAGGGGTACTTCACGCTCAAGGCGCTCGGCCCCGCTCGCATCAAGGGGGTGAGTGAGCCGGTCAACATCTATGAGGTGACCGGGCTGGGTCCGCTGCGCACGCGCTTGCAGCGCGCCGTCGGCCGGGGGCTGACGAAGTTTGTCGGGCGGCAGCGGGAGCTGGAGGCACTCAAGCAGGCAGCAGAGCAGGCGAAGGCCGGACACGGCCAGCTGGCCGCCGCCGTCGGCGAGGCGGGGGTGGGCAAGTCGCGGCTGTTCTATGAGTTCAAGGCCGTGGCGCAATCGGGCTGCCTGGTGCTGGAGACCTTCTCGGTGTCGCACGGCAAAGCCTCGGCCTATCTGCCGGTGATAGAGCTGCTGCACGGCTACTTCGACATCCATGCCGAGGACGATGCACGCAAACGGCGCGAAAAGGTGAATGGCAAGGTGCTCACCCTCGACCGTGCACTGGAGGACACGCTGCCGTATCTGTTTGCACTGCTGGGCCTGGTGGAGGGCGACGACCCGCTCGCTCAGATGGAGGCGCAGCTGCGGCGCCGGCGCACCCTGGAGGCCATCAAGCGCATCTTGCTGCGCGAATCGGTGAACCAGCCGCTGCTGGTGCTCGTCGAGGATCTGCATTGGATCGACACCGAGACCCAGGCGCTGCTCAACCTGCTGGCCGACGCGCTCGGCACGGCAAAGATACTGCTGCTGGTCAACTATCGTCCGGAATACACCCACGGTTGGGGCAGCAAGACCTACTACACGCAGGTGCGGCTCGATCCGCTGGGGCGCGAGAGCGCAGAGGAGATGCTGGCGGCGCTGCTCGGCGAGGGTGCCGAGCTGGGGCCGCTCAAGCGTCTGATCATCGACCGCACCGAGGGCAATCCGTTCTTCATGGAAGAGATCGTGCAGAGCCTGTTCGAGGAGGGCGTGCTGGTGCGCAACGGCGCCGTGCGGCTCACCCGACCGCTGGGCGCCCTCAAGCTGCCGCCCACGGTGCAGGGGATGCTGGCGGCGCGCATCGACCGGCTGCCGCCCGAGCAGAAGGAGCTGCTGCAGACGCTGGCGGTGCTGGGCAAGGAGTTTGCGCTCAGCCTGGTGCGCGCGGTCAGCGGGCGCGGCGACGATGATCTCAACCGGATGCTGGCTGAGCTGCAGCTGGCGGAGTTCATCTACGAGCAGCCGGCCCTGGGCGAGGTGGAATACACCTTCAAGCACGCGCTCACGCAGGAGGTGGCCTACCACTCGGTGTTGAGCGAGCGGTGCAAGCTATTGCACGAGCGCGCGGCGGCGGCGATCGAAGCGTTGGGGGCGGAGCGGGTGGAGGACCAGTTGATGGAGGTGGCGCATCATTACAGCCGCAGCGGCAACGTGGGCAAGGCGGTGGAGTACCTGGGGCGGGCGGGACAGCGAGCGGCGCGGCAGGCGGCACATGCGGAGGCGGTCGGCTACTTAACCAAGGCACTCGAACTCCTCCCGCAACTGCCCGAGAGCGCGAAGCGCGTGCGGCAGGAACTGGAGCTGCGGCAATCACTCGTGTGGATGCTTCAACTCACGAGAGGGTTTGCGGCCCCTGAGACGATCGCGGCGACCGAGCGCGCGGCGGCGCTGGCCGAACACAGCGGCACGCTCGCGCAACTCGTCGATTCGGTGATTTCGAGAGGGGGCATCGCCTTCATCTCGGGCGACTTACCCGCCGCCAGTGCGCTGGCCGACCAGGCGCTCGACCTTGCCGTTCGCGAGGGCAGTCCCGCACGGCTCGGGATGGCGCATTTAAGCCAACTGCTAACGCGCTATTTCCGTGGCGACCTCGCCGGCGTCGAGGAGCATTTCGCGACCGGGCTGGCGTTCTTCGACGCCCCCGGCTTTCGGCAGTTCATCGGCGCCGCCGTAGCAGCTTTCGCTTACGCAAGCCTCAACGCGTGGCTGCTCGGCCGAGCCGACGTGGCCCGCGACCGCATGACTCAGGCGATGGCCGCCGCTGACCCGAACAACCCGTTCGACCTGGGGTATTCAGAGTGCTGTGCCGCGACACTTCGGGTTCTCCTGAGAGAATACGAGCACGCCGAGGCGTTGGCGGCGCAGGCGCTCGCGCGCTCGGAGAAACATCAATTTCCGAATTTGCTGGGGTTGTCCCGAGTCGTCCTCGGTCGCGTGCAAGCGCAGCTGGGACGCGCGACCGAAGGGGCCGCGCTGATCCAGCAGGGAATCGCTGGCTTCCTCGAAATCGGGAACCGCTTGGGCATCACCTATGGTAGCGGAGCCCTGGCCGAGGCACAGGCGGGCGCGGGCGCCATCGTCGACGCGCTCGCAACGGCTGAACAGGCTCTGCAGGCCAATCCCGACGAACTCGTATACCGGCCAGAGACTCTCGGGCTGCGCGGCGCCCTGCGGCTCACACAGGGACAGACCGAGCTCGCCGAGGCGGACTTCCGTGAGGCGATCGTGCTGGCGCAGAAGATGGGCGCGAAGGCATTGGAGTTGCGCGCGACCATGAGCCTCGCGCGCCTGCTCGACCAACAGGGCCGCCGCGACCAAGCACGCACGATGCTCGCGGAGATCTACGGGTGGTTTACCGAAGGGTTTGATACGAGAGATCTCCAGGATGCCAAATCCCTCCTCGCGGAGTTGAGCCGGTGATCCCTCTCTCCATCAGCTATCAACTCTCTTCTCACCGTCAGTTCTGTGCCGCCGCGACGATCAGGTCCGCCGCCCGCTCGGGTGGCAGGATATCCGTGTTTAGAACCAGATCGTAATGCGTCGGTAGCTCGTC
>Ga0315275_10005366_pt1 | contig 12140 bp, 6 predicted proteins | sample YL17G03_0_MG_FD_205557 | JGI IMG/M metagenome (GOLD analysis project Ga0315275, IMG submission 205557) | Sediment microbial communities from Yellowstone Lake, YNP, Wyoming, USA - YL17G03_0 | ecosystem: Environmental > Aquatic > Freshwater > Lake > Sediment | place: USA: Wyoming | collected... | reverse complement strand
GACAGCGCGTTCTATGACGGGGCCCAGACCGACCTGGCGCTGGAGACCCTCAAAAGAATCAAAGATCGCAAGCAGCCGTTCTATATGGCCTTGGGATATTATCGGCCCCATCTGCCGTTCGTCGCGCCCAAGAAATACTGGGATCTCTATGACCGGAGCGGCCTATCGTTGGCCTCGAACCCCTATTTGCCGAAATTCGCGCCGGTCATGGCCGCGGACTCTAACTATGAACTCAGGGGTTGCTACGATCTGGAATTCGTCGGCCACCCGTCCGTTTTCACGATGCCCGAAGAAATCGCCCGGCGTCTGAAACATGGTTATTATGCCTCGGTCAGCTATATAGACGCCTGCCTGGGGAGATTGCTCGATGGTTTGAAGAAGCTGGGCCTCGAGGAAAACACGATCGTCGTGGCCGTGGGGGACCATGGCTACAAGCTGGGCGAGCACAACGGCTGGACCAAGCAAACGAACTACAATATCGATACCCGGGTGCCGCTCTTCGTCCGCGTCCCGGGCGTCAGCCAGAGTGGACGATCCTGCGCCCTGCTTACCGAATTGGTCGATCTCTACCCGACCCTGTGCGACCTGGCCAACGTGGATATTCCCCGGATCATGGAAGGAACGAGCTTCAAGCCGCTTCTCGGCGATCCCCTCCGGAAATGGAAGTCGGCCGTGTTCAGCCAGTACCATCGAAGGCCGAATGTTTCGCCCGATGGGAAGCGATATATGGGCTATTCCATGGTCACGCCGCGCCACCACTATGTCGAATGGCGGTCCTGGGACGACGACAAAAAGCTGGCTGGAGACTTGGCCGCCTCAGAGCTCTATGATAACCAGGTTGACCCGGACGAAAACATCAACATCGCCGGTTTTCCAGAGAATGCGGATATCATGGCCCGGCTGGCCGGGCAGCTCCGGGCCGGCTGGCGGTCCGCCCGGCCTGGGACATGAATCCCGTACTCCGAGTAGCGGCCTTCGTGAGGAGAAACTTATGGATCGACGCGATTTTCTGAAGTCTCTCGGCCTTGGCGCGCCCGCGCTGACATTGCCTTTCGCCAAAGCCGTCCGGGGAGAGCCCGGGCCGCCGGAGAAGTTGCCGAATATCGTCATCATCATGGCCGACGACATGGGCCTCGGGGATCCCGGATGCTATAATCCCGGGTCACTGATCCCGACACCCCATATGGATAGGATAGCGGCCGAAGGCACGAAGTTCACGGACGCGCACTCGGCCGCGGCGCTGTGCTCGCCGACGCGCTACAGCCTTCTCACGGGGCGATATCCGTGGAGAACTCGTCTCAAAAAGGGCGTCATGATGCCGTACTGGCTTCCCTTGATCGAACCTTCGCGAATGACCATCGCCTCGCTCCTCCGGAGCCGCGGATACGGCACGGCCTACATCGGGAAATGGCATCTCGGCCTCGAATGGACGACGAAAGACGGAAGCAAGGCCGAAGAATTCTATAGCCGGGACCAGCCTCGCCAAACGGACGAGAAGCTCCAATGGAACGTCGATTTCAGCCAGCCGGTCGGTGGCGGGCCTACCCGTCTCGGGTTCGATTATTTCTATGGCAATGCCGGCTGCCCCAGCAACGATCCGCCGTACGTCTTCATCGAGAACGATCGGCCGGTCGCGGTGCCGACCAAGATGAGCAAGGAGGAATGGCGCGGGCTCCCGGGATTCCTGCCGGGACCGATGGCCGACGATTGGTCGGAGGAAGACATCGATATCATCCTCGCCGGCAAGGCCCAGGCGGCCATCGACCGCCACCTTCGGCTAAAGCCGAACTCTCCCTTCTTCCTCGTCGTTTCGCCTAATTCCCCCCATATCCCATGGCTCGTGCCGGAATCCATGAAAGGTAAAAGCAAGGAAGGTCCGCGCGGGGACCTCGTCGCTTTGTTCGATTGGGTGGTCGGGGAGGTCGATGCCCATCTCAAGAAACGCGGGATCGCCGACAACACGCTCCTCATCGTCACAAGCGATAACGGAGCCCAGAAAGGCGCGAACGGGCACAAATCGGAGAACGACTTCCGCGGATACAAGAGCGATATCTGGGAAGGAGGCCACCGGGTGCCGTTCATCGTCCGCTGGCCGGGAAAGGTCAAGCCGGGAGCGGTATCCGGCGAGCTCGTCAGCCTGGGCGACCTTTTTGCGACGTTTGCCGACTTGGTCGGCGCGCCTCTTCCGGACAATGCCGCCGAGGACAGCTGGAGCGTCCTCCCGGCGCTCCTTGGAAAGTCCCAAAGCAAACCGCTTCATGAAGCTCTCGTGTTTCAGGCGGGGAGCGGCGACCTGGCGATCCGCCAGGGACGATGGAAATATATCGCCGCTAAACAAGAGGGAGGGAGCGGCCAGCTATATGACTTGGACGCGGACCCGGGGGAGACGCGAGACCTCGCAGCCGGGAATCCGCCGGTCGTGGCGGCGCTTTCGGCCTTGTTGGACAAATACCGCCGCCAGGGCTTCAGCCGGCCGATGAGAGGTAGATCCTCCCGCTCCGGCTGAACCGGTTGCGTCCTTGCCGGATGTCACCCGCGGCGAACCCTTCCGGACCGGGGAAAATCCATCTCCGTGTCCTCCTCGAGGCCGCTATTTCAACTCCAACGCGATCAATACCTCCTGCCCGGCAGGCAACGAAAGCTTTCGTCCCCGGGCATCTTTAAGTTCCCGGACCGAGCCCACGCCCTTTTTCAGGGCGATGGCCTTGATCTCCCCCGGAACATATAACGAAATGTCCTGCGCCTTCGCCGATTGGAGGACGACTTCGATCGTCTTGCCGTTCCAGGTCAGGCGTTTGATCTCGATCTGGCCGCGGCACAGAACGCCTTCGATCGTCCCCGAAGGCCAGGCCGCCGGTCGGGCCGGGAACAGCCGGATGACGCCGGGATCGGACGCCACCAGCATCTTGATGAGCACCGCCGGCATGCCTCCGCTGATATCGGTGTTGAATAACTTCTTGGCATTATGCATGGAGGCCAGATTGTGCAGCCAGTAGCGGTTGAGGAGCGGCACCAGGCAGCGATAGGCCAGATCCGCCTCGCCCAGGCTGGCCGCCGCTTGTCCGAGCTGCACGAGCCCGAAGGACATGTACCCGCCCTGTTTCTCCCAGTTGGTCCAGTGGCGCTCGAACTTGAGCTCGATGAGCTGTTTGAAGGCGGCCTGGAGCTTTGGGCTCTTCGCGATTTCCTCCGGCATCCCGTCGAAGAGGGCGTAGAGCTGGGAGGTGTGCCGGTGATTGTAATTGTCCGCGAGCTTGGGCGTCAGCCATTCCTTGACGGCGCCGTCCTCGTTGATCAGGTACTCCGGCATCTTGGCCAGCATCTTCTCCCAGACCGGGATCTTGTCCCGATTGACGTTCAGCTCCCGCGAGGCCGCGATTGTATTCGCGAGCAATTCCTTGGCCGCCGCGACGTCCATTGTGGCATTGAACGTCATCTGGTTTCTGGTGTTGCTGGGGGCGTTCTCCGGCGATTGGGTGGGGCTGAAGACATATTTCCCGTCCGGTCCTTCATATAGGTAATCCTCGAAGAACAACGCCGCTTTTTCCATGAACGGCAGGGCGTGCTCGGCCAGGAACTTCCGGTCGCCCGTGTAGAGCCAATAATCGTAGAAGAAATGGGCCGCCCAGGCCGCGCCTGCGACCCAGAACTGGCCGGGGAATGACACGGCGAAGGCGTTGTTGTAGCCGTTCGTGGTCGAGCGGGATGGCAGGACGATCCCGCGCGCCCCGAAGATCCTCTCGGCGTTGACTTCGAGGTACGGGACCAGCCACTCCATATAAGAGGTGTAGGCCAACAAGAGCTCGGGCATGTTGCCCATCAGCATGTTGGCGATGGCCGAGGGGACATTCCCGTTGTGGGTGAAATCGCTGGCCCAGGGCGGATCGTAGGTCCCGGCCCAGACCCCCTGGAGCGTCGGCGGCAGGTCGCTCGTGCTGGAGATGATGTTGTAGCGGCCGGCGTCGAAGACCTTTTCCAAAAGGGCCCTCGAGGGCTCGGCGTCGGTCGTCTTGGCCAGCAGCTGTTCCGTGGTCAAGTTGTGATCCGCGCCGCCACCCAGGTCGAGCCTCATGCGGAGGAACATCTCGCCATGGATTTTCTCGTGCCTCCGCAAAAGATCGCCGTAGTCCGGCGGCAGCTTGGCCAGGGCTTTCTTCGTCGATTCGATCAGGGATTTTTCGAACCCGTCAAGCACCTTGATGTCGACGAACACGAGAACCTCGTCCGCGCCCGTGACCACCAGAGCCGGGCCGTCCGTCGTCGTCGCGCCGTTCTTGGCGACGACGCGGGCCACGCCTTCCAATCCCTGGATGCTGCCGGGATACGCGCGGGTGAATCCGTTGCGGTACGTCAGCGCGGTCGCGTCGGTGGTCGTGGCCAGGTTGTTGATATTCGCCCTGAACCTCCGGTTGTCGGGTTCGCGCGGCGCCAGTTCCAGCCGGCAATTCACCCGGCCCGGGCCCGAACTCGTGATTTGAACGAGGGCAATGCCGTCGGCCCGGGAGACGAAAAGCCGGCGCTCGAACACTCCCCGGTTGTCGGACCAATGGACGGTCGTTTCGCCGGTCCGGAAATCCGTGGAGCGCATATAGTCCGCAACGCCGCCTTCCGCTTCCATTTTGATCCTGAGGTCGAACGCGGGCATCAGGGGGTCGGGATAGAGGAATCCTTTCTGCTCAGAGACATCAATGGCCAGCTGTGCCGCCTGCGCGTAAAGCCCCCGGTCGATGAGCCGGCGGATCTCGAACAGCCTTGTCGCAGTGGCCGGAGGCAGGAGAGGGGCGCGCTCGGGCACGAGCATGCGTTTATGGCTGAAGACGATGATCTCGTCGAGGGGGCGCCCGAGAATGCTCGCCCCGATCGTCCCGTTTCCGCTGAGAAGGCCCTGTTCCCAGGTTTCGCCCGGTTCGGAGCTGATGAAACCCCGCTCAGGAACGGCGAGTTTTTTCGACGGCTGGGCCGCGGCCGGTGGCGAACCGGACGCCGGGGGGGCGGCGTCCGCCGAAAGACCGAGAAACAAGGAAAGGAATGTAATTGCGGCCAAGCCTCCATAGGGTTTGTTCATGGTTTTCCTCCTTGAGATCGGGGGGCGCTTCGGCCCTCCTTTTTATACTGTTCTAAGAGCGCCGTCAGTCGGGCGACGATCTCCGGATGTCTCTCCCAAAGGTCGTTTTGTTCGAGCGGGTCCTCGATGAGATTGTATAACTGGCCCGGCGATCCCGGCACGGGCGGCTTGCCCGCGGGAGCCATCCAGCCGCCGGACGTCTTGTTATCGAGGATGAGCTTCCATCCTCCTTGCCGGATGGCGAACGTCCCGTTCTCCGAATGAGAGACGAGCGCCTCTCGGATGGGCTTCGACTTCTTCTCCCCGAAAAGCGCCGGCGAAATGTCATAGCTGTCCGGTCCCGCGTCCGCGGGAAGACGGGCCCCGGCGAGGCGGGCGAATGTCGCCACGAGATCGACCAGGCAGATAGGCTCATCGCTGACGGTCCCCGGCTTGATCCTTTTCGGCCATCGGGCGACGAAGGGGACGCGATGTCCGCCCTCCCAGATCTGGGACTTGAGGCCTCGGAGAGGCCCTTCGGATTTGTGGCCGTTGGTGCCCGGGTGAGGTCCATTGTCGCTGGTGAACATGAGCAGGGTGTTCTCCGCCACACCCAGCCGGTCCAGGACTTTGATGAGTTCGCCCACGCACCAGTCGGCGAGCATGACCAGGTCCCCGCGAGGGCCGTCCTGGCTTTTGCCCTTGACGAGATCCGGCGGGAGCCAAGGCGTGTGCGGCGCCGAAAGAAAGAGAGAGACGAAGAACGGTTTGTCCGGAGACTCGGCGCGGTTCCGCTCCATGAACGCGATCGCCTTCTTCGTAAAATGGAAATCGACGTCTTCGAGTTTGAATCCCGGGGCGATCCAGCCTTTTCGCGGACTCCCCTCCTCTCCTTTGGTCATATCGTAAAAATCGGCCACCGGCTTGTCGGGGAGGCCGACGGTTCGGGTCTTGTCGATGAAGACGAAGGGGCCGTCGATCGTGGAGCAAGCGGCGGTGAAATAGGCGTCGTCATAGCCGTGATCGATGGGGCCGCCCTGGACCGGTTTCGTGAAATCGGCGTTCAGCCCGGTCTTGGGGTCGGCGTCCTGCCAAGAGCCTTTGAAGTATTTTTCGGCGTCTTGCCAGCCGGGCGTCATTCCGTTCATCCTGGTCCAGCCGAGCCCGAGATGCCATTTGCCGAAGAATCCGGTGGCATACCCCCGGCTTTTAAGGAGCGAGGCGGCGGTCGTCCGGTCCGGTTCGAGGAGGGGCGGCGTATATCCGCCGACAACACCCCGCTTCAGCCAGGTCCGCCAGGCATAGCGGCCGGTCAGAATCCCGTAGCGGGTCGGGGTGCAGACGGCCGAGGGTGAATGGGCGTCCGAAAAACGGACCCCGCCCGCAGCGATGGCGTTGACGTTCGGCATCGGGATTTTCGATTCCGGATTGTTGCATCCCGGATCCCCGTATCCGAGGTCGTCGGCCAGGATGAGAACGATGTTCGGAGGTCCGTCCCCGGGCCTCCCGCTCGCCCGGCCGGGACCGACGGCCAAGGCCGTAGCACTCCAGGCCATCGTCTCCAGAAATTTTCTCCGTTTGATCGTGTTCATAGTCGGCTCCTTCAACTCCGCTTTTTCGCCGACCCGGGCCGGGGCTGGGACGGCGCCATCTCCTCGGGCCAACGCAAGGCGAAGGAATATCGGCCCGAGCCGATTTCAATAACGACGGCCTCGCCCTCCGTTCCGAGGACCGTGATACCCTCGGACTGTGACGCCGGCCGCCCGGTTTCCAGGACCGCCGCCGGATCGGTCCCGGGGATATAAACCACCGCCGTCGTATTGGGCGGAATGGTCACCTCTAAGAAGAATCGTCCGTTCTCGATCCGCCATTCGCTCCGGACTTCGCCCCGGGCCGTGAGGATTCCGCCTTTGACCCAGGTCAAATCCCCGACGGACTGCGGCCGGATAATGATCCGGTCGAAGCCGACGGCGTCCGGAGCCGGCTGAATACCCGCCAGCCAGGAAAAAAACCATTCGCTGACCGAACCGAACATCGGGTGATTATGGGAATAAGTGTTGTCGCTGAAATCCCAGTGCTCCCAGAGGGTCGTCGCCCCACGCTCGATCATATATCCCCAGCCGGGAAAGTCGCGCCGAGAGACGAGCTCCAAGGCCAGATCGGCCCGCCCGGCCCGGGACAGGGCGTTCAGGACGAATTTCGTTCCGAAAATCCCGGTCGTCACGTGTGGGCCCCAGGTTGTCAGAACCTTCCGAACGAGCGCCTGTTCGGCGGCCGCCCTCTCCACCGCGGGAAGAAGTCCGAGCTCAAGGGAGGCGGCGAGCCCGGCCTGGGTCAGAGCCTCGAATTTGTCGGGCCCGGGAGATAGGAGCTGTTCAAGATAGGCTGTTCTTACGGCTTCGGCAAGGCCGGCGTAGCGGACGGACTCACCCGTTCTCCCCAGAAGGCCGGCCAGGGACGAGACGATCCCGGCGGTTTGATAAAAGAGCGGTGTCACCAGGTAAGGCACTTCGGTGGGCTCGAGACTCTCATGGTCGGACAGCCCCTCGCGGACGATGAAACCGGGATTCTCCCTGATCACGAGCTCGAGCCACCGCCGCGACGTCTCGTACTGTTCCTCGACGAGCCGCCGGTCGCCGTAGTAGCGGAGAAGCTGGGATTGGAGAAGCGGATGGGCCATAGCCCAGGCCAGGCCGCAGTATTGGATCCCGACGAACGGCGCCGTGTCCGTCAGCATGCCGTCGGGGCGCGCGGCGTCCGCCCAGTCGCTCGCCGCCTTGGCATAGAAGCCGGCCATGCCGAAGTTCATCATAAAGGCGTCGTTGGTCGCGACGAGATCGCCCCCATAGCCGAATTTCTCGCGGTGGGGGCAGTCCGATTGGACGCTGAAGATGTTGCTGAGAAAGGTCCGGCGCGTCATGTCCTGGATGCGGTTCAGGAGATTGTTCGAACACGAAAACGTCCCGATCTCGTCGACATCCGAATTCAGACGGAGGCCTATTAGGTCGTCGAGCGCCGGCCTCCGGGGAAGGCCGGTGACCTCCGCGTAGCGGAAGCAGTGGAACGTGAATCTCGGCGTATAGGTTTCTTCGCCGCCGCCCTTGGCGATATAAAGATCGCTTTGCTCAGCGATCTCGGGCGCGCCGGGGCCGCCGATGGGGACGCCGTTTTTACGCCTGCCCTTGATCTGGCCGCAGACGCTGGTCAGAGGATTGAGGCTGCCGTCCTTGTTCAAAAGCTCGCCGAAGCGCAGCCGGATCGGCGTTCCCGCGGGCTCCCGGAGGCGGAAGCTCGCCCACCCGGCGAAATTGAAACCGAGGTCATAAATGAAGGCGCCCGGTTTCGGCTCGGTGATCTTGACGGGCTTGAATCGGGCCGTGATCCTGATGGGAGGTTGGGGCTGGGCCTGGAGGGAGCCCCCAGGTGCGGCGCAGGGGACAGCGTTCGCCCAGGCGGAATCGTCCAAGCCGGGCCGGTCCCAGCCCGGGATTTCCCGGCGCGCGTCGTAGATTTCGCCGAGATAGACGTTGTTCCGCAGGACCGGACCGCCCCGGACTTTCCAGGTCGGATCCGTGGCGATCACGATCCGGGAACCGTCTTCAAGTTCGGCCTCCAATTGCCCGATCAGTCGTGGGCGGCCGACGGAGAGCGCTTCGCGGAGATTCCGGTTGCCCCACATCCGGAGCGGCAGCGGATTGAACCAGCCGTTGCCGACCAGGACGCCGAGGACGTTCTCTCCTTTCCGCAGGAGCCCAGTCACATCGTAAGTGCTGTAATAAACGCGTTTCTGGTAGTTGGTCCAACCCGGATCCAGAACGTGATCTCCGACTCGCCGGCCATTGAGGAACGCTTCGTAGTAGCCGAGCCCCGTCACATAGAACCGGGCCCGCTTCGCCCCTTTGGGAAGAATGAACGATTTCCGGAAGAGCGGCGCCGGATCGTCCGCGTAAAAGTCCTCATCCCGCTCGGGCGTCGGCCTTCCGTCCTCGATCCAGCGGGCTTTCCAATCCTCCGGGTCGAGAAGGGCCATTTCCCAGAACGCCGGCCGGCTCCATGCGGAAGGATTTCCGTCTGCGTCCCAGACGCGGACTTTCCAGGTGCATCGGAGACCGCTCCAGAGCGGCTTTCCGCCATAAATAATATGGAGAGTTTCGCCGGACGCGACTCGGCCGCTGTCCCAGAGATTTCCCCGATCGGCAGCGAGGGCTTCGGGCGAATCTGCGACCAGGACTTGGTAAGCCCCTTGGACTTGAGCCCGGCGACGGGATTCCAGGATCCAGCTCAGCCGTGGATGCGCCGTGTCGATGCCCAACGGATCGAGGCGGTATTCGCATTTCAAACCGGCCGGGACGAGATCCGAGGCCGCCGGATAGAGGGCGGAAACCGGACGCCCGAAGAGGGATGCGAGGCCAAGGATGAGGGCGGAAAGTCCGAACCGAGTACTCGCGTTTCTCAGGGCGATCTCCACGTTCCGTTGGTCGTCATTGGAATTTTTTCCGCGCCTCGACGAGATCCCGGATCCACCGCCGGCAACGCTCCCGGAGTTCTTCGAGCCTGGCACCGTAGCGCGCCTCTCCGGCCAGATTGTGTTTTTCCTGGGGATCGGCCTCGAGGTCGAAGAGCTCCACGTATTCCGGGTGTTTGGGGTACTGGATGTATTTCCAGCGGTCCGTCCGGACGCCTTCGCTCTGAGGAATCTTCGGATGGTCCCAGAGCTCCTCGCAGAAGATTTCGCTGCGCCAGGCGGATTTGGCTCGGCCAAACAAGGGTTTGAGGCTCCGCCCCTGGATCGCCGCGGGGGCCTTGACCCCGGCAAAATCCAGGAGCGTCGCCGGCAGGTCGACGTTCAGGGTCAATTCCCTTCTGACCAGATCCCGGTTTTCCCGAGGCGCCCGGGGATCATAAATGATGAGAGGAACATTGATCGACAGGTCGTACATCAGCCACTTGTCGGCATAGCCCCTCTCCCCCAAAAAATAACCGTTGTCCGAAGTGTAGAGAATGATCGTGTTTCGGGCCAGGCCCAGGCATGCGAGCTCGGCCGTGATCCGTCCTAGGACCAGGTCGATGCCGCTGATCATCCGGTAATACCCCTTGACCATGGTCTGGTATTTCTCGGGCGTGTCGAACCGCCAGGCCCATCGCGTCCGGCTCATGGTGTTTTTCAGGAAATCGGGTTGGGCTTCGTAGTAAGAGGGAGCCGCCATCTCCGGAACGGGGATATCCACGTCCTTGTAGAGATCGTCTACGGCGGGCGGCCAGAAGTACTGCTTGGGATTTCCATCGTCGGCGTGCGGAGCCCAGGGGCACCAGGTGAGACAGAACGGCTGATCCGCCTTGACGCCTCGGAGGAATTCGACGACGTATTCGCCCTCGACTTCGGTCATGTGCCGATCGACGCCGTTGATCGTCTGGATGTGGGGAAGGCTCGTGAACTTCGTGAAGTCGAACATCTCCTTCTCGACGCCTTTCTCCACCGCCACGCCGAATTTTCCGACGAAGCCGGTGCGATACCCCGCCTTGCGGAGAAGGACGGAATAGCTGATGTCGGTGAAGGCTCGGGTCAGAGGAGGCTTGGTGAAGGTATACGTGTGGGTCCGCTCGAAGGTCCCCGTCAAGATGCTCGCCCGGCTGGCCGCGCAAATCGGAGTCGTGACGAAGGCCCGTTCGAACCGGACGCCTTCGCGGGCCAAAGCGTCGACGTTCGGCGTCCGGATGATCGGGTTTCCCGCACAACCCATGGTATCGAAACGTTGGTCGTCGGTCAGGATGAAAAGAATGTTCGGCCTCTCGCCGTCCTCCGGGCCGCCTGGAATCCGCGGTTTGAGCGCCAAGGCTCCCAACCCTGCCGCCGAAGCTCCAAGAAACTCGCGACGGGTGAGGTTTTTTGAGTGAATCATTTCCCCTTCTGTTTATCGCTGTAGAGTTCCCGGACGCGGTCGACGACGATCGCGAGCAGGATGAGGAGGCCGAGGAACGAATTGGCGTAATACGGATTCGCTTTCACCTCGACCAGGCCGTGCTTAATCAGCATGAAGATGGCCGAGCCCATGAAAATCCCCAGGGCCGAGATGACGCCGCCGTTGAGCCCCGTTCCGCCGATGATCGCCACGGCGAAGGAAATGATCAGCCAATCGTCGCCCGTCTCGGGGGCGGCCGAGCCGAGCTTGGACGCCCACAGCACCGCAGCGAGCGCGGCGAATCCTCCGGACAGGACGTGCGCCCAAACGACCATCCGGTCGGTGGCGATCCCGGACAGACGCGCCGCGGCCGCGTTGCCCCCGGTGGCCAGCAGCCGGCGGCCGAAGACCGTGTTGCGGAACATATAGCCGACCAAGCCGAGGAGGAGCACGACGAGCAGGAACACATAGGGAACGCCGAAGAGGGTTTCTTGCCCGATGAAGCTGAACGACTCCGGGACTTTATAAGGCGAGCCGCCGGAGATGCCCGAGCGCAGGCCCATGAAAATGAACATCATCGACAGGGTGACGATGAACGAATCGATCCGGAGCCGGGTGATGAGCATCCCGTTGAGCGCGCCCGCGAGGACGCCGACGCCGAGGGCCAGGGCCACGGCCAGCCAGGCCGGCAGGCCCCAGGTCTCCAGACCCAAGCCCAGGACGATGGTCGTGATGCTGCCGATCGCGCCGACCGCCAGGCTCATCTGGCCGACGACCAGGCAGAAGGCCTGCGACAAAGCGACCAGGACGTAAAAGGCCATCTGCCGCGAGACGACGAACATGGTGTAACCGCTCAGGAAGCTCTGCGACAGGAGGGCGAGGACGGCGAAGAGGATGGCCGTGGAGATGATCAGGCCGAGCGTCCGCCCGCTGATCCGCTCGCGGCGGTCGCCCGCCGCCGCGCGGGGACTCCGCGGGGCGGGGAGTTTCGGATCGTTCGTCGACATGGTCGTTTTCTCCGTCAATGCAAATGCTTCCCGATCGCGGCGCTGACCTCGGCATAAGTTTTCGCCTCATCATCCACGCCGGTGATCTCGCCGACGACCCGGCGGTCCTTGAAGACGAGGATCCGGCTTGCGATCTTGATGATCTCCGGCATGTCCGAGGAGATCAGGATGATCGCCTTGCCCCGGGTC